>WNGP01002899.1_pt1 | contig 16031 bp, 15 predicted proteins | sample 5407671 | NCBI WGS metagenome assembly WNGP01 (sample SAMN13153381, study PRJNA577476) | soil metagenome | isolation source: 40 cm soil or saprolite under Garry oak tree replicate 2 | place: USA:California | collected 2016-06-15 | reverse complement strand
CCGACCAGCACCGCCAGGGTGCCGGCCACCGCGCACACAAGGCCGGCCCAGCGGGGCATGCGAAAACGGTGCTCGAGCAGATCGGTGATGGCCGAGAGGTATACGGCGGCGAGCACCGCCAGGAAGACGAGGAGGACGACCTCGAACACCCGGAGGACGAACCAGACGACCAGGGCGGCAACGAAGAGCGCCACGAACGTGGCGCCCGACAGCCGTGCAGGAGGGGGAGACGACTCAGGGGTCAGTGCGCGGGCTCGCCGTCGTCGTCGTCCACCAGCTGAGCCTCGGCCGCGCCCTTGCCGAGCTGTTTCGATTCGCCCGCCGTGCCGGTGGCCAGGAGTCCCATCTTGCGCTTCAGCGCGAGCAGCTGCTGATCGGCATCGGCCTTGACCTCGATCGACTGAAACTGCTTGAGCAGCGTGTCGCCGGAGAGATCCTCGTTCACCTCCGCGGCGGCGATCAGCTTGCGCTCCTCGTGCTCGATCTGCTCCGCCATGCGCTCAAACGTCTCAAACACGCTCTTGTCGCCGATCGACGACATCGTTTCCTGAATGCGCTTGTGCGCCTCAGCCCGCTTCTGGCGCGCGATCAGGATGGTCTTCTTGCGCTTGGCTTCCTCGATCCGGTCGTTCAGCTGCCGCAGCGAGATCTTCAGCTTGTCCGTCTCTTCGCGATGCTTCACCCACGTGTCGTGCAGCTGCAGCGCGGCCTGGGCGTGCTCGTTGTGCCGCAGCAGCGCCTGCTTCGCCAGGTCGTCGCGGCTCTCCTGCACCGCCAGCACGGCCCGCCGTTCCCAATCCTCGGCGCTCTTCTTCTCCTGATCCACCTGCGCCGAGAGGCGCTTCTCGTCGGCGATGGCGGCGGCGACCTGCTGCTTGGCCTTCGCCAGGTGCGACCGCATGTCCACGATCAGCTGGTTCAACATCTTCTCGGGATTCTCGGCGCGCGAGATCAGGTCGCTGATGTTCGACCTGATCAGCGTGGAGATGCGATCAAAGATTCCCATGAGGACCCCCCGCACCCAACTTGGGTTCGCGCCGCTCGGCGAGCATCCGCTCGGCGAAATCTAATCGCTCCGCCAGCTCGGAGACCTGAGTATTGAGGAGGTGCACCTGCTCCTCCAGACCCGCCACGGGGGCGCTCTCACCCTCGGTCTCCGGCGTGTCCGACCACTCGCCGCCGAACCCCTTCCAGTGGCGGCGCCGGCGGCTTCCCTGGCGGATCCGCTCGGCGAGAGCGTCCCCCACGACCGTGCCGAAGAGCCACCGCACGCCAACTACCAGCACGACAACGACGACGACGAGTCCGGCGACCGGTGCGAGCCGGGTCACGAGGATGGGCATGATCGGACCCTGCATCATTGTGGGCCTCGCGCCAGCCGCTCGGGGTTGCGCGGCGTGGCCTGGAGCCGCTCCACGAAGTCCACACGCTCGGCGAGCTCGGCGACCTCACGCCGCAGCTGCTGCAGCTCGTCGAGCACGGCTTCCCGCGCGCCATCCGCCACAGGGGGGGGAGCGCTCGCGCGGCCGCGAATCCGGTCGGCCACCGCCCGGCCGATCGGCGAGATCGCCAGCAGAAACAGCGTCCCGCCCCCGAATACGAGCACGATGAGCAGCAGATCCTCCATCAGGACCGTCCGGCGCGCGGCGAAGTCGAGCCGCTCCTCGACCTCGGCCAGCCGCTGCCTCAGCGCCTCCACCTCCGCGGCCACCTGCGGCGAGTCGGTGACGACACCGTGCTTTGCTGCCTGGACGGCGAGCCATTGCTCGTCGTGTCTCGACCAGCCGCGAATCCATTCGGCCAGGGCCTGACCGATGGGTCCCCGCAGGACGATGGCGCTCCCGGCGACCACGGCGAGACCGAGGACGAAGACGAACGGCGCCACTTCTCTCATCGCGTTCCCGCACCTCCTCGTTCAACTTATGCGGCTAATCCTGCACCGCCAGCGCCTTACGCAAGAATTGCCCGGTGAACGAGCCCGGCGTGCGCGCCACCTGCTCCGGGACGCCGCTCGCGACCACCCGGCCGCCCGCGTCGCCGCCTTCCGGTCCGAGGTCGATCACCCAGTCCGCCGTCTTCACGACATCGAGGTTGTGTTCGATCACGATCACGGTGTTGCCCTTGTCAACCAGCCGGTGCAGCACGTCGAGCAGCAGGCGCACGTCCTCGAAGTGCAGGCCCGTGGTCGGCTCATCCAGGATGTACATGGTCCGGCCGGTGTCGCGCTTGGCGAGCTCGGTCGCGAGCTTCACGCGCTGCGCTTCACCACCGGACAGCGTCGTGGCCGACTGGCCGAGGTGGACGTACCCGAGCCCTACGTCGTTCAGGAGCTCGAGTTTCGGCCGGATCCTGGGCTGGGCCTCGAAGAACTCGAGCCCGTCGGCCACGGTGAGCTCGAGCACGTCCGCAATCGACTTCCCCCGGTAGCGGACCTCGAGGGTCTCGCGGTTGTAGCGCCGCCCTTTGCACACCTCGCACGGGACGTAGACATCGGGGAGGAAATGCATCTCGACCTTCACGAGCCCGTCTCCCTCGCACGCCTCACAGCGGCCGCCCTTCACATTGAAGGAGAAACGGCCAGGTCCGTACCCGCGAATCTTCGACTCCGGGAGATAGGCGAACAGCTCGCGGATCGGCGTGAACAGCCCCGTGTAGGTCGCGGGGTTGGACCGTGGCGTGCGTCCGATGGGGTTCTGGTCGATATCGATCACCTTGTCGATGTGCGCGACCCCTTCGAGCCGCTCGTGCGCGCCCGGCACGACCTTGGCACGGTAGAAGTGGCGCGCCAGCGCCTGGTACAGGATGTCGCTAACCAGAGTCGATTTGCCCGATCCGGAGACGCCGGTGACGGCGATGAACGTCCCCAGCGGGAACTCCACGCTGAGACTCTTGAGATTGTGGTGGCGTGCGCCGATCACCGCGAGCCGGCGCGCGGGGTCGGGCGGCCGGCGGCGCGGCGGCACGGGAATACGTAGCTCGCCCCGCAGATAGCGCGCCGTGAGCGACTCGGGATGCCGCAGCACGTCGGCGAGCGGCCCGGCGACGACGACCTCTCCGCCGTGGCGGCCGGCGCGCGGCCCGAGATCGACGACGTGGTCCGCGGCGCGAATCGTCTCCTCGTCGTGCTCGACGACCAGCACCGTGTTGCCCAGGTCGCGCAAGTCTCTCAGGGTGGCGAGCAGCCGTTCGTTGTCCCGCTGGTGCAGGCCGATCGACGGCTCGTCGAGGATGTAGAGCACCCCCACGAGCCGGCTGCCGATCTGCGTGGCGAGGCGGATGCGCTGTGCTTCGCCCCCCGAGAGCGACGCCGCCGACCGGCCGAGCGTGAGGTAGGCGAGTCCCACGTTGTGCAGGAACCGCAGGCGGTCGTTGACTTCCTTCAGGATCGGGCCAGCGATGTCCCGGTCGAGGCCGCCGGGTCGCCCGTTGCCGCGCAGCGGCAGGCCCTCGAAGAAGGCGAGCGCGTCGCCGACCGACAGCTCGACCACGTCCCCCAGGCTCCGGCCGCCCACCAGCACCGCCAGGCTCTCCGGGCGCAGCCGCTTGCCGCCGCACGCCGGGCACGCCTGCTCCACCATGTATTCCTCGAGCTGCGCGCGCACGCCGTCGGACGCGGTTTCGCGATAGCGCCGCTCGACGTGCTTCAGCACGCCTTCCCACCCCGACTCATACGCGCCGTGCCACCGCTCGCTGTCGTACTGGTACGTGAGCGTGCGACCGGGCGCGCCCTGGAGAATCACCTTGCGCACCGCCGGCGAAAGGTCCCGCCACGGTGCCGCGAGGTCGAACTTGAACGCGCGCGCCAGCGCCGGCAGGACGACCTTGCGGATGTAGCCGCTCGGCTCGCCCCATGGCAGAATCACCCCTTCGAGGATCGAGAGGCCGGCGTCGCCGAGCACGAGCTCGGCGTTCACCTCGCGGCGGGTCCCGAGCCCCGAGCAGGTCGGGCAGGCACCGAAGGGCGAGTTGAACGAGAACTGCCGGGGCTCGAGCTCGGGGAGCGACAGCCCGCATTTGGGGCACGCGTAGCGCTCGGAGAAGACCGTGGCCTCCCTGTTCGCCCCGCGCTGCCGCTCGACTTCCACGACGCCGTCCGCCGCCTTGAGGGCGGTCTCGATCGAATCGGCGAGCCGGCTGCGATCGGCAGGCCGAACCACGAGGCGATCCACCACGACGGCGATGGTGTGGTTCTGGCGGCGGTTCAGCTTGGGCACACCCGAGAGATCGTAGGTCTCGCCGTCCACCCGCACGCGCACGAACCCCTGCTTACGCGCCGCCTCGAGTACGTCGCGGAACTCCCCCTTGCGCCCCCGCACCAGCGGCGCCAGCACCTCGATCTTCGTCCCCTCGGGCCATGCGAGGACGAGGTCCGTGATCTGCGACGCGCTCTGGCGCTCGATCGGCGAGCCGTCGTTGGGACAGTGCGGCGTCCCGGCGCGCGCCCACAACAAGCGCAGGTAGTCGTAGACCTCGGTGATCGTCCCGACGGTCGAGCGCGGGTTCGCTCCCGCCGACTTCTGCTCAATCGAGATGGCCGGCGAGAGACCCTCGATCGCGTCCACGTCCGGCTTTTCCATCAACCCGAGGAACTGCCGCGCGTACGCCGACAGCGATTCGACGTAACGGCGCTGGCCCTCGGCGTAGATCGTGTCGAAGGCGAGCGAGGACTTGCCCGACCCCGACAGGCCGGTGATCACGGTCAGGGCCTGGCGCGGGATCTCGACCGTGATGTTCTTGAGGTTGTGTTCGCGTGCGCCTCTGACGACCAACGACTCGCTGGACATAACCTCGTAGGCTAGACGCCACATGGTGCCCCGGTCAACGGTAGGAGGCGGGCGGGGGCGGGCGGGGGCGATAAGGAGCGGTAAGAGGCGGTAAGGGGGCGGTAACCGACCGCCTCCTACCGCCTCCGTCCGCCCCTGACCGCCCCCCCGCTTGCCTAACCCACGCCGGTTTCCTACGTTAGCCGTCCCCATGGTGCGGGCCCCGCTGGTCGTGCTCACCACGCTGAGCACGGAGGACGAGGCGCGGCAGCTGGTGCGGGCCCTCGTCGATGCCCGTCTGGTCGCCTGCGGCACGCTCCTCGCCGGAGCCCGCTCCATCTACCGGTGGCAGGGGGAGGTCACGGAGGAGCCGGAAGTGGTCGTACTCTTGAAGACCGACGCAACCAGGTGGGAGGCACTCGCGGCAGCCATCCGCGAGCGCCATCCCTACGACGTCCCCGAGCTCCTGGCCCTGCCGGTGGAGCGCGGCCTGGACGAGTATCTGTCCTGGCTCGCAGGCGAGGTGGCCGGATGATCCGCAAGCGCGAACCGCATTGGCAGTCCGCGGCGGAGCGGGCGCGGGTGGCGGCGGAGCTTATCGAGGAAGCCGAATCACTCACGAAGACGGGGGGCATCGCCACGCCCGCCGAGGTAGACCGCGACCGGTTGCCGCCGCCGCTGCGCCTGGAGCTGCCGCCGCCCCCCCCGCCCCCCCCGCCCCCGCCCGCGCCGCCCGCGCCGCCCGCGCCGCCCGCGCCGCCCGCGCCGAGCGACGGGCTCGAGCCCGCGGCGCCAGCGCCCCCTGCCCCCGTCCCTCCCGCTGCGGCCGCCACGCCGGAGGCGCCGCGTGCCACCGCGCGCGCCGCGGCGGCGCGCGGTGACTGGGACGCTGCGCTGGCCGCGCTGGATGCCGGCCTCGCCGCCGCTCCCGAGGACCCTGGGCTGTTGGTCGAGCGCGCCGCGCTGCTCGCCGCCGGCGGGCGCTACGCTGCCGCCCGCGGGGACCTCGAGCGGCTGCTGCGCTCGGACCCGACGCAGGTGGATGCTCTCGCTGCGCTGGGGGTGCTGCTCGCGCGCACGGGCCTCTGGATGGACGCAGTGCCGCATCTCAAGCGCGCCGTCGAGCTCGAGCCGGGGCGCGCGGTGGCGTGGGGCCAGCTGGGCGAGGCCCTGAATCACCTCGACGATCTGGGGGGCGCGCGCGAGGCCTACGAGCGCGCCGTCGAGCTCGAGCCCCGCAACTCGCGCGCTCTGTACGGGCTCGGCATCGTGCTCGACCGGCTGAACCGGCCTGAAGACGCCACGCACATGTACCGGCGCTCGCGGGAGGCGGCCGGCAGGTGATTCACGTGGTGGTAGACGACCTCGCGTTCCTCCAGTCCGACGCGATCGTTCGCCCCGCCACAGCCCGCCTCGATCCCACCACCCCGGTCGACCGCCGCCTCGAGCGCGCAGGCGGCGTCGAATTCCTGAATCGCCTGCGGCTCCAGAAGGAGCTCGCCGTCGGCGCTGCCGTCGTGACCGGCGGAGGCGGCGATCTGCCCGCGGAGTTCGTGATCCACGCGGTCATTCAAAGCGACACCGAGCCGGTCACCCGGCACACGGTGGCGCGCGCCTGGTTGTCGGCGCTCGAGCGGGCGCGCGAATGGGAGTTCGCCCGTCTCACGGTGCCCCCCCTCGGCACGGGAGCGGGCAATCTCTCGGTCGAGGACGCGGCGGGGCTCATGGTCGGCGTCCTCAAGGCACAGATCGGGAGCGCACCGTTTCCGTCCGAGGTGTGGATCGTGGTGGAGACACCGGCCGAGCGCGATGTGTTCGAGGCGGCGCTGCGCCATGACGAGGTCACCGACGCATGACGCGGCGGGGTTGGGCGGTGGCGATCTTCGCCGCCTGGGCGGCGTCGCTCGCGTGGCTCGTGAAGCGCGAGTTCTTCCGGACCACCGGTGAGCGGCTGGCGGAGGCCGCGCTGGCCGTGCCCCCGGGAACGGAGTTCTACCGGGTGGATCTGGGGGGGCAGCAGGTGGGCTTCGCGTCCAGTACCGTGGACACCTTGGGGACGACGCTCCGCGTCACCGACCTGCTCCTGCTCGATCTGCCCGTGCAGGGCCGCTGGCACCACTCCCGGGTCCGCAGCATCGCGGTCGTGAACCGGGCGCTGCGCCTCGAGACGCTCCAGGCGGATTTCGAGGGCGACGGTGGGCGCTTCGGCGCGTACGCCGTGGTGAGCGGCGACTCCGTCCTCACGCTGACGCTCGCGTCCGGCAGCGACTCCCAGACGGCGCGCACCCGGCTCGCCCAACCCGTGGTTGTGCCCTCGCTCCTGCCGGTGCGGCTGGCATTCGGAGGCGCGCTCAAGCCGGGACGCACGTTCGCGCTCCGCGTCTTCGACCCCCTCGAGCTGGGCGAACGCGACGTCCAGGTCACGATCGCGGCCGAATCGACGCTCGTGGTCCCGGACAGCGCCGTCTTCGATTCCACGGCGATGGCCTGGACCGCCGCGCACCTCGATACGGTGCGGGCGTTCAAGATCTCCCAGCGGATGCAGGGCCTCACGACGAGCGCCTGGATCGACGCCCAGGGCCGGACCGTCCGGGCGACGGGTCCCGTGGGCCTGACGATGGAGCGCGCGGCGTACGAGATCGCGTACCAGAACTTCCGCCACCGCGATACGACGCGGCTGCTCCGGCAGGGCACGACGCCCGGCCCGGGCGCCATCGTCAGCGCCACGGCGATCGCCGCGGGAGCGTCGCTCGCCGCGACCGGGCGGGACGAGCTGCGGGTGCGACTCGGCGGTATCGACCCGTCGGGACTCGAGCTGACGGGCGGCCGCCAGCGCAACACCGGGGACACGCTGATCGTGCGCCGCGAAGCGACCGCCGCGCTCATGTCCGCGTACGGCCTTCCGGCGCGCGACCCCGCGCTCGCGCCCTGGCTCGCGCCGGGGCCGCTGGTGCAGAGCACGGCGCCGAGCATCCGGACCCAGGCGCGCGAGATCGTGGACGGCGTGCGCGATCCCGCGGTCGCCGCGGCGCGCCTGACGCACTGGGTGGCGACGCACGTGCGCAAGCAGATCGGCGCCGGCGTCCCGAGCGCGGGGCGCGTGCTCGCCCGGGCACGCGGCGATTGCAACGAGCTGACGGTGCTGTACGTGGCGCTGGCGCGCGCCGCGGGGCTCCCGGCCCGGCCCGTCGCCGGACTCGTGGAATTGGGGGGGCGCTTTTACTATCACGCGTGGCCCGAGGTGTATCTCGGGGACTGGGTCGCCGTGGACCCCACGCTCGGTCAGTTCCCGGCGGACGCGGGGCACCTGCGGTTCCTCGTGGGAGGGGGGGGGCTGGCGTGGCAGGTGGAGCTGGTCCGCTACGTCGGGCGATTGAGGCTCGAGGTCCTATGATCCGGTTGGAGAACCTCACCAAGCTGTACGGCAGCTTCGTCGCGGTGGACGACATCACGCTCCGCGTCGGGCGTGGCGAGCTGTTCGGCTTCCTCGGCCCCAACGGGGCGGGCAAGACGACGACGCTGCGCATGATCGCCGGCATCCTGCGCCCGAGCGCCGGCCGCGTCCTGATCGGGGACGACGACGTCCACCAGAGCCCCCTCGCGGCGAAGCAACAGCTCGGCTTCATCCCCGACCGTCCCTTCGTGTACGAGAAGCTCACGGGGGCGGAGTTCCTGCGTTTCGTGGCCGGGCTGTACGGGCAGGAAGGGGAATCGATCGAGCGACGCATCGCGGAGCTGCTCGAGGTATTCGAGCTGACGAGCTGGCGGGACGAGCTGGTCGAAGCGTACAGCCACGGGATGCGGCAGAAGCTCATCATCTCGAGCGCGCTCATTCACCGGCCGGCGTGCATCGTCGTGGACGAGCCGATGGTGGGGCTCGACCCCAAGGCCGCGCGGCTGCTCAAGGACATCTTCCGCCAATTCGTGGGCCGCGGCGGCACCGTGCTGATGAGCACGCACACGCTCGAAGTCGCGGAAGCGATGTGCGACCGGATCGCGATCATGCAGCACGGCAAGATCGCCGCATGCGGCAGCATGGATGAGCTGCGGCGGCAGACGGCCGCAGGCAACGTGAGTCTGGAAGAGCTGTTCCTGCGGCTCACGGGGGGCGTCCAGGTGCGCGAGCTCGCCGAGGTGCTGGGCGGCAGCCCATGAAACAGCCCACCCTGCGACACGTGCTCCAGCCAAAGTGGCGCACGGCGTTACAGCGCCTCCGCGAGGAGCGCGGGCGCGGCTGGGGCCGGCCCGTGACGCTCGCGATCGTGGGAGCGGCGTTCTGGATCGCCGCCTATGGAGTGCTGTACCGCATCCTCAAGTACTTCCGGGGCGTGGAGGAGCTGGGGCCGCTGCTCGCCGCGAAGCTGCTGGGACTGGTCCTGCTCTCGTTCGTCTCGATCCTCATCCTGTCGAACGTGGTGACGGCGCTGTCCAGCTTCTTCCTGGCCCGGGACCTGGATCTGCTCGTCTCGTCGCCGGTGGACTGGTTGCGGCTCTACCTCGCGAAGCTCGGGGAAACGCTGCTGCACTCCTCGTGGATGGTGGCGCTCACCGCGATTCCGATCCTCACGGCGTACGGCGTGATCTACCATGGCGGCTGGCTGTTCGCTCCCTACGCGGTGCTGACGATCGCTCCCCTGCTCGTGCTCCCAGCGGTGGTCGGCTCGGCCATCACGCTTGTGCTCGTGAACATCTTCCCGGCGCGGCGCACGCGTGATCTGCTCTCGATCATCGCCCTGGGAGCCGCGGGCGGCGTGGTGCTGTTGTTCCGGCTGGTGCGGCCGGAGCGCCTGGCACGGCCGGAGGGCTTCCGCAACTTGCTCGACTTCATCACCGTGCTGCGCACGCCGACCTCCCCGCTGCTCCCGAGCGAGTGGGCGACCCAGGCGATCATGAGTCAGCTGCGAGGGGCCTTCGATCCGCTGCCGCTGGCGCTTCTCTGGACGACGGCGGCAGGGTTCGTGACGCTGGGCGCGCTCATGCACCGCGAGCTGTTCGCGCAGGGGTTCACCAAGGCCCAGGAGGGTGCCGAGCGGTTCGTACGGGGAGGCTTCTGGCGCTGGACGATCGGGACAGCGCTTCGGCCGCTGCCCGTCGCGAAGCGGGAGTTCATCCTGAAGGACATCCGGCTGTTCTTCCGCGACACTACCCAGTGGAGCCAGTTGATCTTACTCGGCGTCCTCGTGGTGGTCTATATCTTCAACGTGAAGGCGCTGCCCCTGTTCTCGGGCGAGCAGATCCCGCACTTCTACGTCACGCTGGTGTCGTTCCTGAACCTCGGACTCTCGGGATTCGTGCTGGCGTCGATCGCGGCTCGCTTCATCTTTCCCGCGATCTCGCTCGAGGGACGGCACATGTGGCTGCTCCGCTCGAGCCCGCTCGACCTGCGCGCCCTGCTCTGGTCCAAGTATTGGGTGGGGACGGTGCCGTTGCTCGGCCTGGCGCTCGTGCTGACGGGGGTGACCAACGTGCTGCTCAAGGTGCCCCCGTTCATGATGGTCGTGAGCCTGGCGGCGATCTCGGGCCTCACCCTGGCCATCGCGGCGATGGCTCTGGGCTTCGGCGCGTTGTACCCGCAGTTCGAGACGGAGAACGCGGCGCAGATCCCCACGTCCTTCGGCGGGCTCGTCTTCATGATGGCGACGATCGTGCTGCTCGCGGGCGTGATTCTGGTGTTGAGTGGTCCGGTATCCGTGTACCTGAACAGCCTCTACACGGGCCGCGCGGTCGCGATAAACGGCCGGATGGTGGGGGCCTTCGCAGTCGCCGCCGGCATCTGCGCCGCAGCGACGGTGGTCCCGCTCCGCGTCGGCCTGCAGAAGATGGAGAGCTTCGAGTTCTAACGGAGGGTGAAGCTCAAACCTCCGACCAGCTGGAAGCGGCTGCCGTCGCCCAGGATCTCCCGGGCTTCCGCGTAGGGGCGGATCGGCCCCGGGCGCCCTTGCAGGCCGCCGAACACGTTGAGATGCGTCTTGGTGTCGCTCGCGCCCGCCGCGCTCACGTGCAGGATGTTCAATCCAGACCCGAAATACCAGAACCGGAACGCCGGCGGCCGCAACTTCAGGTCGAAGTTGAGCGCCCACTCCGTGGCGTTGCTGATCGTGTAGTAATCGAAAGATGGATAGAAGTCGATTTGGGGTGCGAGGGGGAATGTGGCCTGCACGCCGACGACGGCGTTCTGCGCGTCGAAGTTGTACCCCACGTGGCCGCCGAGCTCGGGAGCGCCGCGCCCCGCCACCGCCCGCCCGCCCCGCATGCGACGCCGTTGGGCGTGCGCCGGCGTCGCCACGATCGCCGCCAGGGCCAATCCCACCACGATCCGCAGTCCGAGTCGTCTCACGATCGGCTCCCGTGCCCGAAGTCGGGCGCTCAAGAGGTTAGGCCGCGACGCTCGTGCCGCAGCTGTGGCAATAGCGGGCGTCCACTTCGAGTGCCGAGCCGCAGCGGGCGCAATACCCTGGCGCCTCGGCCAGGCGGCGGCCGCACTCGGAGCAGAAGGCGGCATCGGGCTCGGGGCGGCGACCGTGGGTGGGGCAGGCGGGATGCGGGGCGCGGGAGGGCCCCGCGACGGCGGGCGCCCGCTGGGCTGCCGGAGCGGGGCCCTCCCGCGCCCCGCGCTCCGCGCGCAGCGCGGCCAACGCCTCGGCCGTGTACCTGCGGTGCAGCGCGTCGTAGTCCGCGTCGGACAGCTTGCCGGTGGCGCGGTCGAACTCGATCTCCCGGAGCGCCCCCAACGCGACGGCGCGGGGACTCAAGTCGTCATCAGGATCCGCGGCATCGTCACCCCTTCCCCCTTCTCGCTTCCCGCTTCCCGCCAGGTCAAGCCGGAAGATCGGCTGCAGCACGAACCACACCGCGAGAGCGGCGAGCAGCACGCCGACGACGAATTCGATCACGGCAGGACTAGTCGGTGAACTGCTCGAGCTCGTGGCGCAGCCGCTCGAGCTCTGCGGCCGACGCGTCCGGAGGGAGGGAGGGGGCGGGTGCGGGGCTCCGCGCGCCGACTGCGCCGGCGCGCGTCCAGCGGCGCAACGCGAGGGTGAGCAGCACGGCGGCGACGAGGATCACCACTCCCGGCATGAAATAGCCCGCCAGGTTGAACCCCCGTTTGGGCGGCGCCATCAGGATCGCTATGCCGCTCTCGCGCACGAACGCATCCAGGATCTCCTGCGCGCTCTTGCCCTGCTGCGCCAGCGTGACCACGCGCTGGTGCATCGCGGGGCTCGTCGTGCAGGTGAAATCGGTGGTCCGGCAGGTGTACACGTCGAGACCGCACCCGCACGTGCAGTGGAGCCGTTTTTCAATCGCCTGAAGCGCCGCGTCGTTGTCGGCCGCCGTGACGGGCTCGAGGGGCCTGCCGGCCCGGGACGGATCCCAGAGGCGGCCGGAGGGGCCGGAGCCGGGGAGGGAATCCGGGGCTTGGGCGGTCAGGGGCGGTACAGGGCGGTACAGGGCGGTAAGGGCGACGGCGCTCAGCAAGCCAAAGAAGTCGCGACGTGTGACGCTCACGTCCCCTCCCCCAGCAACCTCACGGCATATCCCGCCTGGCTCCGTTTGACGGCCAGCGAGCCACCACCCGGCCACATCACGATCAGCCCGCCGATCACCACGATCAGCCCCCCATACCACACCCACCAGACCAGCGGGTTGATGGTGAGCCGGAAGACAGCCTGCTCGCTGCCGTTCACAACGCCGCCCAGCACGATGTAGAGATCCTCGAGCGGATCGCTGCGGATGCCGGGTTCGGTGGAGGGCTGGTACGTGGGGCGCCCGAGGGCGTCGACGTGTTGGCGCTTCTCGCTAGTGATAAGGCCGATTCGTTTTCCGTTGCGCCGCACGTCGATCGTCGCGGCGGTGACTTGGCGGTTGAGCTGATCGAATTGCGAGATGCCGAGGTGGGTGAAGGTGTACGTCCAGCCATACGGGCTGCGGATGCTCGCCGACTCGCCCGGCCGGAGCGTCGCCTCGGTCTCCGTCTTGAAGGCCATGCCGGCGAACGCGACGAACAACACGACGATCCCGATGTGCACGATGTAGCCGCCGTAGCGACGGCGGTTGCGCGCCACGAGGTGGGCGAGGGCGACGGGGACCGGCTCGCTGTACTGGCGATGGCGGGCACGCGTGCCGCGCGCGAATTCCTGAACCACGGTGCCGACCACGAACCCGCCGATCGCAATCGCCAGGAGCGCGTAAACATCGCGCATACCAAGCAGCAGCAACACGAGTCCGGTGAAGACCCCGCTGGTCACCGGCACGGCGAACTGCCGCTGCAGGTTGGGCACCGACGCCCGCCGCCACGCGATGAGTGGACCGATCCCCGTGAGGGCGAGTAGCGCGAGGCCGAGCGGAATGTTCACCTGATTAAAGAACGGCGGTCCGACCGTCACCTTCGTCCCCTGCACCAGCTCTGAGAGGATCGGGAAGAGGGTGCCCCACAGCACCGAGAAGGCGACGCCCACGAGCAACAGGTTATTGAAGAGGAAGCTCGCCTCCCGGCTCACCATCGACTCGAGCCGCGCCTCGGCCGTGAGGAGCGGCAAGCGGCGGTAGTACAGCGTGTAGCTCGCCACGGCGGCGAAGATCAGGAAGAAGAGGAAGTAGTATCCGACCGGCGACTCCGTAAAGGAGTGCACGCTCGAGATCACCCCCGACCGCGTGATGAACGTCCCCATGATCGACAACAGCCAGGACCCGATCACGAGCGCGAGGTTCCACTTCTTCAGCATCCCCCGCTTCTCCTGGATCATGACCGAGTGGAGAAAGGCGGTCATGGTGAGCCAGGGGAGCAGCGCCGCGTTCTCGACGGGATCCCACGCCCAGTAGCCGCCCCATCCCAGCTCGACGTACGCCCACCACATGCCGAGCACCAGGCCGATCGAGAGGAACAGCCACGATACGAGCGTCCACTTCCGGATCGCGACCAGCCAGTCCGAGTCGAGCTGCTTCGAGACCAGGGCCGCGATCGCGAACGCGAAGGGAATGGTCATCGAGATGTAGCCCAGGTACAGCATGGGCGGATGGAAAACCATTCCGGGGTTCTGGAGCTGGGGATTCAGACCGCTCCCGTCCGCGGGCGTATACGGGAGCCGCCCGAACGGGTTCGCCGCGAAGACCATCACGGTCACGAAGAACGCGGTCACCGTTCCGACAACGCCTGCCACGTACGGGAGGTAGACCCGGTGCCGTCGTGCCGTGAGCACCTGCGCCAGTGACCCGAACAGCGACAGCACGGTCGCCCAGAACAGCAAGCTGCCCTTCTGGCCGGCGTACAGGGCGGACCACGTATAGAAGATCGGGAGGTTGCGGCTCGTGTACGCCGCGACGTACTCGACGTTGAAGTCGTGGTGGAACAGCGCCCATTCGAGCGCGAACACCGCGAGCAATAACGATCCGCACGACGCGAACACGGCGTTCCGGGCGCTGCGCTGCAGGTCGGCCCGGCCCTTGACGCCACCCACGAAGCCCACCAGCCCCGCCCACACGCCGAATAAGAGCGCGACCCACAACGCCAGGTTGCCGAGAACCGTCATCTAGGCCTTGGGCACTGCTTCGTACCGGGAGCCGCATTTCGCCAGGACGTTGGTGGCGTAGATCACCCCATCCTGCTTCAAGCGCCCTTCGACCACGACCTCGACCGAATCGTTGAAGGTGTCGGGGGGCAGGCCGTGGAACGTGACTGGATAGCTGGCCGACCCGTCCGTGATCTGGAAACTCAGGGTTTGCGACGCCACGTCTTTGGACACGGTGCCGCGCACCACGTGCGCGCCGACCTTCATCCCGACATTATAGAAGGAGGGGTCCACCGCGACCTTGCGCGACAACTCGCTCGGCGTGAGGAAGTACTGCCCCGTCTGCTTGATCCCCGACGCCATGAGATAGCCGACCGAGCCGACGATCAGCAGGGCGCCGATGGCGAATTTGGCTCCGGCGTTGATTTTCATGGTCTAATTATACAGCCTTTCCCGCCGCATGCTCCCCCTCCACCGTGGCCGCCCAATGTAGGGCCGCATCCACGGCACGCCGCCACCCCGCCTCGCCAGCGCGCACGGCCCCGGCCCGCGGTCCGGGGAGAAAGCGCCGGAACGTCCGCCCGCTCAGAAACTCCTCGGGAGCCTGCCAAACGCCCGCCGCGAGTCCGGCCAGCGCCGCCGCGCCGAGCGCCGTGGTCTCGACGACGTCGGGCCGGGCCACCGGAACGCCGAGCAGGTCGGCCTGAAACTGCATCAGCCAGTCGTTGGCGGCCGCGCCGCCGTCCACCTGGAGGGCAGCCAACCGCAGATCGGCGTCGGCGGTCATCGCGTCGAGCACCTCCTTGGTGCCGAACGCCATCGCTTCGAGGGCGGCCCGGACCAGGTGTGCGCGGGTGCTGCCACGCGTGAGTCCCACGATGGTGCCGCGCGCGTTCGGCTCCCAGTGCGGCGCGCCAAGACCCACGAAAGCCGGAACGAAGTACACGCCGCCCGTGTCGGGGACGTCGAGCGCCAGATGCTCGGACTCGGACGCGTGGGCGATCACCTTGAGGCCGTCGCGCAGCCACTGGATCGCGGCGCCGGCGATGAAGACGCTGCCCTCGAGCGCGTACACGGGCTCGCCGCGCGGCCCGCAGGCGATCGTCGTCAGCAGGCCGTGCCGCGACTCGGGGCGGCGGTCCCCGGTGTTGAGCAGCAGGAATGCGCCGGTCCCGTACGTGTTCTTCGCCTGCCCCGCCGCGGTGCACCCCTGCCCAAACAGGGCGGCCTGCTGGTCGCCCGCCACGCCGCAGATCGGCAGCTCGGCACCGAAGTGTCGCGCATCGCAGGTCCCGAACACCCCGCTCGACGCGCGCACGTCGGGGAGCGCGAGCCGCGGCACGCCGAACAGCCCGAGCAGGTCGTCGTCCCAGGCGCGCGCCGTGATGTTGTAGAGCATGGTCCGCGACGCGTTGGTGTGGTCGGTGAGGTACGCCCGCCCGTTCGTGAGCCGGAACAGCAGCCACGAGTCGATGGTGCCGAACACGACCTCACCCGAGCGCACCCGGTGCGCGAGGCCCGGTACGTGCTCGAGCAGCCACTCGATCTTCGTGGCGGAGAAATAGGGATCGAGCACCAGCCCCGTGCGCTCGCGGATCATGGCCTCGTGCCCGTCCCGAGCCAGGACGAGGCAGCGCGGCGCGGTGCGCCGGTCCTGCCACACGAGCGCGCGATGCACCGCGCGCCCCGTATCACGCTCCCAGACGCACACCGTCTCCCGCTGGTTCGTCACGCCGAGCGCGGCGGGCACGACGCGCGCCTG
>WNGP01004768.1_pt1 | contig 16038 bp, 10 predicted proteins | sample 5407671 | NCBI WGS metagenome assembly WNGP01 (sample SAMN13153381, study PRJNA577476) | soil metagenome | isolation source: 40 cm soil or saprolite under Garry oak tree replicate 2 | place: USA:California | collected 2016-06-15 | reverse complement strand
CGCCGGCGTTTGCCACTGCCGCGGGAACAGGCATCACGCTGGACCAGATGGCCGGTACGCTCGCCGAAAGCGGCTATCACATCGCCAAGGGGTTCGAGCCGACGAATCCGCACCTGGGTGATGCGATCGTCGCGACCTTCTTTTGGTCGGGCCCCAACAGTATCACCACGGTCGCCGACCATCTCTGCGACACGGCTCCACAGCCCAGCGGATACCCTGGGACGCCGGTCGGCAACACCTACACGCTGGTCGAGTCCGTCACCGCCGGTGGCATTTCCATGGCCACCTATGTCGCTACGAACGTGCAGAACTTTCCCGACCCGAACCCCGACCAATCCACCGCGCTCTGCGTGCATGCAATCTTCGCGCAGCCGGTGACGGACGGCGGAGTCCTGCTCTCGGCGTGGAGCGGCGTGAGCTTGGTGACGACGCAGGCGTTGGGTGAGCACCGCTCGGCATCAGGGTCAGGCTCGACGACGCCGACGGTTGCCGATCCAGGAGCCCTCAACATGGGGGCAGGAGCGCTTGCGCTGGGCGTGACGATGTCGAATGCACAGGTCGGTGCCGAGGCGCCCCCGGAGTTTACGACGCTCACGGTGCAATCCGACCAGTACTTCATAGACGAGACCAACTATCTCGTGGCGGGCAGTGCGCGCTCGGTCGACCCGCAGTGGGGATGGGACTTCACGCAGCCGAGCACGTGGCTGGCCAGCGCATTCGTCCTCAACCCGGCGACGAATCACCTTGCGTTCAGCGTCCAGCCGCAGCGGACGCTGCCCTTCATGACGATCACGCCGCCGGTGCAGGTGACGGTCGTCGACGAGCTGGGCAACCCGGTGACGAGTTTCGCGGGCGCGGTGACGATCGCCATCGGCCACAACGGCGGGCTGCTGCTGCCCGGCACGCTCTCCGGCACGAAGACGGTGACCGCTGTTAACGGCGTGGCCAGGTTCTCCGACTTGAGCATCGACCAGCCAGGGAACGGTTACACACTGATCGTCAGCGGCCCGGGCGTGACCAGCGCGGAGAGCGCCCCCTTCAACATCGGCGCGTTCTGACAAACGGCAGGAGGCTGGCCATGGATAGGCGGACAACCATCGCTTCCCGCGCCGGGCTGCTCGCGGCTGCGCTGCTGGCCCTGAGCTGCACCGAGGCTGTCGGTCCCGACCGCAGCGGTCCCGGCCTTCCCTCGTTCGCCACAACGGCGGGTAGCGGCATCACGCTGGACCAGCTCAATGGCACGCTCAACGAGAGCGGGAACTTCTTCATCAAAGGGTTCAACAACACGAACCCCCACCACGGCGACGCGATCGTCGCCACCTTCTTCTGGGTCGGCTCGACCAACACCAACATCATCGACTCGGTGACCGACGTGCTGACTATGGCGGGGTATCCGCGGGTCGGCAACCACTACACCCTGGTCGAGTTTGTGACGGCGGGCGGCATTTCGATGGCGACCTACGTCGCCACGAACGTGCAGGGCTTCCCCGATGGCTATAACGCGCCGGCCCAGGACAGCATCCTGGCGGTGCGGGCGGATCTGTCGCAATCAGTGACGGACGGCGGGTTGTTGATTTCGGCGTGGACCGGCGTCGAGGGCGTCTCCACGCAGGCGTTGGGGGCACACAGCTCGGCATCGGGGTCGGGGTCCACGGCCACACTTGCCGATCCCGGGGCGATTGCGGTCAACGCGGGGGCGCTCGCCCTCGGCGTGACCATGTCGAACGGGATGGTCGGTGCCGAGGCACCACCGGCCCCGTGGACGACGCTGGCGGTGCAGTCCGACGCCAACATCGTGGACGAGACCAACGATTTCGTCGCATCGAGTGCGGGCACCGCCGACCCGCAGTGGACGTGGGACTTCACTCACCAGAGCACATGGGTCGCGAGCGTGTTTGCGCTCAACCCGGTGGCGGGCTCGACGAATCAGCCGCCGGTAGCGGCGTTCAGCTCGAGCTGTAGCGCCTTGACCTGCGGCTTCACGAGCACGAGCAGCGATCCCGACGGGTCGATTGCGAGCTACAGTTGGGCGTTCGGCGACGGCACCACCTCGACTACGCAGAATCCGTCGAACACGTACGCGGCGGCCGGAAGCTATAACGTCACCCTCACTGTCACGGACAACCAGGGCGCGACGAACGCGGTCACGCACAGCGTAACGGTGACGGCGGGGAACCAGCCGCCAGTGGCCGCGTTCAGCTCGAGCTGCAGTGCGTTAACGTGCAACTTCACGAGCACGAGCAGCGATCCCGACGGGTCGATTGCGAGCTACAGTTGGGCGTTCGGCGACGGGACCACGTCGACTGCGCAGAATCCGTCGAACACGTATGCGGCGGCGGGGACCTACACCGTAACGCTCACGGTGACGGACAACCAGGGCGCGACGAACTCGGCGTCGCAGACCGTGACCGTCACGCAGCCGAATTCGCCGCCGGTCGTGAACGCCGGGCCGGACGACACCGCGATCACCGGTCTGCTCTACTCGTTCAGCTGGAGTTTCAGCGACGCAAACAACAACGGGCCGTGGTCGTACACGATCGACTGGGGCGACGGCTCGAGGTCAACGGGCAGCGTGTCGAGCCAGGGCACATACAGCGCTGGCCACACGTATGTCATTCTCTTGCCCAGGAACTTCACGATCCGTGTGACCGTGACGGATGCCGCAGGCGCCTCAGGGTCGGATACAAAGGTGGTCAGCGTGCTGTTACTGTGATCTCGCAGCCGGCCGTTTAGGGGAGGGAACGCGATGACGTCGCGGCGCGTCGCCTTCGCGAGGATCTTCGTAGCTGCCGCGTTTGTCGCGGCCTGCAGTGATGCCGTGAGCCCTCCCGCCGGCATCGTGCGGGGTGGGCCCGGCCTCCCGATGTTTGACGTCGCGGCGACCGGCGATCAAAATGGCGGGCTCAACCAGAGCGGGACGGTGATCGGGGCGCGATTCCCCACGAACCCGCACCGGGGCGACGCGATCATCGCCACGTTCTTCTGGCTCGGCTCGACCAACACCAACATCATCGACTCGGTGACTGACTTCCTCACCGACGCCAACTCCACGCGGGTCGGCAACACCTACCGGCTGGTGGAGTATGTCGGCGCCGGCGGCGTTTCAATGGCCACTTATGTCGCGACCAACGTGCAGAACTTCCCCGACCCGAGCGACCCGCAGCCTACCGCAGGGTTGGCGGTTCGGGCGAATCTGTCGACGGCGGTGACGGACGGTGGGATTCTCATCTCGGCATGGAGCGGCGTCGCGGACGTGTCGGCCGAACATCACTCGGCGTCGGGGGCCGGGTCGACCCCGACTGTCGCCGCCCCGGGGGCGATCACGATCGGCGCGGGGTCGCTCGCCTACGGGGTGACGATGTCCAACGCGGTGGTCAGCCGCAACGGTCCTCCCCAGGGGTTTACGAATCTCGCCGTGCAGTCCGACGCCTCGATCGCGGACCAGGCCGACTACCTCCTGTCAGCGAGTGGGGGGACCGCCGACCCGCGCTGGACGTGGAACTTCAGTCAGCCGAGTACGTGGCTGGCGACGGTGCTCTCGCTCACGACCACGACGACCACGCCCCCTCCCCCTCCCCCTCCCGGTGGCTCCGGCAACCTGACGGCGACGGCGACCACCTCGGGTTCGAATCTGGATCCCGACGGCTACACCGTGACGGTGGACGGGACGACGAGCCAGCCGATCGCCACCAACGGCGGCAGCGTCACGTTTACGGGGCTGGCGTCGGGCAGCCACACGGTCGCGATTTCGGGCGTGGCGCCGAACTGCACGGTGAGCGGTGGGACCTCCCAGACCGTGAGCGTGCCTTCCGGCGGGACGGCGACGGCGTCGTTCTCGGCGACTTGCACGGCGCCGGCATCCGGCGCCATCACGCTCGACACGCATATCGGGACCGCCAATCAGACCAACCTCAACCTCCTGATCAAGGGGTTCGACAACGGCAACCCGCGGCACGGGGATGCGATCGTTGCAACCTTCTTCTGGGTCAGCGCGACCACCACCAACATCATCGACTCGGTAACCGACGTCACGAACGACGCGAACTTCACGCGGGTCGGCAACACGTATCACCTGGTCAGGTTCGTGCACTCCGGCAACAGTTCGACGGCCACGTATGTGGCGACGAACGTCCAGAACTTTCCCGACACAAATCAGACCCCGAGGCTGGCAGTACGCGCGAACCTGCGGGAGACGATTTCGGACGGCGGGCTGGAGCTCTCGGCGTGGAGCGGCGTCGCGAGCGACTTCACCCAGGCGATGGGAGCAAGCAGTTCAGCCTTCGGGTCGGGCACAACGTTCACGGCCGATCCGGGCGCGATCACTATCGCGGCGGGGGCGCTGGCCTACGGCGTGTCCCTCGTGTCCAACACCGGCGTGGTCGACGCCGCGCCGCCCCCGGAGTTTACGCTCGTCAATGTGCTGAGCGACAACGTCTTCATCCACGAGGCCAATTACCTGGTGTCGGCCAGTGCGCGCTCGGTCGCGGCGTTCAGCTCGAGCTGTAGCGCGTTGACCTGCGGTTTCACGAGCACGAGCAGCGATCCCGATGGCTCGATCGCGGGCTACAGCTGGAACTTCGGGGACGCCACGACCTCGACGGCGCAGAATCCGTCGCACACCTACGCGGCGGCGGGCAGCTACACGGTGACACTCACGGTCACGGATAATCAGGGTGCGACGAACGCGGTCACGCACAGCGTGACGGTGGCGGCGGGGAACCAGCCGCCGGTGGCGTCGCGGCGTTCAGCTCGAGCTGTAGCGCGTTGACCTGCGGTTTCACGAGCACGAGCAGCGATCCCGATGGCTCGATCGCGGGCTACAGCTGGAACTTCGGGGACGCCACGACCTCGACGGCGCAGAATCCGTCGCACAGCTACGCGGCGGCAGGCACCTACAACGTCACCCTGACGGTCACCGACAACCAGGGCGCGACGAACTCGGTCTCGCACAGCGTGACGGTGGCGGCGGGGAACCAGCCGCCGGTGGCGGCGTTCAGCTCGAGCTGTAGCGCGTTGACCTGCAGCTTCACGAGCACAAGCAGCGATCCCGACGGTTCGATCGCGAGCTACAGCTGGGCGTTTGGCGACGGAGCGACATCTACGGCCCAGAATCCGTCCCACACGTACGCGGCGGGTGGAACCTACACTGTGACGCTCACCGTCACGGACAACCAGAGCGCGACGAACGCGGTCTCGCACAGCGTGACGGTGACCGCGGCGAACCAGGCCCCCACCGCGAACTTCACGTTCAGCTGCTCCGGATTGAGCTGCAGCTTCACGAGCACGAGCAGCGATCCGGACGGCTCGATCGCGGGCTACAGCTGGAACTTCGGGGACGCCACGACCTCGACCGCCCAGAACCCGTCGCACACCTACGCGGCCGGCGGGAGCTACACGGTCACGCTCCAGGTTACGGACAATCAGGGGGCGCAGAGCACAACGACGTCGAAGACGGTCACGGTGACGCCGCCGAACCAGCCGCCGACAGCGAACTTCACGTTCAGCTGCTCGGCGTTGACCTGCAGCTTCACCAGCACGAGCAGCGATCCCGACGGCTCAGTCGCGAGCTACAGCTGGAACTTCGGGGACGCCACGACCTCGACCGCCCAAAACCCGTCGCACACCTACGCGGCCGGCGGGAGCTACACGGTCACGCTCCAAGTGACGGACAATCAGGGCGCGCAGAGCACCACGACCTCGAAGACGGTGACAGTGACCGCGCCGAACCAGCCGCCGACGGCGAACTTTACGTCGAGCTGCAACGGGCTGACCTGCTCCTTTACCAGCACGAGCAGCGACCCCGACGGCTCGATCGCGAGCTACAGCTGGAACTTCGGCGACGGCGCGACCTCGACCGCTCAGAATCCGTCGCACACGTATGCGACCGGCGGGACGTACAGCGTCACGCTGCGGGTCACCGACAACCAGGGCGCGCAGAGCACCACGGCCTCGCAGAGCGTGACCGTCACGCCCCCCAACCAGCCGCCGACGGCGAACTTCACGTTCAGCTGCTCGGCGCTGAGCTGCAACTTCACGAGCACCAGCAGCGATCCCGACGGCTCGATTGCGAGCTACAGCTGGACGTTCGGCGATGGCGGCACGTCGACGGCGCAGAATCCGTCGCACAGCTACACGGCGGCGGGCAGCTACACCGTGTCGCTGCGGGTGACCGACAACCAGGGCGCGCAGAGCACCACGACCTCGAAGACGGTGACAGTGACCGCGCCGAACCAGCCGCCGACGGCGAACTTTACGTCGAGCTGCTCGGCGCTGAGCTGCAACTTCACCAGCACGAGCAGTGATCCCGATGGCTCGATTGCGAGCTACAGCTGGACGTTCGGCGATGGCGGCACGTCGACGGCGCAGAATCCGTCGCACAGCTACACGGCGGCGGGCAGCTACACCGTGTCGCTGCGGGTGACCGACAATCAGGGCGCCCAGAGCACCACGACCTCGAAGACGGTCACGGTGACGGCCCCGAACCAGCCGCCGACGGCGAACTTCACGTCGAGCTGCAGCGGACTGACCTGCTCCTTTACCAGCACGAGCAGCGATCCGGATGGCTCGATCGCGAGTTACAGCTGGACGTTCGGGGACGGCGCGACATCGACCGCCCAGAATCCCTCGCATACATATGCGGCGGGTGGCAGCTACACAGTCGGTTTGCGCGTCACCGACAACCAGGGCGCGCAAAGCACGACGACGTCGAAGACGGTGACGGTGACGGCCCCGAACAGCCCGCCGGTCGTGAACGCCGGAGCGGACGAGACCGTGCTGCTCGGGGTCCTCTACACGCTGACCGCATCATTCAGCGACCCAGACAACGGGCCCTGGAATTACACGATCGATTGGGGCGACGGGTCGACGTCATCGGGGAGCCGGTCGAGCGCGGGCTCGTTCTCGGCGACGCACACCTATCTCGGCATCCTGACCCAGCGCACGATTCGCGTCACGGTGATGGATAGTCTCGGCGCGTCCGGCTCGGACACGAAAGTGATCACGCTCGTGCTGTGACCGCTGACTGTAGCGTCGCCGCCACGCGTTGCCGCACGGGCCCAACGCATCACCCAGGGGCGGCGCGGGGATTAACAGGCACACACGTTGCACCTCTGCGGGCCATGATCGCTCACCACTTCACGGTCGACCTCGAGGAGTACTTCCAGGTCTCGGCGTTCGAGTCCCGCGTGGCGCGGGCCCAGTGGGGGCGGTTCGAGTCCCGGGTGGTGGGGCAGGTCGCCCAGCTGCTCGATCTCTTGGATCGGCACGAAGCGCGCGCGACGTTCTTCGTGCTCGGCTGGCTGGCGTACCGGCAGGGCGACTTGATCCGCGCAGTCGCGCGCGCGGGGCATGAAGTCGCGTCGCACGGCTGGAATCATGCGCGCGTGACCCACCAGAGCCCAACTCAGTTTCGGTCCTCGATCCGGCGAACCAAGGACACGCTCGAACAGATTAGCGGGGCGCCTGTGCTGGGCTTCCGGGCGCCCAGCTTCTCCATCGTGCCGGGTCGGGAGTGGGCGCTCGACATCCTTGTAGAGGAAGGCTATCGCTACGACTCCAGCCTGTTCCCGGTCCGGCGCCCGGGTTACGGCTATCCAGCCGGGTCGCCGGACCCGCATTGGCTCGAGCGCCCCAGCGGCCGGCTCGCCGAGATCCCCCCAACGACGCTGCACTGGTGCGGTCTACGCTTGCCCGCCGCTGGCGGGGCATACTTCCGCCTGCTCCCTTACGGCCTCGTTCGAGCCGCCTTCCGCCAGTGCGAGGGTCGCGGCGTGTCTGGCACCTTCTATATCCATCCGTGGGAGCTTGATCCTGCGCAGCCCCGTCTCCCGGTTTCCTGGTTGACGCGCGTGCGCCATTACACCGGCCTGCGGCGGACGGCGGAGCGGCTTGACCGGTTGCTGGGTGACTTCCGGTTCACGGCGGTCCGCGACACCGTCGCCGCGCTAGCAGCCGCGCCCGGCCATCAGCTCGCAGCCACGCGGCCATGATCGCTACCGTGCCTCAGGTGGAGGTGTTTGCCGGACCGGGAGCCGAGTGGGACGCGTGCGTACAGACAGCGTCGGGGTGGACACATTTCCATCGCTGGGGTTGGAAGGCCGTCATCGAACGGGTTTTCGGGCACGAATGCCTGTATCTCGCGGCACGCGATGCGGGAGGGCACGTGGCCGCCGTGTTGCCGCTTGTCCAGGTCAGGAGCTTCCTCTTTGGAGACTACTTGGTCTCCATGCCGTTCGTGAACTACGGAGGTCCGCTCGGCGACGACTTGGCAATGCGGATGCTGGTGCGACATGCGGTGCGCGTTGCGCGGGAACGTCGAGTCGATCTGCTGGAGCTGCGCAACCGGGAACGCCTCGCCTTGGATTTCCCCGTGTCCCGTCGCAAGATCACTTGCGTCCTCGATCTGACGGCCGGGGCCGGCAACGGGGAAGCAGTATGGGAGCGGCTGAGTTCAAACGTGCGCCGGAAGGTGCGCCACGCGCAAAAGGATGGCGTCAACGTCAGGTTCGGGCTCGAACAACTGGACGGATTCTACGAGGTGTTCTCTCGGCACATGCGCGACCTCGGCACACCCACGCTGCCACGACGGTTCTTCGAGGCTCTCGCCGAGCAGTTTCCGCAGGACATGTGGGTCGGTTGTGCGTACCATGAGGGGATACCAGTAGCCGCCGGCTGCGGATTTCAGTGGGCTGGCGAACTCGAGCTGACCTGGGTATCGGCCCTCCAGGAATATCACCGCGGCTACGCAAACATGCTGTTGTATTGGGCATTCATCGAGCGGGCGGCGAATCAGGGTCTCCGCGTCTTCAATTTTGGCCGCTGTACGCCCGGTGGCGGTACCCATCGGTTCAAGCAACAGTGGGGCTCGCGCGATGTGCCTCTGCTGTGGTATCAACCCGTCGCGGGCCGCCGAGCCGCTACGCCCTCACCCCACGAGCGCACCTTTGCCTGGGGGCCGGTCGTCTGGAAGCGGCTGCCGCTCGCCGTCGCGAACGCCCTGGGACCGGCGATCGTCCGGATGATTCCGTAGCATCTTCGTGTAAAGCTGCAGATAGCGGTCCATCATCACGTCAAACGTATACGATTCCGTTGCTCGCGCCTGCGCCGCGGCACCCAACCGGCGCGCCTCTGCGGGATCGGCGAGTAGCGTGTCCAACGCCTGGGCGAGTGCTGCTGGGTCGCGGGCCGGGACCATCACGCCGGCGCGCCCGCCGTCGAGAACGGTCGGCACTTCACCCACCGCGCTGGCGACGACGGGCCGCCCAGCCAGCATCGCTTCGAGAAGTGCCAGCGGGACTCCCTCGGAGAGCGAGGGCAGCACGAACACGTTCGCGCCGGCCAGCACATTCCCGATGTCCGACCGTAGACCCAGTAAGTGGAAGCGGTCGCTCACCTGAAGGGCGCGGGCGCGGTCGCGTAGCCTTTCCTCCAAGTCCCCCCGACCCGCGATGGCGACGTGCAGACTCGGGTAGCGCGGGGCGAGCAGGGCCAACGCCTCGAGTAGGTAACCGTGCCCCTTGACCGGATACAGGTTGCCGACTGCCACGACGAGTTGATCGGTGCTTCCCAACCGGAGTTCGTCTCGCAGCGAGGAATGGACGACGGGCTGCGGCGCGCGCACGCCGTTCGGGATGGTCGCGATTCGCGATGGGCGGATCCACAGGTCCTGGGCCAGATGGTGAGCGAGGCTTTTGGACACGGTAACGACTGAATCGCTGGCGAGGGCCGCGAGGCGCAGCGCGATGCGCCGCTGCAGCCGACCGGCGTAGTAGCGGCCGCCATGCATTGTGAACAGGTGTGGGACCCCGGCCCGCCGGGCCGCCCAGGCGCCGTACACCGCCATAGTGAATTCGTGACTGTGAGCCAATGCGACGCGGTGCCGCCGCAGCGTATCGGTGAGCCAACGCGCGAACGTCGGCGAAAACGGGCGCTCGAGACGAAACGGCTCAACCAGGACGCCGGTCCCGCTCAGTTCGCGCGCGAGCCAACCCTCGCCTGCCGCTGGGACGACGATGATGTTCTCGCTGCCGGCAGCTTGCAATCCGGCGGCGACGCTGGCCACCATGCGCTCGGCGCCACCCGGGCCGTCCGACTCGATCAGGTGCGCGAAGCGCACGCCGCGCCAACGCGCAGTTTGGATCGGCGTCATCTGTAGCGCCGGAAACTCAGTCCGGCGGTCCATGCACGAAAGGCAGCGTCTCCGATGCCCGAAGGCACGTTGACCCGAGGGAGCGTCCAGGCATCAGGCGTCGCGATTCGGCGATCCGCGGCGAGGGTGAATGCGGCGCGATAGCCCGCTGAATAGACCGCGCGGCGCACCCGGTCATTCCACAGGCCGTAGGGGTAGGCGAAGAACTCCGGGGTCACGCCGGTACGATCCTTGATGACTTCGCGGCTGCCCACGACCTCACCGCGCAGGTCGCGCTCGTCCAGCGCCGGGAGCGAACGATGCGTCGCGGAGTGCACTCCGAGCCCCAAGCCTGACCTGGCGGCAGCTGCGATCGTGTCCCATCGAGCGGGCCGGCACCAGCGTGGAGGGTGCGATAGAGAGAGGGAATGTGCGGGCGCGAGCGATGCCACAATACTCGCGCCGTCACCGCGAAACGCAGTGAGCCAGTGCCGGCGGCGAGTTTCGGAGTAGGTACGCACCACCTCGGGATCGTCCCACCAGAAACGGGCGTCGCTCGCAGGCGCCTCGGCGACGATGAAGACCGTCGCCGGAATACTCAAGTCTCGCAGCAGTGGCCACGCGTGATCGAAGACGCCGGCGTAGCCGTCGTCGAACGTCACGGCCGCTACGCCACGGAGCGATTCCCGATTCGACCAGCGTTCCACGAACTCGTGGAGCGAGACGACCTCGTGGTTGCCTGCGAGCCATCGCACTTGTCGTTCGAAGGTGGGCAGCGGCATATGGAGGCCGAGATTGTCACGCCAACCAGCATCGGTGTCTGCGACGATGTTGTGGTAGCACAAGACGACGCCCCCGGTCGACAGTCGTCGCGCGAGGGCAGTCACTCCCGACAACTGCAGCGCCCGGTAGCACATCGACGCTAATCTCAAGGCACGCCCACCGTCAGATTGCTGGGGACTAGCTTCTCTGCCGCACGGCCAGTGCCGGGCAGGTATACCTCGACCAGGTCGCTGAGGCGAGTCAAGAGCGTCTCCGGATTGAAGCGCTCATTCACGTCGCGTCGGGCGTTGCGGCCCATCTCCGCTGCGGTTGTCGGGTTCGCCAGGAGCGAGGCGATTGCCTGGGCCAGGGTCGCGTCGTTGCCGGGGGGCACCAAGAGGCCGGTCACGCCGGGCTGGATGATCTCGGGAATCCCACCGACTTGAGTAGCCACCACGGGCTTGCCCCTCGCCATCGCCTCGAGGGCGGCCAACCCGAACGCCTCCTCCCACACGGAGGGCACGACACAGACATCGGCGGCCTCGAGGAGCGCTTCCCGATCAGTGCGATAGCCGAGCAAATGGATGCGGTCTCGTGACGGCAGCGAATCGCGTAGGGCTTGCAAGCTGGCGAAGGCAGGGCCGTCGCCGGCGTAAAGGAGGATCGGTCCGGGTTGGAGACGATCAAACGCCCGGAGTAGGTGATCGACACCCTTCTCTTGCGTTGCTCGGCAAGTGCAGGCGATGATCGGCGCGTTTTCATCAAGCTTCAGTGCGTGGCGGGCAACGCGTTTGCCGTCGTCCGTCACCGGTGGCACGGCGACGCTGTTCCAGACGCGGGTTACGCGCCCCGCAGGGATCATCGCGACCTCTCGCTGCCGGCGGGCGACGAAATCGCTGACGGCGATCACGCGGTCGGCCGTCAATCCGGGGACGCGCGCGAGGGCCCACTTCGCAAGCCGCTTGGCGCCGCGCGGAACGGTCCGTGCTCCGGACGTGTGGTCGTGGACGATGATCGCGCGAACTCCAGCCGCACGTAGCACGGGGTAGAACGACGAGCACGCAGGCCGGTCGGTGAGATAGACCAGCTGCACACGCTCGCGGCGTACGAAGTCGAGAGTCTGGCGCAGCGATGCTACCGTCTCCAGCCGCGCATCCAGGACGACCGGCTCAGCCGGCGTGCCGCGAAGCGTCCGCGGCGGCGACGGGATGTCGGGATAGGCCACGAAAGTCCGGACGCCTTTTGGCGCTAGCCGCGTCCCCACTCCCGCGTATAGCCCTTCGATGAAGTCCCAGGCGTAGCCCGTGTTGGCGGGGAAATTGGCGACGAAGAGGATCGTGCTGGAGTACGCGGTAGAGCGGGACATGACCCTGAGGTGATCGCGCAACTTCTGTGCCCTCAGGAAGTTGGCATGCATCATGCCGCTCGGTCACGACACCATTCATGGAGGCCGGATACTGTGGCGTGCGCGCTGCACCCCCTCGACTCGGTCACCCTCCTGGTCCTGCTCGCTGGCTGCTTGACACCAGCGGATGGATCGCCAGGCGACAGCACGAGGATCGCCATCGTGTCGGGCAACCAGCAAGGCGCTCCGCTTGGGCAGTCGCTGCCCGAACCGCTGACTGTCGGCGTCTTTAATGGCAGGGCAGTGAAACACGCGCGGGTTACGTGGACGGTCACCCACGGTAACGGCCTGGTGAGCGCGGACACGACTACGGTTTCGGACTCCGGTACGTCCGCGGTCGCGTACACGGTCGGTAACACTCCTGGGACCGATAGTGTGCGCGCCACGCTGGCCGGCTCGACCGATGCCGTCACATTCGCCGTCGTTGCGGGAGAACGCCGCAGTCCGTGGCCCGGCGAGCCGGCAGGATTCAAACCCATCACGGACTGGCCGTACAATCTCCTCGTGACGCGGAGTGACGGCGCAGTGAGCACCGGTGCCAACGTTTGGAATCAGTCCCCCGGGACTGGGCTGGCCGCGGTGGTTCCTGATTCCAGTGCTCCCTTGTCACCTCCGAATGTCCTCGAGATCACCTATCCCGTCGGCTTGCCGAGTGGGTCGGAGCCGTGGACGCTGTATTTCAATCCCAGGCCAGCTGGGCGTGAGTTCTATACGGCGTTCTGGTGGAAAGCCAATGCAGGTTGGCAGGGCGATCCCAGCGGGATCAACAAGATCATCTTCTGGCAGGACAGCGCACCGGCCAGTGCCAATCTCATCGTCATGATGAACAACCAGCGCCAGCCCGACTACGTCCTCACGGTGACGCTCGAATTCAATCAGGCGAGCAACGCGCAGCTTGTGAACTCGGCCGGGGGCGGAACCGTGTGGCATGTGTTCGGGAACGTCCATGGAAATTACGTGATCGTCCCGGGCAACTGGTATCGAATCGAGCTCTACTTCAAGGGCAGCACAACGCCGACCTCGCAGGACGGCGTGTTGCGCTGGTGGGCCACCAAGCGTGGCGACTGGTCCCCGACGCAGGTTGGGGACTACACGAACGTGAACTTCGACACGCCGAATTTCATCCAGTTTAGTTTCGCGCCCACGTGGGGCGGCAACAGCGGCGTGGCCAAGCGGCGCAAGGATTATTACCGGATCGACCACGTACACCTGAGCGGACCTTGAGCGGCAGACATCGCGACGGTCATCACGTCAGTCTGGCCGCGGCTGCCGCGGGAGCCCGGCTGCTTCTCATCGGTATGCTCGGATGCGGCTCCGGGCTCCGCGCGTCATCGGACGCCGGAGCCGACACCGTCTTCGTGGAGGATTTCGAGTCGGGAACGCTCGGGGCATGGTCCGACGGCGTCGATCCGGCGCGCCATCACGTCGTCACGGATCCGAGCCAGGCGCAATCGGGCAGTCGGTACCTCCAGGTGACATACCGCGCCGGTGGCGACGGCGGGTGGCTGACGCATTTCCTCCCGCGCGGCTACGACTCTTTGTATGTGAGCTACTACGTCCGCTTCCCGACGGGCTGGCAGGGCGGGACAAAGCTCGTTGCCCTCTACGGTTCGCGAACTGACGATCAATGGTCGGCCTTCGGAAAAGCCGGCATATGTCCTGGTGGCGACGATTTCTTTGCGGCGATGCTCATCGCCGAGGTAACGGGTGACCCTGGCCCGCTGCGTTTCTATTCCTATTACCCGGCGATGGCGCGAGAACCCGACGGCGTCACTTGCTGGGGCCGCTTCGGCGACGGGACCGAGCGCTACGTCGAACCACTCACAATGGGTCGGGGCATGTGGCACCACGTGGAGTTCTGGGTGAAGCTCAACACGCCGGGACATGAGAACGCCACACAGAGTTTCTGGCTCGACGGCGTACCGCGTGGCACATGGTCGGGGTTCAGTTTCCGGCGCAGCTCTCGGCTGCGGCTCAATGCTGTGCAACTCACGTTCAACCGCGGGATTTCCGGCGGACCCACGACGGAAACGCTCGACGTTGATCACCTCGTTGTGAGGACCAGGCCCAACGCGTTGCCGCCGGATATGTGACGCGAGCCACGCGTCCTTCCTCACGACGTTCGGATTCTCGTTGCTAGTCCAGCAGATCGCCCCGCTTGCGCGTCTTTGGTGGTTGTTGCTATCGTGCCGCAGTTCGATGGCGCCACAACGGACCGAAAACGTCGTGATCGTCGTCGCATCCTGCGCAGTGCCCCGCAGGTAAACTGGGATGCTGTAGCAAATTTGGGACGCTGCTCAGAGCAAAACCGCTGAAAGGCGGTGACGCAGAGCTACGGGACTACCGCAACGACGTTGCCAAGTCCGCCGAGCCGCCAGCGCTGACCCGCAGGGTCGATGCTGGCGGCTCTTTTTTGGGGAGTAGTTAGACCAGCGTAGGTCGGCAGGATCGCACCCCCCTCGCCTGGGGGAGCGCGAAAAGGCAAACCCGGCGAAAGCCGGCGACGCAAAGCCACGAGGCTACCGCACGCGATCGCGTGCCACGCCAGTCGAGCTGCCGAACCTCCAGGGGAGGGGTTATGTACGTTCGCAGCGCGCAGTCCTGGGTTCTGATGGCGGTGGTGCTGCTCGCGGCCTGCGATCTACGGCCGCGGAATAGCACCGGCGTGGACAACCCCGTGACCGGGGTCGTCGTCTATCCCGACAGCCTGACACTCGATCCTCAACAGAGCTTCCAATTTCGCGTCTTCGGTCGCACGCAGGCCGGCGACAGCGTGCCCGTGTCGGTTCGCTGGTCGGCTTCCGCGGGTTCGATTTCCGCGGCCGGAGTCTACACGGCGGACACATCGGCCGCCGACGCAACCGTGACAGCGACGCTCGCCAACTCGACTGTCAACGGCAGCTCGAACGTCAAGAAGAACCGGCTCGTCCAGTTGGTCATCGACCCCAAGAGCACGACGCTCACGGTCGGTGGGCTCCAGCAGTTCTCCGTATTTGGACGCAAGAGCGCGGGGGACAGCGTCAGTGTCGCCGTCACGTATTCGGGGACGGGCGGGGCGATCTCCGGTGCCGGTGCATACACCGCCGGTCAGACGCCCGGTAATTACCGCGTGATCGCCAAGCAGAACGGCGGGTCGCTGGCCGACACGTCCGCCGTGACGGTGTCCGCTGTGCCGCCACCGCCGCCACCGCCACCGCCGCCATCGCCGCCGGGAACGGTCAACGACTTGGCAGTGGCCTCAGCGACGGACAGCTCCGTGACGCTTTCCTTTACGGAGGTGAACGACGGAACGGGGCAACCAGCGAAGTATGATGTGCGGATCGCGATCGCACCGTTGACGTGGAGTTCGGCAACGGATGTGTCGCGCGGCACGTGCCAGGTACCGATGGCCGGCACCGTAATCGGCGCCCGGCGTACGTGCACGGCGCTGGGGCTCGCCGCCGCGACCGCTTATCAGTTCCAGCTCGTCGCGTTCCGGGGGACGCTGAACGTCGATGCGGTGGTCGGTGGCGTGTCGAACGTCGGGAGCGCGACCACGTCGGCAAGCACGGCACCCGTCGCAACCGTGGCGGTAAGTCCGGCGAGCGCGAGTATCGGCGTCGCCGGGACGCAGCAGTTGACAGCCACGCTCCGGGATGCCAGCAGCAACGTGCTCACGGGACGGACGGTCACGTGGGCAAGCAGCAACACTCTCGATGCCACCGTGAGCGGCAGCGGGTTGGTGAGCGGTCTTCTGGCCGGTTCG
>WNGP01002396.1_pt1 | contig 16042 bp, 11 predicted proteins | sample 5407671 | NCBI WGS metagenome assembly WNGP01 (sample SAMN13153381, study PRJNA577476) | soil metagenome | isolation source: 40 cm soil or saprolite under Garry oak tree replicate 2 | place: USA:California | collected 2016-06-15 | reverse complement strand
GCCCTGAGTGGCCATACGGCCATTAGAGGACGCGCGAAATTCACGCTCGATTCTGGCGAATTCCTCCGCGTAGAAATCGCGGAGAACGGTAAACGGTGTTGAAGGTATGCCCACTGCTTGGCTCGAAGCGTTGGAATGCCGGTCCGGAATCTCTACCTACCCTCGGCCAGTGCCGTTCCAACTTTGCTCCGAATTTCAGCCAGCCCCGAACCTGACGGGGATCGGTTAATCACAGAATATGCCCCAGAACGAATCAGGTTCGGGGCCAGCCAAGAAGCGGGGCGTTGTTTGAGATAACGCCCTCGTCGTTCCGATATCAAGTAACGCTCTCGTCGCCGGGCGTCAGTGATCTCAAGCAATTTGGCGAAAATAGTTGGAACGGTACTAGAGGGCTCTTGCCGGTCCTGGCTGTTTTCAAAATGGTTTGCACTGCGCCATCGACGAGGTTATAGGGCAGCACCATTTCGATTTTTATTTTTGGAAGCAGGTCCACTTCGTATTCCCGGCCGCGGTAGGTTTCGGTATGGCCCTTCTGCCGCCCGTGGCCGCGCACTTCGGAAACCGTCATGCCCTCGACGCCGATCTGATGCAGGGCTTCCTTCACCGATTCGAAGCGGGAAGGCTGGATGATAGCTTCAATCCGCATCATCGAATTCGCCTCCTAGATCATCCATCATTTGACGTTTCGACCTGCATTCTATCCTCGCGAGGCGCAGCACTAGGACTCGAAATCGTATCCTACTTCTGCGTGCTGCGACAGATCCAAGCCCTGCCTTGGTCCTTTTATAAAATCTGTACAAAACGCGGCGTCGAAGCCGGCCGATACGGCTTCGGCGCGCCAAAGATAGCGATGCGCCCTTCAATTATCAATATGAGTTTTTTGAAGAAATTTGCGGAAATTGAAAAGAGTCTATTCGGCGAGGAATAAATCCGTCACGGCGCCAAGGCTGCTGCTGGAGACCAAATGGCGATACTTGGCCAGCACGCCCGATGGATAGCGAGGCTGAGGCGGTTTCCACGCGCTTCGCCTGCGCGCCAGTTCCTCCGACGTTACGTGGAGTTCGAGCCTGCGCGATTGGGCATCAATCGTAATGGAATCGCCATCGCGCACCAGAGCGATCGCACCGCCCACAGCCGCTTCCGGAGCGACGTGACCCACCACCAAGCCGTGGGTGCCGCCGGAAAAACGGCCATCGGTAATCAGGCCCACCGAATTGCCTAATCCCGCGCCAATCAGCGCCGACGTGGGAGCCAGCATCTCCCGCATTCCCGGACCGCCCTTCGGTCCCTCATAACGAACCACGATCACATCGCCGGGACGTATTTGCTTGGAGAGAATGGCCGCGAGGCAACTCTCTTCCGAATCGAAGACGCGCGCGGGCCCGGTGATTTTTTCGGCTTTGGAAATCTTGGCCACCGCTCCCTCGGCAGCGAGATTGCCTTTCAAAATGACCAGGTGGCCTTCGGGCGCAACAGGTTTTTCCCAGGAATGAATCACGTCCTGGCCCTTGCGTGGCTCGCTCGGAACGGCTTCAAGGGTTTGCGCCAGGGTCTTGCCGCTGATAGTGCCCGCGTCCCCATGCAGCACGCCGTGCGCCAGCAGAATTTTCATCAACTGCGGGATGCCGCCTGCGGCGTGCAGTTCCGTGGTGACGTACTTGCCCGAGGGCTTCAAATCACAAAGCACCGGCACGCGCTTGCGGATGCTTTCAAAATCTTCCAGGACCAAGGGAACGCGCGCGGCCCTGGCAATCGCGAGCAGGTGGAGTACCGCATTGGTCGACCCGCCGATGGACATCACCACGGCGATGGCGTTCTCAAAAGCCTTGCGCGTCATGATGTCTCGGGGCAGCAGTTGCCGGCTGACCGCATTCGCCAGCACTCGCGCGGATTCGGCCGCGCTCTCTTTTTTCTCCTCATCCTCCGCCGCCATCGTCGACGAGTACGGCAGGCTCATGCCCAAAGCCTCGATCGCCGACGACATCGTATTGGCCGTAAACATCCCCCCGCACGACCCTACTCCCGGGCAGGCGTGCCGCTCGACCTCCAGCAACTCGGACCTGTCGATGCGCCCCGCGCTGAATTCCCCCACCGCCTCGAACGCGCTCACCACGGTAAGATTTCTGCCGTCCAGGCGGCCGGGCTTGATCGTGCCGCCATAAACAAAAATTGCAGGGACATTCAGGCGCGCAATGGCCATCATCGCGCCGGGCATGTTTTTATCGCAGCCCCCGATGGCCACCAGGCCATCCACCTCCGCTGCGCCGCAAACCGTTTCGATCGAATCCGCGATCACCTCGCGCGACACCAGCGAATATTTCATTCCCTCGGTGCCCATGGAGATGCCGTCGCTGACGGTGATCGTGCCAAAGATCTGCGGCATGGTCTGCGCTTCGCGAAGCGATTCCACGGCGCGTTCGGCCAAATCATTGAGCCCGGCGTTGCAGGGCGTGATGGTGCTGTAACCATTGGCCACGGCGATGATCGGCTTGTCGAAATCGCCGTCGCCGAAGCCCACGGCGCGCAGCATGGCGCGGTTGGGTGTGCGTTCAATGCCTTCCGTTACCAGCCGGCTTCGTTTGTTGAGACGCGTTGCAGTGTCAGTCATTGCTGCCTGAGAGTTGATGGCTCCGAATCAGAGGAAAAAAGGATTGGTCATTCCGAGACCGCTCTCGGGCGCGCAGTTTGCGCCCGAATGCTTCTAGCAGCGGGCGAGGAATCTCTCTTTCCTCTGGATTAGAAGAAAAATGGAACTTTACGGCTTCGCGCCCACCGCGGCGTTCGGCGGCTCGGTCGCGACCTTCACCGGATTCAGGAACGGCATCAGCGCGCGCAGCCGTTCGCCAACCTGTTCCACCAGCAAGTGCTGTTCTTTGCGGCGCATCTCCATGAATCGCTTACGGCCGGTTTCGTTTTCCGCGATCCAGTCCCGCGCCATTTCGCCGTTCTGAATCCTGCGCAGCAATTCCTTCATCGTGCGGCGGGTTTCAGCGTTGACGATCTGCGGGCCGGCAATATAGTCGCCCCATTCGGCGGTATCGCTGATGGAATAGCGCATGTAATTGAGCCCGCCCTGATAGATCAAATCCACGATCAGCTTCATTTCGTGCACGCACTCGAAATAGGCGGCTTCCGGCTGATAGCCCGCCTCCACCAGCGTATCGAATCCCGCTTTCATCAGCGCGCTGATGCCGCCGCAGAGCACGGCTTGCTCGCCGAAGAGATCGGTTTCCGTCTCCTCGGTGAATGTCGTCTCCATAACGCCCGCGCGCGTTGCGCCAATGGCTTTGCCATAGGAGAGCGCAAGCTGCTTGGCCTTGCCCGTGGCGTCTTGATGCACGGCCAGCAAAGCCGGCGTCCCTCCGCCTTCGGCGAACACCTCGCGCACGCGATGTCCCGGCGCCTTGGGCGCAATCATGGTCACGTCGACATTTTTGGGAGGGTGAATCGTTCCATAGCGAATGTTGAACCCGTGAGCAAACATCAGCATTTTGCCGGCGGAAAGACTTGGCGCGACCTCTTTTTCGTATATGGCCGGCTGTGTGGTATCGGGCGCGAGCAGCATGATGACGTCGGCCCATGCGGCGGCATCGGCATTGGATTTCACCGTAAGGCCCGCGCTGACCGCTTTCTGCCGCGACTTGCTCTGCGGATGCAGCCCAACACAGACGGTGCAGCCGCTGTCCCTCAAATTCAGGGAGTGTGCGTGGCCCTGCGAACCGTATCCGATAATGGCGATTTTCTTGGCCTGAATCAGAGAGAGGTCTGCGGCATCGTCGTGATGAATCGTAGCCATTCTTTTGCTCCTTGATGATTCGGGCCCATTCAGACGGAGCCGGGGCGCTCCGCCTCGACGAGCGCATTCGCGCCGGTCAGTTCTGAGCCTGTTTTTCGCTCGCTCTGCCGAGTGTCACCCTGCGCGGCCTTCGGCGAGGCACTCTCATTTGCGCGTTCCTGCGCCCCGCGCCTCATGACCACCTGGCCCGTGCGTACCATCTCCACAATTCCGAAGGGGCGCAGCACGTCCACCAGAGCGTGGATTTTATCCTCTGCGCCGGTAATTTCAATGACTAAGGAGCGCGGCGCCAGATCCACGACGCGCGCCCGGAAAACGCGCACAATCTCCATCAGCCGGTGCCGCGACTCCTCCGCGGCCTCTACTTTGATCAACGCCAGGCTCCGCGAAATCGTGGTGGCGTGCGTTACGTCTTCCACCGACAGCACGCTCACCAGCTTGTAGATATTCGCCTCCACGCGGTGGGCCGCCCCTTCCCCGATCGAGGAGACGATGGTCATGCGCGAAATGTTGGGACGCTCGGTATGTCCGACGGCCAGCGATTCGATGTTGTATCCGCGGCGCCGGAAGAGCGAGGCAATGCGGTTGAGAACGCCCGGCTTGTTCTCCACATAGACGACGAATGTGTGCGGTTTTTCGCGCTCAGTCATCCGTCGGCCTTTCCACCAGAGGAGTGGGCCGCCGGATCATGGCGTGCAAATCGGCCCCCGCGGGCACCATGGGGTAGACCGAATCTTCCTGTTCCACGCGAAAATCGATCAAGGCCGCGCCGGCATGAAAACGCGACGTATGCAGCGCCGGCACGACCTGTGAGCGCTCCGTCACCATGAGCCCGGGAATTCCGTAAGCCTCGGCCAGTTTCACGTAATCGGGGCTCAGCAATGGTGTTCCCGCGTACCGGCCTTCATAGAAAAATTCCTGCCACTGCCGGACCATGCCCAAATAGCCGTTGTTGATGATGGCGATTTTGACGTTCAGCTTTTCCTGAACAATGGTCGCCAGTTCGGCCATAGTCATCTGAAAGCCGCCGTCTCCGGCCACGACCCAAACTTCTGCCTCCGGCCGGGCAAACTTCGCCCCGATTGCCGCCGGCAAGGCAAATCCCATTGTTCCCAGGCCGCCGGACGTGATCAACGAGCGCGGCTTTTCGTGGTGGTAATACTGCGCCTCCCACATCTGGTGCTGCCCGACGTCGGTAACAATGACGGCGTCCCCCTGCGTCTCGCGCCAGAGGTCGTTAATCACATGCGCGGCGTAAAGGTGGCCGCTATCGGGAAGATTCTGGATGTCGCGCACCGCCGAATCCTGCTTCGACACATGGACCTGCGACCACCATTCCGAATGCCGGTTCGCTTTCACCAGTGGGAGCAGCCGGTGGAGGATTTCGCGCAGGTCGCCGATCAGCGGCACGTCCACATGGACGTTCTTGTTGATCTCCGCCCGATCAATCTCCACGTGAATTTTCTTGGCTTTTTGCGCATAGGTGTTGAGCTTGCCGGTCACGCGGTCGTCGAAGCGCATACCCAGCGCAATCAAAAGATCAGATTCCTGAATGGCCTGATTCACCCAGGCTTCGCCGTGCATGCCCATCATTCCCAGATTCAGAGCATGCGAAGCGGGAAAAGCGCCCAGCCCGAGCAGCGTCAAGGCCACGGGAATATCGGCTGTTTCCGCCAGCCGGCGGACCTCTTCCCCAGCACCGGAGAGAATGATGCCATGTCCCGCCAGGATCACGGGGCGCTGCGATTCATTGATCAACGCGGCCGCCTCATCCAGTTTCGCGGGAGCGGGAAAGAAATCGGGCATTTGCCGGTGCTCCCGGGGCGCGGCCGCATCCCAATCGAATTCACAGGAACCAAGCTGCGCGTCTTTGGTGATGTCCACGAGCACGGGACCCGGCCGGTCGGAAGCCGCGATGTGGAAGGCTTCGCGCAGGCTGACGGCGATTTCGTCGGCGCGCGTCACCAGATAATTGTGCTTGGTGATGGGAAGAGTGATGCCGGTGATGTCCGTCTCCTGGAAGGCGTCGCTTCCCAGAACCGCGCTGCCCACCTGCCCCGTAATGCACACGATGGGAGACGAATCCATCATCGCCGTCGCGATTCCCGTGACCATATTGGTCGCCCCGGGACCCGACGTCGCCAGCGCTACACCCACCCGGCCGCTCGCCCGCGCGTATCCGTCGGCCATGTGCGTGGCGCCCTGTTCATGCCGCACCAGCACATGGTGGACCTTCGACTTGGTCAGGGCATCGTAGGTCGGCAGAATGGCGCCCCCGGGATATCCGAAGACGTGCTCGACGCCGAGGCGCTCCAGGCATTCCCAGATAATCTCCGCGCCGGTGAGCTTCCGTGGCGCTGCGCTATGGGAAGATTCCTCGTTCATCATCTGCGCACTCTTTTGCTGCTTGCGTATCTCTCATAAATAGCAGATTTTCTCATCGCGAGTCCAATTTATGTTTCTGGCTGATACTATAAGTATTCTTTATGTATACAAAATTTCGCCCGCCCGCCGAAATCGCCCGACACGCTGCCCATGGCCCCTGCCACCCCGATGTCAATCGGTCTGCTGCACCTTGACCAGGGAGAGGATAACAACGAAACCATTGCGGGCGCCTTCCGCGTAACGATCCTGCCCTAACGTTCGTCTAAAACATTGGCACAATATAGTCTGCTACACTGAAGATAGCCGGGCGCACTCTATCCTGGATGAAGGTGGGCAGATTGCTTGGATCCGCAGGGAAGGGTGCGGCTCGAAGCGCTCACCTGATCTGGATCTAAATCATAATAACTCGAAGTCAGCCATTTGAGAGGGTCATGAACTCCGGCAACAAGCACTCTTCCGCTCGTCCCATCGGTATCCTTATTCTGATCGCCGTTTTGGCGGGAGGCTTTTTCCTCTACCGCACTACCCACAAGCCCCAGACCACTGCAGCCGCCGGCCGCGGCCGGGGCGACCGCAATGGCGATCTCAACGCGCGCGTTCCCGTCGCCGTAACCGCGGCGCAGCGCCGTGATCTGCCTGTCTATCTGGACGGCCTTGGCTCAGTGCAGGCATTTAATACGGTTACGGTGAAAAGCCGTGTGGACGGCCAGATGATGCAGGTCCTCTTCAAGGAGGGCCAGGAGGTACATAAGGGCGATTTACTGGCGATCATAGATCCTAGACCGTACGAGGTGGCCCTAGCGCAGGCTCAGGCAAACTTCGCCAAAGATCAGGCGCAGCTCGCGGACGCAAAACTAAATGCCCAGCGCTATGACCAGCTCATCAAACAAGGAATTATTCCGCAGCAGCAGTATGATACGCAGGTAGCCCTCACCAATCAGCTTCAGGCAGCGGTGGGGGCCGATCAAGCCCAGATTGATAACGCCAAACTCAATATCGACTATGCGCATATCACATCCCCGATCGATGGACGAGTAGGCTTGCGGCTCGTTGATCCGGGCAACATCGTTCACGCCTCAGACCAGAACGGCCTTCTCGTGATCACGCAAATGCAGCCCATTGCCGTGATCTTCACCTTGCCTGAGGATAGCTTGCCGGCCGTAAATGGCCGGATGCGATCCGGCGCGACACTGCAAGTAAAGGCCCTGAGCCGCGACGATGGAACGGAAATCGCCGCGGGCACTTTGCTCACGATCGACAACCAGATCGACCAGACCACCGGCACCTTCCGATTGAAAGCCGTCTTCGACAATAAGGATCGCTCTCTGTGGCCCAATCAATTCGTCAATGCGCGCCTGCTGATCGACGTCAAGAAGAATGCCACGATTATCCCGGTTGCCGCGGTTCAGCGCGGCGATCAGGGCACCTTCGTCTATCGCGTGAAGCCATCCGATAACACGGCTGAGGTCGTGCCCGTCACTCTCGGCATAACCGAGGGCATTCTGGCTTCGATCCAGAACGGCATTTCTCCCAACGATCTCGTGGTTACTGATGGGCAGGATCGCTTGCGCGCCGGAGTGCGCGTCGAGCCGCGGCCGGATACGCGGTCCAATGCCACGACCAATCCGGCGAACCCACACACCGATAATCCCGCGCCTCAAAGTTTCCCTGCGTCACCACGCCCCCAATTCCAACCTCCAGCCGGCTCTCAGTCGTTCGCAGCCCCTAATGCACAGGGCAATCAGCCGAGCGGCCAATCCGATAATTCTCAAGGATATCGAACGGGCAACAGGAATCGCCGTAATCAGCAATGAGTCCGTCTCGTATTTTCATTCTCCGCCCGGTAGCCACCACGCTTTTGATGGCTGCCATAATGCTCGCCGGCTTTGTCGCCTATGGCCAGTTGCCGGTTTCCGCGCTGCCGCAGGTGGATTACCCCACCATTCAGGTGCTCACGTTTTATCCCGGCGCCGGTCCCAGCGTGATCGTTTCTTCGGTCACGGCCCCTCTGGAACGGCAATTCGGACAGGTACCGGGGCTGAAGCAGATGACCTCGACCAGCACTTTCGGGGCGTCATTGATCACGCTGCAGTTCGATCTCGATCAAAACATCGATGTTGCTGAACAGCAGGTGCAGGCCGCCATCAATGCGGGAGGCACGTTTCTTCCCACGGACCTGCCGAATCCGCCCATTTACAGCAAAGTGAATCCGGCCGACGCCCCAATCCTGACTTTGGCGTTGAGCTGCGACACCATGCCGCTGCAAAAGGTGGAGGACTTGGCCGATACCACGCTGGCGCAAAAGATTTCACAGCTCCCGGGAGTCGGCTTGGTGACCATCAGCGGCGGCCAGAAACCGGCTGTGCGGGTGCAGGCCAATCCCACGGCCCTGGCCTCCTTTGGTTTGAGCCTGGAAGACTTGCGTGCAGCCTTGGCCGCGGCCAACGTGGACCAGGCCAAGGGCAATATCGATGGCCCGCGGCAGGCTTATACGATTGGCGCTAACGATCAGATCTTCAACAGCGCGCAATACAAGCCCATCATCCTCGGATATAAGAACGGCGCGCCCGTCCGCGTCCAAGACGTCGCTAACGTTATTGATAGCGTCGAAAACATCAGCCAAGCCGCTTGGTTCAATGACACTCCGGCCGTGATCCTCAATATTCAGCGGCAGCCCGGCGCCAACATCATCAGCGTCGTTGACCGCATCGAAGCGCTTTTGCCGACCCTCAAGGCCTCTCTGCCGCCTGCCGTTCAGGTTTCCATTCTGACGGACCGCACCACCACGATTCGCGCTTCGGTTAAAGATGTGCAATTCGAATTGATACTGACGGTGGCCCTGGTCGTCATGGTCATTTTTCTGTTCCTGCGCAACCTTTCGGCTACGGTAATTCCCAGCGTGGCCGTTCCCTTGTCCATCGTAGGCACATTCGCGGCGATGTATCTGCTTGGATTTTCGCTCGACAACCTCTCCCTGATGGCCCTCACGATCTCTACCGGCTTCCTCGTGGACGATGCCATCGTCATGATCGAGAATATCGACCGCTTTCTGGAAGACGGGTATGCACCTCTTGACGCCGCTCTCAAGGGTTCCGGGCAGATCGGTTTCACGATTATTTCGCTGACGGTATCGCTCATCGCCGTACTTATTCCGCTGCTCTTCATGGGCGATATCGTGGGACGCTTGTTCCGCGAATTTGCCATCACCCTGAGCGTGGCCATTCTGATTTCCGCGGGCGTGTCGCTCACGCTGACCCCCATGATGTGTGCCAAGCTGCTGCGCCATCGTCCCTTGTCCCAGCAGGGGGCCTTCTATCGAATCTCGGAACGCTGGTGGCAGTGGGTGATTGATCGCTATGCCTCCACCCTTCGCGCCGTGCTGCGGCACCAGACCATCACGCTATTCGTGACGCTGAGTACGCTGGTTTTAACTTTATATATGTACATCGTTGTGCCCAAAGGCTTTTTCCCGGTACAGGATACCGGAGTCATCCTGGGCGTCTCGCAAGCCCCGGAGACCACGTCGTTCGAGGGTATGTCGGAAAAGCAGAGGCAACTTGCGCGGGTAATTTTGCAAGATCCCGATGTGGTGAGCCTGTCCTCATTTATCGGCGTGGACGGCACCAACATGACCCCGAACAGCGGGCGCATCCAGATTAATCTCAAGCCTCGCGATGAACGGTCGGACGATGTCACGCAAATCATCCGTCGGCTCTCGGACAGCGTGCAACCCGTGGAGGGAATCACGTTGTACATGCAGGCCGTGCAGGACCTCACCGTGGAAGATCGCGTAAGCCGCACGCAGTATCAGTACAGCCTGGAGGCCGCCGATGCCAACGAATTGGCCACCTGGGTGCCCTTGTTCGTGCAAAAACTGCAGGCGCTGCCTAATCTGCGGGACGTCGCCACCGATCAGCAGAATCATGCCCTGGAAGAAGATTTGGTCGTGGATCGCGATACCGCTTCGCGGCTTGGCGTGACCACAGCGACCATTGATAACACCCTATACGACGCTTTCGGACAGCGCCTCGTCTCCATCATGTTCACGCAGATCAACCAATACCACGTGGTTTTGGAAGTGGCGCCCGGATTCCGCCAAAACCCGGACGCGCTCAGGAGTCTGTACGTCAAGTCCAATACGGGAGAACAGGTGCCCCTGAGCGCCTTCACGCATTTCGAGCCGAACACCGCGTCACTCACACTCAATCACCAGGGCCAGTTCCCCTCCACCACGGTCTCTTTCAATCTCGCTCCGGGAGCTTCCCTGGGCGACGCCGTTCAGGAGATCGAAGACGCCGAGCGCGAAATCGGCATGCCCCAGAGCATCGCCGCTAGTTTTCAAGGCACGGCCGCCGCGTTCCGTAATTCGCTGGCCAATGAGACTTGGTTGCTGCTGGCTGCCGTCGTGACGGTCTACATTGTGCTGGGGGTCTTGTACGAAAGTTACATTCATCCGCTGACGATCCTCTCGACTCTGCCGTCGGCGGGAGTGGGCGCCATTCTCGCCTTGCAGCTCTTTCATCTCGACTTGGGCGTAATCGCGCTGATCGGAATCATCCTCTTGATCGGTATCGTGAAGAAGAACGCCATCATGATGATTGATTTCGCTCTCGAAGCCGAACGAGGCGAACATCTGGCGCCCGACGAAGCCATTTATCAGGCCTGCCTGTTACGCTTCCGGCCCATCATGATGACGACTATGGCCGCATTGTTTGGGGCTTTGCCGCTGGCTGTAGGTCGCGGCACCGGTTCGGAGCTGCGCCAGCCACTGGGCATTTGCATCATTGGAGGTTTACTGATTAGCCAATTACTCACGCTGTACACCACTCCGGTGGTGTACATCTGGTTTGATCGCTTGGCCGGCCACTTTCGCCGAGCTCAACCTGTCCACGGGCGATTGGACGCTCCGCAGCCCGGCGATTAGCGGAAAAGGGTTTAGCCCGCGGTGAGCGGGCGTTTAAACAGAGTCCAGCGATGAACATCTCCGCCCCATTCATTCGCCGTCCGGTAGCCACTTCGCTGCTCACCGCCGCCCTGCTGCTTTCCGGCGCGCTGGCCTTTCGCATGCTTCCTGTGGCCTCCATGCCTGAGGTGACCTACCCGGTCATTATGGTCTCCGCTAATCTCCCGGGCGCCAGCCCGGAGACAATGGCCACCGCCGTGGCCACTCCGCTCGAGCGCATGTTCGGTCGCATCGCGGGCATTACCCAGATGACTTCGAATAGCCAGCTCGGCTCCACGTTCATTGTTTTGGTATTCGAATTGAGCCGCGATATCGATGGTGCGGCACGTGACGTGCAAGCGGCCATCAATGCAGCTCGCGGGCAATTGCCCGCCAACCTGCCCAACAATCCAAACTGGCGCAAGGTCAATCCCGCCGAATCCCCGGTCATGGTGCTGGCGCTTACCTCAGAAACCGCCACTCAGCAGCAGATGTTCGACGTAGCGGATTCGATCCTTGCTCAGAAAATCGCACAGATCGATGGTATCGGTCAGGTTAACGTCGGTGGCAGTTCGCAACCCGCGGTCCGCGTAGAAATCAACCCCATGCTCCTCAGCAAGCTGGGCGTAGGCCTCGATCAGGTGCGCGCAGCGCTTGCCCAGGCGAATGCGAATTCCCCGAAAGGCTCCCTGTCCAACCAGGATAATGCCTCCCTCCTCACCGATAATGACCAGCTTTTTGTCGCCCGCGAGTATGCGCCGCTGATTATTGCCTACCAACACGGCGCGCCGGTGCGCCTCTCCGACGTCGCCAACGTCCTTGACGGCCAGCAAAACAGCCGTAATGCCGGCACAGTGAATGGCAGACGCGCTGTCTTACTCCAGCTCTATCGCCAGCCATCGGCAAATACAATTGCCACCGTGGACCGTGTGCGCGCTCTCTTGCCGCTGCTCCAAGCCTCGATTCCGCCATCCATCCAAATCAGCGTTTCGCAGGACCGCACGATCACCATTCGTGCTTCCGTCCACGATATTGAAGTGACCCTCATTATCTCGGTCACTCTGGTCATTTTTGTCGTCTTTTTCTTTCTCCGCAGTATTTGGGCCACGTCCATTCCCAGCATCGCCGTGCCTCTCTCATTGGTGGGCACCTTCGGGGTCATGTATTTGGCCGGCTATTCCATAGATAACCTTTCCCTCATGGCCTTGACCATCTCCACGGGTTTTGTGGTGGACGATGCCATCGTGGTGATCGAAAACATCACCCGTTACATCGAGAAAGGCATGGCCCCGCTCCAAGCAGCGCTCGAAGGCTCGCGCGAGATCGGTTTTACCGTGCTATCGATGAGCACTTCTCTCATGGCCGTATTCATCCCCATTCTCTTGATGGGCGGCATCATTGGCCGCATGTTCCGCGAATTCGCTGTCACCTTGAGTGTGGCCGTGGCCATCTCCATGATTGTTTCACTCACCACTACGCCCATGATGTGCGCCAAGCTTCTGAAGCCGGAAGAAAAACGGCGCAAGCACAATTGGTTTTACCGCGCCAGCGAGCGCACTTTCGAACTGTTTTATGAAGTCTATGGCGGCAGTCTCCGATGGGTGCTGGACCATCAACGCTTCGTCCTGGGGATAACTCTCGGCACGGTCTGTCTCGCGGTTTACTTATACATCGTCGTTCCCAAGGGCTTTTTCCCGCAGCAGGACACCGGCCGCTTGAACGGAAATGCCCGCGGACCCGAGGATATTTCGTTCCAATCCATGAGCCAGAAGCTCATCCAATACGTCGATATCGTCAGAAGCGATCCGGCGGTCGATGTGGTCGCCGGCTTCATTGGCAGGGCGAACACGGCCAACCTCAATATCACCCTCAAGCCGCTCTCGGAGCGAAAGGTCAGTGCCGACCAGGTGATCAACCGTTTGCGGCCCCGCCTGGCCCAGGTCCCCGGAGCAACACTCTTCCTCCAAGCCGTGCAGGACGTGCAAATCGGTGGCCGGGCCGGGAACGCCCAATATCAATACACGCTGCAGGGCGATAATCTGAAGGATCTCATGACTTGGGCTCCGATCTTGGAACAAAAGCTCCGAACGACGCCCCAGCTTCGGGATGTCAACACGGACTTGCAGCATCGCGGATTGCAAGCCGAGTTGGTGATCGACCGCGCCACCGCCGGGCGCTTGGGCATAACGGCCAACACCATCGATAACGCGCTCTACGACGCCTTTGGCCAGCGGCAAGTCTCCACGATTTACAAAGGCATCAATCAATATCACGTGGTGATGGAGATCGATCCCAAATTCCAGCAAAGTCCGGACGCGCTCAACAATATCTACGTGCGTTCTTCTACTGGACAGACCGTTCCGCTCAGCGCCTTTACGCACTACCAGCAATCAAACACGTCGCTGGCCATCGCTCATCAGGGACAATTTCCCGCGGTCACCATCACATTCAACCTGGCGCCGGACGTTCCCCTCGGAGACGCCGTGACCGCTATTCAGGACGTCGAGCGCAAGATAGGTTTGCCCGTCAGCATTCAGGGGGGCTTCCAGGGTGCCGCGCAAGCCTTCCAAAGCTCGCTCTCCACCGAGCCGCTTTTGATTCTCGCCGCCTTGGCCACCGTCTACATCGTCCTCGGAATCCTCTATGAAAACTATGTCCACCCGCTTACCATCCTGTCCACACTGCCTTCGGCCGGCGTGGGAGCGCTGCTGGCCATCCTGGTCACGAATAGCCAGCTCGATATCATCGCCTTGATTGGCATCATCCTGCTCATCGGCATTGTGAAGAAAAACGCCATTCTCATGATCGATTTCGCCATCCAGGCCGAACGCAACGAAGACAATAGCCCGGAACAATCCATCTACCAGGCTTGCCTGCTGCGATTCCGGCCCATCATGATGACCACCATGGCCGCACTGTTAGGCGCCGTTCCCATCGCCATCAGCCGGGGCAACGGCGCGGAAGTACGCCGGCCGCTGGGTATCGCCATTTGCGGAGGCTTGATCGTCAGCCAGATGCTTACCCTGTACACCACTCCGGTGGTCTATCTGTATCTTGATCGCTTCCGCGCCTGGATCAGCGGCGGCAAGCGCCTGCGCCGCCTCGACACCGCCCCCGAACCGGCCACCCACGTCCACTCCGCCACGGACTGAAGCGCGGCCGGCGATCTCCCTTTCTGATAATCCCGCTATCCGTCGCCTGCATGGCGGAAACACCCAGCATGCGGAAGCCAATCGAACAGAGCTTGTGGAACGGCATCCTGTTATCCCGGGGCGCCACTTCGGATGCAGTACGCAAGTACCATGAGTTTGGGCAAATCGGTTCATTGGCATCTCTGCCTCGGAAGTGCGAATCTCCACTTGCCATGACCCACACCCACGAGCGACGCCGCAGGAGCCGGCACAAGACGAATATTCCTATCTACGTACGCCATTCGTCGCCCCAGGATGGTTCTCTCGAAGAGGCCTTGCACACCGTAAACGTATGCCGCGACGGGGTTTATTTCTTTACGACCGAGACCCTCTATGAACAAGGCATGCGCCTTTTCGTCACTTTTCCATATTCCACGACTCCAGGCGCTATCAACCGGGATTATATTGCGGTGGTGAAAAGGGTGGATCCCCTCGAAAACAGATATTACGGTATCGCCGTTAAATTGCTTGGGACGCTTGCACTAGACCGTATGTAGGAACCCCAAAACAGTCCTTGGCCCCGCTGTCTCCACGGCCTTACTCCAGCGTCCGATTTGCCTCTGGCTACTGAGCCTCTGCATAGACGAGCTTTACGTCGGCGGCGATGCGCTCTACCTGCGCATAATCCGGATGCTTCGCGTGCAGCTCCGCCGTCAGCAGCTTCCCGGCTTCCTCCGCGGACTTGCCCTCGCGCTTGAGTTCGAGCGCGCGCCCTTGTAGCTCCTGAAGCATCGCACGCTGCTTCGCGATCAACGAGCCGTCTCCGAGTTCTCCGTGATCCGGCACAATCAGCCGCGGCTTGAGCGGCTCGAGCTTATCCAGAACGGCAATCCATCCTTTCATGGTCGCCTCTTCCGGCATGATGGGAAAGAGCCTGCTCTCCACGATGTCTCCAGGGATCAGCACGCTGTCCTCTTCAACGAAGATCAGCATGTCCCCCTGGGTGTGCGCCGGTCCCAGGCAGAATAACCGCGCCGTTACGCCGCCCAGATCGAGCTTCATCTCCCCGTCAAAGAGCCCGTCAAAAAGAATATCCGGCGTGCGAAGCTTCACGTCCGCTAGCAAATCCTTGTTCTGCTGGGACATTTCGCGGAAGCGCGCCATATGTGCCGGGAGCCGCTGAATCAGCTCTTGCTGCTGCACTGTGGGCCGAATCAGCGCGGTATTCGGCGGAAATGCCTGTTCCCCCGTGGTGTGCTCGGAGTGATAGTGCGTGGTCGTGAGGTAGAGATTCGGGCCTTTTGCCAGCCTTTGCACCACGCGCACCACCGTTGCGCCGTTGCGCGCGCCCAGCCCCGTATCGATCACCAGCGTCCCGCGGCTCCCCACCACAATCCCAATGTTCGGCCATCCCGCTAGCGCGTACACGTGGTCGGAAACCCGCGTGAGCGTCTTCTCGTCGACGAGCGGCTGCGCCGTTTGCGCCCTCGCCGCTCCGCTGGCCAGCAAGCCGAACGCCACGGTGAACAAGCACAGCATCGTGCCCGAACCAGGAAGCCTTGCACTTCGAAAATAGCTCATTCGCAGAAACCTCGCTTCCGCACTTTATACACCCGCGCCCCCTGCGAGTGAACTAAGTTCTCTCTGGACGCCTCGCGCCCACGCTTCGCAAAAAATGCCGCCGCGTGTCCCGAACGCCTGACCGCGACACCCCTACTACGGTTTTCCGACACCATCATCCCTTGACAAGCTCGGCAAAGGAGCGTAGAACTCCGATCAACCGTCGGA
>WNGP01002268.1_pt1 | contig 16042 bp, 18 predicted proteins | sample 5407671 | NCBI WGS metagenome assembly WNGP01 (sample SAMN13153381, study PRJNA577476) | soil metagenome | isolation source: 40 cm soil or saprolite under Garry oak tree replicate 2 | place: USA:California | collected 2016-06-15 | reverse complement strand
GCTGCGCAAAGGAATTGACTTTCACCACCGCGCCGTCGGTTTGATAAGCAAACTTGTGGCGGATGCCGTCCAACTCGTGAATCGCATCCAAAATTTCATCGACTGATTCGGCTACCCACCAGCGCTCAGTGACTGGCAAGCCGAGCTTCTTTAGCAGTGGAAAAATTTCCGAGTGAAGATCGACGTCGACTCCTTTAGTTGCCCCGGTTCCGTAAAGGACTATCCCCAGCGGGCGTTTCGCCACGATCGCCGGGTCGAGTTGCTTAAGCGAACCGGCCGCGGCGTTACGCGGATTTGCAAACAGCGGCAGCCCCTGCTTCTTGCGTTCCTCATTAAGTTTCTCGAAGCCTTTTCTGTCCATGTAAACTTCGCCGCGCACTTCCAGAAGTTTCGGCGTGCCGTCGCGCAGACGCTCCGGCACGGAGCGGATCGTGCGGATGTTTTGCGTGATATTGTCGCCCACGTTTCCATCTCCGCGTGTGGCCGCCTGCCGCAGTTTCCCACTTTCGTAAATGAGGGAAACCGCAACGCCGTCCACCTTTGGCTCGATTACCACCGGAATTTTTTCGTCAGGCAAGAGCCGTTGGATGCGGGCGTAGAAATTTTTCACTTCCTCTTCCGAGTAAGTGTTGTCGAGGCTGAGCATCGGAACGAGGTGCGAGACCTGCTCGAATGCCTTGAGCGGTTTTCCGCCGACGCGCTGGGTGGGCGAATCGGGCGTGACGAGATGTGGGAACTGCGACTCCAAATCGACCAGATCCTTGTAGAGTTGGTCGTATTCCCGGTCGCTGATTATCGGAACGGCTTCTTCGTAATAGAGCCGGTCGTGCCTGCGGATTTCTCCTCGCAGCTGCTCGATTCGCTTCGCGGCTTCCTTTTCGTCCATGACTGTCCTGCACGATACGAGCGCGCGAAATCTCGGCAACGGCTGCGCATTTGTAGGGCAAGCGCATCGCTTGCTCCCTTTCCATCGCCAACCATAAAGAAAACTCGCGGCAGGCGGTGCGCCTGCCCTACAATAACAATCGTGAAGCCCGGCGAGCGTATCCTCGGGGTGGAAGGCGGTGGCACGAAAACCGCCTGGGTGTTGGTCCAGGGTATGGAAACGAGCGGCGAGGCCAGCGCGGAATTTCGCATTCTCGATCAGGGGAAACTGCCGCCATCCAATTTGCGTCTGACAACACCGGAACGGCTGCGCGAAATCTTCGCTGAGCTGCCGAAGCAGATCGATCGCGCGGGAGTTTTTCTTGCCGGTTGCGCTACGGAGGAAGATCGCCGCTCGCTCAAGCAAATCTGTCTTGAAGTTTGGCCAAACGCCAAAATCGTCACGGGCAGCGACCGCGATTCTGGCTTGGCAGCGAGTCTCGATCATGGAGACGGCATCGTGGTCAACGCCGGAAGCGGTTCCTCTGTGACTGGGCGCCGTGGTGACCGAATCGAGAGAGCGGGCGGATGGGGACACATCTTGGGCGATGCTGGCGGCGGTTATTTTCTTTCCATCCAAGCGCTCCGCCTTGTCTTGCGCGAACACGATTTGCATCACAGCGAGATGCAGTTCACTGCCAAAATCCTGCAGGCGCTTTCGTTGAACAATTTTGATGAACTGGTTCGTTGGGTGCAAACAGCGGACAAAATGGAGATCGCGATGCTGGCGCCCGTGGTCTTTGAAGCCGCAACGGGGGGTGATGCTCGCATGATGGAGATCATCGAAGAAGGTGCGCGCGTGCTCTGTGAATACACCGAGGCCGTCGCGTCGCGTCTCCATCTGCTTGCGCCCAAAGTCGCGCTGATCGGCGGCCTTTTCTATCGGGACTCGATTTATAGGCACGCGTACCGGCGCAAACTGAAAAAGAATCTTCCTGATGCGCGCGTCACAATCGCGGAGCGAGCTCCCGAACTTGGTGCCGCGTGGCTGGCGACAGAAGCGGGTGATCACGCCGCATTTCACCCAAGGCCATCCCAAAACGAAATCGAAAGTTTGGCGGCTGCGCTTACCGAGCAGCGCAATCCGCGCTCGGAGAATCTCGAAAAAATGAGCGCACAGCAGCTCGTCGAAGTGTTTGTCGAGGAAGAAAAGTTCGTTCAGGAGGCGTTGCGCGTCGCGATCGGCGAGTTGACCAAAGCGATTGAGATTGTGGCTGAATCGCTGCGAAACGGTGGTCGCTTGTTTTATGTCGGTGCTGGGAGCAGCGGGCGCATCGGTGTGCTCGATGCGAGCGAAATCCCGCCCACTTTTGGTGCGCCGCGTGATCTGGTGCAGGGCGTGATCGCTGGTGGCGTGACGGCGCTTTATCGCAGTGCTGAGGGCGCTGAAGATCAGAAAAGTGCCGGCGCATTGGCTTTGGATGAGCGTAAAATAAAAGGCCCCGATGTTGTGATTGGAATTACGGCCAGCGGCCGGACGCCTTTTGTGCTCGGAGCGCTTGCCCGGGCAAAGTCTTTAGGTGCAAAAACGATTTTGCTCACCTGCAATCCGACTGTAGCCGGCGTCGCTGACGCCGGCCGGCCGGGATCACCCGCCTTCGCCGAGGCTACGGCGGGCAAGCCGATCGCGGCTACAGACGTCCATCTAGTAGTCACACTCGAGGTCGGACCCGAGATATTGACTGGATCGACGAGACTGAAAGCCGGGACCGCGACGAAGGTTGCCCTCAATATCATCAGCACCGGTGCCATGGTCGCGCTGGGCAAAGTGCGCGGCAATCTGATGATCGATTTGCACGCTAGCAGCACGAAATTGCGTGATCGCGCAGTGCGGGTTCTCGCCGAACTGGCGCAATGTGATTACGAGTCAGCCCGCAATTTTCTGGAGGCGGACGATTGGAATTTGCGCGCGGCGTTGGAGAAACTGTAGGAATTTCCATTTCCTATAAGCGCAACGGAAGTGGCTCATGCGAAGCTAGGTGTGACTTAACCGAAAGGAACAACCCTATGCTCTGGACAATATTCGTAATCTTGCTCGTGCTCTGGCTGCTTGGCTTCATCGGCCATTTTGGTGGCGCGCTGATCCATTTGTTGCTCGTGATCGCTGTGATCGTGCTCATCATTAATCTTGTCAGCGGGCGGCGGCCACTGTAGTCGAAAGCAGGTATGACTTAACCGAAAGGAACAACCCTATGCTCTGGACAATATTTGTTATTCTGCTGGTCCTGTGGTTGCTTGGATTGGTCAGTTCGTACACGCTCGGCGGGTTTATTCACATCCTGCTCGTCATTGCGATTGTGGTGCTGATCATTCAGTTGATCTCAGGCCGGCGGCCATTGTAAGCTCGAACCAATGAAACCAGCCGTGATCATCGGCATCGTGCTGATCATCGTCGGTGTGATCGGCTTTGCCTGGGGTGGACTAGGTTGGACGACACAAAAGAAAGACGCCCAGCTAGGCCCGCTTGAAATTACGCACAAGGAAAGTCACGGGATCGCGTTTCCGCCGATCGCGAGCGGCATTTGCCTGGCCGGCGGAATCGTCCTTGTAATCATCGGCAGCCGAAAAAGCTAGCCGCCGGCTTTTAGCACTGCGAAAGTCTTGGTGCCTTTGCGGTCGACGTACAGAAGGACGCCGCGCTTCGGATCGGCTTTGTTGAGGGCCTCACGGAATGATTGCAGGTTCGTGACTGGTTTGCCGTCCACTTCCGTAATGACATCTTCGCGCTGAATGTCCTGGGCCGCGGCGATGCTGTTGTCCTCCACGTTCGTTACCACCACACCTTGCTCAACCGGGACGTGCAGGCGTTCCGCAACCTCTTTCGTCAATTCCTGCACCTGCAATCCAAATTTGCCGATCCCGCCGTCGCGGGACTGGCTTGGCTGAATTGGCCGGGCCGGTTCATTTGATGTTCGCGCGATCTCGTTAGGCAATTCACCGGTCTTGAGCGGGACTTTAATAGTTTTGCCTTTGCGCCAGACAGTGAGCTGGACATTTTGGTCGATCTTCTTTTTCAAAATCTCATGCTGAAGCTGTGAGTCGGTTTCGATGGGTGTTCCATCGATCTGCGTGATTAGATCGAACGGCCGCAAATCGCTTTTGGAAGCGGGCGCATCAGCTTCAATTGTGCGCACCACGACGCCTTTATCAGCGCCTTTGAACAAATCGCGGATTGCTGGGTCGTCGCCTAGAGTTTCGATCCGAATGCCTAGCCACGGACGCGTAATCTTGTGGCCTGCGACCAGCTCGGCCCCGATTTCTTTTGCCATGTTGATTGGAATGGCGAAGCCCAGTCCGCGGTTCATCCCGTTGATCAGCGTGTTCATCCCGATCACTTTGCCGTCGATATCGCAGAGTGGGCCGCCGCTGTTACCGGGATTAATCGAGGCATCAGTCTGCAAGTAGTCCGAGATGGAATAGCCGCCTGACTGAAACAATTTGCTTCGGCCTTTGCCGCTGATCACACCGTAGGTAAATGTGTAATCGAGCCTGAATGGCGCACCGATCGCAAAGGCAAACTGCCCAACTCGCACAGCGTCGCTGTCGCCGAGTTGGACGACCGGCAGATCTTTGGCATCGATCTTGATCACGGCGATATCGGTTTTTTCATCGGTGCCCACCATCCGCGCCGGAAAATTCCGTCCGTCTCTCAGCTTCACATCGATCTTGTCTGCGCCTTCGACCACGTGAAAGTTCGTGAAGATGTAGCCATCGGGCCGCATGATAAAACCGGAGCCTTCGCTTTGGACCGAACGCGGCGCTCCCGGATTGCGCCGCGGATTGTTTTCATCGGGCGGCCCCTGAAAGAACAGGTCGTCAAGCGGCGAGCTCTCACTGATTTCGTTCTTCTTGGAAATCTCAATAATGACAACGCTGGGCGCTACGGTCTCGAAGACTTTCGCGAAAGCATTGTTCAATTGATGAACCACGTCCTTCCCTGCCTCCGCCGCAGCAGCAGGAACACTGGAAGTTGGGACGGCCTCTGGTATCGCCGCAAACGATGTACTGAGTGCAACGCACAGGGTCAAAATGGATAAACGCATCGGTTGGAATTTGGACAGCAATGAAGATGCAACGTTCAACTGGCTACGTCCAATGCCAGCTTACTCAAAGGCGCGCTCGCAGTTCAGTCGCAGAAGTACTACATTCCTTGACGAAGCTCGTATACTTTCCAGCTCAACCCTTTTTATGAGCGCGTTTAAGAGGCGAATCGTCTTTTGGGCAAGCGTCGTGCTTTTGATATTATTTTGGGCAATAGCGGTTGGTCCCGAGCCGCCTGCGCGTATATCTATGTCGCCGGAAGAACTGGTTCGAGCTGTCACCATTCAGCGCGATTCGCTCATCGACTTGTGCCTGATGGAGCACGTCGATCCGAATGGGCGCGACGCGCAAGGGCGCACCCCGCTGCTGATTGCAATGTCGCAAAAGGATGAGAAAACGGCGCGCCGGCTCGTTGACGCCGGTGCACAGGTCGATCTTGCCGATAAGAGCGGTTTTACACCGTTCATGGCAGCAGCGATGCACGGCAATCTTGCAATGTTCCAGTTGCTCCTGGCGCGTTCAACTAATCTTCGTGCCGAAGCTCAGACGAAGGACGGGCAGGATCTCCTGGGATTGGCGCTCGATGGCGGTAATCCGCAGATCATTAAGACCGTGATCGAGCGCTTACCGCCGATGCCGCAGTGGAAAACCAGTACGCAGCGCGCTCTGAATGCGGCGCTGCAAGTGGCGAACAAGGACCAAATCCGATCACTGCTTGGCAAGCATTCAACGCCTCCCACGCCTGAGGGCAGAAACGTGCCGTTCCTTGCTTATTCCATCGCGGGAAACAACTCCTCGCTTTTCAGCACGCTTCTGGCTTGCGGAGCGGATCCTAACACCGTTCTGCCGTCGCGTTGCGATAAGGATTTTCTCGCGCTGCTCTCATCGAAGGCGCTTCGCAGCTACGTGGAAGAAGACAGGAACCTTACTGTCGTCATGCTCGCCGCGGGACTTGGACAGGATGACTATCTGCGCGCTCTGATCAATGCAGGCGCCAACCGGAACCGGCTGACGATCCGGGACAAGATGTCTGCGTTGGATATTGCCGCAGAAACGGGTCACTGGCGGGCCGCACAAATTCTTCTCGGCGGCGGGCCATCGCCCGATCGGTTGCGCCTCGAAATTTCTCTCGCCTTGCAACGGGTCGCCCTCGTTAAGGATGGCGTGCCGGTGTATCGCACGCAGTGTTCGACTGGCCGACCGGGTTATTCGACAAAGAGGGGCGAATTTGTGATCACCAACAAGGAGCGCAACCATCGTTCCACCATCTACCACGTGGAGATGCCGTACTTCATGCGCCTGAGCTGCCTTGATTTTGGAATGCACGCGGGATACGTGCCGGATCACCCGGCGTCACACGGCTGCATCCGGTTGCCCGAAGACGCTGCTCGCAAATTTTTCTCCGAACTTCCCGTCGGCACGCTTGTGACTGTGCAATAAGGCGACAGCCGATTGCCGGCCGGAAATCCGACGTCGCGGGCCGCATCTCTGATTTCCTTGAATCCAAACTGACTCATGTGGCATCTCAATGGAATCCTATGGAAACAAACAATATTCGAGCGGCATCCCTTGTAATGACAAACGAGCGTGGGGTCGCGAACAAGGTTTCGCCCGCCACCTGGATCGGACTCTTCCTCTCATTGTTCGCGATGCTCGTGATTCGATATGCGTTCGTGTTCTTCGTACCCGAAATGACATTCGCCTGGGTAATTCTAAAGGAAACGTTGATCCGGGTGAGTGCAGCCGCTCTCCTGGTTATCATCCTGCGCGCCGAATATTTGCCCCTCCGCTCTATCGGCCTCGGCACCGCGCGCTGGTGGATGTCGATCTTGTGGGGGCTCGTAATCGCCGTTGTATCGGCAGCAGTCGTCGGCGGGCTGGCTTATCTTACTGGTTACGGCCACGGTCCCGGATCTGCCGCTTTCGAGAAACTGCCGCTTTGGTTAATTACGCTCATCGTTTTCCGCGCCGGAGTGGTAGAAGAACTATTTTATCGTGGTTACGCTATTGAGCGTTTGCGCATGATTGGTCTCGGACGCTTCTGGTCGGTCACAATTCCGCTGGTCATTTTTTCGCTTGGCCATTGGTCCGGCGGCGCTGCAAATATTCTGATCGCTCTTGCGGCGGGTATAATCTTAACGGGATTCTATTTGTGGCGTCGTGATTTGGTCGCCAACATGATCGGCCACGGCCTGGTGGACTTTGTTGCCAATGTGCTGCCCAAATTGTTTTCCTAGCAATCTAACCTTCCCTCTGCGGATTTTTGAAACAGCCGCTGACTAGGGGCGTAGGCTTTCGTAGCTTACGAGATGGATTGAATGACACCATTGCTTTTGTTTGCTCCAGGCGCAGGAGCGCCTTCGTCGCATCCCTGGATGCAAGATTGGAAAAAGCGTTTGTCAGGAATCGGCGTTGTCGAGACTTTCGATTACGACTACCTGCGCGAAGGCCGAAGGCGACCCGATCGCTTGCCGCAGCTTATCGCCGCGCATCGAAAAGCATTAAAGCGGGTGCGAGAGCGACATCGCGCTGAATCAATCATCCTCGTCGGCAAGAGCATGGGCGGCCGCGTTGGATGTCACTTATCGCTGGAGGAAAAAGTGGATGGATTAGTTTGTCTCGGATACCCGCTCTGCGGTATGGGCGATCGGACGAAACTCCGCGATGAAGTTTTGCGCGCCCTGACTACACCAATCCTGTTTGTGCAAGGCACGCGCGACTCGCTTTGCCCGTTGGACCTTCTGGAGCGGGTTCGAGCCGAGATGAAGGCGCCAAATTTCTTGCACAGCGTTGAAGGCGGCGACCATTCCCTGCGCGTGCCTAAGAGCCAACTGCAAGGAACAAGTAAAACGCAGCAAGATATCAATCAGCAGATCCTCAAGGCCATCGGTAAGTTTGTTGACCAATTGGTACCGGTCGCGGATTAGATGAACATGAGGCGAAAGCCCAGTCAGGTTTCTATTCGCGCTGGTCAGGTCGAGTTCGTCAAAGTGGGGACGGACGCCTGGAGATGGCGCGACTTCTATCGCTGGCTGCTCAGTTTGAGGTGGCCGCGATTCGCCACCTTTGTCGCCAGTCTTTATGTCGGCCTGAATCTTCTTTTCGCCGCGCTTTACAGTCTCCAGCAAAACAGTATCGCCGGCACCACCGGCGGGCATTGGTTTTTTGATTGCTTCTTCTTCAGCGTGCAAACGCTGGCCACAGTGGGTTATGGGCACATGTATCCGCAAACGCTGTACGCCCACATCATCTCGACGATTGAAATTATGACCGGGATTTTTTTGCTCGCTGCGATGACCGGCCTCATCTTCGTGCGCTTTTCGCGCCCGACCGCGCGTGTCGTGTTCAGCAAATCGTTGGTCATTTCGCCGTTGAATGGGAAGCCGACGCTGATGGTGCGAATCGGCAACGAAAATCAGCACAGCATGGTGGAGGCGGAGTTCCGAATCATGTTCTCGCGCGATGAACCGTTGCTCGAAGGCGGAGATTTCCGCTACTTTTATGTTCTCAAACTTCATTTCGATCGGCTGACGGTTTTTCCCGCGGCGCTGACGTTGCGGCACACGATCGATGAGAAGAGTCCGCTTTTCAGCGCCACTGTTGAATCTCTCAGCGCAAGCCGTGCGCTGTTCATCGTATCTGTCGTTGGAATCGATCCGGTGATCGCAGCGTCCGTTCAAACACAAAAGGATTACAGTTGGCGCGACATTCAATTCGGCCATCGCTTTGTCGAAATCTATACCGAGCACGGCGGCGGCCGGCTCACCGTGGATTACGGCCGTCTTCACGATACCGAACCGGTGTTGTAACCTTCGCCGTTACGCCAGATTCGAATTCCGCCCGGTCACGGCTCTATTCGGGCGGCAGGAGAATCATGCGCGCAAACTGGAACATCGCGGTGACAAGTTGAAAGATAATCGAAGTGAAGAATGGCCAGAATGCGCCGAGGAAGACAGCGTTGTACAATTGCAAGAGGATTGCTGCTGTCCCGAAGGTTCCGAACAGATAAGAAACGAACCGAGTAGCGCGCTTACGTTGTATCTGTCGCAGATCCAAACGACTAAAGATCTTCGTCATCGTAATGGCGAACAGCAAAGAAACCACGAATGCGAATCCGCTGCACCATCTCCAGATTCCTGGCGGCATCGGTTTGATCGTGAGCAACAGCAATCCAAGCATGCAAAGGCCCAGTGGCAGGATTGAATTGGTGAGCAAAAACCGCAGCCGAAGTTTGTCGGCCGGCGACCATTCGTGAATCGATTCGCGCCGAAAAACGACTACCACGCCGGCAAAACCAGCCAGCGCGACCGCGATCTGCGCGGCAATGCCAAGAGCGTCGCCAGGTTCCATCGTTTAGATGAGTTCAGCGCGTGACCGCCAATTGTGGAAGCATTTTTTGTTGCCCGCCGATTGAGTCTCCTGTCTTTGCGCCCACGCAGATCTGCAATAATCTTTCAGAAACTACGAAAGGAATAACAATCATGGCTACTTATGTCAGTCTAATTCAGTTTACAGACCAAGGTATTCGCAACATCAAGGACACAGCTAAGCGCGGCGAAGCAGCGATAGCCGAGGCGGAGAAAATGGGTATGAAAATCGTAGAGGAATTCTGGACGATGGGCGCTTATGACGTTGTCGTTCTGTTCGAGGCGCCGGATGATGAAACGATGAGCGCGTTCACGCTTCAAATCGGCGCACTCGGTAACGTCAAGAGTCAGACTTTGCGCGCCTTTCGCCGGAACGAGATGGAAGCGATTCTCGCGAAGATCAAATAGCTTTTTGCGCGATTCTTTGCCACAAACATCCGTCCACAGTCCGCAGACCGCGCGAACGGAAGAGTGACGCTGTAGCCAGTAAAACCGATTGCAGTTGGCTTCGACCAAACTGCATGTATTTTCTCACATGAAAACCGCCGCTCGATGTTTGATTGCGGTCGTGATGCTGGCTGCCGCGAGTTTTGCGTTTGCCCATCCGTTCAAGAGCAGGATTATCACGACTTCACCTTTGATGATCACAGTTGCTGATGATCAGAGTCTTAACATCAAAAATTTCTCCCAGGAAGGAGGAACTGATCGCGCCGTGGTTTCGGTCACTTTCACCGGAGAAAATGGTGGAACGGCCAATGTTCTCGTCGCGACACGGACCGACTTAAGTACCGGAGCCAATTCGCAAAGTTTTCCGGAGATTGGCAACAAAGTGATAATCGCGGGCCCGGCTGAAGTAACGGTCGCGCCGGTAACTGGTGCAACGCTCTTCATCACCTTCAGAAAAGAGTCCAATGAAGGCGGCAACAGCGGTGGGGTTATCGTGTTCGCCACTCCTACGCCCGCCGCAACCATTACACCGTTTCCGTTTCTCAGTCCGACACCCACGGCCACGCCCACGCCAGGGGGCTAAAAGGCCGCGAGCGTAGAAATCTTCTCCAATCCCAAGATCCGAGGTCTGTGCGCGGCGGAGCTTTGAGAATTAGGCGCGGCTTAGCCTGCCAAAGCGTCGATCGCTCTCCATTCTTCGGGAGTTAGCTTGAGCTTGGCAGCGGCGACATTTTCTTCCAAGTGCGCCAAAGACGATGTCCCTGGGATGGGCAACATCACCGGCGATCGAGCCAGGAGCCAGGCCAGCGCGACTTGATACACGCTCACACCGTGCGCCTTGGCTGCCGTATTCAGCGGGTTCTCAGGGTTTAAACCGCCGCCTCCTCCGATAGGAAACCACGGTAGAAAGCCGAGATTCTCTTTCTCGCAATAGACCAGCACGCTTTCCGATTTGCGATCCTCGATGTTGTAACGGTTCTGCACGCTTACGATCGGTACGATCTTGCGCGCCCGCGCAATTTCTTCCGGATCGACGTTGGATAATCCGATGTGCCGGATCTTGCCGGCATCTTGCATTTGTTTGAGCGCGCCGACTGAGTCTTCGATGGGAACTTTAGAATCGACAGTGTGCAATTGATACAAATCGATCCGCGCCAAGCGCAGCCGTTTCAGACTTCCTTCAACAGCTTGTTTAAGATGTTCGGGTCGGCAATTTGGCACCCACTCGCCGGGTCCCGGCCGAGTGAGACCACCCTTTGTCGCGATAACGAGTCCTTTCGGATAAGGATGGAGCGCTTCTGCGATCAGCAATTCGCTCGTGTCCGGCCCGTATGCATCGGCTGTATCGATCAAATCGACGCCCAGTTCGGTCGCACGTCTGAGAAGCTTCAGTGCGTTCGTTCGATCGGGCGGCCAACCCCAAATGCCTTCCCCAGTGATACGCATCGCGCCAAAACCGAGCCGATTGACTGTCAGGTCGCCATCCAATTTAAAAGTCATGTTCATAGCCATTTTTGGTGTCGTTGATGAGTCAGCTCCGAAGATTAGATCGGATTTCCCCGCCAAAAGCGCGGCTCCACTTGCGAGGCTCGTCCCAAGAAACATTCGCCGGGTAACCGATCGTCCTCTGTGCGGTTCGGGAAATTCATTCGTCAACATGCAGGAGTGCGTTTATGGAAAGCGTTGTTAACGGAAGGAGACGATTCCTTTCGCTCATGCATTAGAACAGCGAATGCCTCTTCGAGATCTCTGCCGAACGTGACGATACCTCCTTCGTGACCGGCCATGACGAAAATCTTTCTGCTTTGCACATCGCTGACCTTGAACAGACGCGTTACTTCGTACGCCATTTCTGGCGTGCCATAGCCAACGGCGTTCGAGCTCGTCGGAGCTTGATTTAGAATGGCCGTCCACAAGGTTGAGTCGTGACAATGAATCACCGCACCGGCCATTGCATTGGATCTGTAAATCGCAGCATGCGTCAATGATTCTGATGAAGGAACCGCGCTCCCTTGGTATTTCACCCAGTTCCTTTCGAAATTGTAAGCCACGACTTTCGTGCAATCTGCACGTGTCAGTTCGAGCAACGCGCCGGTCGCTGAACCAGTGATATAAAAATTCTTGGTCGCGCCGTCTCTTACGCTCAGGTTACCGAAGCTGGTACCATTTGGGTCTGCGCCGATCAAGAGCAGTTCAAGAAGTTTCTGCCTGCATGCGTTCAATTCGGCAAACTTGTCGAATGAAGTGATCTCAGCACGCGCGCGCTCATGCCTGAACTTTACGTATTTGCTCACGTCGCGTGCTCGGGAAAAAGGGCGCGGATGCTTTTTTCGTTTGCTTCACACACCCCGCGCTCTGTGATCAGGCCGGTCACCAAGTGTCTGGGCGTCACGTCAAACCCGTAATTTGCGGCGGGGCTTCCCTCCGGCACAATGCGCACTTCGACCTGTTGTTCATCAAACCATCCATCCACATGTGTAATTTCTTCCGCGCCGCGTTCCTCGATCGGGATCTCTTTCAACCCGTCCCGCATCTCCCAATCAATCGAAGCCGAAGGCAGCGCGACATAGAACGGAACATTGTTGGCCTTGGCCGCCAGGGCCTTCAAATATGTGCCGATCTTGTTTGCAACATCTCCCGTGTACGTGGTGCGATCTGTTCCAACAATGACGAGATCGACTTCGCCACGTTGCATCAAATGGCCCGCCGCGCTGTCCGCGATCACTCTGTGCGGCACGCCGTGCTGACTCAGTTCCCAGGCCGTAAGTTTTGAACCTTGGTTCCTGGGTCTCGTTTCAGCCACCCATACATGGAGCGGTAACCCGCTATCGTGCGCGGCATAAATCGGGGCTGTGGCTGAGCCGTAATCAACAAATGCGAGCCATCCGGCGTTGCAGTGCGTTAGCACATTGACCGGCTTGCTTGTTTTTCTCCGCGCAATTTCCTGAATGAGGGCTAACCCTTGTTGCCCGATCATCCGGCAGTGCTCCACGTCTTCTTCGGCAATCGAATTGGCTGTGCGCAGAGCAAGAGCCACCTTTTCTTCCGCAGTTTTTCCAGTGGCGATACTCCTCAGCTGGCGCTCGGTGGCCCAGGAAAGATTCACAGCCGTCGGCCGTGTCTCCCTGAGTTGCTCTGCTGCGCGCTCTACGTGCTCATCGAATCCCGCGGCTGCGGGACGTGCCGCGGCCTCAATTGCCGCAAGATACATCCCATAACCCGCGCTCACGCCGATCAATCCCGCTCCACGAACATGCATTTCCCGAATGGCCGCCGCCATTTGTTCAACGCTGCGGACTTCTTCGATCATGAACCGATGCGGCAAAAATCGTTGATCGATCAGCTGCACGACACCTTCATCTGGCGTAATCCAAATCGTTTGAAAATGTCTGCCGCCCACCTTCATGAATTGCGATTGTGATCTCAGCTCCTAAACATCAATTCCCATCGGAAAAGCGCCCGGAATTTCCTCCCAGCCGTAACGCTTCCAGAATTCTGCGCCGCGCCGGTTATCGCCTGCCACCAGGATAATAACGCGTTGCACTCCAGCTCTGCGCAAGCCATCGAGGCATTCATCCAGCAGACGTTTACCAAGTCCTCGTCCCTGATAAGCGGGATCAACTGCCAAATGGTAAATGTGTCCACGACGTCCATCGTCGCCGCATAATGCGACTCCGACAATTGCCGGTCCGTCGATCGCCACTCTGCTCAGGCCTGGATTCCGCGCGAGAAATGCAGCGATGCCTTTCCTGTCATCACCCTCCGTGATCTCGACACCTTCGACGCGCTGCCAGACCTGAACCGCCGCATCGTAATCGGTGATGGAAAATTCGCGCGTGTCAATCTTGCTGCTCATGTTGTAGCCGGAAACTCTAGCACGATGCGGCGCTTTTTGGCTAGATAGCGCGAGCGCGGTTGCAGATTTCTAAGAATTGTCCGACTTAACAATGTGAAGCAATTCAGCCTTATTCTTCTGGCGATTCTCGCAACCGCGACATGCGGCTGGGCTAATTTGGGCGACGGCACGGACAAGATTGATGACTCATACGGCAATCTGGTGCAGCGACGTTTGCGTGATGACGGAACGGTGAGCGTTCTTTACCATAAAGATCGCTACCTTTACCAGGTGCTCTTCGCTAATGGACAGAGCGTTTCGGAGACGTATCTCCACGCGAAGGGCACCGATCTTTCCGAAAAAGAGATTACGAAATTCCTGAAGGTAAACGCTGCCGGCGGCACGTGGACACCGGAGAACACAGCCAAGGAGCGGCGCTTCAAGCGCAGCGATGGCAAAGCTGAGGCAACGTACGGAGACGTGAATGGCCGGCGAGTGCTCACAGTCCGGGGAGTTCGTGCGAAACCTTAGCGATTCGCGTGAGGAAAAGCGCGCTTTGGTAAGAGCAGTGCGGCAGCAATTCCAACAAGAAAGAAACCGACGATCTGAATGAACATGTAACTGGCCGTGTAAACACAGGGGAACCCGTACCAGTTCCAGTAGGAAACGTTCGTCGTGATAGCGGCGAGAATTCCGGCAGCAACTACGAAACCGATCCGGCCAGCAAAACTTACAATGCGCGTTTGCGCCAAAAGAAACACAACCAAAATCGCTTCGAGCAGTTCCGTGCCAAATTCGATTCCGAGCCATTTGCCAATTGTGAACGGCCGGCCGGGCGCGTGATACATCAGGATGCCGGAAGGGTTAACCGCAATTTTTTCCACCGTGTGTTTCATCGCGTCGTTCTTTTCCTGTCGTGTTGCGTTCTTTCCAACACCGGGGCCGGGAAAAATGTAGAGGCCGGTTCGGTCGCCGATATTGCTCTGCATCGCACTGAGGACGGCCGATTCGTTTGGAATTTCGCGAATGCCTGCCTCGCCCAAAGGCAGCGCCATATGCGCGACAGACGTCGAGATAAACATGACGATTCCACCGAGAATGCCGGTAAGAAGAATTTTCATTTGAAGGTTAGTTTGCTCCCAGACAAACGCTTCGCAACATCTTGACAAACGGTTCTTGTTGCGATTGAATATTGCGCGTTAGTTTCCCCTTCTCGCTAGCCATTCTCTCGGCGAGGTGTTGTTCGGAAATTCGCAGGTTTCAATCAGCAATTGCACAAAATTCCCACGTATGTCGGGACATAGTAAGTGGTCGAAGGTTAAGCGGTTTAAAGGCGCGATCGACGCGAAACGCGGCAAGATCTTCAGCAAATTCTCAAAGGAAATCAGCATCGCGGCGAAGGCCGGCGGCGGCGATCCGAGTGGCAATCCGCGTCTGCGCAGCGCGATCCAGGCTGCGCGGGCGCAGAGTATGCCCAACGATAACATTGAGCGCGCGATCAAACGCGGCACGGGCGAGGGCAGGGACGGCCAACAATACGACGAGATCGTTTACGAAGGGTACGCGCCGGGCGGTGTGGCGATCATGGTTGAGACTGCGACCGACAACAGGAATCGCACGGGAGCGGAGATTCGGAGAATTTTCACCCAGAACAATGGTAACCTGGCCTCGAGCGGGAGCGTTTCGTACATGTTCCACCGGAAAGGCCAGATCACTGTTCCGCGAGCGAGCATTGACGAGGACCGGCTATTGGAGATCGCTCTGGAGGCCGGCGCGGAGGAGTTGACAACCGAGGAGGATCAGTATGTTATCACCACTTCCCACGATCAGCTCTACGCCGTAGCTGAGGCGCTCAAGAAAGCAGGCGTCACTACCGATGGGCAAAAGTTTACGTTTATCCCCGATACTACAGTCGCGGTCACGGACGAGGCCGTGGCGCGTCAGGTGCTCCGCTTGTGTGATGCACTCGAAGAGGACGACGACGTGCAAAACGTCTATTCAAATCTAGATATTCCCGACGAAGTGCTGGCCAGGTTGCCGGCCTAAAAAAGTATTTGCTTGCAGGAAGCGTATTAAGGCGCTGCCCCCGCCGTAGCGAACAATCTACCCTATGAACAAAGAAAACGAGAACCAGCCTGTGCCGCTGGAAACTGGATCCGCCCCGCCGGAGCAACGCCACCGTCCACGTCGCCGCTTTCCTCGAAGGCGTTACCGGGACCGCGGCGATCGGTTCAGGCGCGACGATTCCGATGAGTCGCCGAACTCTGCCTCAACAAATGCCGATCCTGGCGGTGGGAATGTCAGTATGGAGACTCTGGATCGGCCCGCTTCGGCTGGCCGAGAAGCCATCGAGGGCGCTGTCGAAACCGGCGAAACGGTTCAGGCTGAGCCGGAATTTGGCGAAGGGATCATTGAACCTTCGGGCAAA
>WNGP01005456.1_pt1 | contig 16045 bp, 15 predicted proteins | sample 5407671 | NCBI WGS metagenome assembly WNGP01 (sample SAMN13153381, study PRJNA577476) | soil metagenome | isolation source: 40 cm soil or saprolite under Garry oak tree replicate 2 | place: USA:California | collected 2016-06-15 | reverse complement strand
GACGTCTTTTATTTGCACTCGCGCCTTCTCGAACGCGCCGCAAAGCTAAACGACAAGCTCGGCGGTGGCTCGCTCACCTCGCTCCCGGTTATCGAAACTCAGGCCGGAGACGTCTCCGCCTATATCCCGACAAATGTAATCTCCATCACGGACGGCCAGATCTATCTCGAGTCCGACCTTTTCAACGCGGGCATTCGTCCCGCCATCAACGCCGGCATATCCGTCAGCCGTGTCGGCGGCAACGCGCAGATCAAGGCCATGCGCCAGGTAGCGGGTTCGCTGCGTCTCGACATGGCACAATATCGCGACCTCGCGGCCTTCGCCCAGTTCGGAACGGAACAGCTCGACAAAGTGACCCAGGCGCAAATCGCGCGCGGTCAGCGCCTCACCGAGCTTCTCAAACAGGATCAGTACGCGCCGCTCCCCGTTGAGAAGCAGGTGTTCGTGATCTTTGCCGGCACCAGCGGCGCACTGGACGCGGTTCCGGTCGCGGAATGCGGGCGCTTCGAGCGCGAACTCCTGGAGTTCGTGGAGACGAACTATCCCGCCGTGTTGCAGAACATCGCCGCGAGGAAAGCGCTCGACGATAATCTTCGCGCGGAGATGAAGCGGGCCATTGACGCCTTCAAGGAGCGCTTCAGTGCTGCTGCGGCGACGGCGAGTTGAGCTCAGCTTCTGACGACCCACAGTGCCCACACTTCTTGATTTTCGGCGCCGCATCCGCACGGTGAAAAACACCCAGCAGATCACACGCGCGATGAAGTTCGTTGCGGCGGCGCGTTTGCGGCGGGCGCAAGAACGCGCCCTTTCCGCGCGGCCGTACGCCAAAGAAATCGCGCGCGTCCTGCGCTCGACGATGGCCCGAATCGAAAATCCCCAGCATCCGTTGCTGACAAAACGCCGTGAGGAGAACCTCCTCGTCGTCGTGCTGACAGGGGAGCGCGGACTGTGCGGTGCATTCAACACGAACGTTCTGCGAAAAGCGCAGGACGTCATCCGCGCCAATGCCGGGAAGAAAATCCTGGTCCTACCAGTGGGCAAGAAAGGACGCGACTATCTCCGCAAGCGCGGCTATGAATTCGCCGGGGAATATGTAAACGTTCTTGCGCGCGTCGAGTTCGCGGTTGCCCGGGAGATCGCGGCCAAAATCACGGAATTGTATGCCTCCGCCGATGTGGATGCAGTGTATGCCGTCTTCAATGAGTTCAAGAACGTCCTCGCGCCGACTCTCGCGGTCGAAAAGCTGCTTCCGGTCGAGGGTCTTGCCAGCGCCGAAGAGACACCCGCCGAAGCGGCCACCGTGCAGGTGGATTACCTGTACGAGCAGCCCAAAGAACGCCTTCTCGACAAGCTCCTGCCCCGTTATGTGGAAACGCAGGTCTTGCGCGCGATGCTGGAATCTTCGGCCGCAGAGTACGCCGCGCGCATGACCGCGATGGAATCGGCCACGAACAATGCCGGGGACGTCATCGAGGCGCTGACCTTGCACATGAACAAAGTTCGGCAAGCGGCCATCACCAGAGAGATCATTGAGGTGGTCAGCGGCGCGTCATCGACCGCCTAAAAGTTGTGATTCGTGAATCGTGATTCGTGAATCGTGAAAATCAACTCCTTCCGCGAATTGATCGTGTGGCAGAGGGCGCACCAGCTAACGCTTCTGGTATATCGTTTGACGGAGGAGTTCCCGCCTGCGGACCACTTTGGAATCGTTTCGCAGGTCCGGCGCTCGTCCGCGTCAGTTGCAGCTAACATAGCGGAGGGGTTTGGGAGGAGAACGACGAAGGAACTTCTACGATCCATGCAGATTGCGCGTGGAGAACTGGAAGAGACGAGGTATTTTCTGCTCCTCGCGAGGGATCTCGGCAGAGTTGCCAAGTCGGATTACGCGAAAGCGAATGAATTGTGTGATTCGGTTGGCCAGCTTATCAATGCTTTGGGACGATCATTGAAATCCAGGTCTGCCACGAATCACGAGTTACGAACCACGAATCACGCAAAACCTTGAGGAGAGCCGGATGCCAGAGCAATACGCCAGCGTTGGCCACGTGGTCCAGATCATCGGCCCGGTCGTCGATATCCAATTCGACGCGGACAAATTGCCGCCGATCTATAACGCGATTCACATTACGAGCGAGGGGTATAACATCCCGCAGCCGCTGGACGTCATCGCCGAAGTGCAGCGGCATCTCGGCGAGGGCCGCGTCCGTGCGGTGGCGATGGAACCGACGGAAGGCATGGTGCGCGGCATGAAGGCCTACGATACGGGCAAGCCCATTATCGTGCCCGTTGGCCGCCCCACGCTCGGCCGGGTGATGAATGTTTTGGGCAAGCCCGTCGATCAACTGGGACCCCTCACCAGCGATACGTACTATCCGATTCACCGTCCCGCCCCGACACTCGAAGACCAGTCCACCACTCTCGAGATGTTTGAGACCGGCATCAAAGTCGTAGACCTGATGGAGCCCTACCTGAAAGGCGGCAAGATTGGCCTCTTCGGCGGCGCGGGCGTCGGGAAAACCGTGCTCATCATGGAGCTGATCCGCAACGTGGCCACGAAGCATGGCGGCGTATCCGTTTTCGCCGGAGTGGGCGAGCGCACCCGCGAAGGCAATGAGCTGTGGCTCGAAATGACTGAGTCCGGCGTCGTCGTGCCTGGCAATTCGGAAAAATCCCGCGCCGCGCTCATCTACGGCCAGATGACCGAGCCGCCTGGGTCGCGCTTGCGCGTCGGCCTTACCGGCCTGACCGTTGCCGAATACTTCCGCGACGAGGAGCATCTCGACGTGCTCCTGTTCATCGACAACATTTTCCGCTTCGTCCAGGCCGGCTCGGAAGTCTCTGCGCTTCTTGGCCGCATGCCATCGGCAGTCGGCTACCAGCCGAACCTCAACACCGAAATCGGTGAATTGCAGGAGCGCATCACTTCCACAAAGCACGGCTCAATCACCTCCGTGCAGGCGATCTTTGTGCCTGCCGACGATTACACCGACCCTGCGCCGGCCGCGACGTTCTCGCACCTCGATGCCACGACGAACCTCAGCCGCCAGATCGTCGAGCGCGGCATCTACCCGGCCGTCGATCCTCTCGCGAGCTACTCGCGCATTCTCGACGCGCGCATCGTCGGCCAGGAGCACTACGCCGTCGCTCGCGCCGTCAAGTCCATCCTGCAGCGCTACAAAGACCTGCAGGACATCATCGCCATCCTCGGCATCGAAGAGCTCTCCGATGAAGACAAGCTGACCGTTTCACGCGCCCGCAAAATCGAGAGGTTTCTCTCGCAGCCCATGTTCGTCGCCGCAGCGTTCACCGGCAAAGAAGGCAAGTACGTCAAGATCGAGGACACCGTCCGCGGCTTCAAGGAAATCGTCGAAGGCAAACATGACGACATTCCCGAGCAGGCCTTTTACATGGTCGGCACCATTGAAGAGGCGCTCAGCGCAGCGGAGAATATGAAGGCAGGAGTCTGAGCCGCGATGTTTCCTGAGACGATCGAGCTCGTTGTCGTCACGCCGGAGCGCCAACTGCTCCGCGAAAGTTGCGCCGGAGTGGAAATTCCCGGCGCCGACGGCTATCTCGGCATCTTACCGGGCCACGCGCCACTCATGACCGAGCTTGGGATTGGCCGGCTCAGTTCGCGCAGCGGGAACACGGAAGTCCAGCTCGCCGTGATCCGTGGCTTCGCCGAAGTCCTTCCGGACCGCGTGACCGTGCTCGCAGAAATCGCCGAGCGCGGCGAGGAAATCGATGTGCCTCGCGCACAGGCCGCCCTGCAGCGCGCGGAAAAACGTATGTCCTCGCAGGACTCGAATATTGACTGGGACCGCGCCGGCGCGGCGCTCCAGCGGGCTCTAATCCGCGTCCAGGTCGCTCGAAAACGCCACACTGGCGCCGCGAGCGGCTCCCAAACCGTCGCACTTGGTTGATCATCCCGACACTTCCTCTTGCTTCCAAGCATCTAATCGCGTGGAAATTAATTATGGACGCTATCACGATCTATTCCATTCCATGGTGCTCGGATTGCCGCCGCACAAAAGTCTTTCTAAAGGAACATGGCGTCGAATTTCGGGAGGTGAATATCGAAGAAGATGCGAGCGCCGAAGCTCTCGTTCTCAAGGTGAATAATGGAAAACGCAAAGTTCCCACGCTCGAGGTTGGCGGGCGCTACTTCGTCTGTAGCCCGTTCGATCCCTACCAGCTTTCTTCGGCGCTTGGAATTCCATTGAATATGTAAGGACGGCAGGACTTTTGGGCCCTGGTGCGGGAGATATCGCGCCACCGCTGGCATATTCGACTTTGGTTAGCTTGTGATCCCGCGTGTCCAGACGCGTCGGATCTGCAGGCTGGAATCCAGCAGAACGATGTCCGCGTCTGCTCCGGGGCGCAGCGTCCCCTTCTTGAACTCGAGCCCGAGAAGCAACGCGGGGTTTTGCGTCAGCATGCGCACCGCCTCGGGGAGTGAAAAGCCCAGGGCGACGATGTTTCGCAGCGCCCGGTCCAACGTAAGCGTGCTCCCGGCCAGCTTACCCTCGGCGTTGCGGCAAACGCCGCCGCTCACGGTCACTTCCAATGGGCCCAGTTTGTATTTTCCGTCCGGCATCCCCGTTGCCGCAGTTCCATCGCTCACCAGAATCACCCGCTCGGCACCCTTCGCCTGCAAGAGAAGCCGCATCGCGCCGTCTTCGACGTGGACTCCGTCAGCGATCAATTCGGCGGTCACCTCGGGCGAGGTGAGCACGGCACCGATCACGCCCGGGTCGCGGTGAGTGAACGGGCGCATCGCGTTGTAGACGTGTACCGCGTGGCGCACGCCGCGGGCAATTGCCGCTCGCGTCTGTTCGTAGTTCGCATCGGTATGCCCCATCGCAACGACCAATCCGGCCGTATGCGCCGCTTCGATGCAGGATGCCGCGCCGGGAAGTTCGGGCGCGATGGTCAGGAGGCGGGCCGTGCCGCGCGCGGCCTTCAGGAATCTGCCAAGCAGCTCAACCGAAGGAAGCTGAAGCCATTCCTGCGGATGCACGCCGCGCCGCGTCGGGCTCAGGAACGGCCCCTCGAAGTGAATGCCCAGCACTTCCGAGCGGACCGCATCTTCTTCATGTTGATGCTCGATGTAGTGTGAAATTCCCTCGATGCTGCGGGAAGTATCCTCGGCGCTGGCTGTCACCGTCGTGGCGAGAAAAGAAGTCGTGCCGTGCTCGGCAATCGTCCTGGCGACCGTGCCGATTGCCTGGCGAGTTCCCTCCATAACGTCGCGGCCACCCGCACCGTGGATGTGCACGTCCAGAAAGCCTGGAATGGCGATTGCTTCCGGTTCGCGAATCTCCTCTGCGCCGGCCGGAAGGCGCAGGGCCTCGCGCGGCCCGACGGCTTCAATCGTGCCATCATGGATGAGGATACCGGCGTCTGAGATCTCAGCCGCGGGAGTGACCGCGCGGCCGAAAAAGAAAACAGGCGGGGCATCCCCCGCCTGTCTGTCCGAACCCTGTTTGAAAACGGGACTTACTTGGCCGCCATCTCGATGCCGCTGAGCTTGAGGCTGTCTCCCTCGATGGTGCCCTTTACGGTGACGTGGTGGCCGGCGTGCGCGGCGACCTGGTCCTGCGCGTCAATGACGTAGACCTTCTTGTCTGCGTCGTTGACGAACACGTACTTGCCGCCCTTCTTCTTGACGCACTTCGTCGCGCAATCGGCATGGCCCTCTTTCGCGCCCTTCGCCCCGCAATGACTGTCGGAGATGTAGCCGGTCCAGGATCCCTCCGCCGCAAGCATAATGCCGGCTGCAAAGAGAATCATAGCCGCGCCTGTCAGAAGACGTGATTTCATTGCTTGTTCCCCCTCCTTGATCGTGTGGATTGGTGCCTACCTCGCCGGGCAGGACCTTAGCTTGGCACAACGCCCCGGCCCGTGTCCAGAGCTTCCATTTCTATCTACGGGGCCCCTCGGCAGACGGATGAGCGGGAAACAAAAAAGGAGAATCCGTACGGATTCTCCTTTCTCGTGGATGCGCCGCCTCGCAGGTGAGGCGACAACGTCGGAATTAGAGCCCGGATGAAGAGGAATTGCTGGCCGTCGCGGCCCCCGCGGCCTTCGGAACGCTCAGGTAACCGCTCGCGGTCGTCTTTGTCACTTTGTTGATCACCAGTTCCAGAGCCGCACGGGTGCCCCCTGTGTAGAAGAAGATCGGTTCGTTCACCGAGCGGTTCTTCTTCTCGAAGCTCCTATCATCGGCGATCACGTCGATGGTGAACTGGTTCTTCTTCGGGTTGGTGGCCTTGAGCTGAATTTGCACGAGCTCGCCCACCTTCTGGGCGCGCGCCTTGCGGTTAACGGTGAATTCAAAGTAGTCGCGCTGGCCGAACCGGCGGAGTTGGTCGATCTCCTCATGATTGCGAGCGATCAGCGTGCCCATCTCGCTCTTGGCCATTTGCAGGTTGTTCTTCGTGTCGGCCAAGTCGTTCTTCACGCCCGTAACGTCGCCGCCTAGGCTCTTGACGTCGTCGGCGCTGGCCTTGGTCGCCAGATCGGACTTCAATGAGGTCTCCAACCCAGTCAGTTTCTGGTTGTATTGAGCTGATACCGCCTTGGTTTGCTTCCGGGCGGCAACCAAGTCTGCCTGCGTGACGTTCAGTTTATCGGTAACGACCCTGATGTCACTTTGAAGCTGTTGATTGACTTCTTCGGATTTCGCCAGGCGCTGTGCCAGTTCATCGCTCTTCTGAAGCGTCGTCTGCTGAACACTGTTGGAGTGACTAATCGCGCTCCAGCCCACTCCGAGACCCAGCAATGACACCCCGGCCAGCACTATGATTGCCAGCGTAATCCAGCGAGGTGTGCCCGCCTGCCCCTGGTAGGTCGGTTCCTGAAACTCGCTCATGGATATGATCTCCTTTGGGCTCTGCGCCCTGTGGCTGGGAGTGGTGCATCTGGTAGGCCAAACGGGACGGCACGGTCAGTCCGTCCTAAAGTATTGAGGAATTAGGGGTTACGGCGAAAGAGCCATAGGCGAGGCGATGTGAGACAAGGGCATGCTCGTGTAAAGATTACATTTACCCTGTTGCCGTCAGGAAAAGTTACTTGAAGATTCTTTGCAGGACAGGCGACCAAAGAAATGAAGGCAGCACTGGAGACCAAAAGAGAACGGTCTGGACGTAACTACCTCACAATCAATCTGTTACAGACGCACACTCAAGCCGCCTGTGGCGTGTGTGATATCCTGGCGGCGTTGGATAGGTTAAAATACTGGTCAAGCGTCGTCGAGGCGACTTCGAGAATGATGCTACAGTCCGAGCAGTGGTTTAGGTGCTGCTCGACATCGCGCTCCACGGCCTCGGACAGCTTTCCCTCCAAGTACCAGCAAATCAAATGGATAGTATCTCTACAACTCATGCAACCGTTCCCTCAGAATCGAAAGCAAGCAATTTCGCTCATATTACTACGTGCATCTGATTGACCAGAACTGTACTGTGTTCCACTTTATCCGTATCTATTTGAGCGGTAAACAGTTACGGGAATCCCTAACTATGTGGAACGGACGCGCACGCTGAACGGTCCGGATTCTTTACATAGCCCCGCTTCGGCGGGTCTGTTACGGATTTCTGCGAGCGGGTTATCCCCGAGGGATGACCGTCATCTCGCGCAGTGCGGCGATGCGGTCTTCAAGTGGCGGATGTGTGCTAAACCAGGAAGAAAGCCCACGACTGCCAAATAGGGGTTTCACAATGCAGAGGGCAGAGGTGGATGGCGAGATAGTCGTCGTGGGAATGCGATTGTTGTAGGCGCCGAGCTTTTCGAGCGCCCGGACCAACCCGTAGGGATGCCCGACCATTCGAGCGCCCGTCGCGTCGGCGGCATACTCCCTCTGACGTGAGATCCCCAACTGCAATAGCATGGCGGCGAGCGGAGCCAGGATCATCATCAGAATCGCAAGGATCGTGCCGCCTCCTCCACGTTCGCGGTCATCCTCGCCACCGCCCATTCCCAGCCAGCGCCCCGAGTACGCAATCCAGGTGATCGCACCGGCAATGGTTGCTGCAATCGAGCTGATCAAAATGTCGTAATTCCGGACGTGGGAAAGCTCGTGCGCAATGACTCCCTCAAGCTCCTCATTGTCCATGATCTGTAGCAACCCTTGCGTCACCGCCACGGAGGCATGCCGCGGGTTTCTGCCAGTGGCGAATGCGTTGGGCGCGGGTTCGGGGATTACGTACAGCTTGGGGACCGGCAAGTTTGCTTTAGCAGCCAGCCCCTCGACGACCTCGTAGAGTCGCGGTACTTCTTCCCGCGTCACCGGCTCCGCCCCGCTCGACCACAGGGCAATCTTGTCCGAGAAGAAGTAGGCGAACGAGTTCATGACAATGGCGAAGCCCAGCGCCACAGTCATCCCGGAACGCCCGCCGAAATAGCTGCCCAGAAGGAGCAGCAACAGCGTGAGCCCGGTAAGCAGAAAAGCTGTGCGAAAGATTTTCATGGTTGTCTCACCTATCCTTACATACGCCCGAGTGCCGCGAAATGGTCCATCCTATTAGACTCTTGCCGCCGCCGCTGGTTGCTTTGCGGCCACGCGCTCGAAGCGCATCGCATCTTTCGTGGCGTCTCGATCGACGCGCACGTGGTCGCCGGGCAGGATCGCGCCTTCGAGAATTTGCAGCGCCAGCGGGTCCTGTACCAGCCGCTGAATCGTGCGGCGGAGCGGCCGCGCGCCGTAGGCGGGATCGTACCCTTCACGCAGGAGCAGCTCTTTGGCCGCGTGCGTCATTTCTATGCTGATGCGGCGTTCGGCCAAGAGTTTCTCGACGCTAAGAAGCAGCAGGTCCACGATTCGCTCGAGCTGCTCCTTGCCCAGCGGATTGAAGATCACGATCTCGTCAATGCGGTTGAGAAACTCCGGACGGAAGGCCGCGCGCAGCGCCTCCATGGCCTGCTTGCGCGCTCTTTCGGGATCGCGCTGGGACAGCTCGAAGATCGCCGTCGAACCCACATTGCTGGTCATCACGAGAACGGTGTTGCGGAAGTCCACGGTGCGGCCTTTACCGTCCGTCAGCCACCCGTCCTCGAGGATCTGCAGCAGCACGTTGAACACGTCCGGATGCGCTTTCTCGATCTCGTCAAACAAGATGACCGAATAGGGATGCCGCCGCACCTGCTCGGTGAGCTGCCCGCCCTCTTCATACCCAACGTAGCCGGGCGGCGCGCCGATGAGCCGCGAGACGGAATGCTTCTCCATATACTCCGACATGTCGATGCGAACCATCAGCTTTTCGTCGTCAAACAAGAACTCAGCCAGCGCCCGCGCAAGCTCCGTCTTCCCCACGCCCGTCGGTCCAAGGAAAATGAACGAACCGATCGGCCGCTTCATGTCAGAAAGGCCCGCGCGGCTCCGGCGCACGGCGTTCGCCACGCGTGAGAGCGCGTCGTCCTGTCCCACCACGCGCTGCCGTAGCCGCTCCTCCATGTGCACGAGCTTCTGCGCTTCACCCTCCAGCAGCCGACCCACTGGAATCCCGGTCCACTTGCTCACGAGTTTGGCGATGTCTTCTTCATCCACCTCTTCTTTGAGCATGGGCGCATCTTTCTGTACCGACGCGAAGCGCTCCTGTGCCTGTTTGAGTTCCTTTTCCGCCGCCGCAATTTTCCCGTAGCGGATTTCCGCCACCTTGGCCAACTCGCCGGCGCGCTCGTACTTCTGCTCCTCAGCTTTGAGCTGCTCGATCTGCTCTTTCAGCTTACGGATGCGCGCGATGGCTTCCTTCTCCGCCTGCCAGCGCGTCTTCCGGGCGCTCGATTCCTCGCGCAACTTCGCCAATTCTGCCTCGATCTGCTTGCGGCGCTCGACGGAATGCGCATCCGTCTCCTTCAGCAGGGCCTGCCGCTCGATCTCGAGCTGTACAATCCGGCGTTCGAGCGCATCAATCTCCGTGGGCAGAGAATCGATCTGCATGCGCAGGCTCGCCGCCGCTTCATCAATCAAGTCAATCGCCTTGTCGGGGAGAAAACGGTCGGAAATGTAGCGGTGCGAAAGCGTCGCCGCGGCCAGAATGGCGGCGTCCTTGATGCGCACACCGTGGTGCACCTCGTAGCGGTCCTTCAACCCACGCAGAATCGCAATGGTGTCCTCGACAGTCGGCTCGCTCACCAGCACTGGCTGAAAGCGCCGCTCGAGCGCCGGGTCTTTCTCGATGTGCTTCTTATATTCGTTGAGCGTTGTCGCGCCGATGGCGCGCAGCTCGCCCCGGGCCAGCGCCGGCTTCAGCATATTCGAGGCGTCCATCGCGCCCTCCGCCGCGCCTGCGCCCACCAGGGTGTGCAGTTCGTCGATGAACAAAATGATCTGCCCCTCGGCCTCTGTGATCTCTTTCAGCACGGCCTTCAGCCGGTCCTCAAACTCGCCGCGATATTTCGCACCAGCCACCAGCGCGGCAAGGTCGAGCGCCACCAGCCGCTTCGTCTTCAGGACGTCGGGCACATCGCCGGAAACGATCCGTTGCGCTAGGCCTTCCACGATGGCCGTCTTCCCCACGCCCGGCTCGCCAATGAGCACGGGATTGTTCTTTGTCCGCCGCGCGAGGATCTGCATGACGCGTCGAATCTCTTCGTCCCGCCCGATCACGGGATCGAGCTTGGAGCGCCGCGCCAGGTCGGTCAGGTCCCGCGCATACTGTTCCAGCGCGCGGTAGGTCGTCTCCGGATTCTGCGAGGTCACGCGCTGGCTGCCCCTCACGCCCGTCAACGCCTGCAGAATGGCCTCGTGCGATGCGCCCTGCCGCTTCAACAACTCTCCCGCGGGATCGCGCTCCTGCCCGCCGATTGCGAGGAACAAGTGCTCCGTAGAGACGTATTCGTCCTTGAACCGCTGGGCTTCGTCAAACGCGCGCTCCAAGACATTGTTCAAAGGCTTCCCGAGATGCTGCTGCGCCATGCCCGTGACTTTTGGCAGCCGGCCAAGCTGACGCTCGATTTCCTGAGTCAGGGCTTCGGCGGGGACACCAAGCCGCGCAAGAAGCGCAGGCACGACACCGTCAGTCTGCGCCACGAGTGCCGAAAGCAGGTGCAGCGGCTCGATCTGTTGGTTTTCGTGCCGCGCGGCTACGTCATGGGCCTCCTGTAACGCCTCCTGCGCCTTCACGGTCATTTTGTCAAATCGCAACATGGGCTTCCTCAAAGTCGATATATATTAAGCAACGAAGAGGGGCCAGCCGCATCGCCAGCCCCTCGGTGCATCGTTTGGTGCTCCTTCAACTGCCGGCAGCCGCTGCGGCCGCGCCGTTGCCGACATTCACCTTGATCTGCTTCGGCTTGGCCTCCTCGCGCTTCGGGAGGGTCAGCGTCAGCACACCATTATGGTAGTCGGCTTTGATGGCTTCCGCATTCACGGAGTTCGCCAGCGAGAAGCTGCGGCTGAACGAGCCGTACGCGCGCTCCGCGCGCAGGTAGTTATCCTCGTTCACTTTCTTCTCAAACTTGCGCTCACCGCGAATCGTCAGCACATTGTTCTCGACACGGATGTCGAGGTCTTTGGGATCCACTTCGGGCAGATCCGCCTTCACGACCAGCTCGTGCTCCGTCTCATAGACATCCACGGCCGGCGACCAGGCCGCCAGCAAGGACTCTTCGCCCCCACGGCCGACAAGGTCTTCGAAGAGACGGTTGATGTGGTCCTGAAGAGTGACGACTCCCCGGAACGGCTCCCAACGAGTCAAGGTTCTCATAACCCGCACCTCCAAATAGTGATTTCAAGCGCATAATAAAATATGAGTCTCCTAATGTCAAGTCCGAAATCGCACGGAGTAAGTCTACGCTAAGCCATTTACAGTCAATGTCATATGGAAGGCTCAGAAATTTGGCAGTTCAAGCCGAGCAGTTCCCCCCTTTCCTAGTTGGCACCCAAGCTGTCATCGAGCCCGCTTTCCCGGCTGCCCGCGAATCTTGCTAGACTGCGCTGCAATGCGTCTCGACGAGTTCGACTATCAGTTGCCGGAAGATCGCATCGCTCAGCATCCGTTGCCAGATCGCTCCGCGTCTCGCCTCCTTTTGCTGGATCGTGCGGCGGGTCATTGGGAAGATCGTCAGTTCGTTGAGCTCCCTTCGCTGCTGCGGGGTGGCGAACTGATGGTTCTGAACAACGCCCGCGTCATCCCGGCACGCCTCTTTGGCCGAAGATTGGGGACCCGCTCCCAGCCGCCCTCCAGGGCGACGCGGCGCGAGCATCTACGCGCGCCAATTGAAGTCCTCCTGACAAAACAACTGGACGCCGGTGTCTGGGAAGCTCTTGTTCGCCCGGGGCGCAAAATCCGGCTCGGCGAACGCATCTGCTTTGGCGATGGCGCGCTCGAAGCGGAAGTCATGGCTCGCGGTGACTTCGGTCTGAGAACCCTGCGGTTTTCCTGCGCAGCGGGCGGAACATTCGCAGAGAGCATCGAGCGGCTGGGGCATGTGCCTCTGCCCCCCTATATCTCTCGGCCAGACGAACCTTCCGATCGCGACCGCTATCAGACCGTCTTTGCCAAGAAGCCGGGCGCCGTCGCAGCGCCCACCGCCGGGCTCCACTTCACGCCGGCGATCTTGGACAGCATCCGAGCGCGCGGCGTAGAGATTTGCGAGTTAACGCTCGAAGTCGGCCTCGGGACTTTTCAACCGATCCACAGCGAAAGGCTCGAAGGGCACGTCATGCATACGGAGTCGTACGAAATTCCAAACGAAGCCGCTGGGCGAATTTGCGCGGCGCACGCTGCCCGGCGGCAGATTCTTGCAGTTGGCACGACCGTCGTGCGCGCTCTCGAGGACGCTGCCTTACGCGGGTCGGAAGCCGGCAGCAGGGACTTAATCACGGCCGGCCGCTCCGAGGCTCAGCTATTCATCACGCCCGGGTTTCGCTTTCGCGTCGTCGATATGCTGCTGACGAACTTCCATTTGCCGCGCTCCACACTCCTCATCATGGTGAGTGCTTTCGCTGGGCGCGAGAAAGTTCTGGCCGCTTACCGGCATGCCGTGGAGGCCGGGTACCGTTTCTACAGCTACGGTGATTGCATGCTCCTTCGCTGAGAAGCCGCCGCGAAGAAGCGGGAATGGGAGAGGACCGCGCCTAACGCAGCCTCCCCCGGTTCGCCGGAAGGGGATCATCGAAAAGTTGCCGGCCCTAACTTGGTTTATTCGCTCAGCACGAAAACGCGCTTCTCACCCGCAAAGCGGACTTCTTTCACCTGTCCATCTGCTTCGATGAGCACGGAGTTGTAATCGGACTTAAGCGCGCGCTCTTCCCAACGGCCTTCCGCCTCGGCGATTTGTTCTTTCCCTTTTTGCGCGGTCACTTTGCTGCCATCGATCGACAGGCGGTATGCGCCGGTTTGCAAAGTCACCTTGCCGAACTTCGCGTTCTGAGAGAGCTGGAGCGTTTTAGTGACGGGTTTAGCGAATGCCGGAGCTGCCAGTGCGATTGTGGCGAGCAGCGCGGCGCTGCGAAGAATAGAGTTGGATTTCATGCGTGCCAATGCTCCTTTCCTATCCTAAAGAATCGAAATCAGCCGCTGGGTTGAGAGCCGCAGGGGAACAGAGTTGACACGCAGAGCGATGACGGGTAGTCTCGGCCTGAAGACACCGACGTCTTCCTGGACCAACGCCGGAAAGGCTTGCGTGTCTGGGCCCCGCGGCTGCTACCGCGGGGCTGCTTGTTTCTGTTCCTTTAAGCAGCGCTGAGACTCGGCTGCACCCCAATAGACGAAGCACCACGTGTGAATGTTTCTTTTCTCGGGAAAGATTTGCGAAGTTTTCCGGAAGTGCTTTGGTGCTCGCGTAACGGCCGGTTGTGTCCCTGATTAGCAAGCTTTTCAATTATAAATTTCTTCTAATTCCTGGCCCACAATTATAGAGTTCTTAGGCAACATGGAGACGAAGATGCCGAGAGGCGAACAATTTTCCATCCGCGGCCGACTTCCGTGCAACGCTGCGGCGGTTCATCTATAATCGATTTCCTCTTTGAGACACCTGGAATGCGGATTCTCATCGTCAGCGATTTACATGCCAATCGGACTGCGCTCGACGCGGCGCTCGATGGCGCAAAAGGTCGCTGGGACCGCGCACTCTGCCTCGGCGATATTGTTGGTTATGGCCCGGACCCGAATGAAGTCACGGCCAAGATCCGTGAGCTGCAGGCGCTGACCATCCGCGGCAACCACGACAAAGCAGTCTGCGGGCTCATGCCCACCGACGATTTCAATCCGGTGGCGCGTGCGGCGGCGGAATGGACCCGCGCGGAGCTGCGGCCGGAAAATCTGGAATTTCTGCGCGCGCTCCCGCCGGGTCCGATCGAGACCGACGGTCTCGTGCTGGTGCATGGTGCGCTTCACGACGAGGACGAATATGTTTTTACACCCGCGCAGGCGCTCGATGGGTTGCTCGATTCCGGCAGCCCGGTCACCTTTTTTGGCCACACGCACCACCAGGGCGGGTTTTCGTATCAGGATTCGGAGCTGGAGGTCTTGCAACTTCGCCCGCGTGCGGGAGAAAGCTTCGCCGCGCTGCGGATTGAGCCTTCGCGGAGGTATCTGTTGAATCCCGGTTCGATCGGACAGCCGCGCGACGGCGATCCCCGCGCGGCATTCGCGGTTGCTGAGCTGGATCACCAAATCGTCGAATTCTGGCGCGTGCCGTACGATATTTCTTCCGTGCAGGCACGCATGCGCGCTGCCGGACTGCCGGAGGCGCTCGTCCAGCGCCTTGCGATTGGCCGCTGAAACGCCTCAATGGCTCGCACGTTTCCATGATCGAAGAGAACACAGAGAAGTCCGAACACAGCCGTTCCCGCGTGGCTTTCGCGGTCGCTGCGGTGGCCCTTATGGTGATCGCCGCCGCAATCTATTTCTCCGGCGACCGCCGGGGAAACCTGGGTGGTTCGGCGTCGCGGGAGACTCTCCCCTTTGGTCCCGCCGAGCGGGCTTACGCTCCCAAGCTGAACTTCGGCGACTTTTCCATCCGCCGCGCGGAGAATTATCTCCATCAGGAGGTCACGACTTTTTCGATCGCTGTGACCAACACGGGCGATCGCCCGCTGCGCGCCATCGAGATCACGCTCGAGCTGCACGATGAGATGAATCAAGTCGTGCTTCGCGAAACCCGCCGCATTCTCAGCCCCTCGAGCCCTCCGCTCGCCGCCGGCCAGAAGCGTGCCTTCGACGTCTCCTTCGAGCACCTTCCGGACCTGTGGAACAGACAAGCGCCCAACATTCGCGTCACGGGGCTGCGCTTCGACTGAACCCAGGCGCGTTCTCTCATCAGCTAGGCAAATCCTCTATAATCTCGCGCGTGAAACTCAGTGAAGAGCTCGAAAGGTCCCTCCGCGAATTTGTTGCTGGAGGCCCGGTCGAGGTTCGCGAGGCCGCGCGCCGTCTGGCTCCGCTTTCCGCGCTCAACTGGGAGATTCGCGGCGCAGCCGATCGGCCCTTACTCCACCTCTGGTCGGAACATCACAACCTGACGCGCCGCGTGCTTGCCATCTCGGAGAACAGCGGCGATCGCCTGGTGCTCTCCGTGCAACGCTTTGGCCGCACCAAGCCCGATCGCCTTGAATTTGTGCGTCTGGAATTCGAGCTCTCCGCGAAGGAGCTCAGCCGCGAGGAGTTTCGCGACCGCCTCGCGCAGCTTCTGGCTCAACAGTTTCCCGATGAAACCCTCGAGTCGCTCAGCGTCGCACCGGATCTCGAACATTCATTCTCCGGAAATTACGCTCGCGGCACGCTGCGCCGCGGAAGCTCGCGCTGGGCCGTCCTGGGCATGCCGGATTCCACGGCCGGCAGCGGCGCCGAGCAGTCCCTCACCTTTGCCCTGTTGTGGCTCGATCGCGTGCGCCAGTCCGCTCAACGAGGTGTTGTCGCTGGTCTGCGACTCATTCTGCCGCACGGAACCAGCCGCGGCGTCACGCATCGTGTCGAGGCGCTGGACCCGCGACTCGCGATTGAGCTTTACGAGCACAATCCGGAATGGGAAACGCTCCAAAGAATCGACCTGCCTCGCGCCGCGACTCTCTCCTCTTGGCTCGTGCCTGTGCGCGATGCCC
>WNGP01002363.1_pt1 | contig 16047 bp, 11 predicted proteins | sample 5407671 | NCBI WGS metagenome assembly WNGP01 (sample SAMN13153381, study PRJNA577476) | soil metagenome | isolation source: 40 cm soil or saprolite under Garry oak tree replicate 2 | place: USA:California | collected 2016-06-15 | reverse complement strand
CAATCACAGTCACCCGGCTGCCAAAGCGGCGCATTGCCTGCGCGAATTCCAGGCCGACAAACCCGCCACCCAACACAATGAGATGTTCCGGAACAAGGTCCAGTTCCAGCGCTTCAATATGTGTCAGCGGCTTTGCTTCCCGCAGACCGGGCGTCGGCTCGATGGTCGCATGTGTTCCTATGTTGATTACGACCCGCCCCCCGTGGAGCACACGCACCCCGCCGTCGGCAGATCTGACCTCAATAGTTTTGGGTCTAAGAAAGCGCCCGGTGCCCATTACCAGTTCTGCACCGCTGGTCTTATAATTATCGATATGCACATCCACGAGGCTGTTGATTTTCCAGTCGCCTTTGGTGATCCCGAATTCCTCGCTTCGTCTGAAGTAAGACGCAACCATGGCGCTGTGGATGACGTTCTTGCTCGGAAGGCAGGCGATGTTCGGGCAGGAACCTCCAACATATTTCCGTTCAACCACCACCGTCTTCATCCCCTTTTTGGCCAGAGTCCAGGAGAGGAGCTTGCCGGCCGCTCCGCTGCCCAGAATGAGCAGGTCGTATTCTTCCGGTTCAATGGCGGGTGCCGGCCTGCCGGCCGTTTTGGGATCGTCCAAATGTTGTGTCGTTTTCATTTTATTCTCTGTTTCTACTTATTTCCCTGTCTGCTGGTTGTTGCGGCGACCGCTGCGCCATTCAGCTCTTTGAGAGTCTCAATGACATCATCCGGATCAAGCCGACGCATTTAGTCCACATCCACGTGGGCCAGGCGAATGGTTCCGTTGCCATCTATAAGAAACGTGCCCGGAAACGGCAACTCGCGTTTGCCGCTATTGCCATTGGCCTCCTCGAGCGGATGGCCGAAGTTCCGATACAGTTCAACGAGATCGTCGCTTAACTCGAAGACAATGCCAAACCGCCGCGCAACTTTGTTCCCGACATCGCTTAACACCGGGAACGCGAGATCGTTCTTTTCCCGCGTCGAAAGTGAGTTATCCGGCAACTGCGGAGAGATGGCCACGATCTGCGCGCCAAGCTCACGCAATTCGGCAAGGCGCCGCATGAAGCCCCGCAAATGGAGATTGCTACAGGGACACCAGCCGCCCCGATAAGAAACAACTATTGAGCAGTCCAGCCCCCGTCCACCGTCAGAATACTTCCGGTGATAAACGGATTTTCCAATAGCGCGATCACGGCCTGCGCGGCTTCTTCGGCAGTGCCAATCCGCCCAACAGGATGCAAGCTGGCCAACCAGTCGCGTTGTGGGTTGTCCGTCTTCGCTTCTCCCACCATACGGTCAATCATCTCCGTCTGAATCGTGCCGAATGCCACGGCGTTCACGCGGACCCCTTGCTTTGCAAACTCCAAGGCGGCCGACCGCGTCAAGCCATTCACGGCATGCTTGGAAGCGGTATATACTCCAAAACCGGGCATGCCGATCTGTCCGACGACAGACGAGGTGTTCACAATCGCACCGCCATTTTTGAGGATGGCAGGGATTTCGTGTTTCATGCTGAAGAGCACCCCGAGCACATTGATGTCGAAAGTGTGCCGGTAATTCTCCTCCGTCTGCTTATCCGTTGTGAGGCCAGCCGCGCCTTCGACGCCCGCATTGTTAAAGGCGAAATCCAGCCGCCCAAACGTGGCCAAAGTCTTGTCCACAAGCGCCTTCACATCAACCTCGCGGCTGACGTCCGTTTTGACGAACAGGGCCTGTCCGCCAGCCTTTTCAAGGGCTTTCACGACCGCCTGTCCTTCGCTCTCACGCCGGCCGGCAACAACGACCTTCGCTCCCGTTTTGGCCAACTGCAGAGCAGCAGCCTCGCCGATGCCCGAAGTGCCGCCAGTAACCAATGCCACTTTGTTTTTCAGTGAAGTATTCATGTTCGTTCCTTTCCTCTTCAGTCTATTTTTTCATTCTCGTTTTCGGCTTTATGCCGCTGACATCTCCTGTATCGCACGATTCTCAAAATCGTAGAAATCGTATGATTCTCTTGCAGTAATCGGATTTGGCGATAAGCTTCAATAATGGAACTCCGCCATCTCCGTTACTTCGCAGCCGTTGCCCAATACTTGAACTACAGCGAAGCATCGCGCCGCCTGCACGTCGCCCAGCCCGCCATCAGCCAAACCATCCTCGATCTTGAAGACGAACTCAGCGTAAAGCTGCTTCTCCGCACCAAACGCACAGTCCAACTCACTGCGGCAGGAACTGCCTTCGTGCGTGAAGCCCGGGAAATCTTGCGTCGGGCCAACGAAGCGCAGCACCTCGCACAGCGAGCTGCCCGCGGCGAAGTCGGCACTTTAGGCATAGCCTTTTTCGGCGCAGCCTCCGCGCCGATCCTGCCCGCGCTGGTGCAGGCTTACCGCCGCAAATTTCCCGATGTCGAACTGCACCTGTTCGAGATGAACCCCGACCAGCAGATCGCGGCCTTCGACGAAGGCCGGATCCATTTGGGATTTACGCGCGCGCTCCCTCCGGACCGCCGCTCGGAATTCGAGGAAGAACTGCTTTACAAGGACCTACTGGTTATTGCCCTGCCCACGGCCCACGCTTTGGCAAAGCAAAAAGTTGTCAGTTTGAAAACCTTGGCCGGGGAACCGTTCGTCCAGTTTCATCGGATCGGAGCACCGAGCCTTTTCGATGAGGTGATCGGAGTGTGCCGCCGCGCCGGATTCTCCCCTCGCATCGTCAATGAACCCAATTTCATGGCCACTGTGATGACCCTTGTCGAGAGCGGCCTTGGCGTCTCACTCATCCCTTCTTGCGTGCGCAGCCTCAATCGTCCTCACGTTATCATCCGCCCGATCACACCTAGATCGGCAGACATTCCCCTGTGCGCCACTTGGCCCAAATCCGCCGACAACCCGGCACTGGCGGCCTTCGTGGAAATCCTGAGAACAGCGAAACCCGCCATCCGAACCCAAATGGAAGAAATGGAAGCGTAGTCAGTGCCGGATCATTTCTCCACTTATCCGGATCGGGAGCCAATAAAGGGCCTCGTTGCTCACCGTTTGCCGCCCACGCGGTCAGCATCCAACTCCAAGTCAACCAGCCTTTGACATTCGAATTCTTCCCGCTGGGCGGTTTCACGCCGCTGCAGTCGTCCACGCTGTTTGCTGTCGCGGCTCGGCTCGGGGTTACGCCGATGCAGGTCGCGCTCGTGTGGCTGCTGCACCGGTCCTCCAACATCCTGTTGATCCCCGGCACGTCGTCAGTCGTCCACCGACGCGAGAACCTGGCCGCCGGGCAGTTAGGCCTGTCGCCGCAAATCCTGGCGGAGTTGGACGGAATCGCCGCCGCGACGGTAGTGGGTGGCTAGCGCAGCCCGAGGGGATGGAAAACTATGCGGAACCCTTTGCGTCGAGTTCTTTAGCGTAATCACGGCTCGTCTGGTAATTCCAAAAATTCTTATGCCATAGCAGGTCGGTTGATCACCTAGTTTTCTTCATTTTTCTTAACGCGGGTTGGTTTTTTGCCCACAAATGATTGGACGAGCCGCCTCACTCCCTCTTCATCTGCGAAGTCCTGAAATTCCTTTGATTTTTTCGCCGCCTGCTGAATATTCCACTCTCCATGGTTCATCGAACGCGGTGCAATCCCCAAACCGAATGAACACCTTGGCGTGCATCACTCTTATTCTAGCGCTCTCAACTCCAGTTATCGCCTCAACTTCCGAAGTCCGCGTTATCGGCCAGATGCGGCGTATGTTCATGGCCCACGACATTGGGCCCAACGTCGAACTGCGAAAGGTCACACAGGAACCGCACCTCTACGCTCTTGGTCCCCTCGCGCAGCTCACAGGTGAGATCACCGTAGTGGACGGCCAGGTGTTCGTCAGCAAAGCCAACGGGAATCAGGCCATTGTTACCCTTGACCCCGCCGCAAAAGGCATTTTTCTTGTTTACGCCTCAGTGCCCGCGTGGCGTTCCATCACCATTTCCACAAACGTCGCCACCGAAACCGACCTCGCAACCTTTGTGGAGTGTTCACTCCTGGTGAAAGCCCGTTCCCCTTTTCTCGTGCGAGGAACTGCTCTGCGGGCGAAGTATCACATCCAAAATTATCACGGCAGAGCGCAGGACCTGACTCACGAAGCTCACGATAAATCAAAAGTGCTCTTCGAATTGTCCAACACGCCGGTCCAGTTGGTTGGATTCTTCTCAAATCTCGAGGAAGATGCAGGCTCCTTCGTGCACCAGGGCCAGACCACCCACATCCATATTATTTCCGACGACCGCAAATCCGTGGGCCATCTCGAATCCATCACTCTCGCGCCGGGCGCAACACTCCTCCTGCCCGAAGGCAATTGATGGTAAACCGATTAACAATTCACGATTATGAAAAGCACCAGGCACCGAATGCCCGTTTTGCTTTATTCGTTTATACCTGTCCTCTTCACTGCGGTCGCCAGAGCCAACGATGGAGCGCCAGAGGTCCGTCTGCTCCGTACTCCAGACGACGGCATCCAACCTCAGGCGGCCACTGACGCCAAAGGCGTCGTCCACCTGATTTATTTCAAAGGTGACTCGAAAGCCGGCGACATCTTCTACATCCGCCGCGAACCCGGACAGAGCGAATTTTCCAAACCTATCCCGATCAACACTCAAACACACACCGCCATGGCCATTGGCACCATCCGTGGCGCTCAACTCGCGATTGGAAAAAATGGCCGTGTTCACGTCGCTTGGGACGGCATGGGCGAAGCGGCTTCGTCGGGTCGCAAACAACCGCTTTTCTATACCCGCCTGAATGACGCCGGCAGAGCCTTCGAACCCGAACGCAACGTCATCACTTATGCGTACGGTCTCGACGGCGGAAGCTCCGTTGCCGCCGATCTGCAAGGCAACGTTTATGTCACCTGGCACGCCCCGCAACCCGGCAACACCAAGGGCGAAGCTGGCCGCGCTGTGTTCGTTGCCCGCTCCACCGACGAAGGCAAAACCTTCCAGCGCGAAGCCCCCGCCATCTCCAAACCCACCGGCGTGTGCGGCTGTTGCGGCATGCGAGCGTTCGCCGATTCCCGGGGCGATGTCCTCGCTCTCTATCGCGCTGCCTACGAAATGACCAATCGCGATGAAACCCTGCTCATCTCCCGCAACAACGGCGCAAACTTCGAAATTGCTTACTCGCACCATTGGAACGTCGGCACTTGCCCAATGAGCAGTGCCTCCATTTCCGAGAACTCAGGAGAAATCCTCGCCGCCGCCGAAACCCACGGTCGGGTGTTTTTCATCCGACTGGATCCTCAAACCGGCAAAGTCTCATCCCCTGTTTCGCCAGACACACAGACCAAGCATCCTGTCGCTATCGGCAACACGCGGGGCGAAGTCCTCCTGGCGTGGGCCGAAGGTACCGGATGGAACGAAGGCGGCTCAGTTGCCTGGCAGCTTTACGACCGCGAAGGCAAACCCATCTCCGCCAAAGGCCGCGCCGAGGGCCTCAAGCCATGGAGCCTGCCCACCGCCTTTGCTGAACCAGATGGCAACTTCGCTATCTTTTACTAGGCCAGAAAACCGCGCCCGGGACATCCTCACTCTTTCCCACGCGCCCGCCCCCCGCTCCCCCGCTCCACGCCCCCGCTGGAACTGGTGTCTATCCAAAGGTTTAATTGTGAATGGCCTTAAATGCTGTGTCGCAGTGCGCACCAAGCTCTGAACCCGCCAGACAACCGAATCTGGCCTGCACGATCCACTTGCGACGCGTGGTGAGCCTCCTCGCGGTCGCATCCGCGTCGATCTGCCCGCTCCTCTCCAGACCATCCGCCCAGGGACAGGTCACGAATGATGCAATTGCCCTTTGGACCTTTGACGAAGGCTCCGGCACAACCGCTTTGGACTCCTCCGGCAATAACCACTCTGGGACCATCCTCGGCGCAACTTACGTCGCTGGGCGATCGAACACTGCTCTGTCGTTCAACGGCCCCAACAATTTTGTGTTCACATCCGACGCCGCATCAGGAGGCACCGCCGGAGCCGGGCTGGACATGGGTCCCAGGGATTGGACCGGGGGCGAAAACGGGCACCGGCCGGTGTTTTGACAGGCCATGACCTCATAACTGTTCTGTCTTAAGTGTATCGAACATCCATTTATACGCCGCACACAGAACGAACCCTCAAAGAAAGTAATCTAGTCTTGAATCCCCTAAGAATTGCATGGCACATCTTAGTTTATACAACGGGTTGTAGTGGGAAACCGCAGCGAAATTGAAACAGGCCGCTGGGTTCTCCCAGCAGGTCAGGCAGCAGCCCGGCTCGAAGCAAGGTATCTTGAGCATGAGGCCGTGAAAAAAGTTGTGGCGAATCTGTTTTGGGTTCTGCTGGCAGTCGCGGGCGCGTGGGCGTACGCGACGCTCGCGTTGCATCGCGGTGAAGCACTCAACTCGGCCCATGTCCTGCTGGCTGCGCTGTGCAGCTATGCCATCGGTTACCGCTTTTATTCCAAGTGGATCGCCGCGCGCGTGCTATTGCTCAACGACCAGCGGGCGACCCCATGCAAAGTCCACGACGATGGCAAGGACTTTTGTAAGACCAACAAGTGGATTGTTTTCGGACATCACTTCGCTGCGATTTCCGGGCCGGGGCCGTTGGTGGGGCCGGTTTTGGCGGCGCAATTCGGTTACCTGCCGGGGACGCTTTGGATATTGATTGGAGTGACGCTGGGCGGGGCGGTCCAGGACTTTATGATCTTGTTTTGCTCGATGCGTCGCGATGGCAAGTCACTCGCGCAAATGGTCAAGGAGGAACTAAGCACCATGGCGGGCGCCATCGGCATCGTGGCAATTCTGGCCATTATGATCATTCTGCTGGCGGTGTTGGCGTTGGTGGTCGTGCGCGCGTTGGCGGAAAGTCCGTGGGGCGTCTTCACGGTCGGCGCCACCATTCCCATCGCGATGGTAATGGGTTGTTATCTGCGTTTCGGAAGGGTCGGCAAAGTGTTGGAGGCATCAGCGATCGGAGTCCTGTGCCTGCTGCTGGCTGTCTGGGGAGGAAAATTGATCCATCAGAGTCCGGAGTTGTCTCGCGTACTGGGGCTGCGCGACATCACGTTGGCGTGGGCAATCATTGTCTATGGGCTGGCGGCCAGCGTGCTGCCGGTCTGGTTGCTGCTGGCGCCGCGCGATTATCTGAGCACCTTTATGAAACTGGGCACGATTTTCGCCCTGGCATTGGGGATTTTTCTGGTGCTGCCGAATTTGAGGATGCCGGCCATCAGCCAGTTCGTGGATGGCTCAGGATTAGTGGTGGCAGGTAAAGTCTTTCCTTTTTGTTTTATCACCATCGCCTGCGGGGCGATTTCCGGTTTTCACACGCTCATCGCCAGCGGGACAACGCCCAAGCTCATCACGCGCGAGTCCTACGCGCGTCCCATCGGCTACGGCGCGATGTGCCTGGAATCGCTGGTGGCCATCATGGCGCTGATTGCGGCGTGCACGCTGGACCCGGGCGTTTATCTCAGTATGAATGTGAAGGGCGAAGCCGCGGCCACTGCCGCCAAAATCACTTCTCTTGGCTTTTCGGTCAGCCTGGATCAGATGAGCCAATTGGCCAATGAGATCGGCGAGAAGAGCTTGTTCGGCCGCACCGGCGGCGCGGCGACCTTGGCCGTGGGTATGGCGCAGATCTTCTCCAGGGCGGTCAGCGGGCGCTGGCTCGATCTGTGGTATCACTTCGCGATCATGTTCGAGGCGCTGTTCATTCTAACGACACTGGATGCCGGCACGCGGGTGGGACGCTACTTGCTTCAAGAAGTTCTGGGAAACCTTTGGCGGCCACTGGGCGAAACGAAGCGCATTGGCGCCAACGTGCTGGCCAGCGTGCTGATGGTGCTCGGTTGGGGCCACTTCTTGATTCAGGGCGTGCGCGACCCGCTGGGTGGCATCAACTCGCTGTGGCCGTTGTTCGGCATCGCCAACCAGCTCTTGGCGTCCATCGCGCTCTGTCTGGGCACGACAATTATTCTGAAAATGACGCTGCAAGGAGGACCGAGGGCCGAGGGCCGAGGCTCAACGGCGGGCAGACCGGCGCTGGCGCTCATCACGCTGGTTCCGTTGTTTTGGCTGCTGGCAGTCACGATGACGGCCGGCGTGGAAAAGATCTTTCATTCGGATCAGCGCATCGGGTTTTTGGCACAGGCTAAAGTCTTGAATGACGAAGCTCCAGCGTTGGAAGAAGCGGTCTCGGTAGCCCGGAAAACCGGTAATCCCCGCAACCTTGAAATTGCTGAGAAAGCGCTGCGCACGAACCGTGTTCTACACTTCAACAACATCCTCGATGCGGCAGTGGCAGCAGTTTTTCTGGCGCTGGTCGCTTCGATCGTACTGTTAAGCGTGCGCGAGTGGATTCTGCTACTGGCGCGGCGCAAGCTGGCTGTGCTGCACGAGAGCGAGCCGGTTTGGCTGCCCCATTATGCGCGCGCAGAATCCAAACCGCTGCATTTGGCGAGCTGGCTTGCCCTTGCGTTTGCGCTCGCCAAGGAGTTGTCGGGCGAAGCGCATCTGGAACGGGCGCAGCAGAGTGCGAAGCTGCGCGAGTGCGGGGACCAGGGACGCAGCCCAAGCGCGGCGAACAACGACTGCCAGGCGCGCGGGACGAATGCGCAAATCTACCTCGTAGAAACGGAGCAGCGATTTAAGGGCGTAAGGCGCTGCTGTTGAGCGCGATGGTTTGTCGTCCCGGCAATTTTAGTCGAGATCGAATAAAAGGACCTGCGCGGGCAGTGTCGCGCTAAGTTCCAGCGCCGTTTCTTCGCTGACGGCCACAGCATCGCCGCCGCGTAGTGTTTCTCCGTTGAAAGAGACTTGCCCTTCGGCCACATGGATCCAGGCATGGCGCCCTGGCGCCAAGTTGTGAATGACTCGATTGGCCGCGTCCAGTTTGGCCAGCCAGAGATCGGCATCCTGGTGAATGGCGATGGAACCGTCGCGCCCGGTTTTGCTGGTCACGAGGTGCAGCGTCCCCGCGGCAGCGTCTTTGAGAGACCTCTCCGCGTAGCGCGGGGTCACGCCCTTGCGGTCGGGCTGAATCCAGACTTGAAGCAAATGCACCGGCTCATCGCTGGCGGGATTGAATTCGCTGTGCTGAACACCCGTGCCGGCGGCCATGTATTGCACCTCGCCCGCGCGGATCACGCGGCCGTTGCCCAGCGAATCCTTATGCTCCAGCGCTCCGCTGAGGATGTAGGTGATGATCTCCATGTCGCGGTGCGGATGCGTTCCGAACCCCATCCCTGGCATGACGAGATCATCGTTGATGACGCGCAGGCTGCGGAAGCCCATCCATTGCGGGTCGTAATAATCCGCGAAACTGAAGGTGTGATAGGTGTCTAACCACCCATGGCTGGCGTGGCCCCGCTCGTTTGCTTTTCGAATTTTCATCATGGCAATACCCTGCCACATAATCGGCGAGCCTGGAAAAGATCAAGTTTATTGCCTGAGCATAGCCAATGGGTATGGTGATGTCGGTGGCTATTTCTTGGACAAACTCGGCAAGTTTAGCGGCGGACGGTTTCGGCAAAAGACGGGGCGGGCGGGTGGGGCAAGCGCGTCGTGGGGCAACTGGGGTGAGAAGCGGGCTATTGCGTGTGGGTGTGGGGCTTACTTTCTGCTTCTGGTATGGATGTCCTGTTTTCCGGTGGTCCGAAGCGACCTTGCCCTTCAGTTTCTTCGAGGTGCAGTTGTTCATGACTTTTTTCTTTCTGTTCTAGTTTTGTTTCGTTGTTTGCCGGGACGTGTCGTCCTGCCAGCCTCCGCCGAGAGCTTTGTAAAGAGCTACCACTGCCAGGAGTTGATCGCGTTGGGTGCGGGCCAGATTCAACTCCGCGGGAAAGAGCTGTTGCTGGGCTTCGAGTACCTCGTAATAACTTGCTTTCCCGGCGGTGTACCGTTCCGAGGAGAGTTTGACGGCTGTTTCCAAGGCGGTTACTTGCCGCGCCCGCTGCTCGCGAACTTCCTCAAGTCTCTCGCGCGAGATCAGCGCGTCGGAAACGTCGCCCAAGGCGGTGAGCGCAGTTTGCCGGTAGCGGAGCAGGGCTTCGTCCCGGGCGGCCTTTGCCTGGCGGTACTGTCCCACCAAGCGGCCTCCTTCAAAGAGCGGCCCGGTTCCATTGGCGGCGATGCCCCAGGCGTTGGCGCTGCCCAGCGTAAAGGCTGACAGCTCCGGGCTGACCTTTCCCAGGAACGCTGTCAGGCCAATCCTGGGAAAGAACTCGGCGACGGACTCGCCAATTTGGGAGTAGGCGGAACGCAACAGTTGCTCGGCCTCTCGCACATCCGGTCGGCGTACCAAAAGGGATGAAGGCAGACCCGGCGGAATGCGCGGCGGCATCACGGTGTCGGAGAGCGGGCCCCTGCGCTCAATCGGACCGGGAGTGCGCCCCAAGAGCAGGCAAAGCTGGTTTTCTGTGCTGGATATTTCGTCCAGGATCGCCGGCATCGCGGCGGTAGCGTCGGCCAGAGCGGCTTCGGCGCGCGAGGCCTCCAATGCCGATGCCGTGCCGCCCGCGACACGTTGGCTAAAAATTCTCAGGCTGTCGGTGAAGGAATTGGTGGTGCGGCCAGCTATTTCCAACTCCTGATCCAACTCGAGCAACCGGAAGTAATCAGCCGCGACTTCGCTTAGCAGGCTCAGCCGAATGCCACGGCGGGCTTCCTCGGAGGCCAGCAATTTGGCGCGAGCCGATTCATTGAGGCGCCGGACGCGGCCCCAGAGGTCCACCTCCCAAAAGGCATTCAGTGTTGCTGATACTGAACTGACGGTCGCGCCGTTGTTTGGGAAGGCTGACCCGAATGCGTCATTGCGCCCGCGGCTGACTGCGCCGTTGTAGTTGACGTTCGGAACGAACTGTGACCGCGCCTGCATGGCGATCGCGCGGGCCTGCTCCACCCGAGTTGCGGCAACGCGCAAATCGTAATTGTTCGTCAGGGCTTCGCGAACTAAAGCCTGCAGGGTGGTGTCTTGATAGATTTTCCACCAATCCAGATCGGCGAACGAAGCGTTCGTGGGAGCGCTATCGCCGCGAAACGTTGCGGGCGATTCAATAACTGGACGCCTGTAATTGGGGCCGACGGCGCAACCGTCCGAAAACACCAAGCACCAAAACCCAAGCACGAGGGAAATTTCAAACCCGAAGATGCTACGCTCCGGACCGGACTCGGCAGCTCCGTTAGGAGCGACATGTTTATAGGAAGGCAAGCCCATAACGTTCCCCTCAAGGTCCGTCAGGAGCGGCATCTGACCGGTGGCCGGCACTCGAACCAAACATGCCGCTCCTGACGGAGCTTGTTGCGCTTCGGTACGCCCTGGCTATAAACATGGCGCTCCTAACGGAGCTTTCCCCGCGCAGCCCCCGCAGCCACTCTCGTGGTGTGTCAGATGTCCCGGCTGAAGGCTGCTTTCTCATATTGCGCCTTCGCCGGATGGCTCGCCTCCCACGGTAGCGGCAGCGTTTCGTTTGGCCGGCTCGCGATGACGAGCCAGTTTCTCGATGACATAGAATGTCACGGGAATGAGCAGGACGGCGACGCAGGTCGCGGCCAGCATGCCGCCGATGACGACAGTGCCAAGAATGCGCCGCGACACAGCGCCCGCCCCACTGGCGAACCACAATGGCGTTGATCCTAGAATGAAGGCGAAAGAGGTCATGAGAATTGGCCGCAAACGTATTCGGGCGCCGGCGAGAGCAGCCTCGAGCAGCGGCTTCTCTTTTTCGTACTCCAGCCGCGCGAACTCGACGATTAGAATGGCATTCTTCGCGGCTAGCCCAATCAGCATGACCAGACCGATCTGGGCATAGACGTTGTTTACCATGTGCCTCGCGGCCAGGGCGGCGAACGCGCCAAACACGGCGATGGGCGTGCCGAGCAAAACGCTGAAGGGCAGCGACCAGCTTTCGTAGAGGGCCGCCAGAATCAAGAAGACGAAAAGGAAAGAGAGGCCAAAAATGGCGGCCGGTGAGACGCCCTGTTGCGCTTTTTTTTCCTGAAATGACATCCCAATATAGTCATAGCCCATCTCCCGTGGCATGGTCTGGGCGAAAACCTCCTCCAACGCTTTCATCGCCTGGGCTGAGCTGTAACCCGGGGCGGCAGATCCATTGATCTGCGCGCAGCGATAAAGGTTATATCGCATCGTGAACTCCGGCCCGGAAATGGATTTGGCCGAGGTGAGCGCCGCAAGTGGGACCGCCTCGCCATCGTGGTTGCGAACGTAGAAAAGGCCAAGATTTTCCGCGCGGGTGCGATATTCGCCCTCGGCCTGGATATAGACCTGCCACTGCCGGCCGAACCGGTTGAAATAATCTATGAAATACCCGCCCATGAAGGTTTGCAGGGTCTTGTACACTTCCGACAGTTCCACGCCTTCGGTGAGGACCCGGTCGCGGTTCACGTTGACATAGAGCTGAGGGACCGTTGGCAGAAAAGTCGTATTGACGCTGGCTATTTCAGGGCGCTTGCGGGCCGCGTCCATGAATTTAACGAGGTTGGTGGTGAGGAACGGAATGTCTGTTCCGGCCCGGTCCTCGAGGATGAAGGTGAAGCCACCGGCTGTGCCTATTCCCGAAATTGCGGGCGGCGAGAAGGCAAAGGCGATCGCACCTGGGATCTGCGAGACTTTCTTGCTCAGGTTCGCTTTGATGGCCTCATAACTTTCTGCGCGCTTCGTGCGCTCTCCCCACTCCTTAAGACTCACCCAGAGAGACGCGCTGTAGGTGTTCCGCGAAAAGCTGAGCAGGTTGAAGCCGGCTATCGTAGTGCAATCCTTGACGCCGGGCGTGGCCAGCGCAATCTCTTCCACCTGGCGGCAAATGGCCACGGTCCGTTCCAGGGAAGCGGCGTAAGGGAGCTGAACGCCAATGTAAAGAAAGCCCTGATCTTCTTCCGGCAGGAAACCTGCAGGAAGCTTTTTTCCAAACCCACCGGCTGCGAGCGCCACGACGCCGAGGAAGATCAGGCTGAACCCGGACTTCCGAATCAAGGCCCGGCAAAGCCCGACGTAGCCGTCTGTAAGGCGGGCATAGCCGCGGTTGAACCAGTCGAAGAATCGGCCCAGCGGGCTGTTTGTCTTTCGCGCGGGTCGCAGGAGCAACGCGGAGAGAGCCGGACTCAGTGTCAGCGCGTTAAAAGCGGAAATGATTACCGAGATGGCGATGGTCACCGCGAACTGTTGATAGAGCCTGCCCGTAATGCCTGGAATGAACACCGTGGGAAGGAAAACTGCCGAGAGGATGATCGCTATGGCAACAACTGGCCCTGAAACCTCCTGCATGGCTTTCAAGGTCGCCTCTTTGGGGGACATTCCCTCTTCAATGTGGTGCTGCACAGCTTCGACAACTACGATGGCATCATCCACCACCAGGCCGATGGCCAGGACCAGGCCGAAGAGCGACAAGGTGTTTATGGAAAACCCCAATAACGGGAAGACCGCGAAAGTGCCGATAAGCGATACCGGAACCGCCAGCAACGGAATCATTGCCGCCCTCCAGCCCTGAAGGAAAACAAAAACGACGAGCATCACCAGCGCCAGCGCTTCCCAGAACGTCTTGCCAATTTCGCGAATGCCTTCGACGACTGCTCGCGTGGTATCTATTGTGATGTGGTAATCAAGATCGGACGGGAATCGCTCATTCAACTCCGCCATGAGCCGTTTCACACCGTTGGCGGCTTCGATGGCGTTGGAGCCGGGAAGCTGGTACAGGGCAATGACAGCGGTGGGTTTGCCGTTGAGGCGGCCAATAATGTCGTAGTCCTGAGCGCCCAACTCGATGCGTCCCACGTCCTTCAACCGCACGATCGAACCATCCGGTCTGGCACGGAGGACGATGTCGCCAAACTCCTGCTCCGACGTGAGCCGTCCCTGCGCGCGAACGGTGTAAGTGAATTGCTGGCCGGGCGGTGTGGGACGGCCGCTGATTTTGCCGGCCGGGTTGACGGTGTTCTGACTGCTGACCGCGTTGATAATCTCCGGGACGGTGATGTTGAGTTTGGCCAGTTGGTCCGGCTTCACCCAGATTCTCATCGCATACTGCCCGGCGCCAAAGATCGTCACCTGCGAAATGCCCGGCACACGACTGAGTGAATCGCTAAGGTTGATATAGGCGTAGTTGGCCAGGAACTCCGCGTCGCGCGTGCCCTTGGGTGAATTGAGCGCAATCAGGATAAAAGGCGCGGAGAGAGACTTTTGAACGGTGACGCCGTAATTGCGAACGTCCGCGGGAAGTTGCGATTCAGCCTGGGCGTAACGCAATTGGGTGAGGACGTGGTCTATGTTGGGGTCGGTCTTCAGATCGAAGTTCACGAACATGCGCATTAATCCGTTGTTCGCATTGACCGAGTACATGTAGTTCATGTTGTCCACGCCGCTCATCTGCTGCTCGATGGGCGTAGCGACCGACTGCTCAATCGTTTGGGCGTCGGCGCCGACATAGTTCGCCTGAATATAGATCTCAGGGGGAACCACTTTGGGGAACTGCGCAATGGGCAGCCCGAATAAGGTGACCAACCCGACGATGACCAAGATGATGGAAATCACCATGGCAACGATTGGACGGTTGATGAAGAATTTTGACATAGGGCCTACTTGCCTGGCGTGGTTGCGGTCGAAGAGGCCGGCTCCGGCGGGGCATTCGTCGTGTTCACCAACATGCCCTCACGAATTTTCTGGATGCCTTCGACCACAACGCGCTGGCCAGGATGGAGACCCTCTTGAACGATCCATAGCGTGCCGCTCCGCTCGCCCACGCGCACAGGCTGGATGTGAATTTTGTTGTCCGCCTCCACGACAGCGACTTGATAATTGCCTTGCAACTCCGTAACCGCGCGCTGAGGAACCAGCAGCGAACCTCTCGCCAGGTCGAACTTCACTCGCACGCGCGCGAACTCACCAGGACGAAGGGCGAAATTTTCATTCGGAAACAGCGCTGCAATCCTGAGCGCCCCGCTGGTTACGCTGATCTGCCGATCGGCTGCGTAAATCCTGCCTTTGAGGGGATAGGCTGTGCCATCGGCGAAGATCAACTCGATCTCCAACTGCCGGAGACGTTCATACCGGTCGCTTTCAGTTGAGAACAGCTTTGTGAAGTTGATGTAAGCCTGTTCAGTGACGTTGTAGTAGGCTTTGATCGGGTCAACCGTCGAAACGGTCGTCAATTCACCCGAGGCCGGCCCGACCAGGTCGCCAATCTGTCCGTTGGCGATGCTGGCGATGCCATCAATCGGCGAGGTGATGCGGGTGAATCCAAGATTCAATCGGGCCTGTTCCAGTTGCGCTTCGGCGGACAAAACAGCGGCCGTGGCTTCGAGATTCGCCTGGACGGCATCATCATATTCTTCCTGGCTGATCGCCTTGTCTTTGACTAGTGGAGCATAACGTTTGACATCCAGTTCTGTTTTCCCAAACTTGGCTTCGGCTTGGGCGAGTTGGCCTTTGGCCTGGTCCAGCGCCGCTTGGAACGGCCTCGGGTCAATTTCAAACAACAGGTCGCCCTTTTTGATTGGGTCGCCCTCGCGGTAGTTCTGAGACAGGAGATAACCGGTGACTTGAGCTCGGATGTGGGCATTGACCAATCCGTCTAGCACGCCAATCCATTCATGATAAATCGGCACATCGGCTTGTGTAACCGTGGCGACTTCGACGGTCGGCGGTGCCGGTGGAGCAGGGTCAACCTTGCCTTTGCACCCGGTCAGGCAGAGCAACGCTGTGCCCGCCGCAAGGACCAGCGTTTCAGTTCGCGAAAAATGCATGCTCACAAACTATCGGCAACCACTCGCTTGAAAGCTCAACATTGGAATGAAAATATTCTCCTACCAAGGAAGGAGCAAGGCTTCGACACCAAAAAAGCGCGCGGAACCCTGTTGATATCCCTGGCAGGCGCCACAGAATGTGCCGCGATGCTATGAGTGTCGAGCATAGGGCCAAGCCCCTTCCCACCAGATGAGACTACCAGTCTGGTTGAACGACGTTGCGCGACAGTCCGAGCCACGCTACATCTGCGCGCCAGCTTCGATTTCCTCGATGACTGGCGGCGCAGTCTGGCTGGTGACACCAATCCGATCCG
>WNGP01004676.1_pt1 | contig 16060 bp, 9 predicted proteins | sample 5407671 | NCBI WGS metagenome assembly WNGP01 (sample SAMN13153381, study PRJNA577476) | soil metagenome | isolation source: 40 cm soil or saprolite under Garry oak tree replicate 2 | place: USA:California | collected 2016-06-15 | reverse complement strand
GGGAGGTCGTTATCCCTGGCCTCAATGATTTCCGGCTTGAAGAACGGAAACGTCACTTTGTAGCCGGTACAGTAGATGATGCTATCTATGGGCTCACGGGTTCCATCCGTAAAGATCACGCCATCACCATCTAACTGTTGAATATTGGGCTTCACCTTCACACGTCCATGGGTAATGCGGGTCAAAATGTCGGAACTGATGGTGGGATGGGCCTCTCCAACCTGGTGATCGGGTTCAGGCAACCCATAATCGCTCATTTTGCCGACCTGGAACCGTAAGATCGCCTTATAGATCTTCATCTGCAATGAAAACGGAACGAGAGGCGGAACGGGCAGTTGATCAAGCGGCTTGCCCATAATGTATTTGGGAATGACATGAAAACCTCGACGCACCGCGAGGTAGGTCATAGCCGAGACCCGTGAGGTTTCCACCGCAATGTCCATAGCGGAATTGCCAAACCCCATGACCAGCACATGCTTATCTATGTAGTCGTCAGGTACTTTGTAGCAATGGCTATGAATAATGGTTCCGTCGAAGTGACCAGGAAAGGGAGGCTCTGGCCAACGTGGATCCCAGTGGTGCCCCGTCGCAACAAGTAAGGCCCGATAGCGATGCTGCGAACCGTCATCCAGGGTAATCTCCCAGCCACCACCCTCAAGCGGTGTGGCTTGCGTGACCAGGGTGTTAAAGCGGATGTAGTGCTTCACCCCAAAATGCTCGACATAGTCGTTGAAGTACTCAGCGATCTGGGTATGGTGGGGAAAGACCGGGTAGTGCTCCGGCATGGGATAGTCTGAGTATTGCATACGGGGCCTCGACGTATTGATGAAGAGCGACTTGTATGCGCTTGACATCTTATTGACATTTTCATACACCCAGTTGCCGCCAACACGATCTCCAGCTTCGTAGCAGTCGAAGAGGATACCATGATCCTTTAAGACTTTGCAGGCTGCAATGCCTGATGAACCTGCGCCAATAATACATACGCGGTTGGGTAATTCATACATCGCTTTATCCCTTTTCGTTCTGTGTTTTTGTTCCCTTGATAAGGTGTTCACTCCGAAGACGATGCAGGCCTGTATTTTTAGCTACGAATTGCTCGCAGGTCGATGCGGAGGTTCATTGTTGCATCTTCCTTTCATGAGGGTCGCCAATACTCCATTCCTCCAGGTGGTGTCGTTGTTATGCAGTGCAGTATAGCATATGCTGGTAGCATATACTTGCAAGTTTACCATGCTACCAGCATACATTTTCTCTTCTCACCCACTGGGAGACCCGTGTAAAATTTTTACAATGCAAACTGGATAAAGAGAAGGGAAAAGTATGAAGCTTCTTATTTTTGGGGGTACAGGCTTCCTGGGTCGTTATCTCGTTCAGGCAGCGCTGGAGCGCCGGCATACGGTGACGCTCTTCAATCGTGGGTATACTCATCCCGAGCTGTTTCCACAATTGGAGCAGATCCATGGAGACCGAGGGAGCGACCTTCAGGAGCTGCATGGACGTACCTGGGAAGCGGTTATCGATTCCAATGGGCAAATTCCGCAGCATGTACGCGAGAGCGCCAGCTTGCTCGCTGATAGCACGAGGCACTATACCTTTATCTCTACGACTTCGGTCTACGCCGACTATACCATAGCGCCTATCGAGGAGCGCTCGCCTGTTTACAAACTGGAAGATACCGCCGCTGAGGTGATGAAGCCGGAAAACTATGGTGGGCGCAAAGCGCTCTGCGAGCACTACGCGGAGCAGGCACTGCCCAACCGTGTGCTGGTCATCCGCCCTGGCCTTATCGTGGGGCCGCATGATCCCACGGATCGCTTTACCTACTGGCCGCATCGCGTCGTCCAGGGTGGGCAGGTACTCGCGCCAGGCGATCCAGAGCAGCCGGTTCAGTTCATCGACGTGCGCGACCTTGCGGAGTGGAACATCGCGATGGTCGAGGCACGGCAGACCGGCGTCTATAATGCCAAGGGACCCGCTAGTACCCTGACCATGCGCCAACTACTGGAGCGTTGCCGCGAGGTGAGTGGCAGCAAGGCAAGTTTTGAGTGGGTGAGCGAGCAGTTTCTCCTGGAGCGTGAAGTCGAGCCTTATCGGCAATTGCCGCTCTGGGTGCCAGGCGAGATGGTAGGATTTTCACGGGTCAATTGCCAGAAGGCTATTGCCGCGGGTTTGAGCTTTCGTCCTCTGACCGAGACGATCCAGGACACCCTTGCCTGGGACGCTACGCGCCCGGCGGACTATGCGTTGCGTGCCGGTCTTGCTTTTAGACGAGTGGCGCCTGGCAAACACGTAGGGATTGGTTCACCGTGCATGCCTTTATCTGCACCTGGCAGCGGCGTTGCCGATTATGCGGTTTTATGAAATAATCCGAGTATCTTTGACCCTCGTTTTGGCCGATAAATCGGCGGTAATAGGCATCAACCTAACTGACCTAACCCTGTCACCCTGAGCGCAGCGAAGGGTCTGGCTCGAGGGGCGGCGAGATCCTTCGCTGCGCTCAGGATGACAGGGCGGTCCTTCCTGCTGCGCCCTGGCCTACCCGGGCTCATGTGCGGCTTAGGTTGATGCGTATTTGGGCCGATAAATCGGCGGTGGGCGCGATGAATCGGCCCCTACAGGCAGTTTCGGATTAATTTTTGAATGTGCATTATCGGCTCGCCTCTCCGCGATCTTGCCTAGATCAAACCAGGTGATCAGAGAGCATTTGATACTTCGAGAAGGTTACCATCGGGGTCGCGAAAGTAAATAGACACAAGAGACTTCGTGGCACCTGTCCGCTCTACCGGACCCAGAAGGAGGGAAACATTACAGGGTTATGTATTGATGAGCAAATTCAGATCTCTTTCAATCGGTCACAGTATATTGCATATAGAGTGGTGTTTCTTCGAAGTTGGCTTTAAATGTCTGCCATGCTGCATCGCTCATACCATCTGGCTGTGGCTTTGGAAATGGGTCGTCAGTCCGCATGACTCGTTGACTGGTTTTTTCCTGCAAGCGCTGTAGTAGCGGATCGAATGGCATGTTCCACTTATTGGTTGCTGCCATTTCATGATCGACGGGAAGCATAGCTACCAGGTCTGGGTGAATCATCAGTTCCAGGCCCTTTTTGTCCTGGCCATTCGCACCGAGGGTCGCGTTGACACTGCCATGGTGACCAACCTTATACAGCACCGTCCGTGCTAACAGGTCTTCGACGCGGATGGATTGCATGGCCCCAGTCGCACCAGGGACCGACCACGAAAGATCGTCCCAGGAGAGCCAGTTGCCTATGTGGGCGTCCGAGACGAACAGCAGCATCTTTTTCGTGTTGACGAGCTCAATGGCAAGTGCAAGGCTGGTGTTGTTGGTAAAGCTGTCGAGTTGGAGCGCAAAGTCTTCTGCCGCCTCTAGCCAGCGGTTGTCGTCGAGACGCCGCCATGCTAAATCGAAGCTGTAGTATGTTTGGAAGAACTCATATTGCTTTGCCTCTGTGAGTGGAATCATTAGATGATGGTCGAATGGATAGCTTGGATCATCATCGCTGGCTGACTGATTTGCGCTCTGGGCGGTCGGTGCAGAACCTTGTGTATAGACTTCCTGTCCTTTCGCAGCAGGATTGATATCTTTGAGCTTTTGCTCGTTGTGGGGTGGGCCGAGAACGTATATACGCACGCCTGGAACATCCGGTGCTCCATTATCCGACGGCAGAGACAGCGCATCGCCAGGATGGCAATATTGTAGCGAAGCATTGAAACCGCGAACCGCCTCAAGAGCAGTACCGCTATCGACCGTAGCAGTGCTACCTTTGGCATGGCCAGGTCTGATCGAAGGTTCGAAGAAGTGAAGCAGCTTCATGATTAGTATCACGTCCGTATCCATGGAATCGGAAGCATCTTCCACTACCATGCGCAGCATTTCACGGTTATCGTGGAATGCTGTTCTCAACCGCTGTGCCAAAGGGTTAGAGGAGTCCTGTGTCCACGCAAGCCAGAGATTGTGAACCCGGATGCTCTTAAAAACATCGCTAGCCAGTATGAAGCCAGACAGATGATCCCAGTGCTCATGGGTAACCACCAACAAATGAATATGTCCACCGGTCGCCGCTGCAATGTCTGAGGCAACATCCATCAACTTCTGTTCCGGATTCTCCGTATCGAAAATCCCTCCACAATCAATCAACATGTAGAAGGCTTTTCCAGCTTGTCCAGTTGGAAACGCCAGCAGGAAACAATCGCCCAGTCCCACCCGATACATGCGCACGGTGACCCCGGAAGCGGGTGGATTTAATATGCCCATACCAGTTCCTCCTTTGCGATTATTGAAAGCCATGCTCCAACAACGCAATCGCACCTACCCTTCAGGTCAGGCCCATGAACGGAAGCTACTTTACCGAACTGTGCAGAAATTCGAACGGCTCCGCAAGGCCACTTTTGGAATACTGGGGATAGAGCTTCCGGAAGTTACGTTGATCTGACAGCCGCTTCGCATTGCTGATCCTCTTGACAATGCAATAGCGTACCTTCGAAGTCACCAGATCAACCAGCAGACTACATCCACCACGAAAGGTGAAGTCCCGAGGCGGAGCTGGATTCTTGGACCCGGTGTCGACCTCCTCCTGGATCGTCGAATCGTCATAGCCTGCTTTCTGCTGCATAATTTCAATCACGAGATCGACCAGCAACTGCCCGTCCGGACCTACACGCCGCACAGGTCGCAGCGAATGCACTTCAAACGTGGCATCATTTCTCAAGTCCAACCCCAGGACAACCTGGAGCTCTTGAGCTGGGCCTTTAATCCACTTGTCGAGCCACTCTTGGAGTTTGCCCCGATGGAACCGGACTACATTATACACTTCCTCGCGCTTATTGGTGAGGTTCCATTCTTGGATTATCCCGCTCAATTCTTGAACCATCGGCAGCAAAAGCGGCTGGAAACTCTGGTTCGTTGCCTCTTGCCAGCGCAGGCTGTCAATGGACAGGCTGCGCACGTCGCGTGGATAGATCCCCCACCCACGAAACGCCTCGACGACGGCGAGACGATAGCCCAAATCGTCGTCGCGCACGAGATCGTAGTCGGCAGTAATGAGTGCCCGTAGGTAGTCACCAAAGGTCAGATCAACCGGAGGACAGTAGTCCAGGGCACGAATGCACATGTTGAGGACATGTTTAGCAGATTTAGCGGCCTCGCTCGCCAGCCTGTTCACGAGATCGGGGTGCAACTGTCCGGGGGGCAGGATGCCGGTGCCACTCGTCGCGATGCGCAGGAGATCGGCGATGCGGGACTTGTAGATCGACACAAACACATTGAAGATAGCTGCTACGAGCAGAGAACCTCGTGCATGTGGCTCGAATGTCTTGTCGATCGCAGTTGGATCGGGCACCTTTGGCCGCCAAATGCCGTTTGCGTCGAACCCGCCCAGCGCATCACGCAGTGCTCCATAAGACCCGGAAGCTTGCCCGCTCTCCTGGGCGAGTTTTGCGAGCAAGTTTTCACTGGCCAGGTCACCCCGCGTCTTAGCAATTTGATTAAGCAAGACCTCAGGGAAGGAAAAATGTTGGAAAAGTGCGACGATATCGGCAAAGGCTTCGTGGAAGGCCAGCACGTCAATGTTACCTGGCTCCATGAAGCGGGGGTGCATGCCGTCGAGCAAGGCATGCGTTGTTTCATGAGCAACAACATCGTGCGAGAGGCAGGTGAAGACCATGCCACCGGGAAGGTGGTAACGCGCATCGGTTGAGGATGAGCGAATATAGCCTAAGAGCAGCGCTTTTTTGTCCGGACTGTAATAGGAGTTGTTCTCATACAGGGCATGCGGATAAATGCGCAGGCGTTGCACATAAGTTTCCGTTATCGTCTGCTTTCCCTGTGAGTCTGTTCCCTTGACAAAACGGGGTGACCAGAATGCTTCCCGGCCTAGAGCGCGCTCGAAGTTGCGAATGGTCGTCATGGCGACCGCATAGGCCATCTGTTGGTGAAACTGTGGATTACCTTCAGACGGAGCTAGTCCATCCTGGGCCAGTAAATAGGGCGAATTGAGATCGACCGGCGCATAGAAACAATGCCATCGCGGGTCAACGTCAACTACTTCGAGGTACTCGCCGACTGGGCCTGGCTGTAAGATGTCCTTCCCTGTTTTGGGATCAAACTCCCAAGGCACCTTCATCGTTACTATATTGATCAGTGCGCTGTCCAATTGCGTCGAGAGGCTGGGGTCAAAGGCATACCCGCGCAGTCGACGAAATGGTGGACGCTCGATCGGAATGGTACGAGTCGGTCGAATAGCCGGGGGACCACCATTTAGAGGTGGAGGCGGCTCAGGAGGTGTCAGCGTACTCTCTCCCGGTTGGGCTATCTCACGTTGCACCATAGGGAATCTTTCCTATTCACTTTTAGTTACACAAGACGCTGAAAGTGATGAATAAATTAACTAGCGAGCAGAGTTTATTCTGAGTTCGATTGTCTCTTTAGACTAACATACACTTCAACAATATTCAAGAGGTAATGGGATTGACAAATACCACAAAATAATGTACACTCATTTGAGATTATTCCCAACAATTCAGGTCTCCCACCTACTTGACTTCTAAGTGCCTTCGCCAGTTCACAAGCGTTTTGTGCTGAATGTGAAATAGCTTTACGAAGGAGAAGTTGCCAATGTTGAGCGTGACAGTGGCTAACAATCGAATTCATATTGGAGAAAGGTTTTCCGTCTCCTTCCAACGCACACTACGGATTCCAGATGATGGCCAGGACTATCCACTACCGCCGGGATTAGGAGCTTTCCCACTGAGTCGTGTTCAAGATTATGCGGAACTCCTCCCTACCAGTTGGCAGGAGCATAATGCGGTGTTCATTCCGATGTATCAGCGAGAGGCTCTCTGGCTTGGCTTCGATGGAGCAGATTGGAAACCGAATGCGGTAAAGGTCGCGGTTGGTCAAATCAATGCGATCTCAGGTGGAGGCTGGAATGAACAGTTACACAGCGATCCGCAAGACTATATTGTTTGTCCAAATCAGCCCTGGCTGGATGGTATTAATGCTGGCCAGGGTTTCATTCGCCAGTTTGTTGCTATGCCTCTAGGGTTGGGCTATACAGTTGAAGCCCAGGTAAGTGGAGTGGAGGAATTTGGAGGGATTCAGCTTCTGGTTTACGAGCCGAAACCGGGCCGGTTTCCCGACCAGCCTCCACCAAAACGTGACCAGAAACCTGGAATTTTCTTCACACCATCACCGGGCCAGGTAGGGGAGATGGGCCTTGGAGCGGGAGGGCGGATGAAGCAGAAAATCTACCCCGACCCATATGGTATCGACACCTGGGATACACAAAATTATGGCTCTGTCTTTATCCATATTGTGAATAGTAGACAATACCAGGAGTTGATCGGCCTCATACCTCCTCCGACGCCCATTAGTGCACAGACCTACACTGAGTATAAGTTGCCCTGGTTCGATCTCTACGATGAAGCTTTGGGCGATGTTGCGGCATCTGAGACGCTGGCTGGAGTGAAGTCGATCAAAGAAAAGGAGGTGGAAAAAGGCATTACCCCTCAAGAAGAAAGGGTTCGTGTAGACCCATCTACGATCAAAAAATTGCGTCACGAGGGATCGAACAAGAATGATAAGTAACCTTTTCATTCTGCATATCATCCCTGAATAAGAAAAGGAAAACTGAGATGGCTAATGAGATCATAAAAGCCTGTATAGACAAACCCCCGAAGCAAGATAGCAGCGGACAGCCGTTGGCAGCCGAGACAGCAAAGATGTGGCAGCCGGGTACGACCTTGCGGATACGCTTCCTGGACGGTGATCCGTCTATTCAAGAGAAAGTGATTCAGCATGCTCAAGAATGGTGCCAGTATGCGAATATCGTGTTCGAAGTCAGCACTGATCCTGACGCCGAGATTCGCATAACGTTCAAGGAGCCCGGTTCGTGGTCCTATATCGGCACCGATGCATTGCAAGAAGACATGAACAAGCCAACGATGAACTATGGCTGGTTTGACCAAACGACCCCAGACGACGAATACAGACGTACGGTTGTGCATGAGTTTGGCCACGCGCTCGGCTGTATCCATGAGCAGGCAAGTCCAGCGTCTGACATTCACTGGAATAAGGAGGCAACCTATCGTTACTACGAGACTACCCAAGGCTGGTCCAAAGAGGATGTAGATCAACAGGTATTTGAAAAGTACAGCACTCCGACAACACAATTCACCGCCTGGGATAAAAATTCTATTATGCAGTATCCGATCCCGGCTGGACTTACCACAGATGGCGTCCAAGTTGGCTGGAACAAGGACCTCACGGATACGGACAAGCAGTTTATTAAAAGCAAGTATCCGGGAGTATAGGATCCAAATACAGGAACATAGATTGGAAACCGCATCTCACCCATATGAGCGTTGACTACGTAGGCGTCTATACATCGAATCAGTAGTTCTGCCGCGTACCCCGCGCTGAAGGGGGTGGGGCCGCCGCCGGCGTAGTATGTGCCCAGGTGACCCCACCGCCTGGGGGACGCAATAATGCGGTTTCACAAAATAATCCGAGTATCTTTGACCCGCCTTTTGGCCGATAAATCGGCCCCTACAGTCATTGCCGGATGAATTTGTGAAAGTTCTTTATCGCATCCCTACGCCCAGTCCATCACTGCACTGCCTCCTCAAGGAGGGCTCGGCCTGTAAACTGGCTGTTGTACAGATCGGCGTAGAAGCCATTCTTTGCCAGCAGTTCCTCGTGGGTTCCTTCCTCGACGATTGTGCCGTGATTCATGACGAGGATCAGATCGGCGTCGCGGATGGTGGAGAGGCGGTGGGCTATCACAAAGTTAGTCCTGCCCTTCATCAGCTCGGCCATCGCCTTCTGAATCTGCAGCTCCGTTCGGGTATCGACACTGCTGGTGGCTTCGTCCAGGATCAGGATCTCGGGATCGGCCAGGAAAGCACGGGCAATGGTCAGCAGCTGCTTTTGTCCCTGCGAGATGTTGCTGGCTTCCTCGTTGAGAACCGTGTTATAGCCTTCCGGCAGCGTCCTGATAAAGTGGTCGGCGTTTGCAGCCCTGGCTGCCCGGATGATCTCTTCCTCCGTGGCGTCTTCTCGGCCATAGGCGATATTCGCGCGGATGGTTCCGTTGAAGAGCCAGGTATCCTGGAGTACCATGCCAAACATGCGGCGTAACGCTCCACGCTTGATCTCTGTAATATTCACGCCATCTACCAGGATTTCTCCGCTGTTGACTTCATAGAAACGCATCAGCAGGTTGACCAGGGTTGTCTTGCCGGCGCCGGTCGGTCCGACAATAGCGATCATCTGTCCCGGCTGGACATTGATATTCATATCCTCCATCAGGATATTGTCCGGTGCATAGCCGAACTTGACATGGTCAAACTCGACCGCCCCGTCTGGATGCTCAATAACTTTGGCATTCGCTGCCTCAGGGACCTCCTCCTGCTCATCGAGCAGTTCAAAGATACGCTCCGCCGACGCCATCGACGATTGAATCACGTTAGCGAAATTGGCCAGTTGAGTGATCGGCTGGGTAAACTGTTGGGCGTATTGGATAAAAGCCTGTACATCGCCAATGGCAATCGTTCCTTGCGTGACCATGATGCCGCCGACCACGGCCACAAAGACGTAGCCAATGTTGCCTATAAAGCGCATGAGCGGCATGATAATGCCCGAAACGAACTGGGCTCTCCAGCCCGCATTATACAGTTTCTCGTTGCGCTCGTTAAATTCGGCAACGGATTGCCCTTCGCGCCCAAAGGCTTTCACGATCTTGTGGCCCGCGTACATTTCCTCGACATGACCGTTGAGCTCACCAAGCGCTCTCTGTTGCGACCTGAAGTAGTTTTGCGAGCGTTTCGCAATCCCCATGGTGACGACCAAGCTCAGCGGGATGGTCAGCAGGACGATCAAGCTGAGGAGCGGGCTGATGAGCAGCATCAGCACAATCACGCCCAGCAGTGTCACCACCGAAGTGATCAACTGCGTGATGCTCTGCTGGAGTGTGGTGCTGAGGTTATCCATATCGTTGACCGCACGGCTCATGATTTCTCCGTGCGTGCGCGAGTCAAAGTACTTCAGTGGCAGGCGCGAAAGCTTTTCATCCACCTCCCTGCGCATCCGGTACATCGTGCGTTGCGCCACGCCTGCCATCACATACTGCTGAATGTACAGAAAGATCGCGCTGATGATGTACAATCCGAGCAAAATCAGCAAGATCCTCCCGATATAGCCGAAATCGATCCCTGGCGCTGGCAGGTGATGTTGAAGCGCCGTGTATTTTGCGATCAGGCCATTGAAGAGTTTGGTGGTCGCTAAACCCAGGATCTTCGGACCCACGATGTTGAACGCGGTACCAATAATGGACGTGACGAGCACGATTATCAGGCGATATTTCTGCGGCAGGAAGTAGCCAAGCAAGCGCAAGGCCGTGCCTTTAAAATCTTTGGGTTTCTCCACCGGCCTGCCCAGCGCGCCCCATCCACCTCTACCCATAGGACCACCCTGCTGCATGCCGCCAGATCTCTGTTCTCTACGCTCTACACTCATGCGATTTCCTCCGCAATTTCTTCTAACGAAAGCTGCGATGACACGATTTCGCGGTAGACCTCACTGGATCTCATCAGATCTCGATGGGTGCCTATCCCAGCAATCCTACCTTCATCTAAGACGATAATCTGGTCCGCGTCCATAATTGTGCTGACGCGCTGGGAGACGATCAGCACTGTTGACTCACGTGTTTCCTGTTTGAGTGCGGCCCGCAGCCTGGAATCGGTTTTAAAGTCCAACGCCGAGAAGCTATCGTCAAACACATAAATCTCAGGTTTTCTTACCAGGGCGCGTGCGATCGAGAGGCGCTGTTTCTGTCCGCCTGATACGTTTGTGCCTCCCTGGGCAATCACGGAATTGAAGCCGTCTTGCATCTCCGAGATAAACTCGGTGGCTTGAGCGACGTCGGCGGCATGCCTTACTTCTTCATCTGTTGCATCCTCCTTGCCGTAGCGGATGTTTTCCGCAACCGTTCCCGAAAAGAGGACGGCCTTTTGCGGCACGAAACCGATTTTCGAGCGCAAATGCTCCTGCGACATCTCGCGGACATCTACACCGTCAGCCAGGAGGTGGCCACCTGTCCCGTCGTCGATATCGTAAAAGCGCGGGATCAGGCTTACCAGCGTCGATTTGCCTGAGCCGGTGCCGCCGATGATGGCCGTCACCTCGCCAGGGACAGCGCTGAATGAAATGTGGGAGATCGCTGGCTCTTCCGCGCCGGGATAGCTGAAGGTCACATTTTGGAACTCCACATACCCCTTTTGCTTGTCGGCGCGCTTCACGTGGTCGGTATCCTTGATTTCAGGCTCGATTGCCAGCACCTCGTTAATTCTGTCTGCGGATGCGGCGGCGCGCGGGAGCATGATGAACATCATCGAGATCATCAGCAACGCGAACAGAATCAGCATAGCATATTGCAGGAAGGCGATGAGGGCCCCTACCTGCATTTGTCCATTATTGATGCGGATAGCGCCGAACCAGAGAATAGCAACACTGGAAAAGTTCAGGCACAGCATCATAATCGGCATGAGCGACGCCACCAACCTGTTCACTTTGATAGCGACATTGGTCAGATCCAGGTTGGCCTCGTCGAAGCGATGCTCTTCGTACTTCTGACGATCAAACGCCCGCACCACGCGCACCCCGGTCAGACCTTCATCCAGGATGAGATTGAGCTTATCCAGCTTCTTCTGCATAATACGGAACAGCGGGATGGCCTGGCTCATAAGGAGCACAATAGTGCCCACAAGGATTGGAATGACCACTACGAGGATCCAGGTGAGTCCGACATCCTGGTTGAGCGCCAGAATAATCCCGGCAATCAACGTGAATGGGGCAGTGATCATCATATTCAGCGCCAGGATCATCACCTGCTGCACCTGCGTCGTATCATTGGTGGTTCTGGTAATCAGAGAGGAGGTGCTCACGCTGTCGAACTCGTGCAGCGAAAATTGTGACACGTGGGTAAACAACCTGGCACGGATGATTTTGCCAAAGCCGGTCGCGACCTGAGAAGAAAAGAAAATGCCCACGACCGCGGCAATCGTACCTGCGAGAGTTATTAGCAACATAATGCCGCCGGTTCGCCAAATGTAGCCGGTATCACCCTTAATAATGCCGTTATCGACTATATTCGCAAACAAAGTGGGCAGATACAGGTTTGCCATGGCTTGCAAAAAGGCGAGCACCACAACAAGCACGAGTACCGGTCGATACGGTTTCATGAATCGCAGCAATTTGATCATATTTCTTTATCTCCATTCCAATTACCGATATATCGGTTTCTCTTTCTCAGTATAACGATATATCGTTATTTGTCAAGGGATTGGCTCTACTGGTGCCTCTTGTATCTCCAGCCCTACCTGTATAAATTCTTCCAATCCGCTCAACAATGAGGTGCGCCCCTCTGCACTCATAGCGAGAAAAATTGCGCGAACCCGCGCGATAAATTGTTGATGAGTTTCCAGGAGTGCGGCGCGGCCTGCATCAGTAAATTCAACGAAGACCTGGCGGCGATCCTGCCGATCCCGGCGACGTTCTACCAGTCCGCGCTTTTCAAGGCTATCAACGGTGCGCACCACTGTTGTGGGGTCAATTCCCAGGCGGCTGGCGATGCCACTGATAGTACAGGGCTCTCCGTCGGTGGTCTGGCATCTCTCAATCAGTCCCATAACCATAAATTGCGTCGTGCTAAACCCTTGCTGGTGCGCATGCTTGAAGCCCACCCCCATAACTTTGCGCAGGTCCGAGAAGATTACAAAAAAACGTTCAATCTGCTCATTGAGCAGTGATTGCTTCTGCTCGTGATATATCGTTTCTGACATTGATCCTCATTTCTTCTCGAAAAATAGTTGTTACTAACAATGGATGTTACTAACAATGATGTGTACCAACAGTATATACTCAGGGCAAGCGATTGTCAAGAGCAAAAAGCTGAGATCCACTCATAATTTGTCTTGCGGGCCTCCGGCCCGCCTTGGGGAGAGAAAAGTGCGAGGACACCTCGCGCTCCGGCAAGGGGCTTCGCCCCCTGCACCCCCGTTTATCTGCTGACCAACATAAGGAGCCTCATGCCGGCTTTATAGTGGCCGCGCATCTGGCAGGCCATTTCGTATCTGCCCATGGCAGAAGGTGAGAAGGTATAATTGGTGGTCCAGGTTGTTCCAGGCATAATTGGTTCAAGCTCCATGAGCATGCCCTTGTACTGCACATCCGGTGGGAGTGGACTTCCATCTGGCTTATCGGGCATGATCATGAATTCATGAATGTCGTGTCCGCGATTCGTTATCACAAAATGGTAGGGGGTGCCAGCATGAAAGACCGTCCGCGAGGAGGAGATACGAAACTCGACAAGCGAGACATAGACGGCTACCGAGCCGGGCGCGGCTGTTGGCTCAGTGGGAGGTGTCTTCTGTGGGGGAGTTGATGTACTGTGGGCAGGCAGCACCTTGCCTATGAGCTGAGGTAAGATGCATGCGTACTGTTTTTTCATAGGCATAGAGTCGCGCCTCTTCACTGGAGTGCCCTTTCATAGCTGATGAGCAGGTCCACACGATGTATTTCGATGGGTTCTGGGCCCTTTATAAGGGAAAGGTCATCCAGGGGCATTATAGATACTGCAAGTAAGAACGTCAATATCTCCTGTCCTCTCAAAACCTCCATCTTGTCAGTTGGCTGGTTCCCGTGTATAGTAAACTAAAGCAGTTACATAATGGGGGTAGATATGGATGCTTATCAACTGGTACGGGTGTGGCAGCTTAAACCGGGGTGTACGGGGGCCGAACTGGAAGAGTTGATGGCTTCCGGTTACTTAGAGATGCAGCGCTGGATCCCGGGTGTGAAACATATCGCACTAGTACGAGTGGGTGGTGATGGCAGGGGTCGTTATGTCCTTACCAGTACCTTTGCAAGCTATGAAGCGTATAGCCATTGGCGACAGGTGGAAGAGGAAGCGGCTGATTACTGGGAGCGCTATGCCGCCATAATCATGCAGTGGGAGCAAGTATGCTCCTTGCTCGAGGAGTATGCCGGGGAGACGGTGGTGGACGTAGACTTTGGGGATGATGTCGCATCGTGATGGTTTCATGGTTACCTGTCCCCAGACAGGATTTCCGCCGGGATTCTGAAGAAGAAGCTGGAAATAAGTTATGAAGCAAAACTACGGCGCGTTGCGGGTTGTGCGAGTGCGCCCACCTGCCAATGCCACGGCAAATCTCCAGGATAAATATCCCTCAGGCTGGTTACCAGAAGAACGGCTGGTCCATCTGCTGACCCGGGGTGAGACGACCATCGGGCGGGCGCTGGATAACGATATCATTTTAATGGACCCGACCGTATCACGCGAACATGCGCGCCTCGTGCTCAATGCCTCTGGCTGGCATATCACCAATTTGACCACCCATAATGTTGTGCGAGTCAATGGTCGTTCGGTACCCAGCGGCGGTACTCTCAGCATGCAGCCACAGGATATTCTTATCCTGGGCAGCACCATGCTTCAATTGATTGCTCCTCAACCATCTCACCCTCTCGGGGCCCCTGGCCTGGATGGAGACTCACAAGATGGAGACTCAGAACCTGATGCTGTAACGGATCGATTGCCTCTTTTAAAGCCCGTAAAGCCCACTGTGAAACCAGATTACTCAGCGGCAAAGCTCAGCGATGCTCCTACACAATGGAAAAGCCAAAAAGAGAAGTCCCAAGCGCCTCCTCCATCTCTCACTTCCAAGGAGTCGCAGCGTGCTGATTTCTCCAAGTTGACCCCTCTGCCCATACAGCCTGAGCCTGAACTCGTGGCACAGACCTGGGATTATGAGGATGAGGAAAGTTTACTCGGCGCCGGCGTGACCTTGCAATTTGCCCTGCCACAGCGTATGGGGGTACGCATGCGCTGGCTGATCGCAGGGATCGGTATAGCCTTTCTTGTCGCCAGCGCGACGATAACGCTGATCATTAATTTTCTCATTGGTTTCTCTGCACTGGCCGACTATGGCGCGCCGAACCTGCTAGCTGCTATTTTCATACCTGTGGTGCCTGCCGTAGGTATCAACCTGCTGGTCAATTTTATGGATCGTTTTGAGCGCGAGCCGTGGTTTCTGCGCCTGGGCGCTTTTTTATGGGGAGCGGTCATTGCTATTCCTTTTGCCCTCGTGGTTGAAAGGAGGGTAGATGCGGTGCTGCAAAATCTCCTTGGGCCAAATTCGAGCGATGTGCTGCGTTCAGCTTTTCAAGGATTGAATGCTGGAGTCACCGAGGAAACCATCAAGGGCCTGGGTCTCCTGCTCCTGTTCTTTATATTACGTGACGAATTTGATAATGTCACCGATGGTATTGTGTATGGTGCGCTCATCGGTGCGGGCTTTGCCATGGTGGAGAATTTCCGCTATTTTGCCCTTGATTTTAAGAGTTTCCCCGTATTTCTTATAGTCTATAGAATAGTTCTCGGCTGGCTGGGCCATTCGACCTTTACCGTTTGCTTTGGTGCGGCGCTTGGCTATGTGCGGCATATCCGGGTGCGCTCGTGGCAGATAGCGATACCTCTCCTGGGTTTTTTGTGCGCTGTCGGGCTGCATAGTTTCTTTGATTTCGTTGATTTCCAGGCCAGTATAGCTTTGAATACCTCCCATGGCGATAGTAACGTCACGTTTTTATCGCTGCTTGCCCTCATCGGTGACTACATTCCTCCTTTCCTGGCCCAGGTGTTTTTGCTCTACATCCTCATCAAGGCCCTGGCGCATGAAGCGGCGGTGATACGTGAGTTCCTGGCGGTCGAGGTCAGCAATGGCATAGTCAAGGTGGATGAGTATGCCCTGCTCCAGAACTCGTTTCAGCGGACAAAGACCGAGCGGCGGGTTTTTCGCGAGTATGGGTTCAGGCAATGGCTGCGTGTGAAGGCGCTCTACCAGACAGAGATCGGCCTGGCATTCCGCAAATGGCACGTAAGTATGGGCGATAAGCCCAAACTTGGGTACGTCCAACCGGAAGATGCCTATCGCCAGCGCATCAAGCGCTTACGCCACGAGATAGC
>WNGP01002261.1_pt1 | contig 16064 bp, 12 predicted proteins | sample 5407671 | NCBI WGS metagenome assembly WNGP01 (sample SAMN13153381, study PRJNA577476) | soil metagenome | isolation source: 40 cm soil or saprolite under Garry oak tree replicate 2 | place: USA:California | collected 2016-06-15 | reverse complement strand
CAGTTCAGCCGCTTCAAAAGCCGCGATTACTCCAGGCTGGGAGCGCGCCGCCTCCAGTGAGATGTGCGAAATTTCGGCGTGCGCGTAGGGGCTGCGCACAACCGCCATATGTAACACCGCTGGTCGCCCCTGGGGTGACCGCAGGTCATCTACATAATGAGAACGCCCGGTAATCAATCGATAATCTTCTCTACGGCGTTCCAGCCCCGGTGGTAAATTCGTCTCTATCATCTTTTTCCCTCTAATGCTTGCGGTTTCTGGGCCTCTACCCTCAGGGTGAGGTATTGCTTTTGTATGCAACTATATCACATCGGGTTCGTAGGGACGCGATAAATCGCGTCCACGTCCGCACATCGCGCAAAAACGAGATCAATCCATCTTTGACGAGTTCTCGCCAGGCATGACGCGATAAATCGCGTCCACGTCCGCACATCGCGCAAAAACGCCTTGACGTGTTCCCCTCGATTCTCTACAATGGACAGTGAAGGCTCCAATGTTAAAGAATCGGCCTCTTTAGGAAGGGGACGCTATGGCAGACCGTGTAGGGGAACAATTTGGTAGCTATCGCCTGGTACGCCTGTTGGGACAGGGAGGCTTCGCCGAAGTCTACCTTGGTCAACATATCTACCTGGATACTCCGGCCGCTATCAAGGTGCTCCATCACCGCTTAGCCAGTGATGATGTAGACAGCTTTCTCAACGAGGCACGGACCATCGCCCGCCTGATTCATCCGCAGATTGTGCGCGTGCTCGAATTTAATGTGCAGGATAATGTCCCCTACCTCGTGGTGGACTACGCCCCCAATGGCACACTGCGTAAGAAGTATACGAGGGGCACACAACTGCCGGTAGCGACAGTAGTCAGCTATGTACGGCAAATCGCCTCGGCGCTGCAATATGCGCATGAGCAGAAGATTATTCATCGCGATGTCAAGCCCGAAAATATGCTGATTGGTCGGCAACATGAAATTCTGCTCAGTGATTTTGGTATTGCTCTGGTTGCCCAGAGTTCACACTATGAAAGCACGCAGGGCATGCAGGAGCTGGCGGGAACCATCGCATACATGGCTCCTGAACAAATTCAATCACAGGCTGGCCCGGCCAGTGACCAGTATGCCCTTGCTGTCGTTACCTACGAGTGGCTAAGTGGCGCGCGACCCTTTCAGGGGTCATTCGCTGAAGTTGCCGTGAAACATACGATGGTCGCTCCTCCCCCTTTACGTGAAAAAGTGCCAACGCTTCCCGCCGAGGTCGAAGCAGTGGTGATGAAAGCGCTGGCTAAAGACCCGAAGGATCGCTATGCCAGTATTCAGGCGTTCGCGTCAGCGCTGGAGCAGGCCTATTTGCAAACTGTACAAACCTCATCTCTGCCGGGTAATCTGCCTACTATTAAATTGCCCATGACCGGTGAAGGGGAAAATGTATCCGATCAGGAATCGGTCCCGTTACCTGTTAGCGCGGAACAAAGTAGCCCTGTCCCACCGGTCGCGTCTCTGTCTCCTGCGACGACAACACTTTTGAAACTGCTTCGCCGGCATCCAGTTGAGACGACGGGCTTAAAACAATCGCTGACAACTACGCCTTTGCCTCCTGGTACGGAAACTTCGCCGCATGTGATAACGCGCCGCAGATTGCTCATGGGATTGGCGGGAATCGCTGCAGTGGGAGTGGTTGCAGGTGGACTGGCTGTGGTCACACATCTACCCGGTTCTCCAGGTACTGGTACTTCACCCAACATTACCCAGGGCCAGGCGCTTTACATCTATCGTGGTCATACAATGCGCGTATGGTCAACTGCCTGGGCGCCTCGAACCCAGCGTATCGTCTCCGCGAGCAGCGATGACACCGTCCAGGTCTGGGATGCAATGACCGGTGATCACCGCAATGTCTATCGCCAACATACTGATACAGTGTATACCGCGGCGTGGTCGCCCGATGGCACGCGTATCGCTTCAGGCAGTTATGATCAGACGGTACAAATCTGGGATGCGACCTTTGGCGATCACTATGTCACCTATAATGGTCATACATCGTGGGTATGGTCGGTGGCGTGGTCGCCTGGCGGCAACCGCATTGCCTCGGCAGGTGGCGATGCGACAGTGCATGTCTGGGATGCAGCCGGTGGCGGCCATACCAGCATCTACCGGGGGCATACGGCTCCGGTGTATGCTGTAGCCTGGTCGCCCGATGGCACGCGCATCGCCTCGGCAGGTGGCGATGGTATGGTAGCCATCTGGAATGTGGCCGATGGCAAGCTGCTGTATGCCTACGAACCGGGCAACGCGCCTATATGGTCGGTAGGCTGGTCACCCAATGGTACACGCATTGTTTCGGCAGGAGATGATAACACCGTGCAGGTCTGGGATGCTGCCGATGGTGGGCATCTCTACGTGTATCACGGTCACAGCGATTTTGTCTATGCCGCCGCCTGGTCGCCCGATGGCAAGCGTATCGCCTCGGCAGGCGCGGACAAGACGGTGCAGATCTGGAATGCGATCGACGGCGGCAATGTCTTCACCTATACCGGTCATTCCGATGCCGTGCGCTCTCTCACGTGGTCGCATGATGGCAAGTACCTGGCCTCCGGCTCCTGGGATGAGACGGTGCAGGTGTGGCAAGCGAAATAGTATTCTGCTTCATACTTTAGTCAATTTCCTCTTGACAATCCCCTTACTCATCAGTACACTTTCTAATAAGAGATCAGTTGTCAGACATCTGACATCAGAACACAAGTGAGGGGCGTAGTAATATGGTACGCGCGACAATAACACGGCAATCAATAGTGCAGCAGATGCATGACGCGTTTATAGACCTGTTGCAAAATGAGCAATACACGGCTGGCAGCGGCATCCCATCTGAATTAGAACTGGCTGAGCGCTTCAATGTCAGCCGGGCCACAGTTCGTGAAGCTCTCAAGGGGTTGGTGCAAGAGGGGTTGCTGGATTGTCGTCATGGAAAAGGCTATTTTGTGCTGTCGCGCGAGGCAGTCATTCATAAGCCTATCACCCAGCTTCAGAGCGTCACCGACCTGATGAGTGATATGGGCTATACCGTCGAAAATCGTGTGCTGCGTGTGCGAGAAGAGGTGCCTACGCCCCAGGTGCGCCGTAATTTACAATTGGACGAAGGGCAAAGCGTTTTGCAACTGGAGCGCGTGCGCTGTTCGCGCGATGAGCCGCTCATCTACTCGATAGATCTTTTCCCGCGCGCGTTTATTCCCGGACTCTGGCAAGACCAGGATTGGACAGGCTCACTGCTCAACCTCTTTGATGAACGCTGGCAGGTACATATCGCCAGCAGTCGCACGAAAATACGCGCGGTTCTTCTCTCTCCGGCATTGTGCGCTGAGATTGGCGTGCCCGTGCATACCGCGTGGCTATGCATGGAACAACTGAATGTGACTAAAGATGGCAGGCCGGTACTCTTCTCACAAGACTACCACCGGGGTGAAAATTTCGAGTTTAACGTCACAAGGCGGAGGTATTGATCTTAAAGCGTTATCCCAGGTATGGAAGGACACTAATGAGTGACTTACTGCATTTCGACGTTCCATTGAATACCACATCCTCTCCGGCATCTGTTCCCCCCATTCCGGCAGAGGACCTTACACGGCAGTATGCCTTGATCGAGGAGGAGGTGCTTAAAGCCATCAACCGGGCATTACCTCGTGGCCGCTACACTATGGGCCCTGAGTTGGCCGCGTTTGAACAGGCATGGGCTGCATTTTGTGGCACGCGCTATGCCATTGGCGTCAGCAATGGCACTGATGCGCTGCACCTGGCGCTCACAGCATTTGATATAGGCCCAGGAGATGAAGTAATTACTGTTCCAAACACGTATATTGCCACTGCCTTTGCCATCACCTATGTTGGCGCAACACCCGTTTTTGTTGATGTTCTGCCGGACACCTACAATCTCAACTCCGACCTGCTGGAAGCAGCTATCACCGAACGCACCCGCGCCATCATCCCCGTGCATATTTATGGACAGCCCTGCGACATGGAGTCCATACTCTCTATTGCGCGCGAGCACGGATTGCGCGTGATTGAAGACGTTGCGCACGCGCATGGAGCGTACTATCACGGAGCTTCAACGGGATCATTTGGTGATATCGGCTGCTACTCCTTCTATCCGACCAAGACCTTCGGGGCGCTGGGCGATGCCGGTGCAATCGTAACCAACGATGCTGAACTCAACGATCGCATACGCCAGTTGCGCTATATGGGGCAGAAGGTCAAACATGTGCACGAGATACTTGGTTTCCAGAAACGTATGGATGAAATTCACGCCGCAATTTTGCATGTCAAGCTCCCCCATTTGAGGCAATGGATAGCGCGCCGCCAGGAAATTGCCGCCCACTATAGTGAATTGCTGGCGAATACACCTGTCATTCTTCCCTATGTCGCGCCGGAACGCACGCATGCTTATTATCTCTATACCATCCTGGCTCCGCGCCGCGAGGAATTGCAAGCATACCTGGCAGAGCAGGGCATCGGCACTCAGATCATTTATCCCATACTTGTCCCTGATCAGGGCGCGTACCGGAATGCGAACTTGCGCTGCGGACCTATACCAGTAGCGCGTGCGCTGGTCGGGCAGATACTTTCACTACCCATGTTCCCTGAACTACGCGACGATGAAGTTGAACGCGTCGCCGCCGCCATTTGCGCATTTTACGAATAGTTGGAACTGACACGTTCACAGGCATGATTTACGGAGGTACACATGTCGGCTATCACGCTCGCGGTCCTGGGTGGAAGTGGAGTTGCAACACCAACGCTCATCCAGGCATTGCTGGATTGGACAGGACATGTCCAGCATCGACCAGAACTGCGCGTAGTGTTACTGGGACGCTCCCCGGAGAAGCTGGAGCGTGTGCGCGCGGTGTGCGAGCAGATGGTACGGGATGCACATCCAATCATAGAGATAGAAGCAACGACTGATCTACGTGTGGGACTGAAAAAGGCGAATTATGTGCTGAATCAGGTGCGCGTTGGTGGGCTTGAAGCGCGTGCCCATGACGAAACCTTTCCCCAGGCGCTCGGTTTTCCCGGAGAAGAGACGGTTGGGCCGGGCGGTTTTGCCAATGCGCTGCGCACTCTTCCCGTTGTCGTTGCAGCGCTGCGCGTGGTGAATGAAGTTGCGCCCAACGCTGTCGTGTTAAATCTCACCAACCCTGCCAGCCTTGTGCAGTACGCGGCATCGCTTTACACGCATACGAATATTCTCAGCCTGTGCGATTCACCCATCACGCTGGGAGAAGACCTGGCAAAGCTGGTGGAGCAGCCGCGTTCAGCAGTGGAAATTGGATACCTGGGCATGAATCACCTGGGTTGGGTTGTCTCCATGTGCAACGCGGAACAGGATTTGATGCCTCTCGTGCTGGAGCGTATCGATCGGCTGGCATACCTGGGTGTGGATGCCACGTACATACGCGCCAGCCGGGCCATTCCAATTCCCTATGTGCGCTATTATCTCTATCCCGAACGCATGCTCGCGCAGCAGCAGGGGAAAACACCCCGCGCTCGCCAGTTGTTGGCACTCGAAGAAGAATTGCTGAGCCATTACGAGCGTCTAAGTGCGGCAGATGATGGCGGAGTCTCTGCATCAATAGCAGTGGCGAAACGAGGAGCCGTCTGGTACAGCGCCATCATAGTACCTGTACTCGATGCGTTCATCAACGATCATCCTACCACGGAGATCGTAAGCGTTGCCAACGGGCACCTGATTCCCTGGCTGCCGCCTGAGACAGTCGTAGAGGTTCCTTGCAGGATTGACGCTCAGGGCGTCCATCCTCTGCCTGTGCCAGAGTACCTGCTGCCCCTTGAATTGCGCACGCTGCTCTATTCTCTGGCTCTCTATGAGGAACTGGCAGCGCCCGCCATTATCGAGCACAACCGCGACCTGGCATTGCGCGCACTTGTTGCTCATCCTATGGTGCACACCGTCGAACGCGCCGAGCGTGTACTGAACGCCGTGTGGCCTACCGGAGGTATCTAATCATGGAGGATGACCCTGGCGATCGCCCTGGTGAAACCTGCATCGGCGCGCTCGATATTGGGGGAACAAAAATCCTGGCGGGGATCATCGATCCATCGGGGAAAATTGTGGCGCGCCGTAGTATCGGGACGCTGGCGGAGCGTGGTGCTGAAGATGTCGTTGCGCGCTGTGTATCACTGATGCGTGAGTTAGCGCGAGAAGCGCAGGTGGCGGTTGAGATGCTGGCGGGGATTGGTTGTAGTGTACCCGGCCCGTTAGACCCCGAGGGTGGCGTAGTGCTGTTCTCGCCCAACCTTGGCTGGCGCAATGTACCCCTTGCGCAATGGTTACGGCATCAATGCGGTGTTCCGGTAGAGATCGAGGATGATGCCCGCTGTGCAGCGTCAGGTGAGGCGCGCAGGGGCGCGGCACGCGGTGTAGCAATGGCTGTCTATATCACCATTAGCACGGGTATTGGCGGTGGCCTGATCATCAATGGGCGCGTCTATCGCGGCGCGCATGGTTTCGCGGGTGAAATAGGGCATATGACGCTGGAAGCTAACGGCCCTCCCTGTTCATGCGGCAATAACGGCTGCTTTGAAAGTCTGGCGTCCGGTTCCGCCATTGCTGCGCGTGCGCGCCAGGCTGTACTGCACGGGGACGAAACTACCCTTGCCAGTATTCGCGATAGGCCGCTCACTGCCGAACAGGTCATTCAGGCGGCGAAAGCAGGCGATGCCGTTGCCACGCGTATCGTTGAGGCGGCAGGCGTCTACGTAGGTATTGGATTGGCAGCAGTAGCTACTGCCTTTGATCCGCAAATTATTGTGCTAGGTGGCGGCGTTGTACGCCAGGAGGGAATACTGCTCAGGCGGGCGTATGAGACGTTTCGGGAGCGCGCTATTGCGCCGCTTGGATCGCTTGTGCCCATTGTACCCGCCGCATTGGGCGACGAGAGCGGCCTTTGGGGTGCGGTTGCATTAATTGAAGATCGTATCAGGTAATCAGGTAGATATCTAATTACGCAGCGCCCGATTACTGGCGCATTTGCCGAACAGCTTGCGCTGAAATCTGATGTTTGAAAGGAGGTGAAAGACGTAAGGGTGCAATTCATTGCGCCCCTAAAGATCATAATCTAGGATGTGTCCAGTTCTTCGTACTACATTTGGAGGTAATATGGCTAGATATGCCGAGGGCGCCAGTTCAGCGCCAACCGTCTTTGTTCGCCAGGCGACAGGCCTGGTGCGGGAACTCTCCTGGTTCGATACCTTCATCATGGTGTTCGCCATCCTCAATGTGCCCCTGGGTCTCTCCGAGGTAGCGGCCTTCGCGACAGGCTCAAGCGCGTACCCTTCTGCGAATATGCCACTGGCGTTCATTCTTTCCGCCCCGGCCATGCTCACGCTTGGTATGGTGTACGCACTATTTACGGCAGCCATGCCGCGCTCCGGAGGAGACTATGTGTGGGCCAGTCGCATCCTTCACCCCTCGATTGGCTTCGGCGTCAACTTCTTCGTCTCGTTTATCCTGCTGTCGAGCGCCGGGCTGAATAGTTTGTTGATGGCGACGTGGTTCTTGCCGCCCGTCTTTCATATCATCGGCCTGGATAACGTAGCTGCATTTTGCGCCGATACAACGGGCTTTGGCGCGGTTACCGTAGGTACCATTGTGACGCTGTTATTGCTTGGCGTATTCTTGCTCGGTTTGCGCAGGGTGCGCCAGATCATGTTTGGCCTGTTCGCGTTCATCATGGCTGGCACCATTTTCTGGCTGATTTTGCTCTTCGTCTTACCGCATAGCGATTTTGTGGCGAGCTTCAATGCTGGCCAGGGCAGTGGGGCTTACCAGTCTGTACTTAATAACGCCGCCAAAGCAGGCTTCGCAATCTTGCCGAGCGCGGTCTTCCTGAATACCTTCTCGGCGGTCATTTACGCCTTCCAGAGCTACAACGGCTTCCAGAACTCGGGCTACTTTAGCGGCGAAATCAAACAGGCCTCCTCGTCGGTGATTCGCGCTATGTTGTGTGCCCTCATCTTCGGCGCGATTGGTTTCAGCCTCGGTATGATCGGCATCTACCACTATTACGGGCAGGATTTCATCGGCGCTCTTGCTACCAATGGCCTGGCCTTCCCCAATAGTAATCTGCCTTTCCCGGCGGTCATGCCCGCGCTGGGGTTGTTCATGACCGGCAACCCGGTCGTTCATATGCTTATCGCGTTGACCTTCCTGGCGGCCATTTTCTGGATTCAGCCACCGGCCGTATTGATTGGCACGCGCAACCTTTTCGCCTGGTCGTTTGATCGCGTCCTACCCGGCAGGTTGGCTGATGTTAATGATCGTCTCCACTCGCCGGTCATTGCGACAGTCATTGTAGCCATAGTTATTGAATTGTTCACCTTTATTACCATCAAGACTACCTTCTTTGGAAATCTGCTGGGACTGGCGGCCTTCAGCGCGCTAGTAGGTGTGATTATGTCCTTCACGGCCATCATCTTCCCCTACCGCAGGCCCGACATTTACGAGAAATCACCGGCCATTGTGCGCGCGCGCTTCCTGGGCTTGCCCGCTATATCCATCTGGGGTGCGCTTTCCTTGATCGTAAACGCTGTGCTCTGTTACATCGCTTTCAGTTCACCTCCCTTTGGCGGAAGCTCGAATGTCCTTGACCCCACGTTTCTGAAAGGCATCTTCTTCAGTTCCCTGGGTCTGATTATCCCCATCCTGTTCTACTTCATCTCACGCCTGGTGACTCGAAGTGTACGTAAACTGGATATCGCCCAGGCCTTTGAGGAAATTCCGCCAGAGTAATTCTTAGGCCAGGGATTCCGTAGGGGCGAGGGAGGATGATGTGGAGATGGGAGGGCCTTTAGGGTCGCCCGGGGGGAGGGGTGTGGTCGTGTTCCCCCAACATGGAAGCGAGATGAACAGGACGCGGGCGACCCTAAAGGCCCTCCCAACCCCACGTCCACCGCTCTCGCCCCTACGGATGTTGATGCGTATTAGGTAAGGAGATACACGTCATGAGCGGATTGCGCATTTATTTCGCGACGGATATTCACGGGTCGGATGTCTGCTTTCGCAAATTCGTCAATGCGGCAAAATTCTATAAGGCTGATGTCTTGATTCTCGGTGGGGATATCACGGGCAAGCTGATTATGCCAATACAACGCGATGACGCGGGCAACTATACCTTTCGCTGGCATGGTGAAGAGCATCATGTGAGTGAAGCAGACCTGCCGCGGGCACAGAAACAGCTGCGGGATGCCGGGTATTACACGGCCATACTGACGCGGGAAGAAGTTGCATGGCTGCAATCCGATCAAGCGCATGTCGAAGAACTCTTTGTCAAGCTGGCCTGCGAGTCTATTAGCCGCTGGATGGACATCGCGGAAGAGCGCCTGCGCGGGACGGGCGTCGAGTGCTACATTTCCCCCGGCAACGACGACCCGCCCGCTATCGACGCTATTCTGAACAGGGGTGGACTGGTGATCAATCCTGAAGAGCGCGTGGTCATGCTGCGCGGCGCATGCGAAATGATCTCCTGCGGCACCACCAACATCACCCCCTGGCATAGCCCTCGCGAGCTTCCCGAAGATGAGTTGGAAGCGCGGCTCGATGCACTGGCGCGGCAGGTCAGGGACCAGGCGAAGGCCATCTACAATATCCATGTGCCGCCTTACAATACCAGCATCGATAAAGCTCCAAAACTCGATAGCACCCTCAAGCCCATCGTCATTCCTGGAGGAGTGCAGCAGGCCCCCGTTGGCAGCACAGCAGTGACGAACATTCTCAAACGCTACCAACCTATGCTCGCATTGCATGGTCATGTGCATGAATCAAAGGGAAATGTGAAGATTGGCCGTACGCTGTGCATCAATCCGGGCAGCGAGTATGGCGAGGGTGTGCTGCGCGGCGCGCTGGTGCAAATCGGCAAAAAAGGTGTCGAAGATTTTCTCTTAACATCCGGCTAGAGAAGGAGATTTGAATATGTTACAGGCAGGCGCGGCGCGCGTGGTGATTACGCCGCCCATCGGCGTACCGCTTTCAGGCTATTTCGCGGCGGAAGGGCGTAAAGAGACCGCGCGAGAAATACATGACGATCTTTATGCCCGTGCCCTGGTAGTAAGTGATGGAGAGTGCACCATCGCTATCGTTACAACTGACCTGATCGGGTTGGGTGACGAAGAGTTGACGATGGTCCGAAAGGTAGTACAGCAGCAAGCAGGCATATCTCCTGAACACCTCATCCTGACCTGCACGCATACACATTCAGGCCCGGTTGTCCACCCGTTCCCACCCGGTGACCTTGTGCCGGGGTATGCCGACGAGGATTATTTTCGCCTGCTTCCACGCTTGATCGGCAGTGCGGTGACAATGGCCTTGCGGCGACAGCGAGCTGCACGCGTCGGCGCGGGCGCAGGTAGCTGCTTCATCAACATCAATCGCCGCGAGAAATTGTCCGATGGCACACTACGCGGACTACCTTTTCTGGGGAGAAATCCAGGTGGTATTACTGATCGCGAAGTGGGTGTGATGCGCGTAGATGATGCGACAACCGGAAAGTCGCTCGCTGTACTGCTCAGTTACGCGTGTCATCCGGTAGTACTCGGCCCTAATCTAGAAATCTCCGCCGATTATGTTGGCTACGCCGTCAACTTTTTGGAACAGGCTCTCAGCCCTGGAACAGTCGCGCTCTTTGCTAATGGTGCGCAAGGTGACATGAACTCCATCGTCCACCCTGGAACCTTTGCCGACGCGGAACGCCTCGGTACTACACTCGGCGCGGAAGCCTTGAAAGTCGCTTTGAGTGCCGAGACACGCGGTAATGTCCAGATTATCACAACCAGGCGGCGAACGGAATTGCCGCTCAACCCTGCCTCAACTCCTGAGCGTCAGCGCGAATATATGCGCTTCCTGCGACAGGAGTACCAACGCTTTACCCAGGAAGGAGATGAACAGCGAGCCTGGGATATCGAGATGCGTCTCGCCGTAGCCAACTATCGCCTCTATAATCGCGAGAACTTGCAACATCCCTACATGCCAGCCGAAGTGACCGCACTTGGCATCAAGGGTGATGGTGTGAGCATTGGCCTTGTCTCTGAACCCGCGGAATTGTTCTGTGAATACGGCATGCGAGCGCGGAAACACTCACCTTTCGCAACCACACTGGTGCTGGGTTTAGCTAACGGTTTTATTGGCTACGTTCCCACACCCAATGTCTATACTGAAGGTGGCTATGAATGTGAAGCCACGAATGTTGCTCCAGAAGCCGGAGACCAGCTCTGCCAGGCCATGATCGATGCTTTGAACGCTGTTGCATGAAACCATGCTTGCCGGCAGACTGAACGCTGTTCGCCGTCTGTTGTGCCAGTCGAAATAAGGAGACTATTTACATGTCCATACTCGAACGCTTGCCACATGCTAACGTCAAACGCCTGGAATTTGGGCACGGCATCGCCGACAATATCGGCTCACAATTCGGACGCTATATCGTAACAACCATGGCCATCCCCTGGGGATTTGCCGGCCAGCGTATCGGTGCGCCGCCTGTGCACGTTATCGATGTGCAGGATATGGACCTGGACCGCGCCCAGGCATTGGAAGCCGCTGCTCCTCCCTGCGATACAGTTGTAGCGATTGGTGGAGGGCAATCAATGGACATGGGGAAGTACATTGCCTGGAAACGTGGTATCCCCCTTGTGAATATCCCCACTATTGTTTCGACCAATGCCTATGTCACGCAGGCCGTTGGTGTGCGGAACCGGGGGAAAGTTGAATACATTGGTGAAGTGACTCCCGAGCTGGTGCTTGTCGATTACAACCTGATTCGCACCGCTCCACCCGAACTGAACATCGCGGGATGCGGTGATATCCTATCCATCCATACCGCTTCGTTTGACTGGCACCTGGCCTATGCCGCCGGGCAGGAACCGCGAGGCTATGTCCCTGCGGCAGTGGAGCGTGCGCGCGCATTAGTACAGCGTTTAGACAACGCGGCAAGCGAGATCCGGGCCTTAAGCGATGAGGGTATACGCACCATCGTCGAATGCTACCTGGAGATCAACGACATCTGCATTCCCCTGGGTCACTATCGCGCTGAAGAGGGGCCAGAACATTTCTTCGCTTACAATGTTGAATATCTGACCCGCCGCACATTCGTGCATGGCTGGATTGTGGGGCTGGGCATTCAGTTGATGAGCCAGTTGCAGGACAATAGTCCGGCTGCGATTGTTGCCATCATGGATCGCCTTGGCCTACCGCACACTCCACGCGCCAACGGCCTCACCCGCGTGGATGTTATCCATGCCCTGGAGACATTAAGAGATCGCACGCTGGCAGATGACCGCTGGTACGGCATTATTCATGAGCGCGATATCACACCAGAATTTATTGAGCAGGTGACAGGTGGGCTGGAGTATGCAGATCAGGAAATGAGCTAATCCTTTCCAATTAAATGGTTTCTACGGAACCAGCACCACCTTTCCCAATACCCTGCGCTTCATCATATCGTAGAGCGCATCGGCAGCCCGTTCGAGCGGATAGGTCGCGGAAATATGCGGTTTCAAGCTGCCTTCGGCCAGCCATGTGAGCAATTCCTTGAGGTTTTCCTGGTTGTGCTGGCTTTCTCGCTCGGTAAACGCGCCCCAGAAGACGCCCACGATCGAACAGCCCTTGAGCAGCGTCAGATTGAGTGGAATGCGTGGAATATCGCCCGCCGCGAAGCCAACCACCAGGAAGCGGCCTTTCCAGGCCATGCTGCGCAGCGCAGGCTCGGTGTAATTCCCGCCAACAGGATCGAACACGACATCGATGCCCCTGCCCTCGGTCAGTTCTTTAATGCGCTCGCGCAGGTCCTGGCTGGCATAGTTGATCACCTCGCTCGCGCCATGCTGCCTGCACATTTCTAGCTTTTCATCGCTGGATGCGGCGGCAATCACTCGCGCGCCCATCTTTTTGCCGATCTCCACAGCCGCCAGTCCCACACCGCCAGCCGCACCAAGCACCAGCAGCGTCTCACCAGTTTGTAGCTGCGCCCGGTCTTTCAATGCGTGATGCGCCGTGCCATACGTCAGCACAAAGGCCGAAGCGATAGGAAAATCCAGCCCCGGAGGCATGGGGATCAGTTTCACCGCGTCTACCACCACCTCTTCCGCAAAACCACCCCAGCCGGTAAAAGCAATCACACGATCACCAACCTGTACGCCCTTTACGCCTTCACCAACTTCTTTAACAATACCGGCAATCTCGCTTCCCGGCGAAAATGGTGGAGCCGGTTTGAACTGGTATTTCCCTTGAATAATCAGGGTATCGGGGAAGTTGACTCCGCACGCCTTTACCGTGATGACAACCTGTCCCTTTCCGGGATGAAGCGGCTCAATCTCTTCGACGACCAGTGTTTCTGGCATGCCATAGACTTTGCACAATACGGCTTTCATGCTGAAGTTCCTCCTGCACGTTTCTATCATTGTTTGTAACATCATATCATGCATACCGCGTCTGGGCCTAATGGGAAAAGTTTAAGTATTCTTTCTACCTCAGTCAAACGTGTAGGAAAAAGAGTTACCAGAGAGTGCATTTCCTCACGGATTGAGAAAGGAATAGTGCTATGAAACCGAATGTAACGGTTCCCAGGCAAGTGAACGAGGCGAAATATGCAGCTAACAGGGCCGCCAACAGCAAGTGGGTGACATGGCTCGCGCGCCTCGGCTATGCCGTAAAGGGAGTTGTATACCTGATTATTGGAGGATTGGCGGCGCAACTGGCGAGTGGTCAGGGCGGCGCAGCCACTGACCAGCGCGGGGCGCTGCAAACCATCTATGAGCGGCCATTTGGCAAATTTTTGCTGGCAGTTGTTGCTATCGGTTTGCTTGGCTTCGCATTGTGGTCTTTTATTCAGGCGATTTATGACACCGAGGGTAAAGGGCGTGATGCCAAAGGCATTATCGCGCGTCTCGGTTACGCGGCAGTGGGTGTCGCTTATGCAGCCCTGGCTTTTGGCGCGTATCAACTGGTCGCAGGTACCGGCAATGTGGGACAAGGTTCAACCGCCTCGACCCAGGACTGGACGACAACGTTGCTTAAGCTCCCCGCCGGTGTTGCCATTGTGGTCATTGTGGGACTCGTGGTGCTTGGCGTAGCCCTCTACCTGTTCGCAAAGGCCTATACTGCGAAGTTCCAGCGTCGGCTCAACCTCGCTGGTGTCAGTGCGCAGTTGAGAAAGTTTGTAATCTTTCTCGGCAGGTTTGGTTATGCCGCGCTCGGCGTGGTCTTCACCATCGTCGGGTTCTTCCTTATTGTGGCGGCTATCCAGTATAATCCACAGAAGGCAAAGGGTCTGGATACCGCGCTCAAAGAACTCCTGCATCTGCCATTTGGCCCGTTGTTGCTGGGTATTGTGGCGCTTGGCTTGATAGCCTACGGCGTGTACTCCTTTGCTGAAGCACGCTATCGCCGCGTTGGACGAGGATAACAATTTGGGGACGAGGGCGACCGCGAAGGTCGCCCAATACGCATCAACATCCGTAGGGGCGAGGGTGGACGACGAGGGGTTGGGAGGGCCTTTAGGGTCGCCCGCGTACCTGTTCATCTGGCTTCCATGTTGGGGGGAACACGATCACCCCCACCCCGCGGGCGACCCTAAAGGCCCACACCACCCCACGTCCGCCTCCCTCGCCCCTACGGATGTTGATGGGCTTGTTCTTCGATTGATGCGTATTGGGCGACCTTCGCGGTCGCCCTCGTCCCCAATTACTCCCCCCTTTATACTGGGGGCTCTAACAGCAGCGTCGCTATCTCCATTTCAGTAACCGCACCACCACGTAGCAACTTTACAGGCAATCTCTCGCGTTCCTCGCTGGAGGCCAGGGCTTCCAGCAGCGCGGCATTACTCTTCACGCTGGTTCCTGCTACCTCTAACAGGATGTCACCGACGAAGAGATCAGCATGCTTTGCCTGCCGTTCTGGTCGAATGCCAACGATCAGCACACCAGATGCCTGAGAAGATGGCAAACCCTGGCGCATGTTGGCCGGTAGGTCTATGGCTTGTATCTCGACGCCCAGCGTGACGCGGCGTCCGGGCAATTCAGCCAGCCAGTTGTTAACAACGCTGCTGGGAATGGACACCGATAAATCTCCACCGAAAATCATGGCGTTGATGCCGATAACATGGCCGTCTGCGTTGAGCAATGGCCCGCCTGAATTGCCGGGCGCGAGACCCACATCCGACTGAATGTAGTGCGTGGTAAAATCATCGGCCAACTTTGCTGTGCGCATGCTGCTCATAATACCTGCCGTTACCACCCAGCGCTGACCCCAGGGATGCCCGATGGCGAAGACCCACTCGCCTATGCGGAGCTTCGTTGAATCGCCGATAGGCAGCCTTTTCAGGTTATCCCCGTCGATTTTCAGCAACGCCAGGTCGAGGCGAGGATTGCTGTGCAGGACGGTGGCCGCGAATGTACGACCATCCGAGAGTAGCACTTCAACATGTGCCTTGTCGCCGGCAACGACATGATGATTGGTGAGTATACGCCCATCTTCATGCCAGATGATCCCCGTCCCACCTCCGCGTCCCCCCGTGCGTACCTGCACAATGCTGGGCTGCGCCTCCTCAAAAATGGCTGTCAGCCCGGACGAGAAGACATCGGGGAGCGGAAATGAAGAAGATGTTGAGAAAGTAGTTGTTTGTGTCATTGTATGTACCTGTCTCTCTGTAGGGGCGCGATTATGAACATGAATAAATGAATCAAGGATCAAAATGTAGGGATGCGATTGATCGCGTCCACCCCTGGTCACGAATGGCCGTTGCTGCCTGCGGAAGCCAGGATCAAAATGTAGGGACGCGATTTATCGCGTCCACCTGGGCGCACATGGAACCGGGCCTGGACGCGATTTATCGCGTCCCTACATATCCTCTTCATTTTTGAAGGTTCATAATCGCGCCCTCCTCGGAACCGCGTATCGTTACTTGCGCTGTCCTACTGTGACCGAGAGCGTCTGGATGGTGTTGCCGCGAATAACCTCAACCGGGACCGCCTTGCCCACACGCTCGCCTGCCAGTAATACCTGCAAGTCTTCCGAATCTCG
>WNGP01004413.1_pt1 | contig 16065 bp, 18 predicted proteins | sample 5407671 | NCBI WGS metagenome assembly WNGP01 (sample SAMN13153381, study PRJNA577476) | soil metagenome | isolation source: 40 cm soil or saprolite under Garry oak tree replicate 2 | place: USA:California | collected 2016-06-15 | reverse complement strand
TTTGGACGGCGCGAGGGAGCGCGATTCCAACCTAAAATCGAACCCGCCCAAGTCAATTTTGCCGAATGCGAGAGCGGCGCTAGTGGCGGGATTGTCTGATCGAAATTCTACCCACGAGGCAGTTGCAGCCTGAACCTGTACCAAACGTACAGAACTACAATCGCTCCAAGAATGGAAACGATTAGTCCCGCTGGATGGAATCGGCCTTTTCCGGCTGGCGGGGAAGGGCCTTAGCGACACAGCCCGCAATGAAACCGACAATGATATACCAGATAAGGTGAAGCATATTTTTCCTTTCGAATCGCGCGATTTAGGGGATGGAACTCAGCAGTATCAGAGTGACCCGTCAGAAGCCATGCGAAAATGCAACGTAGTGTTTGATAGATTTCTGTGAATACCTCAAGCCGAGGTCAAGGCGCTGCCTGTCGCGCCAAAGGTCGTTGCGGCGACCGAAGACAGGAGTCTGTCTTCGGCGCGCTCGCAAAGGCGATCGCACGAAATTTGTGAAATCGCTGCAGAATTGATGCTTCTCGCCAGTGTTAATTGCCGCTAGTCTTAACGCATGGCTATGCGCCTCTTTAACCGTATGCTCTTCGCTATTTGCATCGCCGTTTAACGGCTTTTCCGCTGATGACCATCGATACGCTGCGCCAGGTGCCGCTGTTTGGATCGCTCGATGACGAGGCTGCGAAGAGGTTGTGTGAATCGCTGGAGACCCTCGACTGCAAAACTGGGACATTCTTGTTCCGCGCTGGTGATTCGGGCGACGCGATGTATGTGATTGAACATGGGAAAGTCCGGATTTGTGTGCAAGCCGCTGATGGACACCAGGTGACGCTGACGGAGTTTGGCCGCGGCGATTTCTTTGGCGAAATGGCACTGCTCGGTGGACAGCGGCGCTCAGCCGACGCGCTCGTGGCGGAGGGCGCAAGGCTGGCTGTGCTCTCGCGCGAGCTCTTCCTTTCCTTTATGCGGCGCAATCCCAATGTCGCGCTGGAGATGCTCACCGCGCTTGCGAACCGGTTGCGGCACACCGATGAGCTTTTGCGTCATAGCGTTACGCGCAATGTCAATGTGGAGGAAGCGGCGCAGCGTACACTCGCAGACCGCGCTGCGGACATTATCGCGGAGTTTGGCGGCAGTTGGAAATTCATCATCTCGGCCGTCTTCTTTTTTAACTTGTGGATATTGACAAACTCCTGGCTGCTTGCAGACCGCCCGTTCGATGTTTATCCGTACTTGCTGCTTAGTACCGTGGTTAACATGCTTGCCATCCTCCAAGCACCCATCATTTTGATGTCGCAGAATCGGCAGGCTCACAAGGACCGGCTTCGCTCTGAAATCGATTATCAAATCAACTTGAAGAACGAACTCGCATTGAATGAGATTCTTGATCGCTTGAAAACTCTCGAGCAGGATTGTCTGCGACTGACAGCGGAGAAGCAACGTCATTAGAAGTTGTAGCCACGCCGCTGCTTACCACGCCATAGCAGCACGAAGGTCTCCGCAAGCGCCTCCGACAAGGGAATGCCTGCCGCAAACTGGCAACCCGGTTTCGAAAGCTTGGGCGATTGCGGGATGGGCTGGCCTGATTATCGTTACTGCTCCTCTATGAAAAAGCTTCTAGTTTTTGTGCTTCTCGCGTCGGCCTGGGTCACTCTTTTGTCAGGCTGTGCAAGTCAGGGGCCGAGTCCCGAGCAGCAGACACGCGATGCGGATGAACAAAGGCAAGCCGAGCAGCAGCAGGCTGAGTTTCGCAAGGGTCTTCCTCCAGTAACTAATCCGGGCCGAGGCCAGTAAAACATCGCCTTGTTCTGTAGCCGTCGCAGCCGTCGCCCTGTGGGCGACGTGGCCCGGGTTTGACGAGGCACATATCTCGCGCTTCGCACAGCGGAGCAGCTACAGGCCACGTCCTGCTAAAGATCAAGAAGTCGCAACGTTCACGGCCTGGATCCGGGTTTATGAGATGCCTTGGCTCTGTTGAAAAGCCGGTGCAGCAGCGTGGAAGCGCCATTAGGCGCGACATGTGTCTAGGGCTTCGGCCAACAAATCAATCCAAGCTCCGTAGGAGCGACACGGAAACCAGTCGCTTTTTCATGCCGCTCCTATGGAGCTAGGTGGATTGGGAGATGGATTCTGCTATAGACATACCGCGCCTAACAGCGCTTTCAATCCGCCGCTGCGCTGGTTCGGCTTTTCAATAGAGCAAGATGCCTTCTAGCCTTCCGCTCAGAGCCGTGTTTACAGTGGAAAATGCGTTCGCGATGGAAGCGGATCCGGTACCGTCTTGAGTGGATCGGGCTCGTCCTTGCCACAAAGCTTATCCCGCTGTTTTCCCGCAGGGCATGCTACTCCCTCGCCCAAACGGCCGGAGCGTTCATGCCGATCTTTGACCGGCATCGTTACAAAGTTGCATTGAACAATCTCGAGGTGGCGTTTTGCGATCAATTATCACCCCGGGAGCGGCGCAAAATTGCCCGTAAGTCGTTTCAGCATTTTGCCCGGACCATGGTCGATCTGCTCTGGAGCCCGCGCCTAACACAGGAAAATTTCTCCCGCTATATCGAGCTGCAGAATTTCGAGGAGACCGCTCGGGGCACTGGACCCGAGCGCAGCGTAATGATCGCGTGCTATCACTACGGCAACTTTGAATGGCTGAGCCTGGCGTGTGGGTTTCTCGATCTGAAAGGCACAATCATCTCGCAGGAATTCAAGAATTCACTGTTAGATCCAATTTTCAAAAAATTGCGCGAGCAATCGGGACACAAACTTATTCCACGCGAGCGCGGACTCATCCGCCTCTACAAAGTGCTCCGGCGAAAAGGGCGCACCGCGCTGCTGGTCGATCTTACTGTGCCACCGATCCGAGGTGCGGTCGCGATTAATTGTTTTGGATTAAAAACAAGCGTGACTTCCGCGCACGCCTGGCTGCACGAACGGACCGGCGTGCCAATAATTCCCGCGCACTGCGAACCGCTGGCGGACGGGCGTTATCGGCTCATTTTTCATCCAAAGATCGACAATACTGCCGGAATGAGCCATCAGCAGATTGCGCAGGCATGCTGGAATTCCTTCGAACCTTATGTGCGACAAAATCCAGCGCCATGGCTCTGGATGTACAAACATTGGCGTTACCTTCCCGCAAAACCCGACCGGCCTTATCCGTTCTATGCGAATTACCTGCGGCCGTTCGACGAGATGCTTTGGCGAGAAGAGGAGGGAGGCACCGCGACTGCGTGACGGTTGACAAAGTGCCCTCAAGCTTTTCCAGTATGGAACGTATGCGACATGTTTTCCGATTCATTTTGTTGGGTGCGCCAGGCGCACTTTTGCTCCTCGCCGGTTGCCAAACAGGGCGAGTGGCGGGTGGAGGGCCCTACCATGTGACTGCTTATCGTCCTCACGATCCGTCCGCGGTGCGCGTGAGAGTTTCGCTTTCGAAGCAGAATGTCTACGTGATGGAAGGCGACCGATGTTTGATGGCGGCCGCCATTTCAGTTGGCATCCCCGGCAAGCCAACCCCCAAGGGAAATTTCACGATTTACGCAAAGCAGGAACAAAAACGCTCCGGTTCGTATGGATTTAGCGTGCAGGGCAATCGCATTGTTCCTTCTACCGGGGGTGGACCGGGACGCTATGTCGGTTATCCGATGGGATATTGGTGCGAATTCGCGCCAGCATATGGCTTTCACCAGGGCTTTGTGCATCCGTACCCGCGTACGCATGGATGTATTCGGTTGCATGGCGAAGCCGCGCCGAAGTTTTACACGCTGGTGAAAATTGGGACCCCTGTGAACATCGCCAATTCGCAGCCGGAAGATGCTACGCTAGGGCCGACAGTGCAGCGCGTGGATGACTCGAAAACGCCGGATCCGAGTCCGAGCCTGATGATTACGTCGGCAGCTTTCGAGAAACCGAGCGGGCCGCTTCTCCAGTAAGCCTAATTCTGCGGGCGCTGCGCTCGTTTTAATTATGAGCACGAATCTTATTTCTAGCGGCACAACGGCGCGCGAGAAAGTTAATCTGCGCACGCCCGACGTGATGGCTGCAGTGCAGGAGCAAGTCGAATCGCACTATCGCAGCGACATTGTTGAGAAAGTACGTCGCGCGGGTGGAATTATTTCCGTGGGCGACACCACGGTGCGGCTGGCGAAACAATTTGGATTTTGTTACGGCGTCGAGCGCGCGATTGATCTCGCTTATGCCGCGCGCAAAGTTTTCAAGGATCGCCGGCTTTTTATTGTGGGCGAAATCATTCATAACCCGGAGGTCAATCATCAGATCGCTTCGTTAGGCATAAGGAACCTTACTGGTAAGAACAAACAGGCGGATATTTCCGATCTCGGACCGGCCGACGTGGTCATCGTACCGGCGTTCGGAACCGAATTGTCCATCCAGCAGCAGATCAAGGACCGCGGCTGCCAGATCGTCGATACGACCTGCGGCGACGTGATGAGCGTCTGGAAACGGGTCCGTAAATATGCGAGCGAATCGGCTACTTCCATTATTCATGGCAAAGCCGAACACGAAGAGACGAAGGCAACCAGTTCGCGCGCGCTCGGCGACGGCAAGGGACATTACGTCGTCGTTCTGACGCTCGCGGACACCGATTACGTTTGCGAATACATCCGGAACGGCGGCGACAAACAGGCGTTCCTGGAAAGATTCGAAGGCGCACATTCGCCCGGGTTCGATCCCGATGTGCATCTGCAAACCGTTGGCGTGGCAAATCAAACCACAATGCTGCGCGGGGAAACGGAGGAGGTGCAACGGCGAATTCAACGGGCTGTTATCGATCGGGATGGACCTGAACTGGCCGAGAAGAATTTTCGATTCTTCGACACCATCTGCGGCGCGACGCAAGAGCGCCAGGATGCATTGCGCGAGTTGCTCAACGTCGAAATGGATCTCTTGCTTGTCGTCGGCGGTTACAACAGTTCGAACACCTCGCATCTCGCCGAGATGGGCGAGGAAAAACTTCCGACTTATTTTGTACTGAATGCCTCGCGGTTGGTTTCCGCCACGGAGATCAAGCATTACAATTTGCACGAGAAACGCGAAGTCGTCTCACACTTTTGGCTGCCTAACGGACCCGCCGTCATCGGAATCACGGCTGGCGCCTCGTGTCCGAACAATTTGATCGAGGAAACGTTGATACGCCTTTTTGAGCTGCGCGGGACCTCCCGTTACCAACTCGACGCAGCTGCGTAAGATCAGGTAGGGGCGATTGACCCCAATTGCCCGGGCGGTTCAGGTGAACTGCCCCTACCAGCATCCGCGCATTTTCCGCGCGACATGCGAAATAATTTCGTATGCGCGCAATCTGGAAAGGGAGCATCAGTTTCGGCCTGGTTAATATTCCCATCGCCTTGTATCCGGCCACGCGGCGGGAGGAACTCTCGTTTCGTCTCCTGCGAAAAGGCGACCTGAGCCCGGTCAATTACAAGCGAGTGGCCGAAAAAGATGGCAAGGAGGTCCCATGGGAACAGATCGTTAAGGGTTACGAATATGAAAAAGGAAAATATGTCGTGCTCAGGGATGAAGATTTTCAACGCGTCGATCTCGAAGCAACGCAGACGGTGGATATTCAAGACTTTGTCCATCAGGAAGAGATCGACCCCATGTTTTTCTACAAGCCCTATTATTTGGAGCCGCAGAAAGGAGGAGACAAAGCCTACGCCCTTTTGCGCGATGCCCTCGAAAAGAGTGAGAAAGTCGGCATCGCGAAGGTGGTGATCAAGACGCGGCAATATCTCGCCGGCGTAAAACCGGAAGACGGCGCGCTTGTTCTCGAGCTGATGCATTTCGCCGACGAGCTTGCAGACACCGGGAAACTGCACGTCCCAAAAAAGGTGGAGGTCGGAAAACGCGAGATGAACATGGCCAAGTCCCTGATCGACAGCATGAGCTCGAAATGGGCTCCGCAAAAATATCGCGACGATTATCGCGAGGCACTTATGGAAGTGATCGAGGAGAAAGTCAAAGCCGGCGGCAAGGGGATCGAAGAAAAACCGAAACCGAAAAAGAAGCCGACGAAGGTGATTGATCTTGTCGAGGTTCTTCAACAAAGCCTGAAGGAAACAGAGGGCGTCAAAAGAAAATCGGGAACCAAACGCGCGAAACATCCGCAACGCCACAAGAAAGCAGCGTGAAGGGCGAAGAACCAGATCTCGTGGCCTCGCTTGATGCCTTTATCAAGGCGTTCAGTTATCCCGCCGAGCAAGGGCTTTTGGTTAAGAATCTGCCTCAACATCGCGTCCATACGCGCGAAGACCGCGGTAATGCGGCGGCATATTTTTCTTTTCCCGAACTTAAGAACCTCGAAGCTCACGTAAGCGAAATACCACCCGGGAGTGAAACGCCGACTCATCGCCACGCGTGCGAAGCGTTTTTCTACGTGATTTTCGGTAGCGGCTATTCCGTGGTGTACAAAAACGGCGAACCACAAAAGCGTGTCCGGTGGCAAGCGGGCGACTTGTTCTGCACGCCAATCCGCACGTGGCATCGACACGTGAACCTTGATCCCTCGCGTCCCGCCCGGTATCTGGAAATCACCACCATTCCGCTTATGAAGTCACTGGGGGATTGGTGGATCGAGGCTGGACGCGATTCTCCATCGCTGTCAGCAAAATGACTCGGGTGAATTTAGGGCACATCAAATTCGGTAGCCGTCGGTTCTCGGCTCCGATTTGCTTGACACAGAAGACCGAGATCGTTCAGCCTCAACCCATGAACTCGCTTAATCGATTTGCGGATCCGTTTTACTGCATTACGCGGCTGATCGTCGGTTTGATGTTTGCCTCTCACGGCGGGCAACTAGTGCTGGGGATGTTCGGCGGGATGCCCGGTTCAGACAACATGATGATGCAGGTCGGCGGCTGGATTCAACTCGTCGGCGGCTTGCTTATTGCATTTGGATTACTGACGCGGTTGGCCGCATTCATCTGTAGCGGCGAGATGGCAGTGGCTTATTTTATGATCCATGTGGCCAACGCCGCAACGCCGATGGCCAAGTTTTTTCCGATCTCGAGTGCTGGACCACAAGTTTCTAACAAAGGCGAGCTGGCTATCTTCTATTGCTGGTTCTTCTTGTTTGTCGTGTTTTATGGCGCTGGGCGGTGGAGCATCGACGCGGTAATTGGGAAAGGAAAAGCCGCTGCCGTGGCGACAGCGACCTAGCTAAATTCGAGATCTTCATCTAGCTGTGACCTGGCTCAATCGATGCCGGTCTGATGAAACCCAACCTGGCTACCCGTGACGGATTAGCGCCGAGGGCGTGAGTTAACGCTGATTTTTCATCGATTATCTCGAAGAGCGACATGAAAGTTAGTTCGACGATCGTTTTTACGCTGACGCTCGCAGCAGCAGTTTCAGCCGCTGAACTTCCGCGGAAGGCGACTACGCCGCGCGAAAGCTATCCCAACGTCGATGTAATCTACGATTCAATCGTAGCGCCTCACGGCGAACACTTGCGGACGATCATTACCAAACCGCACGATGTGAAAGGAAAACTACCAGTGATTTTCGTGGCCGGCTGGCTGAGTTGCGACTCGGTCGAAGCGCCTGCCGAGACGACGGACGCGACCGGAATTGTCTTTCGGGGTCTGGCGCAACTACCGGGGTTCTGCCTTTTTCGAATGGACAAGCAAGGCGTTGGCGACAGCGAAGGTGTTTGTGCGGAGAACGACTTCGAGTCAGAGCTCGCAGGTTATCGCTCGGCCTTTCGAGCGTTGCGCAACTACGATTACATTGATCGGAGCCGCGTCTACATTTTGGGCATAAGCAACGGCGGTGGATTTGCGCCGCTGATTCCAGAATCCGACGCCGAACGAGCACAAGTGCGCGGATACGTCTCGGTTGGGGGTTGGGTTAAGACCTGGTTTGAGCACATGCTTGAGATCGAACGGCGCCGGTTCGCGCTGATGGGTAAATCTCCCGGGGATGTAAACGATTGGATGAGGAGCGCCGCCGCGCTTTATTACAAGTGGTTGATTGAAGGCAGATCTGTCGATGCGATTCTGAAAGAGCAACCGAACCTCGTGGGGATCTGGCCGGAAGGTAACGACCATAATCACCTTTACGGCCGGCCGTTGGCGTTCTATCTGCAATTGCAAAAGCTCAATCTTGCTGCCGCCTGGTCGCGCGTAAAAGTTCCCTCACTCATTTTACATGGGCAGTACGACTGGATCATGAGCCGAGAAGATCCGGAATTGATGGTGCAATATGCGAATGCGAATCGACCCGATGCGGCGCGATTCATCGAAGTGCCGAACATGGGTCATACCTTTCAGCACTACTTGAGCTTTGCAGATGCATTTAAAGGAAAAAGCGCTCCATTCGATTCGAAAATGCTGCGTTTGTTGACTGATTGGTTCGAACAACAACAATCAAAACATGAAAGTTAAAGAAATCGGATTCGTGGCGATTCCGGTGACTGATATGGAACGAGCGCGCGATTTTTACGAAGGCGTGCTCGGTTTGAAGGTCGCGGAGGAAATGATGAGCGGAAAATGGGTCGAGTACGCAGTCGGCGACCATACGCTCGCCATCGCGAACGTAAGCGACACCTGGAGGCCATCCGATCAGGGAACAGGCGCGGCACTTGAGGTGGAAGATTTCGATGATGCGATCATCCGATTGAAAGATCGACATGTTCGCTTCGCGGCGGAACCGTTTGAAACCCCGTGCTGCCATATGGCTGTCATTCAAGATCCCGACGGTAACAAATTGATCATCCACAAATTGAAACCAGAAAACGAGAGAGGAGTCTGCACATGATTACAAAGGAAGTTGCGTTCGTAGCCATTGCCGTGAGCGATGCGGAACGTGCGCGAAAATTTTACCAGGAGACACTGGAGCTAAAGCCGACCCACGCGGCGATGGAAGGCGCGTGGGTCGAGTACGATCTGGGCCCGACGACCATTGGCGTCGGTTGTCATCCTGCGTGGAAGCCATCGCGCGATGGAACGACGGTCGCGTTCGAGGTGGAGGATATCGATGCGGCTATCACCAAGCTAAGGGAGCGGGGCGTTACCTTCGACATCGAGAAAACCGAGACGCCGGTTTGCTGGATGGCGCAATTTCGCGATCCCGACGGGAACAAACTCGTCGTCCACAAACGAAAACAGAAAGACTGAATCTGGAAACCAGGAAGCCGGGAATCTGTTTCCGCGATCCGCCATCTGCAATCCGCAATTCTCCTGATGTCTGTTTTAGTCGATAAAGACACGCGGCTCGTGGTGCAGGGAATTACGGGCAGCGCGGGTGCGTTTCATACGCGGCAGTGCATGGATTACGGCACGAACGTCGTGGCCGGTGTAACGCCAGGAAAAGGCGGACAATTATTCGATGGGAAAGTGCCGGTGTTCGACACCGTATGGGAAGCGCGACAGAAAACAGGATGCAACGCCTCGATGGTTTTCGTGCCCGCACCCGCGGCAGCCGATTCAATCCTCGAAGCCGTCGATGCAGGCGTAGAGCTGGTGGTATGTATTACGGAAGGGATTCCGGTGATGGACATGATGCGGGTGAAAGCGCAAATGCGCAGAAACGAAACGCGTCTGATCGGACCTAATTGTCCGGGAATCATTACTCCAGGCGCTTGCAAGATCGGCATCATGCCGGGGTATATTCACAAGCCGGGCAATGTTGGCGTGGTCTCACGTTCCGGAACACTCACTTACGAGGCAGTCTGGCAACTAACTTCACGCGGGTACGGCCAATCAACCTGTATCGGCATCGGCGGGGATCCCATCCACGGCTTGTCGCATCTGGATGCGGTGAAGCTGTTCAACAAAGATCGACACACGGATGCGATGATCTTGATCGGTGAAATCGGAGGCTCGGCAGAAGAAGAAGCGGCCGAATGGATCAAAGCCAATTGCAAAAAACCGGTGGCAGCATTTATCGCTGGAATGACGGCGCCGCCGGGACGCCGGATGGGACATGCCGGTGCGATCGTTTCCGGAGGGAAGGGTACCGCAGCAGGAAAAATCGCGGCGCTCAAAGCTGCTGGGGTCGCGATTGCTGACACGCCCGCCAGAATGGCCGATACTTTGATTGCGCGAATGAAAGCGCGATCCTAAGTGGCCATTTTCTTCTTCGAAATCGCGCGCGATTCGTTATGGGATCGCTGAATGGATTACGCTAAACAACCACATCGCCTATGAACACACTCGCACTTATCGCTATCACATGGATCGGCAAGGAATACCGATTCCTCGGTCTGGATTGGAGTTATCTCATGGTCCTTGGCTTCATTGGGAACGCTCTTTTCTCAATGCGTTTCCTAGTCCAATGGCTTGCCTCCGAGCGGCAGGGGGAAAGCGTGATTCCCGTCTCGTTCTGGTACTGGAGCATTGCCGGAAGCGTTCTCATGTGCATTTACTTCGTCTTCCGGCGCGATCCGATTGGGATTCTCGCTTATCTGCCAAACTCCCTTATTTACATTCGCAATCTGATGCTGATCCGGAAACGCAGGTTTGCCTTTACGGCCGCCGCGCCTTCGCAAAAACCGCGCGAAGAGGACTAGCGAGACTCAAGCTCAACCACGGCTGACGGGAGCAAGCCTTCTGCCCTTTCTGCTTCTAATTTCACCTTCGTAATTTTCTAAACGGCCAGCGGTCCATTGCAATGATCTGTTAGACCTGTTGTGGCGCATGTCGAGAGCGCAGCATAGAATTCACGTGTTGGAGCGCTCCCCAGGCTATTTCGTGCAATTTGTAATTCGCTTCTTCTTGCGGCTTTGCCCCACTGCCGCGTGTCGAGCAAAAAATCGGCGAGGCTGCCCATGCTTCCCCTAAAGATGTCCTGAAGATACTTCAACTGTGACTCGGTAATCTCGGGCTGTCTCTCAAGAAGCTCAGCGATAGTGCGAAGAATGCCAAACCACATGAGCGCGTAAGGATCGGGTTCTTGCAGCTTTTCAGGCAGAGCGTACTCCTCGCCGTTCCAGACGAGCGTACCGGAACGGATCTGGCGTGCGAACGGTTGCAGAATATCGGCCGCGGACCGCAGGAGACGGAGCAACTCGTTCACGTACATTTAGGTCTAACGAGAATCCGGCGGGAACTCTCGCCTTTAATTACGGGTTTTTCCGTCCTAATCCGTTTTCCTTGGCAGGAATCGATTAGAAAAATGCCAGCCATGTTCGCAACTTTACCGGCTTAAGCGACCAAGAACAAGCCAGTCTAAGAGTTGCTGCTGTCAAGCTTAAGGAGAGGGTGAGCGCGTTTGATTCACCGGCCGGCAAGTTCGCCGCTTTCCAATCCATTGCCATCTCGATCTGGGCGCGACCGCTGGGATAATCGAAAAAGATCAATTCCTCCAGCGGCGTCGAGTTTGGGGTAAGCGCCGAGTTTTAGCACGACTTTTGCTAGGATTCGTCGTAGCCGTGTCTTAAGCACCCGCGTGTACTGGAATGTGGCTGGCCACTATTTGCGACAAATCGAGTTTCCAGCTGGCGTTGTCGATGTCGATCCCGATCAAGTTGCCTTCCTTGTCGTAGTCTAGCATGACTCGTTCGGATACTTCGCGGCTCTCAGCGCTCGGCTTCGCAGAGAAGTCGATGTAAAGGGAATCGGTGTCCGGATAATAGCCTTGACTTTTTCTCGAGTTATTTCGGATTTCGAGATTCGAATTTCGAATTTTCGCTAGGCAAATTTGCTGCTTTCCAATCCATCGCCATGCGAATCCGAGCGCGGCCGCTGGGATGATCGAAAAAGATGAATTCCTCCAGCGGCGACGGATCAAGCTTGCGATAGACGCCGAGTTGCAATGTCACTTTCGCCATTCCATCCGGTTCACGCGCCGTGTTGATCCCGAAAGCATCAGCTTCACGCTCGGTGATGCGTGTCACTGTGTTGATAAACGGGGTGGCGACGAAAAACAATATGCTGAAAATCAATGCGAGCAGCGGAACCCCTGCCGGATCGGCAATTGTGCGGACGCCCCATTTGTTGCTCCAGTGCCTCACGGCAGCTTCGAAGAGAATCCGAGCAACCGCGAATCCGATGAGGATAAAAATTCCAAAATAAGTTATGAGCTTCGCGCCATGGTTGAGCACGTAATGGCCCAGCTCATGCGCCATGACCGCGCGAATTTCCGGGAGCGAGCATTGCTTGAGCAGATTGTCGTTGAGCGCAATACGCGTCGTGCTGAGGAATCCTGAGACGTTCGCGCTCACTCGCGTGGTCTGACGCGAAGCATCAACTTCAAAGACTTGCTTCACAGGAATTTCATTTGCCCGTGCCATCGCGAGAATAGGATCTCTGATTTGTGGGTTGGTTATCGGTTTGTACGTATTAAAAAGGGGTTCGATATAAACCGGCGCGATGAAGACGAGCCCGGCCAAAAAAATAACCAGCACGACAGTTCCACACAGCCACCACGTGCGCGGCGCACGCCGGAAAACAGCATAGAGAACAATCAGCGCGATGGTGCCACCAACCAGTGTAAGGCCGAGACCGATGAGTTGCTCACCGAACCACGGCAAGAAACTTTGCGTCGCGAATCCATACTGATGTTCCCGGTAAAAGTTCTCGTACAGATTCAGCGGGAAACTCAAGACATATACCAGCAGCAAGTATGGGAGCGCATAAAACGCCACTTGTAATGGCTTGAACCTGGCAGCGCGTTCTGCAAAATCGCGCAGCCGTGCCGAGATGCGCGAGGTCAGGAGGAAGATCGAAATCGCAGCGGCGAGAAGAAAATTCCAGAGAATCAGCCAATAACCGCCTTCGAAATATGCGTCGGATTTTTCGCGTTTATCCCGCGGAACAACGGCTAACCACGCCTGCGTCGCCGCGGCTGGATCGAATGGCTTCGCAGTTTCTGTCACTCTGGGTGAAGCAGCCGGCGTCGAAGTTTGCGCATTTGCTGCGATCGAAAGCCCCAGGAGAAGGGAAAAAGCCAGCCACCATGAGATCACTTGGTTCATGATTCACATCAATAAGGAGATCGTCCCGAAAAGAAAAGCGTCCCTTGCGGTTAGGCTTGTTCGAGACGCGGAACGCAATAGGCTGGACTAGCAAATTCAGCCGATGGAAGATTGATGTATGAAAATGTTTGCATTGTTGGTTTGCGCATTTCTGGTCGGAATGAGCGCCGTCCGCGATCTAAGCGCGGAAACTCAGCCGGCGGATGCAGACCGTTACGGACCATATCCCGGCAACTATAAAGAGATCGTGATGAAGTGGCTCGATACACAACTGATCGACGCGGCAAGCGCACGCATTGAATGGAATGGCGATCCGAAACCGGCCGATTTGGGGACAAAAGACGAACATTTCTATGGATATCTCGTCAATTTCAAAGTGAACGCTCGAAATCGTTTCGGCGCTTACACGGGGATGCAGAGCCATGGCGCATTGATTCGCAATGGCGAAGTAATCAAGGGTCTTGGTTTCGGTTATTAATATGAAAGAATTGAAAATGAACTCTCGATCCAAATCATCGGGGCAGATACTGGCCATCGTGATCATCCTCCTCGCGTTGATCGGTGCAGGGTTTTGGTGGCTCTTCTCGAACAAGCAAGAAATGGCGAAGGAGGGACGAGAATTTGGCAGAGAAGCCGTCCAGCGCATCGCCGTTCAGCATGACCTCGCTTTTTTCTCGTCGCGGCTGAGTCCGCAGGCTCGCCTGCAATTTCCGCCGTCGGCGCAGCAGGACTTTATGTTGAGAATGGAGAAGTTGGGAGCACCGGTTGGTCCTGTCGACGTGCAGGGGGACATTCAATTCCAGTCACAATTTTTTGAGCCGACAGGCAACTTCCATGCGCGGATCAATTACCCGGCCAGGGGCGCCGACATTAATATTGCGGTTTCCCACCCGGTCGGCCGATGGCAAATTGACGACGTATCCTTCGCGCCAGACCCTGAGCGATAGCTGCGCGCCATTCTGCCGATCACGTGACCCTTGGGTGCTAAACACGTCATCGCCGCGCTTTCCACAGGAAAGCGGCTACAGCAGTAATCGGTCGAGCGAATCCGAGCAAATCTGTGACCAACTCTCCAACGATTCGCGGCGCGTCATCAACTCCTCTTTTGTCAGAAACGTCAAGCCCGTGATCATTGCTTCACGTTTCTCCACCCTCGGTTCGGCCAGTTTGAAAACGTGCACGATACCCAGATGGACCTGGCCGACATCAGTGGTGTCGTCATTCAGAAGGGCAACAATCCGATCCTCGAACTGGGTGTCGATCTTGATCTCCTCGTTTACTTCGCGCTCGACACCGGCGCGATAAGCCTGCTCATCCAGGGCGAAGAGTGATTCGTCGCCCTCGTTCATGTGACCGCCGATTCCGATTGAGCCTTTCGCGACGAGCCGCTGCTCGCCTGATTTTTTGCCGCGCACGTAATACGCCACACGGTTTCCAAACGCGATGAGCGCGTAGGGGATGATCTGTTTGTAGGCGAGGTTGTTCTCGGCGTCGGGACGCCGAAAAAAGAAGTTGTTTCCGCGTGAAAGGAATGCATCGAGGTATTTCCCAGGTTCAAAGTTGAGTCCTTGAAAACTGCCAAGCTGGTCAAACAGACTGCGCCTGACGACCAAAACGTTTTCTCCCGGATAGCTCATCTCTTCGCGCAAGCTTTTGGAGTGCGGCAACATGTTGCCGCCTTTCCGCGATGCGAAGTCGCGATTACGGAACCCCTGGTTCTAAGCGCGGACATGTCCGCGCACTCCAAATTTCATCAGCTGATTATACCCTTCTAGAATGAGTAGTTCAGGCCAACCTGCGGCCCGAGAAGATTCAAACTGGGATTTGGGTCAGTCTGCCCGCCATTGGAAAGATGCTGGTAAAGGATCCCCGCATCCAATTTCCAATGCTTCGACATTTGGTACGAAATCCCCGCCGCCGTTAAGATGTTGAAAGTAAAATCTTGCCCCTGAGCGCCCGGAATACTCGGATGGCTGTCGATCCAACCTAAACCCAATCCGCCCGAGAAATAAGGAACGAGCCGGCTGCCGGGACGAACGAAGTTGTAACGCAGGCCGAAATTGAATCCAAAATAATGATTCTCTGGTCCGCGAAAGATCGGTTCCGCGATGGCACTGACATAAAATTGATTGTAACCGCGCAGCCAATTATCGTTCTGCACCACCCCCCAACGGACGCGCGCTGTTAGAAACTCCGCGCCGATCTCGTAGCTGTTCGGATTTCCGAAAACCCCGAGCAGATACGCGGATTCCAGGGCCACCTCGAACCGCGGCGCCTCAAGCACACTGGCATTTTCATTCGTGATTTGTGTCCCGGCGAATGCTCGCGACACTGTGAGGAAGAACACAAGAGGGATGACAACGCGGCAAATTTTCATTGGCCCGCGCTATCATAGGGTGAGTTGATTCGATTGCAATTGTTCGGGCTCTTATAGCGGCGCTCTGCGAGCGCCCGCTGAATAAATGCGGCGGTCACAGACCGCCGCTACAGAATTCCGCAAGATCGACCGGCAGTGGGCTTTTCCACTCAAACTCGCCGACAATCGCCAGCTTCGCTGAATGGAGCGCATGTCGCGGCAAGAGCAATCGCTGCTCAAGCTCAGGCGTCCATCCCGTCTCAATGAATCGCAGATAAAGTTGTTCGTCAGGTCCGTAAATTTTGTCGCCTACGATCGGGTGACTGATCGACGCAAGATGCACGCGAATTTGGTGCGTGCGGCCCGTCCTCGGAATTGCGCGAATCAAGCTAAATTTGTCCGCGCCAGACGATCCTGATTTAATAAAACGTCGCTCGACATGAAATTCAGTCTGCGCTGGCGCTCCAGCGGGGTGAATCATTTGTTTCAGCCAGATCTCGGATTTTTGGCGTTTACCTTGTCGATCCAACGGAGCATCGACGACTTTGCTTTCCCATTCGGCCCAGCCCCAAACAATCGCCAGATACTCTTTCTTGAGCCGGCGCTCTTGCATGAGCATTCCGAATTTTCGGGCGGCCGCCGAGGTTTTCGCGACGAGAACAAGACCGCTCGTTTCGCGGTCGAGCCGGTTCACGATTGAAACCTGGCCACCGCCGGCGATTTCAAATGCGAGCAGCTCACGCAATTGTTTCCAAAGTGTCGGTGCTGCATT
>WNGP01002260.1_pt1 | contig 16071 bp, 14 predicted proteins | sample 5407671 | NCBI WGS metagenome assembly WNGP01 (sample SAMN13153381, study PRJNA577476) | soil metagenome | isolation source: 40 cm soil or saprolite under Garry oak tree replicate 2 | place: USA:California | collected 2016-06-15 | reverse complement strand
GTACCACTCGCTGAAGTCCTTCGCGCGTGGCGTGATTCTCTGTGTTTGGGCCATTACTCGAAATATCCGTTGAGGAGCTGCTTCATCAGAACCTTCGCTTCGGTGCCCGTCCTGAGGTCCCGCACGACCGCCACGTTCGCAGCACGCTCTTCCGGACCAATGATGATCGCGCGTGGTGCACCGCGCGCCGATGCCAGTTCCAGCTGTTTGCGCACGCCGGTGTGGCGCAGCCCGTACTCGACCGAGATGCCCCGGTCTCGCAGCGCATGGGCGAGCTGCAGCATGGTCGCGACGTCCTCGCCGCCGACTGCTATCAAAAAGGCGCCGAGTTCGATCGACGCCTTGGGGGCCACGCCGCGCTCCTTGAGGAGCTCGCCGAGCACAACATCGCCCATACCGAACCCCAACGCGGGCTGGTCCAACAGCCCGTCGTAACGTCCACCGCCGGCTATGGCGCGCAGCTGCTTCTGCGTGTCGAACAGCTCCCACACGAGCCCCGTGTAATACGCGAGCCCGCGCACGATGGTCAGGTCGATGGAAACGAACTCGCCGAGTCCCATGAACTGCAGTGACTGCTGGACATGATACAGCGGCACTCCCTCGTCACCCGCGGACTCGATGGCCGCAGGACCACGGAGCGCAGCGATTTCGAAAACCGCTGCTGATTCCTTCTTCCCGTAGCCCGCTTCTTTGAGCATCTCCTCGAGCACGTTCTGGGGGACCCGTTCGCTGCGATCAATCACCGCGAAGGCGACGGGCAGCTGTGCCTCGGTAACCCCGCGGCGCACGAGCAACGCCTTCAATGCCCGACGATCGGAGATGCGCAGCTGCACGTCGTTCGGTCCGAGCCCCAAGGCGCGCATGATGTCCACCGCGGCGGCCATCAGCTCCGCATCCGCCAGGGGGCTGGCCTCGCCGATGATGTCCATGTTGAGCTGGAAGTGCTCCCGCAGCCGGCCGCGCTGCTGCCGCTCGTACCGGAAGAGCTGCGGGATGGAGAACCAGCGAATCGGCTTTTTGAGGGCCTGGACGCGAGCGGCAACCATGCGCGCCAGGGTCGGCGTCATCTCCGGACGCAGGGCGACGTCCCGGTCCCCCTTGTCCCGAAACGTGTACAACTGCTGGACGATCTCGTCCCCGCTCTTCTTGGTGTACAGCTCGAGCGCTTCCAGCGGCGGACCATCGTATTCCTCAAAGCCGTAGCGCGCAGCCACGCTGCGCCAGGTCGCAAAGATGTGGTTTCGGAGGCTCAGGTCTTCAGGGTAGAAATCGCGAAAGCCGGGTAGGGCTTTTCCTTGCATCGCAACAACTTAACCGACCGGCGCGAAGCCGGGCAAGCGCGCCATCGCATCGCCCACCGTGTGAAACGATCCGGTGACGAGGACCGTCCCCGCCCCTTCCTGAATGTCATGCAGCGCTCGCTCGAAGTCCGGCTCGAACACAACGTCGGGGCCCATGTCTTCGATGGACCAGCGTTGCATGAGCGGAATCGACGGCGGAACGGTCAGCGTGAGGCGGTCCACCAGCGGCCGCAGAGAATCCAGCATCGCCCGCCAGTCCTTGTCGTTGCGAATCCCGACCAGCGCATGCAGCGGCCGGCGAATGGTCCGGCCCGATTCGGCGATCGCCTGGGCCACGACGCGCATCCCATCCGGATTGTGCGCCACATCGAAGATCCACTTGCCGCGCACCTCGAACCGGCCGGGGATATACGCGTGCGCGAAGCTCACCGGGAGGTTCTTGCCCACCGGCCCGAACGGCGCGGGCAACGCGTTCAGCACGGCGTGCGCCACCAACGCGTTGGACACCTGATGCCGTCCGCGCAACCCAAGCTGGGTGTCCTTCCTCGGCCGCAGCGTCGTGTCTACGGTGATGATCGGGTGGGCACCGCGCCGCTTCGCCTCCTTGACGAGCTCCGCGCGGATGTCGGGATCGGATTCGCCCGTCACGAACGGCACCTTCGGTTTGGCAATCCCCGCCTTTTCCCGCGCGATGCCCTTGAGGTCGTGGCCGAGGTATTCGACGTGCTCGAGAGCGATCTTCGTGACGGCGCTGACCAGCGGGGTGAGGACGTTCGTCGCGTCGAGCCGGCCGCCGAGCCCCACTTCGATCACTGCGATATCGACGTCTCTGGCGGCGAGGTCGGCGAAGGCGATGGCGGTCGTTGCCTCGAAGAAGCTGGCCTCGAGCCGCTCGATATGCGGTTTGAGCTGGGTCGTCCATTCGGCAAAGGCGTCTTCACCGATCGGGACGCCGTCGACGGTGATCCGCTCACAAGCGGAGATGAGGTGGGGGGACGTGTACAGCCCCACGCGCCAACCCTGTGCCCGCAGCTCATTGGCCACGAAGGCGCACGTGGATCCCTTGCCGTTGGTGCCGCCGACGTGGATGGCCGGATAGTGCCGCTCGGGATGGCCCAGCACGTCGAGCAGCCCCTCGGTCGGGCCGAGGCTCCATTTGATGCGAGCCGCTTGTCGTGCGAAAAGAAACTGGCAGGCGTCTTCGAAGGTCAGTCGGCGGCCTCAGCCGGCCAGGAGCCGGTCATGTGGCGCAGCAGCTGCGCAGCCGTATCCCGCAGCTCGCCCCGGGGGACGACTGCGTCGATCATCCCGTGATCGAGCAGGAACTCCGCCGTCTGGAAGCCCTCAGGCAGGTCCTGTCCGATCGTCTGCTTGATGACCCGAGGTCCGGCGAACCCGATGACCGCCCCGGGCTCGGCGAGAATGACGTCGCCCTGCATGGCGTACGAGGCGGATACTCCGCCCGTCGTGGGATTCGTGAGCACCGACATGAACGCGACGCCCGCCGACTGCAGCTCGGCAATCACCACCGACGTTTTGGCCATCTGCATGAGCGAGAGCACACCTTCCTGCATGCGCGCACCGCCCGACGCCGAAACGAGAATCAGCGGCGACTTCTTGTCGATCGCGTGCCGCGTCAGCCGGGCGATCTTCTCGCCGACGACCGACCCCATCGACCCGCCCATGAAACTGAAGTCCATGACGCCGAGGCTGATGGGCGTGCCGTGGAGCCGTGCGTAGCCCGTGCGGATGGCGTCGAGTGGGCCCGCCTTCTTCATGGCCGCCTGCACGCGGTCGGCGTAGTTTTCGAATTTCAGGGGGTCGGCGGACTTCAACCCGGAAAACAGCTCGTGCCAAGATCCTTCGTCTACCAGCAGGTCGATATATTCCTGCGCAGAAATTCGCCGGTGGTAGCCACAATTCGGGCACACGTTGAGTGCGCGAACGAAGCGTTCGCGGATATCGACGTGCCCGCACTGATCACACTTCTCCCAGGCGTCGGCCGGGATCTCGAGCTTGACACGCTCGGAGGTCCGCGGCTTACGTTCCTTTTTGAACCAGGCCATTCGCGCCATATAGTGATGAAGCGCACAATTTGTGACCGCAACTTTGCCGCCGCTAGTCCCGAACAGCTAACCTATTGCCCCAGTTCGGCATAGCCGGACAGCCGGGACTCCCATGCGACGCGAAGCGCGATCGCGACGCCGATCGAGCATGCGAGCAGGAAGGAGCCGCCGTAGGAAAAAAACGGCAACGGAATACCGGTGATCGGCATGAGGTTGATCGTCATGCCCACATTCTCAAAGATGTGCGTGAACAAGAGTCCAGCGATGCCGAAGACGCAGAGGCTCGAGAATGGATCCGTGGCCCTCCGGGCGATCCGCAGCAGGCCGAACAGCATCCAGGCAAATAAGCAGAGCGCAACCAGCACGCCGACGAATCCCAGCTCCTCGCCCACCACCGAGAAGATGAAGTCGGTGTGCTGCGCCGGGAGGAACGCGAGGCGCTTCTGGGTGCCTTGGGTGAACCCCTTCCCGAGCAGGCCGCCCGATCCCATTGCGACCTTCGACTGGATGACGTGCCACCCTGCCGCTCGGGGATCGACGTCAGGATTCAGGAATGCGAGCAGGCGGTTTTGCTGATACGGCGCGAGCCTGTTCCAGAACGGCAGCGCCAGCACGCCGCCGAGCACGTTCAGCGCCATGATGGCGAACCCTTCCCACAGGTACGGTCGCCACCAGAGGAGCAGGCCGGCCAGCACGGCGATCCACACACCCCAGGCCACCGTCGAAAACGCCAGGACGAGTCCGATCACCGGCGAGGCCGCGAGGACGAGCAGTGAGAACTTCGTCCCGGCCCAGAACAGCATGAAGAACAGAATTGCCGCGAAGACAATGGCGCTACCCAGATCAGGTTGCTTGAGTACCAAGAAGCCGGGCACGCCGGCGATCAGGCCGGGCACGATCAGATCCCGCAGCATGGTCGGCGCCTCACGTCGCGTCGCGAGCCAACGCGCCAGCATCAGGACCACCGCGAGCTTCGCCAGCTCGGCCGGCTGCCCGAAGCGATGCCCGCCGATCGCGATCCACGACTTGCTGCCCGCCGCCGTCCCGGCCCCCGTCCCGATGACGAGCGTGAGCAGGAGCAGGAACAGGGCGATCCCATAGGCGTACGGCGTCGCCCACTCGAGCATCCGGGGCGAGGTGCGAAACGTGATCCCGCCGACGATGAGCCCAAGGCCCAACCAGAGGAGCTGTCGCTGCCAGATCGTGGCGACGAACGTCGGGACGTCCGTCTGGCCGGCAGAGTACAGCGTGGCGAGTCCGTACAGCGCCAGCGCGCCGACTGCGGCGACGAGCGCCTTATCGAGCTGGCGGGCGCGCGACAGCACTGTCGGTGGGGGGCGGGGGCGGCGGTTGGGTCGGAGGGACCGGCCGAATCAGCGGCAGGCGGAGCTGGGGCGGCCCACTGTCGGGGAGCAGCACAGGAATCTGGAACGGCGCCGGGGCGGAATCGTTCGGCAGCGTCACCTTCAGGGTGGCCGCCGTCTGTTCGTCGATGCCGAGGTAGTGCGCGATCGCGCGAGACACGAGTGGAGCGGCCACAGTCCCGTGGCGGGCGAACTCGATGATCGCGCCGACCACGATCTCCGGCTTATCGGCGGGCGCGAAGGCGATGAACCAGCCATGATCGAGACCGTGCGGGTTTTGTGCCGTCCCGGTCTTGCCGGCGATGGTGAGGTTGGCGAGGCGCGAGCCCCTGGCCGTGCCCTGTTCGACGACTGCGATCATGGCGCGCCGCAAGATCGTGAGCTGATCGGCGTTGAGATCGAGCGAGGCGTGCTGCGGCTCATTGACGCTGCGGACGACAAAGGGCGTGCGCATACGCCCGTCGCTGGCGAGCTGCTGATACAAGCGCACCATCTGAATCAGGGTCTGCGCATTCTCGCCCTGTCCGATGGCGAGGTTCAGCGCGACTGCCGAAGTCCAGCGTCGCGCGCCGTAGAGGCGGTCGTAATACTCGGGGCCGGTCGGAAACTCAGACGGGATCTCACCGGGCAGGTCGATGCCGGTCCGCCCCCGGAAGCCCCAGGCATTCGCGTCTTCGAGCATCGACGTGACGCCCAGCTTGATGCCCAGTTGGTAAAAGTACACGTCGCAGCTCTGCGCAATCGCTTCGGTGAGCGTCAGATCGCCGTGCCCGTGCGCATTCCAGCAGCGGAAGAACCGATTGCCATATTGCAGGCCGCCGCGACACGGGATCTGCATATGGCTGCGCGGGCCGACGATGCCGCGCTTCAGAGCCATGGCGGCGACGGCGAGCTTCCAGGTGGATCCCGGCGGATAGCGCGCCTGAATCACGCGGTCGAGCAGGGGGTGCGCCGCGCTCTCGTTGAGCGAGCGCCAGTACGGCGCGGAGACGCCGCCGACGAAGGCGTTCGGATCGAATCCTGGTGCGCTATACAGCGCGAGGATCTCACCGGTATTCGGATTGAGCGCGAGCACTGCGCCGCGTTGCCCGGGGGGAAAGTTCTTGGCGATGTAGCGCTGCAGATCGAGATCGATGGTGGTGTGCAGGTCGGCCCCTGGCACCGGCGCGAGATTCGCGGCGGCTTCCGCTTCGCGCACCATCTGCCCGCGCGCGCTCACCTCGACAAAGCGCACGCCCTCCGATCCGCGCAGAGTATCGTCGTACTCGCGCTCCAGCCCATCCTTCCCGACGAGCCCGCCCAGCCGCACCATCGCGAACCGGCTGGTCGCACGCTCGCCCTCGGTGACTTCCCCGACGTACCCGAGGAGATGCGCAACGACCCCGGTATCGGGATAGTACCGTTTGGGCTCGGACTGAATCAGCAGCCCCGGGATGGCGACGCGCCGTTCCTCGAGGGCCGACACGACTTTGAACGGGGCGTTGCCGAGCACCAGCGCCGGCTGGTAGGGCGCGCGCCGCACGCGCTGCAGCACGCGCTCGATCGCGGCGCTGTCGATGTTGGCGATCGACGCGATGCGCGCCAGCGTCGAGCGCAGGTTCGCTTCGGGACCGGGAAGCAGTGACACGGTGTAGCCCGGCACATTCTCCGCCATCACATGGCCGTTGCGGTCGTAGATGAGGCCGCGCGGTGCCGGCAGCGGAATCGGCCTGAGCCGATTCGTCTCCGATTGCAGCTGGTATTTGCCGTGTCCCAGGATTTGCGTGCGGAAGAATGACATCACGAGCACACCGAGCACGATCCACACGGTCGTCCGCGCGGTCCCGAGGCGCCGGTCGAGCAAATGCGGATGGAATGCGGTCATGCCATGCTCCGGCGCGGCTGCAACCAGTGCCGCAGAAACCACAGCATGGCCACTCCGACGAGCGCCGTGGTGAGGCTCTGCAGCGGCGACCACACGAGGAGTTCCCAGGCGGCCTGTGAGCCCTGCAGCCGTCCCGATACGAGCAACACGATGAAGTTGCGGATCCAGACGCCGGCGAAAAACAGGCACCCTTTCACGAACACGTGCTCGGCGAAGAACACCGCTTTCGCCCACGATGACGCAAAGCCGACGAGCGTGTGCGCCAGCGCGCCGGCGCCGAAGCTCGCGGGCGACAGCGCGTCACGCAGCAACCCGAGAATGAATCCCGCCGCGGCGCTCTTTCCCGGTTCGGCGCGCACCGTGTAAATCAGCAACGCGAGCAACAGGAAGTCCGGCGCGACCCGGTCGCCGCCGAGATGGCTGCGGACCGTGAACTGCAGCAGCACCAGCAGCGTCATAATGATCGGATAGCGGTAGCGGTCGGACTTTCTCATTGTGGTGGTACCTCGCCGGGCACCACACTGTCCGAGGGCAGCGTAAAGGCGTTACGCAAATCAGACCCTGCGGGCCGCGCCGCCGTCAAGATCATCACGTGCGACAGCTCGGCCGGATGGATGGCCGGCCGGACCAGGTAGGTGCGACCCCACCCCTTCTCTTCCCCGGCGGGCCCAACCACCGTGCCGATCGGGATGCCGCGCGGAAACACGCCGCCCAGCCCCGATGTGACGATGACCGTCCCGGGTTGCACTTGTTGGCGATACAGCACGCCCTGCAGCTCGAGCAGCCACACATTCGGTCCTTCGGCGCCGTGCGGGGCGGCGATCCCCACGACGCTCCCGTCCGTCGCGATTGCACTGGCGCGAAACTCCGGGTGCGCCCAGCTCAGGACCACGCTCGTGTGCTCGTCCACCGATGCGACCAGGCCGACCAACCCTTCGGGACTCACCACTGCGGAGAGCAGCCGCACGCCTTCCTTTTTGCCCGCCGAGACCACGAAGCTGAGCGGGTTCGTCGGCTCGGGCTGGTGCAGGATTTCCGCCGAGACGTAGCCCCCGCCCAACTTCGCGCTGAGGCCCAGCAGGCCCCGCAACCGGGTGTTCTCGCTGCGCAATTCGGGGAGGAAGGTCGCGGCGAGGGCGGCCGAGTCGCGCTGCGCCACCACCGCGTCGTAGCGGTACCGCGCGGCGGCGAGGAGCTCGGTTTGCCGCTGCAGAAACAAAAAGGGCGCGAGCACGCTTTGCCGCAGGGCCTGGGCAAGCGGGTCACGCCATTGATCGGGAAGGCTGAGCGCCGCAATCGACAGCCCCACGCAGGCAAGGAAGAGCAGCGTGTCGCCCCGGGACGCATAGCGATCCGTTCCGATCGCCATGCGACTATGTGGTCAGGACGTTGCGGTATTTCTCGGGAGCGTCGAGGATGCGCCCCGCCCCACGCACCACGCAGGTCATGGGGTCCTCGTCCAGGTGGATCGGCAACCCGGTCTCCTGCTGCAGCAGCAGGTCGAGCCCGCGGATCAGGGCGCCACCGCCCGTCATGACGATGCCGCGATCCACGATGTCGGACGCCAGCTCGGGCGGCGTGATTTCCAGCGCGCGCCGCACCGCGTCGACGATCTGTTGAATCGGCTCCTGCACCGCCTCGCGGATCTCACTCGAATGCACGCGCACGATCTTCGGAATGCCGGACACGAGATCGCGGCCTTTCACTTCCATCTCGCGCTCTTCCCCGACCGGCGCCGCCGAGCCGATCTGAATCTTGATCTGCTCCGCCGTCGGCTCGCCGATCAGCAGGTTGTAATTCTTGCGCATGAACTGCACGATCGCCTGATCGAGCTCGTCGCCGCCCGTGCGGATCGACGTGTCGGACACGATGCCCGACAACGCGATCACCGCGATCTCCGTCGTCCCGCCGCCGATGTCGATCACCATGTTGCCGGTCGGCGTCTCGACCGGCAGCCCGACGCCGATCGCCGCGGCCATCGGCTCAGCGACCATGTACACTTCTTTCGCGCCCGCCGACTGCGCGGAGTCGCGCACCGCGCGCTTCTCCACTTCGGTGATCCCGCTCGGCACGCACACGATCACTTTGGGACGCACGCGGAAGAGATGGCGGTCGATGATGGTCTTGAGGAAGAAGCGCAACATCTTTTCGGTCACGTCGAAGTCGGCGATGACGCCGTCCTTCAGCGGCCGGACCGCGAGGATGCCGTCGGGCGTGCGGCCCAGCATGCGTTTCGCCTCGAGCCCGATGCCTTTGACCTTGCCGGTCGCCTTTTCGATCGCGACGACGGAGGGCTCGTTCAACACGATCCCTTCGCCGCGAACGTAGACCAGCGTGTTGGCGGTACCAAGATCAACGGCGATTTCATTCGCCGGGCTCCAGGCACCCATTTTGAAATTCAGCCAGCGTGGTGGCACGTGATCGTCGGTATTAAGAGTTTGGCGGGCTATGGCGAACGGGCACAAGGTAATGAAATGCGTAACCCCAAGCAAGGATGAAGCTTGACGGCCCTTTCCCGCGCCGCTAGCCTTTCGCCCATGCGTCGCGTGACGCCCGACACAATTGCCGTGGTGGACCTCGCGGTGTGCGACCGTTGCGGCCTGTGTTTACCCTTGTGCCCCCCGGAAGCGATCCATCTGGAGTTGAACGTTCTGACGGTCGACGATGCGACCTGCACAGGCTGTGAGAAGTGCATCGCGCCCTGCCCCGTGGGTGCGCTGGCAATGACTGCCCTAGGCCCCAACCCCCGACCCCTAGCCACCGCTTCTCATGCCTGACGTCGACGTCCTCGTCGTCGGCGCCGGGCCGGCCGGAGCCGTCGCCGCCCTGTGCGCAAAGCAGGCGGCGCGCGAGCTGGATGTCGTGTTGCTGGAACGCGACAATGCGGTCGGCTCGCCGGTGCGGTGTGCCGAAGGCGTCGGCGACGCAGGGCTGCGCGAATTCGCAAATCCCGACGGGGCCGATTGGGTCTCGCGCCGAATCAAGGACGTCATCTTTCAGGCCCCGGATGACACCGAGGTCGTGCTCGGCAACTCCGGGCTCGGCTGGATCCTCGATCGCACGCGGTTCGACGCCTTCCTCGCCGCGCAGGCGGGCGCCGAGGGCGCCTGTGTCCTGGTCGGTGCTGAAGCCACGGCCATGTCGCGCAACGGAGACGGTCGCTGGCACGTCCGCGTGCTGGAGCACGGGACCGAAGCCGTTTATCGCGCCCGGGTCGTGATCGGGGCGGACGGCGTGGAGACGATGGTGGGTCGCTGGGCGGGACTCGACACACGCGTGCCGGCCCGCGATATGGAATCGTGCGCCCAGTACGTGCTCGAGGGCATCGACTTCAATCCGGATGCGATCTACCTGCAATTCAGCGACGCGATCGCTCCCGGCGGGTACGCCTGGATATTCCCGAAGGGTGTCGGCGTCGCCAACGTCGGCCTCGGTCTCGTGTCGCTGAAGAGCGACGGCCGCAACGCCCGGCAATATCTCGATGCCTGGGTTGCCCGGCGCTTCCCCACTGGCGCACGCACGGGCTCCACGGTCGGCGGCGTCATCGTGCACACGACAATCAAAAAGACCTACACCGACGGCGTGCTCGTCGCGGGCGATGCGGCACACATGATCAATCCGCTGTCCGGGGGCGGGATCAACAATGCCATGAAGGCGGGGCGGCTGGCGGGGTGTACGGCGGCGGCGGCGATTCGTGCGAACGACACCAGCGAGCAGCGATTGTCAGCCTACCACAAGGCGTGGATGGAGATGTTGGGCGAAGATCACCTCATCTATTACCGCATCAAACAGGCGCTCGAGCACATGGATGATGCGTTCCTGAACTCGCTGGCGCGCACCGTCAACAAGATTCCGCCTGATAAACGGACACTCGGGAGGGTCTTCGCGCACGCGCTTATGAGGCATCCGCAGCTGATTCCCGTTGCGGCACGGTTCTTTGTGTAGCCCTCATCAACGAAGTTCCGACCGCACACCGATTCGCGACGTGCGCGACGGTTCTGCCCAGCGAACCGAGCGCATCGTCCCGCAACCCAAACGGCACGTCCCCGCGGTCCCAGAAGTAGACCGGCACACGCGCCAGATGCATCGGTGCACTATTCCCCCCGACTCCGCCAAACCCGAGCTCGTAGCCGGCCGATTGAGCGTGCTGCAGGACCCGGGTATCGGCAGCGCCGAATGGATATGCAACCGCGCGACCCGCTCCCGCGCCGAGGCGTGAGATCAACAAGTCCCGTGAGCGCTCGAGCTCCGAGGTGAGCGCCGCATCGTCCAGCCAGGTCAGGCGGCGATGTGTCGCGCCGTGGGAGGCGAAATCGAACCCACGCGCCTGCCAGCGCTCGATTTCCGGCCAGCGGAGGTGCTGGAGCCGCTCCCAGGTATAGCGCATATCCCAGGTGTTGGTCCGGCCAACGTAATCGGTGATCAGAAACGTGGTGGCGGTGAAGCCGAGGTCGGCCAGGACGGGATAGGCGTTGTTGGCGAGAGAGGCGTAGCCGTCGTCGAACGACAACAAGAACGTGCGTGGTGCGTGGTGCGTGGTGCGAGATGCGGCAAACTCGGCGAGCGACAATGTCCGCCAACCCGCACGCGCTAACGCGGTCATCTGCCGCGCAAAGACGGACCGGCCGACGCGCGTGACGCCAAGCTCGAGCGGGCCGCCGATGCGGTGATAACACAACACTCGCGGCGCAGGAATGCTTGCGCTTACGGGCGCCACGCCGGTTCCTGCAGATAGGCCACGGTGAAGGCAAGTGGCAGGACCAGCCCATCTGCGACGCGAATGAGGACGAGCGACGACGCCGAGCGGGCGATCAGCCACGCGCCATCAGGAGACCAGCTGAGACCAAGATTGAAACTCTGGTCGGGAGCAAAGATGCGTTCCGCACTACCGTCGGGATTGGCGACGCGCACGCTCTGGAAGCCCGGGCCGATAAAGGCGATCAGGTTGCCTGTCGGTGACCAACGCGGCGTGTATCCAGTATTCGAAAGCTGTACCGCCGTCTGGGCGTTCACGTCCACATTCCAGAGACCACCAGATGCTCCGAAGATCACGTGCTGTCCATCGGGGGATGGCGACGGTTCGGGCTCGTAGTCGAAGAACGTTGCGAACGAATCGACCTGTACGGGCGCCGATCCATCGCCTTTGGCGCGCCAGAGGCTCGGCTGAAGCGAATAGGGCTGCTGCGAGACTCCGAAATACACCCAAGCCCCGTCCCGCGTATACTCTGGCCACCGATCGCGACGAAATCCGACCACTTCGTCGGTCACGAGCCGCTGCTCCGATCCGTTGAGGTCGACCGTGTAAATATTGTCGTCCGGATAAGGTCCCGCGTATACAATGTGTGTACCGTCGGGAGACCACGTCGGCCCCCACGCACCCGGGTTAGTGCTCGTGCGCGTGCGCACGACGCGGTACCCCGACCCATCAAGATCCAGCACAGCAAGGCCATAGATGTCCGAGATCCCAAGCGACACCGCAATCGTTCCATGCGGCACCACGCTCACATACAGCGTGTCCGCGATCGGCGTGGCGCTTACCACAACCTGACCTCGGCCGATATCCTGTCCGGACACCATGCCGCTCGCCGATACGGTCACCGGACCTTGGGCTGCATACGTTGCGACCTGGGTTGGATTGTCGGCGCGATCCCATACGCTGGTGCGGATTTGATAACCGTTGCCGGTGTACAGCGCGGTGTCTGACGGATCTGTCGCCATACGAGCGGGAGCGCCGGGGAGCACCGTGAAACTGACCGTCAGTGGCGTACTCCCATCCTGCAGGTCGATCGTAAGGTTCGCGGTCCCCGCCAGCGTCCCGAGCTCCACGGCGATTTCCGCCCGCCCCTGGGCGTCCGTCGTGTCGAGAACGGACGTCATCCATTGATGAGCGTCTGATCGCTCAACCAACAGGTGATAGCGAAAACGCTCTGGCGCCGGCGCGTCGAAGTGAACTTCTATACCTGGATACGGCTTCCGCGATTGATCCCGCACTTCCACAACGAGGTGCTGCGTAGGCAGCGCGCCAATGGTGTCAGTCAAAGCGGGCGTTGCAATGACGGCCAGCTGCAGCGGGCCGCCTGAGCTAGTTGTTTCACCGCAACCAGCGATGAGCCCGCCGAGAGCGATAGAAAGCAGAGTCGCGACCGGTCTCTTCATTGAATCCAGCTAGTGCGGCCACATCCAGGTAAATACGGCGCAAGTGACGAGCGCAAAGATAAGCCCGTCGAACGTGGCCTTGAGCGACATCGTCACCGACCGCCTGTACCAGATCGTCATCTGCCAGAGCGCGAGCGTGTAGCCCAGGAACGCCGTGGTCCCGGCGAAGCGACACACCGCGCTGAGTGATGCTGCTCCGGGCGCTATCACGGAGCCGGCGATGAACGCGGCGAACGCGCTGACCACGACGCAGTACACGAACCACCACGACAGATTCGAGACCAGGCTCCCGCTCCACGGCGGCATCACCGTCAAGAGTAGCGTCGGTCCGCGCTTCATTTTTTCCTGGAACTCGGGCGAGCGCATTTCCGCCGGACTCGCCGGACGCGGCATCAGATAATCACCGGGCGGAATGGCGATGGGCCGCAGCGCGTCGAGCACACGGTCTTCATTCGGGTAGCGCGGGTAATCGTTCTTGTGCCACAACGGCGTCATGTGGATGATCGAGCTGAGGACTAACACCGCCACCGCCGACACGAGGATGGGCAGCCACAGGGCGGTCAACACGGTCATCGGGCCTCCCGAGTCCAGGGGGCGTCAATCGTAGCCCCCAGCACAGAGTCGAGCAATCCGCTCAGCGGGCACCCGCGGCCCGCAGCAGCCGCTCCGGCTCAGGGGTGGCACGCTCGCTCCAGTAGGAATCCACCTGTGCCTTGTGGGCGAGCACGAGCGGCGTCCGTCCTTTGCCATCCGTCGCATTGACGTCGGCGCCGCGCGCAATCAGCAGCTGGACGAGGTCCGGCCGGCTCTGCCATGCCGCCACATGGAGCGCCGTGCTGTTCTTGGCGATGTCGAAGTACCCGTCCCCCGCATAGAGGGCGTTGACCGGTACGCCGAGGTCGAGGAGTTGGCGGACGCCGGCGGTGTTCCAGGTGCCGGCGAACTCGGACAGCAGCGTCGGTCCCTGTACCAGCAGCTCCGTGACCAGCTGCGGCTCACGCTGCTGGATCTCCCGCACGGCGGACGCATCATCCGTTGCACACGCGGCGATCAGGCGGTCCACGCCCCGCAGCTCGATCCGAAAGCCGCGCTTCGAGAACAATGCCAGCAGATCGCCGCGCCCCTTGCGTGTCGCTCGCTCGATCGCGGTCGCGCCGTCCTTCTGCACCATGGGGTCCGCGCCGTGATCGAGCAGCAGCTCGAGCATCGCGAGGGAGTTGTTGCGCGCGATGGCGTGATGAATCGGGATCCAACCGCGCTCACGCCGGTAGCTCGGGTCAGCGCCGCGTTCCAGCAGGTACTTTGCCCCTTCGTAGTCATGCCAGTCGTGCTTGCGAATCAGCATCAGCGCGAGGTTTTCAGCGGTCAGCTTCCCGGTCTCCACCAAGAGTTTCATCGCCCCGTTGTCGTAGGTCTCGGGCGAGTGGTAGACCGCTTCGCCGTCGTTCGGGTCCGCGCCCCGTTCCAACAGCAGCCGCGTCAGCTCGACGTGATGAGCGACGCCCGCGGCGCCATACAACGCGGTCTCGCGTTCCGGGAACTGCCCCGTGGTCCAGAAGCCGGTGTTCGGATCTGCGCCGGCGTCCAGTAACGCCGTGGCGGCGCGCAGGAAACCGGGCGTGCGTTTGGGTTCGAGGCGCAGGTACTTGGAAAGCCCGAGGTAGTTCAGCGCGTCGCCGCCGAAGGGAGGGCTTTTCGCGGTTGCGCGGTTCGGATCCTTCGCCAGCAACCGCTGCACCGCCCCGTCATCGCCGAGAATCGCGGCGGTGTGGATGTCGGCCGAGGCCAGCTCCGGATGCTTGGCGAGCAGGGCATCCGCCTCTTCCAGGCCGCCGTGCCACGTCGCGGCTTCGATAAACGCGGCTCGCACGTCCGTCACCGCAGCACCTCGTCGCCGTCGCGCGCGTGCGATTCCATCTGCCGCTTGACCATGTCGTAATAGACCCCGCGTGCGCGCATCAGCTCCTCGTGCGTGCCGCGCTCGAGGACGGCCCCATTCTCCATCAACAGGATCAGATCGGCACGACGGATCGTCGAGAGCCGGTGCGCGATCACGAACGTCGTCCGGTCGGCGAGCAGATCGGCCATCGACGCCTGGATCAGCTGCTCGCTCTCGGTGTCCAGATTGCTGGTCGCCTCATCGAGAATGAGGATCTGCGGCGACGCCAGAATCGCGCGCGCGATGGCGAGCCGCTGTTGCTGGCCGCCCGACAGCTTCACTCCCCGCTCCCCGATCCACGTCTCATAGCCGAGCGGCAGGCGGGCGATGAACTCGTGCGCGTTGGCGCGCTGCGCGGCGTCCTCGATCTCGGCGTCCGTGGCGTCATGGCGCCCGTAGGCAATGTTGTCCCGTACCGACCCGTCGAACAGGAACACTTCCTGCTGCACGATGGCGAGCAGGTCGCGATAGCTGCGCAGCTTGAGGTCGCGGAGATCGGTGTCGTTGAGCAGAATCCGGCCGCGCGTGGGGTCGTGAAAGCGCGCCACCAGGTCGGTGACGGTGGTCTTCCCCGCCCCGCTGCGTCCGACCAGCGCGATGACCGACCCGCCGGGAACGGCGACGTTGAAATCGCGCACCACCGGCAGCCCGTCCCGATATTCGAACGTTACGTCGTCGAACCGCAGCTCACGCACCAGCGCCGGCGCCTCGCGGGCGCCGGGCCGGTCCGGCTTGTCGTCCTCGAGCGCCAGGACCTCGAACACCCGCTCCATTGCCGCCAGCGAGCGCTGCATCTCGGAAAAGGAGTTGACGATGTTCCACACGGGGTTGAGGAGCAGGAACATGTACCACTGAAAGGCCATGATGTCGCCGACCGTGGCACGGCCCACGATGTTGAGGTAGCCGCCGAACCAGACGATGACGACGCTGATGCCCGCTTCGAGCAGCCCCCACGAGGTCCACAGGAGCAGCTCGCGCCGATGGGCGAACAGCTCTTTGCGCAGCACGGTGTGGCGGCCCAGCATGAAGCTGATCAACTCCTGGATCTCCTGCCGGAACGCCCGCACCACGCGGATGCCGGAGAATGTCTCGCCGACCCGGCCGTCCACGATCTCGACGTCTTTGCGGACCGACCGATAGATGGGACGGATGCGCCGCACGAAGATCAGGCTCAACACCATGACGCCGGGAATGATGGCCATCGCCGTCAGGGCGAGCTGCCAGTTGAGCGCGATCAGGATCCCGATTGCGATGATGAGCCGGATGACCGAAATCGCAGGTGAGACGAGCGCCATTTGCAGCAGCCCGGTCGTCGTTTCGACGTCGCCGGTGAGGCGGGACAGGATCCCTCCCGTCTTCATGTCCCACAGGCGCGGCAGCG
>WNGP01002258.1_pt1 | contig 16078 bp, 9 predicted proteins | sample 5407671 | NCBI WGS metagenome assembly WNGP01 (sample SAMN13153381, study PRJNA577476) | soil metagenome | isolation source: 40 cm soil or saprolite under Garry oak tree replicate 2 | place: USA:California | collected 2016-06-15 | reverse complement strand
GCCGATCTGAATCCCTCCGACCCCGGCTGCTATCTTTTTCTATCCAAGGCCTACGACAGTTCCCCGAGCCAGGCTGCGGAAGTCATCGAGCGTTTCCGCCGTTTCGCGGAACTTCAGCCGCGCAATGCGCGGGCCCTCTACTACTACGCGATGAGTTTGTGGAAGGGCAAGCGGGCGCAAGATCCTGGCCTGGATCTCCGTCAAATCGAATCGCTGCTGAAAAATTCGCTCGCGCTCGATCCCAAGCTCGCAGAAGCCCACCTGCAGTTGGGCAATCTCTACTCCGACCAGAACAAATATACCGAGGCCGTCCCGGAGTATGGACGCGCGCTTGAACTCAATCCCGATCTCGCCGACGCTCACTATCGCCTGGGCCAAGCGTACGTTCGAACCGGCGAAAAAGTCCGCGCCCAGGAGCAGTTCCAGGTTTATCAACGAATCCGCGAACAGCACTTGGCCGATCTCGATAAACAAAGAGCGGAAATTCGGCAATTTGTTTATTCGGCGAAGGATTCCCCGTCCGCGAAACCGTGATTCAGTCCGGCTTTTGCGGCGCGGACAGGGAAAAATTAAGATGCCGCGCTTCTGACGGGTCTTGACACCGGTTCTGCCGCGTCGTAGTTTTTACGGAAAGCGTTCCATTTGCAATGAGTTCCCACTGTTCACTGCAGACCGCCAAGGACCGGGCTCGCCTGGCCGCCACGAGAGCATCCGCTCCCCAAGAACTCGCACGGCAACTCGCCTGGAGCCGCCGCGAATTTTTGCGTAGAGCCGCGGGGGTGGCGCTGGGCAGTTCCCTGCTGCCCTCCAGCCTGATCGCTCGAGCGGGTATCTCCACCAATAAGCGGAAGGTAGTAGTCATCACCTTCGGCGGCGGCGCGCGGGACCAGGAAACGTTCGCCCCTGAAGGGCAGGAAAACATCCCGCATCTGATACGCGAACTTATCCCGCAGTCAACCTTCTTCACGCAAGTGGTGAATCGCGGAATCCTGGGCCACTACGTGGCAACCGCAAGCCTGGCAACCGGCGTGTATGAAACGATCAACAACTTTGCTTCCCTTCCCCCGGAACACCCCACGGTGTTTGAGTACTTCCGCAAGGACTTGAAGCGTCCCGCCTCCGACGCGTGGGTCGTTGCTCCCAGCAACGGGTTCAATCGCATCGGAGAAAGCAGCCACCGTTCCTACGGTCCAGGCTTGGGAGCAAGAGTGATTCTGCCAAAGCACCTGCTGACTGCGGCAACTTCCGGCGGCGGCACGGACTACGAACATTTGCTGCGTGACAACTATGAAACGCCGTTCTACACCCCGGAACTCGGCGGCAGCGAATTTGCATTGCAGCAATTGGGAATGATGCTGAAACTTTCGGTCGATGACTTCAAGACCCACGCGCGGACGTTGTCGAGCCCCGACGAGCTCTCGGTGTATATCGTGCGCCAGTTGATGCGCCAACAGGCGCCCAGCCTCCTGTGGATCACCATGCACGATATCGATATCGCCCACGCCGGAGCCTTTTCCCTCTACGTTGACGGTATTCGGCGCACCGACCGCCTCTGCGCCGACATCTGGAAAACCATCCAGAGCGAGCCGGAATACGCCGGTAAGACGACTCTCTTTATTCTGCCGGACTTTGGCCGCGACTCGGACGACGATTCCGGTGGCAACGGATTCCAGCATCATCGCACCGGCGATGCGCCCTCCCGCACCACCTGGATGATGGCGCTGGGCGCCGGCGTGCGCGAGGGAGTGGTTTTCGACCGCCCGATGGAATCGACCGATCTCGTGCCAACCCTCGGCTCGATGCTGGGATTTTCTCCCGCGCTCGCTCAGGGCAAGCCGATACCGGAACTCTTGTAGATTCTATGCTCCCAGCCGACCTCAAACCGGAGCAGTTCAGTGGCTATCCGCCGGAAGCAAGAAAACTGGTCACCGGCCACGTCGCCGCCCTGCAGCGGCTGCCACTGAGCTTCTTGCCGAGCCTATTGCGAGAGGTTATTGAATACGATTTCAAATTCCCCGCCGAGCGCCGGGCGCTGGAAAACGAACTTGCGAATCTGAAGTCTCTTTCTGCGGAACAGATAAAGGACTGGTTTCAAGGATTCGCGCAAATCCTTCTTTCCTCCCAGCTCGAACATTCTGATTGGGTCAATGCGCCCGGCCAGTTCGTGGAACAACTGTCGTCATACCTTTGGACTACCCACCAACTGGATGCCTTTCGAACCGCGGCGCTTGCCTACGCCGATCGTTTGCGGGCTGTTGCGCCGCCGGAACTGCCTCCGGCGCGGCGTCTCGGAATCACGGTCATCGGCCAGGGAGTTGCCGCACATGACGAGCCCCTCTTTCGCAAACTCCGTGCGCATGGCGCGTATTTCAGCGGCGTCAAGCCGGAGAACGGGCTGGAACTTCTTCTGAATCTGGTAGCCGCTCGAGCCAAGGCGCATCCCGTTCCCTATGGCCACTGGTACATCGATGGCGGGCAAGCAGCCCCTTACGACCCCGTGCTTACGTGCGTCTCCTATCACGCCCTGGAATCAGTGCGCGCGGCTTTGTCAGGCAAAATTCGCGCCGAAATCGAGCGGCCCGGGATGGGACCGGAGGCGCTGCGCACGATTCTCGCGCAGATGCGTCCCGCGGATCTCGGTCTGGGCAAGGCTGGCGAAGCAGTGCTGGATCGCTTTCAGGTCAAGCTGCTGACCGAAGGCTCCGGTACGCAGGTTTTCAGCACCACCTTCGCCCAATGGGCGGCGCGCGAAGCCCTGCGGCGAGCCCAGCCGCTCACCTTGCTGGTCCGCTTCGCTCCGCGCCAAAGGCAGAAGCCGATGAACGAAATGCTCTCCGCGAGCCATGACGTTGCTGAACTTGATCCCCTCGGCTCCCTGATCGATGCGGACATGGGGGCTTATTACAACTGGCTGAACCTGCAACGGCTCCCGGGAGCCGAGCAATCTTCGTTCCTCGTCTGGTTCGAAGGTCACCACGAAGCGATTGCCATCGGACCTTCCTTGCCGCGCGGCACCGAATCCAATGCTGCCGCCGGGTTGGACCAGTTATTGGCCTGGGCGAGCTAGCGGCAGTACACATTTTTTATTCGATCGAAAGTAAGGCTATGGACACGACGCGACTTTCTGAAGACGACGAGCCCGGGCAGCCCATTGCGGTTGATATGGAAGTGACCGTAACCTTTAAACTTGGAAGCTGAATCCCGTCGAGCGGATCGGTTCACAGTCGCCGTTGGCGGTTGGATCAAAATGCAGGGGGATACTGCCGCTCACGAACAGAATTGAAACTTTTTTCCAACCCACAACCCAAGCCACAGAGTACGATGTCTTGTATGACTGCCGCGTGGTTTGGCGGTCCCCGCGATCTTCTAGGTTCAGAACTCCTGACATAGTTAGTCGGAAATGTGTCCGCTTTTTGCCTCCGGATGAGAGGGCATGACCGAATAACGCATGCGAAGCTTAGTACCCGGGAACAGCGAGTTTATCTTGTTTAGCACCTCGCAAAGAGCCTCGAGAACTCGTGACCGATGTGGCGAACTGAGAGGGGCCAGCGTTATTCGAAGTTGGTCGACCGCAGGCTCGATGAGATCTTCAGGCCGAGGGATCCTCGGGAGCGCCAACAGCACCACATAGGCCACTAGAGTTGTTCGCAGTCCTCGTTAGGCACGCTAGGGGAGTGGTTGCTTCAGGGCGGAACCAGATAGCGGACTTATATTATGACATTATAAGGCTTTAAAACGATATAAGACTATGATATACAATGCTTTGCTATGGATTCAAACGTGGACATTGCACCGGACATTACGGCGGCACCCGATCGCAGGGAGTCGACTGAACTAATGGAGCCCTTACTCATCGGTGAAACCTCCCGTCACCGGGGCGTGCTCACAGACCTCGCGGTTGAACTGGCGCAGAATGCAGCGGGGTTCCGCCGGAGCCTGCCAGAGAGCCTGGTGACCTCGCTTGCCGATCTCGTGCGGGCGATGAACTGCTACTACAGTAACCTGATCGAAGGGCACGACACTCATCCTGTCGACATCGAGCGGGCCCTCAAAAACGATTATAGCAAGGACCCGCGCAAACGCGACCTGCAGCTCGAAGCGAAAGCGCATGTCACTGTCCAGAAATGGATTGACGGAGGTGGCCTGAGAGAGCGCGCCGTCACGAGTGACGGCATCCGTGAAATCCATCACCGTTTCTGCGAGCTGCTGCCCGAGGAACTGCTGCGGGTGGAGGACCCGGAAACGAGAGAGCGTGTGAGGGTCGTCCCCGGCGAACTGCGCCGGCGCGATGTGAAGGTCGGCACCCACATCCCCGTCAGCCCCGGCGCGTTGCCACGCTTCCTGATGCGTTTCGAGGAAGGCTACGGTCACCTAAACAGAACGGATTCTATTCTCGGCGCTGCGCCGGCACATCACCGCCTCCTCTGGATTCACCCTTTTCTCGACGGCAACGGACGGGTTGCCCGCCTGATGTCGCATGCGATGCTGTTGGAAACGCTCGATACGGGAGCCGTCTGGTCGGTAGCACGCGGTTTGGCGCGTAATGTCGAGGCTTACAAGAAACACCTTGCCGATTGTGATGGACCCCGCCGTAACGACCTTGACGGCCGCGGACAGCTGAGTGAGGAAGCGCTGGCCGAATTCACCAGGTTTTTTCTGGGCGTGTGCATTGATCAGGTCACATTCATGGAAACCCTACTCCAGCCGGATCGGCTGCGTACGCGCATCGTTATGTGGGCGGAGGAAGAATTCCGATTCGGCAATCTGCCACCGAAATCGGTCAACATCCTCGAAGCCGTCCTCTACCGCGGAGAACTGCCACGTGCCGACGCCGCCGGCGTGGTGGGCACCGGCGACCGCCAGGCGCGCCGCATTGTTTCGGCACTGATCGAGAAGGGCGTGCTCGTCTCGGACGGCGCGCGCGCGCCACTCCGTCTCGTCTTCCCGGCAACGCTGGCCTCACGCTGGATGCCGGGATTGTTTCCCGAGAAGACCAGTCATGGTTGAGCAGCTAGATCTGAGATTTTCGACGCTGGTCTCTAGCTTTCTAGCGTCGTGCGAAAATGCGCCAGCCGCTTGTACTGTTTCACCTAATTCATTAGAGGTGTTGTCCGTCAAGTTCTCGAAACGAGTCTTGGACTTTATCGTGTATCAGTGCGTCGATTTGTCTCTTGTTGAGATTCTGGCACGGCCACGATTCAGTAGAAGTATTTGGCACAGTTTTGGCACAGTCTGATGGGGTGAACCCCTTCGTTGAGACAGTTTGGAATTACTCCGCCCTGAGAGCCTCGATGGGGTCCGTGGTGGCGGCGCGCAGCGCAGGCACCATTGCCGCCAGAATCGTTACGATCACCAGAGTTCCAGCCACGCCGGCGAGCGTCGAAGGATCGTAAGCCGAAACTCCGTAGAGCATCGCGGATACGAACCGCACTGTGAAGAGCAGCGCAATCGCCCCCAACAGCAGTCCCAAGGCCAGCAATCCGAAGGCTTCCCTTAAGACCATCCGCAGCACCATCCCGCGCGTCGCGCCCAGTGCCATGCGTACGCCAAGCTCGCTGGTCCTTTGCGCCAGGCCCGCCGAGAGCAGGCCATATAGCCCGAGCGCGCTCAAGAGCAATGCCAGCACGCCAAAGAAATTCGCCAGTAGGGTGATCAATTCTTGACTCCCCAACGCAGCGTCCATTTGTTCGCGCAGCGTAACGAAGATCACCAACGGCACCGTCGGCGCAATCTCCGCAATCGTTTTGCGAAAAGCCGCAATCGCCTGCGCCTTTGTTCGCGAATGTATCAAGAACACCAGGTTCCCCAGATTATCGATCCGTTGCGCCGATAAGGGCAGGTAGATAGTCCGCGGCGGCCCTTCCCGGATGTCGGAAAACTTAGCGTCTTCCGCCAATCCAATCACCCGGCATGCCACCGGTTCGGGAAACTCCTTGGCGTCCTTGCTGCGCATATATCTTCCCAACGCCTGCTCATGCGGAAAGAAAAACGCAGCGGCCGACTGGTTCAAGATACACACGTTGAGTTGACGCTCATTTTTCTCAAACTCGCGGCCCGCCAGGATGCGCGTCTTCATCGCCTGGAAGTATCCGGGGCCAACATCGTTATAAGCCAACTTGGTATCCTCGGGCGGATTGGGCCCGTCGGCCACGGCCTGAAAATCGGCAACAATCTTTTCTCCGGTCATCGGCGTCTGCGACGTGGCGGCCGCCGCATCCACAGCTGGCATCTCCATCAGCCGGTCCACGATGCGCTGATAGAGGTTCAGCCTGGCGTCGCCTTTTTGATGCAGGAGGTACAGCGGAGAGGTTTGTATCGTGACGTGGTCCAAGTCGAAACCCGTGTTCTCGCTGCGGAGCTTGATCACGCTTTGTGACAGCAGCACTGCCAGCACCACCAACACCAGCGACATCGCCACCTGAATCGGAACAAACATGCGCCCGGCGATCTGCCGGCGCCCGCCCAAGGTGTTGCGGGCCTTCAACAGCAAACCTGGGTCGGTGTGCGCGGCTCGCCATGCTGGCACTGTGCCGGAGATCAGAGTGGTCAACACCGCGAACAGCGCCGTCATCCAGAAAATCGCCTTGTCGGGATGCACAGACATCGATTCGAACATCATCGGGTCGCGGAAGAAATGCAGTAAGAAGCTGCTGCCGTACCAGGCCGCGATGGCACCCAAGCCGCTGCCGGCGATGGCGATCACAAAACCCTCCGTCAGATACTGACGCACCAGCCGAACGGACGAAGCCCCTACCGCCGTACGCACCGCAAACTCACGCTGCCGCGCGGCGACACGCGATAGCATCAGGCCGCCAATGTTGACGCAGCACAGCAGCAACACCGCTCCCACCAGGCCCTGCATCAAATACAAAGGCTTGGCGTACGTCCGGCTCACGTAGGTCGGCAATCCACTCCGCGCGGAGCTGACCTTCAGGTAGGCCTTCTCGACGTACGGATCATGCTGAAACCGGGGAGGAATAAACCGGTCGAACAAACTTTTCTGCAGGAGCGCCAACCCGGCATTTGCCTGCGCCAGCGAAACTCCCGGTTTCAGCCGCCCGATCACCGAACAGCCAAAAGCCGCATCCGGATCGTCCAGCACATCCTTATTCGCCAGAACCGATGCGAACTGGAAAGGCAGGTACATCTTCGGCTCTTCGCCTGGCCACACCCCATGGAAGTCGGGCGGCGTAATACCCACTACTGTTACTGGCACGTCTGAAATCTTGATCTGCTTGCCCACGATATCCGAGGCACGGCCGTAGAAATCGCTCCAGAAGCCGTAGCTCAAGACGACCGGCCAGCCTCCGCTGGGTCCGCCCCGCACATCGTCATACCCGGCGATCAAACGGCCCCGGTATGGTTGAACTCCCAGCAGATCGAAGGCGTTGCCGCTGACCATTACTGCAAAATATCCTTGGACCGATCCTTCCTTGTCTTTGATCAGAACTTGGCCGCCATCCCAGGCGGAAAGGTCTCGGAACGAGGACTGTTGCTCGCGCAGCCCTTGCAGCATTCGGTACGGCATGAAGGCGTTGTTCTCTTCCGAATCGGGCTCCGCCGCGCTGGGTATCCCCACCTTCACCAGATGAAACGCGTCCGGCGTTGGCAAACTCCGCAGCACCAGCCCATAGAGCAGCGTAAAGATGGCGGTGTTTGCGCCGATGCCGAGCGCCAATGTGAGGACCGCCGTAAGGGACAGGACAGGGTTTTTGCGGAGCGACCGCAGGGCCAACACGACATCGCGATACCAGCTGCTCAGCATGGGTTGAGTGTACTCCGAAAGTGACCTTCTGTTGGAGGCCCGGCGCTCGGCTTGCTGGCTAGGGGTTGCTCGGGGAAAAAAACCACGGCGCGTGTCGGGCGCTGATATTAACTGAAATCTTCCCGTTCTGAGAGTTGCCATTTTCCCAACTATCTTAAGTCCCGATAAGTCTTAGAGCTTTAACGGAAGCGCGCTTCGCGAAGTAGGTGACGGGAGTAAGGTGCTGTGGCGCGCTCCCTGGTAAAGCGACTTGGAGGGAGCCGCGCGGGTTTGCGGCGGACGCGGAACCTATGCAAGTTGAAGCCGGAAAAAGAGATTTGTTCGGCGACAAGGCGAACAGCAACGGACCGTGCCAAAGCACGCAGAGTTTTCTTGATGGAAAGAGTTGTTTCATGCGGCGGCAGTGACCAGGGGTGGAGAACGAAGCTGTACTTGGGCGGCCGCGAGTCTCTGGACGACCACCATGGGTCCAGCGCACTTGGGGCGGAGCCAAAGATCACTGGAGTCCTTGGTGCGTGACGTGTGTTGCTCTGTCCGCAGTGCTCTAGCCGAGCAACTGAAAGCAAAGAGGCATGAGCGTGGCACGCCGTCGGTTGGCCAGGAAGCTGAAAGGAGCACATGCTCTGGACCTCCGACCACATGCACGTAAGGTGTCGGAAGACCATGGATGGCAAGAAGGCACTGCTTTGGCCGCAAGGCCGACTCCCAGGCTTCTTAATCAGCTTCATTGGCTCGATACTCAGGACGGCCCGCATGACGTGCGACCTCCCGGCTCACCGTTGACGCAGCTCGGTCCGAGCGTTTGGCTATCTCACGAATCGACGAATCGGAATCTATCCCTCGAGAGATGTCTTCTCGCTCCGTCAGTGTAAGGGCTTGGGGCGAGCGCCGACGGGCTGCCTGAACAATCCCACCGTGATGCGAGAAATAAGGTGAATTGACGAATATTCTAACACGACCGAGCAAAAAGACTATTTCATCGACGATGGCTGCTTCAGAGATGATGTCGCGACGCGGCTGATAAGTGAACTGCGCAAACAGGGGATGGAGACTAACGAAAAACCTGGTCGGGAGGGTCGTGGTCGGAGGGGCGCACGGAATTGCGGGCACGTTGAGTGAGGCGGGTTGCCCATTCAACCCACGGTACGGCCTCCAACTCTGCCAGGTAGGAATACGCTACAGGCACGACCAGCAAGGTCAGCAGCAAACAGAGCGTTTGCCCTCCGATAATCGTTACGGCAATGGAGGCGCGCTGTTCCGAGCCCGCGCCGATGCCAATCGCCACGGGGATCAGCCCGGCAATGATGGAAAGCGTGGTCATCAGAATGGGCCGCAAGCGTACGCGATTTGCCTCCAAGATCGCTTCTCCCACCGGCATCCCTTCGGCTCGCAATCGATTCGTGTAGTCCACTTGCAGAATGCCATTCTTTTTCACGATGCCCAGCAGGAGAAACATCCCCAACGCGCTCCAAAGGCTGAGCGCGCGTCCCGTGATCCACAGTGAGAAGAGCGCGAAAGGCACACTCAGCGGGAGCGTGAGCATGATGATGAAAGGATGAGAAAAGCTCTCAAATTGCGCTGCGAGAACCATATACATGAAGATGGAAGCGAGGAGCATGGCCAGCAGGAGATTCACGGTTGTCTCTTCGAGGATTTTCACTTGCCCGGAAAATACGTACGAATAGCCGACCGGCAGCCCTACTTCCTTGATGGATTGCACAGTGTGGGCAGCGGCGAGGTCGAGCGGATAGCCGGCAGCGACGTTGGCAAAGACGCTGACTTGAAATTCACGGTTGTAGCGCTGGAGCGACGCCGGCCCAGCGCCGCGCCCGATGCTGGCGACATTTTCGAGGCGCACCTGTCCCAACTTCGTTGAAGGCACCATCATGCGCGCCAGAACATCGGGATTGTCCCGCTGCTCCGGCAGCAATTGCATCGTGACGGGATACTGTTCCGAGCCTTCCTTGAATCGGGTAATTTCGTCTTCGCCGGAATAGAAGAGTCTGACGGCATCGCTGACATCCGTCATGCGCACGCCGATGTCTGCGGCCCGCTGTCGGTCCACCTTCACCTGTAGCTCCGGCGTGTTCAGGTTCAGGCTGGGGTTGACGTCAACAAGTTCCGGATAATTCATCATCCGGCCGGCGGCTTGCTTGCTGATTTCCGCAAGTTGCGTTAGTTCCGGCCCGCGGATGACCGCGGCGATGGGAAAATAGATTTCGCCACCCAAGACAGAAGGCAAACGCACGTTGTAGGTCATGTTCCGGTAAGTGGCGAGGACGCTGCGAACGGCTGTGGCCAACTGCGTGTGACTGCGCTTTCGCTCGCTGCGCGGCACTAGCACGATGAAGAGGTGCGCGTGATTCGTCGGTCCGTGCGTAAACGATTGGATGAGCGCCACCTCCGGCAAGGCAATCACGCGCTCAGCGATTTCCTGCGCGCGCTGGGTGGTTTTCTCGAGTGAAGTGCCTTCGGGAAGCGTATAGGAACTGATCAGTTCGGACTGGTCATCGGCGGGAATCCAATCGCGCCCGACCAGGTGATAGAAACCGAAGGTGGAGAGGAAAGTCGCGACGCAAATCAGGATGATCGCGCGCCGGTGCGCCAGCGACCAGCGCAGCATCCTCAGATACATCTCTTCCACAGAGTGCAGCACTCCTCCGGAGTGCGCCTTCTTTTCGCCACCGCCCAATTTCAAGAAACGCGAGCTCATCATCGGCGTCAGCGTGAAGGCCACCAGCAGCGAAACGAGGATCGCCATCGCCATGGTCCACCCGAAGGAATTCACGTACTTCCTGGCGTAGCCGCTCATGAAGGCAATCGGCAGAAAAATGATCACCAACGAGAGAGTTGTGGCCGTCACCGCCAGCCCGATCTCCTTCGTGGCTTCAATCGCCGCTTGAATGCGGTTTCTTCCCTTCTCTTCCATGAACCGAAAAATGTTTTCGAGGACGATGATGGCGTCATCAATCACGATGCCCACGGCCAGCGTCAGTGCCAGGAGCGTTATGTTGTTCAGAGAGAAGTCCATGCCCCGCATCAACGTGAACGTGGCAATTATGGACGCCGGGATGGCCACCGCGGCAATCAAGACCGCGCGCCAGTTTCGGATGAAGAGCCAGACCACCAGGCTGGCGAGAATACTACCCAGAATCAGATGCTCGATCAGCGAGTGAACGGAAGCCTTGATGAAGTCAGAAATGTCGTGAACCACTTGGAGTTGAACACCGGGCGGCATCTGCGCGCGCAAATCGTTGAGCTTGCTCCTCACGTCGTCCGCGACGCGTACGGTGTTGACACCCGATTGGCGCAGCACCTGAATGGAGACCACGTCTTGCCCGGGAAGACCCTTGCGAAATAGGGCCGACCATGTGCGAAGTTCCTGGGCGCCATCCTCCACTCGCGCCACATCGCGGATGCGCACCGGCGTGCCTCCGCGCGTACCGATTACGACCTCACCGAATTGCTCCGCGGAAGTGACGCGCCCCAGCGTCCGGAGCCCCAGTTCCTGCGGCCCAGTGATCATGCGTCCGCCCGGAGCTTCGATGTTCTCGCGCTGCAAGGCCGAGCGCACGTCCAGGACCGTGAAGTTGTGAGACGTAAGCTTCTGCGCATCCAGCAGTACGCGGACTTGCCGGCCTTGCCCTCCATTGAGCTCGACGCTGCCTACCCCATCCACCGTTTGAATGGCGCGACGCACCTGCTTGTCCGCAATTTCGGTCAGCTCGCGGCGGCTCATCGGACCGCTAACAAGGAGCGTCATGATGGGATCAGACTGCGGATCCTGCTTGGTGATGATTGGCGGAAGCGTGTCGCGCGGTAGCCGGTCGATGGCGCCCGAAACTTTTTCACGAATGTCCTGAGCGGCGCCCTCGATGTCGCGCTCCAACACAAAAGTGCACGTAATTTCAGCGAAGCCTTCAAACGACCAAACGTTGATTTCATCGATGCCGCTGACGGAGGAAATAGCGTCCTCGAGCGGCAAGACCACCCCGGTGACAACTTCTTCGGGAGTTGCCCCGGGCAGGCGTACTTCCACGTTCACCGTGGCGGGGTCCGCTTTGGGAAAAAGATCAACGGCCAAGCCCCGGTAGGAAAACACCCCGAGCGTGACTAGGAATGCAATCAGCATCACCGTGAAGACGGGATACTTTACGCAGGTTTCGGAGAGCTTCATCGGCGAATGCGCTGCTTGCTCACGGCGTCCTCTTTATCTCACCGCAGGCACGTTGCCTTCGGATCGTTCTTCTACCGTGGCGCCATCGTGCAATTCGCCGGAAATGGCCACCGCCACACGGTCGCCTGGCTTCAGTCCCTCAGCCACTTCGAAACGCCGCCCGTGTTCGTCTTCTGTCTGCCCGGCCGGCCGAATCTGGTGCTCCGAGACGCGATTGCCGTTCAGCAGAAACACTTTGTAAACGCCATAACGGTAGTTCACGGCACGCTCGGGGAGAAAGATCGCTTTCTCTTCTTTCTCGCTGGGTATGGATGCTTGTACGAAGAAACCTGGTTTCAGCCGCCCATCCGAATTGGTGATCAAAGCTTCCGCTTCAAACGTGCGCGAATCCTGCGCCACAGAGGGATTGATCCGCGAAATCTTCCCTTGAAAAGTCTCACTCGGAAAAGCCTCCACGTGCAGATCCACAATCTCGCCGTCCTTGACCCATCCCGCCCACCGTTCCGGCACTGCCAGGCGCGCGCGCAAGTGGTCCGTTCGCACCAAAACCATCACTGGACTCTGCACCCGGAGGTATTCGCCGGGATGCACGTCGCGCGTCTTGATGGCGCCGGGAAATGGCGCACGAAGGATCGCGTCTCCCAGCTTCTTCTCGGCCAGTTTCTCGCTGGCTTCACTGGAAATCAGCAGCGCTTTCAGCCGGTCGATTTCTTGCAGCGCTACGGTGTACGTCGCCCTCGTACTCTGATAGCGGCTCGCCGCCTCATCCAGCTGCTGCTGCGAGATTAGATTGTCCTTGAACATTTGCTGCGCACGGCCGTATTTGTGGTCCGCATCAAAGAGGTCCGCCTCCGCCCGCTGCACGGAAGCGAGTTTCTTCGGGTCCGTGGGCGCTGGGTCATTTGGGCCGATCCCCAGCTGTGCCCGCACTTGTGTAACCAATCCTCGTTGGCGGTCCACTTCGAATTGCAATTCCTGGGGATCGATCGTGATCAGCGGCTGACCTTCCTTGACGTTATCCCCAACATCAGATAACACCTCGACAACGCGGCCTTCCACCTGCGAACTCAAAGTGCTCTCTTCCAGCGCGTAAAGTGAGCCAACGGCCTGGATGTGCCGCCGGGCTGTTTCCTCGGCAACGGCGTAAAAATGCACAGGAGTCGGGTGAGCCGCATCTCCCAAGACGCTGCTCGGTTGGCTCCTCGAACACCCAGTAGCAAGCACCATGGCCAAGGCCACGGAAGGGACGAGACAGTTCACGCCTCGCCGGCAATCGCGCTTTCGGTAAATTTCTTGACGCACTTTGACTGGCAATCTCCCGTCCATGTTTTTCGACGTATGTGATAGCCAAGGGTTTCGCCTGTGGCTCGAACCCAAGAATTGTACCAACGCCGGGGCGAGAATCTACAACACAATAGTAAATTGGCAGCTGAACACTGTTTTAAAATGGCAGCGTCGGCTCAAAGAGCTATTTGAACTCGCGGGCGTCGATGGTGGCCATGCCCATCGGTTCCGTGACACTTTTTCGATTTAGCTGTTGCGGGCCGGGGTGCCGGTGGACCGCGTGAGTGTGTTGCTCGGGCATCACAACATCCGTATTGCGGAGCGACAATATTCGGCGTGGGTGGAGAACGGCAAGAACAACTCGAATCCGACGCGCAGCGGCCGTGGAGCGAAGATCCCATTGCCCTAATTCAAGGTACGCCGCGGGTACATGAAAAAGCGGAGCGTCTCAATTGATTTACTTGAATTCGCCACTGGTGCGCTTGTTGACGACCCGTCGGTCTGTGTTTGGCATGGGAAGTCTATAACCCAGGCTAAAGTGGCCGAAGAATAGCGAAATTAAGACATGGCCAGCGGTCACTTGTCCGATAAGCCCGGGATCAATCGAGGAACTTCTCTCGCGTGCACGCGAGCCTTTGTGCAAATCTCTGAAAGAATCTTCTGGACTTTTCACAAATTTCGGCTGATAACGATTGTACTAAGCCCATCCCAAACATCCCAATCTAGGAGGATAGATCATGCGAATCAAGAGGTTTGCCGTTTTTGCGACGACACTGCTCTTCGTAGCACTTGCTCTGAGCCTTGTAGCCAGGGCTGCCGATCAGCACTCTGGCACCTGGAAGATGAACCCTGCAAAGTCAAAGTACAGTCCCGGACCAACACCGAAGAGTATCACGGTAAAGATCGACTCTGACGGAGATAACATCAAGCTCAGTTCAGAGGGAATCGACGCCGCTGGGAATCCGACTCATGTCGAGTACACCGCAAAATACGACGGCAAAGACTACCCGATTACTGGCGTGCCGAACGCTGATACAGTAGCGTTAGAACGGCTCGACGCCAGCACGACCCGTTCCACCATAAAGAAAGGTGACCAGGTTGTGATGACCGTGACGTCGGTGATCTCTAAAGCCGGAAAAACGCGGACCTCGACATTCAAGGGCAAGGACACGCAGGGGCAGGATGTAAATAACGTCGTCGTTTACGACAAACAGTAAAACGATTTCTTCAACTTTTTTCGCTGATGCGGACGTGCGAGGTGCTCGCAGGGCCGTTGGCGAGCCTGCGCTGAGTTTTGCCACGCACGGTGAGCTATTGCCAGAAAATTCGTCCCGCTGGTCGCGGAACCCCGGCAATGTCTACGCCCGGGGAAATCGATTTACATTATTCTGCGACGTCTGAACAGAGTCACGGGCGTGCCTTCGGCTCTGGTTCCGCCTTCGGAGCCGGCGCGGCGTGCTGTTTCGGCGCCTCGCACACATATTTCTTGATTGTTACTTGTGCGACCAAAAAAATAGGCTTTTGTTCGCGCTTCTCAGGATGATCTTTTATGTACTGAAGAACTAGGTCAAGCGTGGTTCTCACTGTCGCGCTATCGGGAATACAAATCCTCTGACCGGTGTCTGCCCAATTGAGCGCGAGCGTCCCGACCACCCCGGCAACGTACGCCAAGCAAACATCAGGCGGATGATCGTTATCGTATTGGCAGACCGCCAAGAAGTCATCGCCCCGGTTTATAATGTCCGAAGTTTTCTGGGCCTTCGCCACGCTTAAAATCGTCAAAGCCAAAACTGTAATGATTAGCGTTTTTATATAGGGTGCCTTCATGGCTGTGACTCCGAAAATGCATTGACCGGCGCGAGTTCAAATTCCGCCATCGAACGGGGTGCCTATTTCTTGACGCCCCTGACATACGAAACCCCACCGGGACGCTTATTGACGAGCAATAAGATGAAGATTTCGAGCTTCATCAGGCACGTCCGTTCCCGCTGGAAAGGCTTCGGGAGAAGAATGCAGAATCCTTCCGTAGCCAGCAATGGAACGAAAGTAGGAGAGGATGAAACTGAAGTCCTAGCGGGTTACCGAGAAGCCTTGTCTTTACCCATCGACTTGGGAGCCGCATTCCGATTCCCCTGAGAAAATTGCGATGGCAGGCGCTGGCTTGGGACCGCTTGAATTGAACGAGAATTAGTTTCACCATTGGCGCGCAATGCGCCCTTCAATAATTGCGTAGGAAGAACGGGAAAGGCTATGAGCGCGCGTTACTGCGAGTCCTTCGGCGAATGCTGAACGTGGCAGTCCGAAAGAAACTACTACCACCCGGGGGTAGTCCAATTCCCGGCTCCGGGGCATGGCCTGCTGTTAACCAATCAGGACGAGTGCGTCCGCCACACCAATTAATGCATGTATGTCCGAATGATTCGCTGTCGCGCGCCTTTGTTCCGGGAGCGACAAGGGAGTGAAGCCCCAAGAGTCCGCAGCATTGACACGAACAAATCTCTTACTCGAGGTCGGAAAAGTGCAACGACTTCGCAAGGCCTCCAGTCGCGCAGCAACTCTGAGGCGGTCAGACGTGTAATCGATGAGCGCCTGGCAGTGGAAGCAGGTCTCCAGGTCCTGCAGAACCTGCGAAGGTTCGGAGGTCCAGAGGACGTCTTCGGGCGCGCTCGAACGAAGAAGAGATGATTCCTCTGCCAGCGGGCCCGCTGGTGTTCGATACCGGCATTTACATCCGCTTCAGCCGGGGAGAGAGCTTTCTCTGGCTGGGCGAGGACACCCGGGTCTTCCAGCGAACCATCCTGACCGCGGTCGTCGCCGCCGAACTCTACGCCGGTACCCGCGACCATCGGGGG
>WNGP01007952.1_pt1 | contig 16093 bp, 13 predicted proteins | sample 5407671 | NCBI WGS metagenome assembly WNGP01 (sample SAMN13153381, study PRJNA577476) | soil metagenome | isolation source: 40 cm soil or saprolite under Garry oak tree replicate 2 | place: USA:California | collected 2016-06-15 | reverse complement strand
TCCTTCGCGGCCGCCACCTGGCGCCGGGCCGCTTCCACCGCTTCCGCGGCCGCGACCGCCGCACGAGCCTCGGTGGCTGCCCGCTCGGCCAGCGAGCCCGCCTCGCGTGCGGCCGCCTTGTCGGTCGCCTCGCGGGTCGCCCGCTCGCTTGCCGTTTGACCCAGCTGCTGCCTGAGCTCGGCCCTCTCGCGCTCGAGCGCCGCGCGCTCTCCTTCCAAGGACCGCACCGCCTCCGCCTTGCGCTGGAGGTCCTCCTCCAAGGCCCGTACCCCGGCGCGTCGCTCGGTCAACCGATCCCGCACCTCCTGCTCTCGCGCCGTGCGCTGCGCCAGCTCCGCCTCCACTCCCGCGAGATCCCGCTCTCCCGCGCTCTGCTCCGCCGCGGCCGCCTCTCGCTCGCGCTCCGCCTGCGCCGCCTGGATCTCGGCCTGCGTCCGGTCCTGTCCCGCTTTGGCGCGGCGCTGTCCGGCGTTGTGCAGCCGCTCGGCCGCGAGGGCGAGGTCGCCCTCGAGCCGGCCGATCTCGAGCTTCGCATCGGCCAGGCGCCGCTCCACCTCGGTGCGCGTCGCTTCGGCCGTATGGCGCGCCTGCGCGCGCGCCTCCCGCGCCTTCTCCCCCTGAGCGAGCCGGGCGCGGGCCGCCGGCAGGGCCGTCCCCAGCTCAGCCGCGCGCACGCCCAGGCCCCCGAGCGCCAGGTCGAAGTCCTCGAGCTCGCGGCGGACCAGCGTCAGCGCGACGCCGAAGCGCTCTTCGATCATCTTGCCGTAGCGCTCGGCTTTGCCCCGTTGGCGCGCCAGGCTGCGGACCTGCGTCTGCACCTCGGCGATGAGGTCCTCGAGCCGGGCGAGGTCGGCCGCGGTTTCCTCGAGGCGGCGCTCGGTGCTGCGCTTGCGATCCCGGTACAGGCCGATCCCGGCCGCCTCCTCGAACAGGGACCGGCGCTCCTCCGCCTTCTCCGACAGCAGGGCATCGATCATCTTCGCTTCCATCACCACGCCCGCGTTCGCGCCGAGGCCCGTGCCGCGCAACAGGTCCTGCACGTCGCGCAGGCGCACGGCGGCGCGATTCAGGAAGTACTCGCTCTGGCCGGAGCGCGACAGGCGGCGGCTCACGACCACTTCCTTGTACGCGAGCGGCAGCGAGCCGTCCGAGTTGTCGAACACGAGCGAGACCTCCGCCACATTCACGGGGCGCCGGCCGGTCGAGCCCTGGAAGATGACGTCCTCCATCTTCCCTCCCCGTAACAGGCGGGGCGACTGCTCGCCGAGCACCCAGCGCACCGCATCCGAGATGTTCGACTTGCCGCAGCCGTTGGGCCCGACGATCGCCGTGACGCCGGCGTCGAACGGCAGCTCGACTCCTGCGGCGAAGGACTTGAACCCCGACAGCTCCAGCCGGCTCAATCTCATGGCGTGGTCTCCACCCGGGTGACGAGTGTGGCGTGGACGCCGGCCCGGGCGAGCCGGGCCTGCGTGAGCGTCGCCTGGTCCGGCGATTCGAAGGCGCCGACCAGCGTGGGCCCGCCCGCCCGCCAGCGCACGGCCGGCACGCCCAGCCGGCGCAGGCTGTCGAGATTGCCGGCCGGGGCGAGCTGGAGCGAGTACGGAGCCCGCAACAGATCGCCTTGTCCCTTGGGGACGGCGCCGCGCCGCCAGAGGCTGGCACGCGCCGCGGCCGCGGAGTCGCGAGAAGGATACGGGCCCGCGAGCACGCGGTACCAGATCGTGCCGCGCCCGAGCGGGACGGGCGTCACGAACGCGCCCGCGGCACCGCCGGCGACGCCGTCCGCGAACGACAGCGCCTTAGGCAGCGTCCCGAACGCCGCGAGCTGCACCGTCCAGGCGAGCGTCTCGGCGCGCGCGGGGGCGGGGCGGGACGGCGTCGGGAGCGCGCGGTGCGGAGGGGGAGGCGCGATGGGCGGACGGCCGGCTTCTCGCGCCAGCAGTCCCCAGCCCCCGGCGGCGCCAGCCGCGAGCGTCACCACCACGACCACGGGCCGGGCGGCGCGGCGCCGCGGGACCCGCGTCGCGCCGGAGTGTCTGCGCTGCGTCGGGAGCGGGGCGGGAGCCCGCTCCGGGATGGCGGACATCGGCGGCGGCGTCCAGCGCTCGCGCACCACGCCGAGCGGCGGAATCCCGCGCTCCAGCGCCGTGAGGATCCCCTGGCCGATCGACGACTCCGGCTCGAAGCCGTCGGGCGACAACACCAGCAATCCGTCGGGAACGGCGGAGAGCCGGGCGAGAGCCCCGGCAGAGAGGTACAGGAGCAGCAGGGCCCCCTCCGCGCGGAACCCCGCGTGCAGCTTGGGCCAGCGCTCGTGTCCCAACACGTCGCCCGCCTTGGCCGTGTACGACCCCGCCGGGATGAAGAAGACTCCCTCGATCGGATGCGCGGTCTTCGTGAGCGAGACGCCGTACTCGAACGCGTCCACGATGCCGTCGCTGGGCGCGAGGCCGACAACCTCGTGGAGGCGCGGCTCCTCGATCCACAGATCCACGAGGGCCACGCGCCGGTCGTCCACCACCGCGGCCCGGGCCACGTCCCAGGCCGCCTGCGCCGCCCACCGCAAGTCCCCCGTCGCCGGCACCAGCGCGATCAGGGCCTGCGATTCTACGAGCGCGGGAACCAGGTTCGCGAGGCGGGAGCGGGGAAGGGGGCGCAGGGTCACGGGGCGGGCTGGTAGATCCAGAACGGTCGCCCCAGCTTGCGGCCGATCGCCTCCGCCTGGTCGCGCGTCGGGTACGGTCCCAGCACGACGCGATACCCGTCGTCGGGACCCTTGGGCGGCAGGACACGTGCCGCGAGTCCCGCGCGGGACAGCTGCTGTGCCATCTCCGTCGACCAGGCCTCGTTCTGGGACGTGGAGACCTGGACGTAGAGCGGGCCCTCGCTTCCTCCCCCCGGTGCGGCAGCATCGCCCGCTCCGGTCGGGGCGCCGGCCTGTGCGTCCGCGAACGCGCCGCGGTAGCCGCCGCGCGAGCGCCAGGTCGTGAACAGCCAGATATCGCCGTTACCCCCGCTCACGCGCCCTGTCTCCTTGAGCGAATCGGGTCGGTAGGCGACGACGTCGTTGCCCTGTCCCACCACGAGAGAGCCGTCGGGAGTGACGGTCGGCAGGTCCGCGTCCCACGAGGTCGCCACGCTTCCGACCAAGGTCTTCACCGGCAGATCGACCACCCAGACCGAGTCCCCGATGGATGGGCGCGCGAGGAGCCACCGTCCGAAGCTGTCCAACCGCAAGGTCGACGCGGGCGTGGGCAACGCGACGCCATCCATCTCTTCTCGCTCGTAGCGGTCGAGGACGGCGAGCCCCGCCCCCGTGCTCCGCCCGACGTATATGCGATGCCCCGACGCCGAGAAGGCCAGCGCCCGCGGATGATCCGGGAGGGCGATGAACGTCGGGTCGCGGCGCGCCAGCGGATCGATGAGGAGCACGCCACTGTCGCTGGCGACGGCGACGAGGTCTCCCCACCGTGTGGCGGCCACAGCTCCGCCGAGCGGCATGGGGCGTGCGGCGGGCGGTTGATCGGCGGCGAACGTCACCAGTCGCAGCGTGGACGGTCGTGCCGGATCGCCGGGCAGCACGGCCACGAGACGCTGGTCCGCGGCGCCGAACAACTCGTGCGGCACGGCGGGGAGGGGCTGCGGCCAGGTGAGCCGGACGCGCCGCGCGACCGAGATCACCCGATGCTTGTTGTCCACCGCGAACAGGGTCTGGTCGGGCCCGAGCGCGGCGAGCACGATGGCGGCGGCGAGCGAGTCGACCCGCCCGGTCTCGAGGTCGACGGAAAGGAGCACGCCTTTGTCGGTGGTGACGAAGACCAGCTCGGACTCGGGGTCGAGGCCGATCGCCTGGGCGATAGGGGGGAGACGACCGCGGACCGCGTTGGGGAGCTCGGTGAGCGTAGGGAGCCGGTAGGCCCGCACGGCTCCCCCCTTGCGGGGCAGACGCAGCGCCACGGCGGGGCTGCGGTTCCCGCTGGCAACCGGTCGGTTAACTGCCTGGCGTGATTGGGATTGCGACGACGGAGCAGCCGGCGCCTGGGAGCGGCAGCCCCACAACGCCAGACCGGCTACGAGGATGCTCCAACGACGGGTAAGCAAAGGGCCTCGCCGGACAAGATAGGCAACCGGCGAGGCCCACGCAACTGGTTTAGGGACGCGGAGTTAGAACGTCGGGCCGAGACTCACGGTCCAGTAGGGGGTACGGTACGCGCGATCGAGCGGCCGTGTGTAATCGAGTCGCACGACGAGGAAGCCGAGCACGTTCGCGCGGATCGAACCGCCCCAGCTGCGCAGCAGCGTGCGCACCACCTCCGGGTCGTCGCCCGGGTCGGCCGTGACCTTCAACTGCGATCCGGTGCGCCAGGCGATCCCGACGTCGTAAAAGATGGCGCCCTCGATCGGGGGGAACCCGATCGGAAGGAACCCGAGCGTCAGCGACCGTGTGAGCGGGAACCGCAGCTCGACATTCCCGACGGCCACGCGGGAGCCGATGAGTTGGTCCAGGGCCGCGCACCCCGTGCTGCTGGCCGCACCCACACCGAACACCGGGTTGGCGTTGCTAATCTGCGAGTAGCACTCGTGGTTGACCAGCGACACCGCGGTATAGCCGCGCATCAATTCGGTGTTGCCCAGGAATACGGGAAACTGATCTGCGTCCCGGCCGAACCGGCCGTAGAACAGCGTGCGCACCGCGAGGGTGAAGGGCCGGGCGAACAGGTATTTCCGGAGGTCGGCGAGGCCGCCTACGAACTTCCACCCGCCGATCGCGGGGGAGATTTGGAGCCGGGCGCGGGACCCTGTGAACGGTCCGACGGGGCCGAACAGGGCGTCGTCGTGGGCCAGGGCCAGCGTCGGCGAAGCGTAGGCGATCGACGGGTGGACGGACGTCTGTTGGTTGGTCACGCCGAGGTAGTGGCCGGTGGTATCGAAGAACGCCTGCTGCTCGAGGATCGCGTCGCTGAGGCCGATGACGTGGAGCCCCAGCTCTACCCGGTTGAAGCGGCTGAATGGGTAGTATGCGCTGGTGAAGGCGTCGCGTACCACCAGGCGGCGAATGCGCGTCGAGAGCAGGACGGACGTGTTGCCCGGCGTGCCAGGGGTAGAGACTGCACCCACCGAGCTCGGCACGTAGAAGTAGGACGGATCCTGGGAGAGGCCCGCCCCCCACGCGAGGCGACGACTCTGGTTCCCGTACAGGGCGAACACCTGCGCCTCGCTCAGCCGTCCGTTGAGGGCGCCACCGAGCTGGACCACTCGGTCGCCCAGCATGTCGGAAAGCGAGACGGACGTCCCGCCGAAGAACCCCCGCCCGAAGTTGTTCCGCGCATACCCCACCGTGGGCCGGGCCACGAAGTCGGTTGAGAATCGGGTGCGGTAGGGACGCATGGTGAATTCGCTCGTATCGGGCAGCGCCAGGGTGGCGGAGTCGAGGAGCGAGCGGACCGATACTACGCTCGAGTCGGCGTGGCCCGAGTCTGCGGCCGGGGGCTTCGCGGCGGACGAGCGGAGCCCGGCGGCAGAGCGGTAGATGGACGTCGCTTCACCGGGCCGCTGGGCGGGCGTTGCGGCGGCAGTGACGACGGGCGCCGAAGCGGTGTCCCGGACCTGCGGCACGACCAGCGAGAACACCTGCGGCGTCGCGTGCTCCTTGTACGGCTGCCGCCTCAGCGACCGGGGGTTGTCCAGCGCATAGACATCGTGGGTGCCGTCCTGGTAGTACGCGAACGCGAGGCGATCGGCCGCGTGTGCCCAGGACAGACAGGGAGAAAACGTGGTGATGCCGGTGACCCCGGTGTAGACGTCGGTCAGCTGGTAGATGTCGCGGTCCGTGAAGTCGTACAGGAAAATGTTGCTGATCCCCGTCCGATCCGAGACGAAGGCCAGGGACTTTCCGTCCGGAGCCCACACGGGGTTGATGTTCTTGCCCGCGTCCATGTGGTTCAGCAGCTCGATGTTGCCGGAGTCGAGGTGATACAGGGCGACCCGCATGTTGCCGAACCGTAGCGTGGTGAAATCGGTCCGGGGCCCGCGGTCGGTGGTGAAGGCGATCGTCTTCCCGTCCGGCGACCAGGCCGGGTGGAGGTCCGCGTAGCGGTCGTTGGTGAGCCGCCGCAGGTCGCTCCCGTCGCGATTGACGATGAACAGATCGGACCAGCCGCCATCGTAGCCCGTGAACGCGAGCTGCTTCCCGTCGGGGGACCAGGTGGGGCTCGTCGCGCCGTTCAGGGGGAGCGGGATGCGTCCCACCTCGCGATCCTGCTTGATGTCGAGGATCACCAGGTCGTCGCGGTCCTTGTGCTTGACGGCGATGGCGAACTCGCGCCCGTCAGGCGAAAACGAGCCCGCCGAGTTGATGAACCGCAGGCTTTCGAAGCTCGCGTTCATCGTGGACTTGACGAGCCGGCGCTTGATCCGTCCGGTCTCCGCGTCCGCCAAATAGAGATCCACGAAGAACGAATTGCCTTCGGTCAGAAACGCGATGTCCTTGCCGTCGGGCGAAAGCGCCGGAGCGAGGTGGAGCCTGCCCCCGGAGCGCTGCGCGGTCAGAATGCCCTTGGCGATGCGGCGGGCCCGATAGTGGTCGGCCAGCTGGGGAAGCACGAGGCCCTGCACTGCGTCGCGCCAGTCGTCGGACAGCTCCTGCAGCGAGCGCCCCAGCGCGCGCCGGAAGGCGCCCTCGATTCCCCCCATCCCCGTAGCCGAGCTCTGGAGGATCTCGCCGATCACCTCGTCCCCCCAGCGCTCGCCGATGTACGCCCACAGCGCGTGGCCGAAGTAGTACGGGAAGATCCGCGGGTCGAAGGTCATCTGCTCGATCGACGGGAGACTTCCCTCGAGGGAGGCATCGCGCAGCCACATGGCGGTGTGCGGGTCGATCGGGCCGAGCGACAGGTACTCGGCCATCCCCTCCATGAACCAGAGGGGGGGGTTCACGTTGCTGAGGTTTTGGAGGCCCCCGCCGATCTGGCCGTGGGTGAACACATCGAACTGGAACTGGTGGACCATCTCGTGCTGGAGGACATGCTCCAGCTCGGCGTACGAGCCCGTGAACGGCAGGACCATGCGGTGCTTGAACGGCTCGGTGACTCCGCCCAGGCCCTCGCCGCTCGCGTCGGTGACGTTCGTCTGCTGGAAGTCCGACGTCGAGGCGTAGAGGATGATGGGCTTGCGGGCCTGGAACTGGTGGTGCAGGATGCGCGACAGCCGTGCGTAGCCGCGCTCCGCCATGCGGGCCGCGTCGAGGGCCGCGCCGCGCTCCCGCTCGTAGTAGTACACCTCGAAGTGCTCGGTCCGGATGATCTGGAACTTGAAGTTCTATCCTTTCGACCCGCCTTCGGGGGCGGTGAGAACCGGCGGGGCATCGCCCCACAAGCGCTCCAGCTGATAGAAGTCGCGCAACTCGGGATGAAACACGTGTACCACGAAATCTACATAATCGAGCAGCACCCAGCGTCCTTGGGCCAGGCCTTCGACATGATGGGGCCGCACCCCTTGCGGGGCCAGGGTGGCCAGCAGGTGCTCGGCCATGCCGCGCACGTGCGCGTTCGAGGTTCCGGAAACGATCACGAAGTAGTCGGCGGCAGCCGTCAGACCTCGTAAATCGAGCACCACGGCGTCCACGGCTTTGCGATCGGTGAGCGCTTCGGCCACGAGGCGTAACGCTTCCGGCGGGCCCCCCGCGCTAGTCATAACGGCCCGGTCATCCCTTTGTTCCGACCAGGGGCTCGACGGCTACTCCTTGACCACGGTGACGAGGATCTCGGGACGCACGTCGGGATGAATCTTGATGCCCACGTGGAACTCGCCCAGCTCGTGGAGCGGCTCGGGCAGGTCCACTTTGCGCTTGTCGATGTGGATCCCGGCCTCCTCGAGCCGGCGCTGGATGTCGCTCGCGGTCACCGACCCGTACAGCTTGTCCTCTTCGCCGACCTTCACGACGAACGTGAGCTGCACCGCGGCGAGGCGTGACGCCTCCGTCTCTGCCGCCGCCTTTTCGGCCGCGCGCTGCCGGGCGATGCGCTCCGCCTCGTAGGTGATGCGCTTCTTGTTGGCCTCAGTGGCGAGGTAGGCGAGCCCCTTGGGCAGGAGGTAATTGCGCGCGTAGCCGTCTTTCACCTTCACGACGTCGCCCGCAGCCCCTAGATTCTGGACTTGTTCCCGCAGAATAATTTCCATCGGGCTCCTCAGCCGTAGCGCTTGATGTACGGGAGCAGGGCGAGCTGGCGCGCCCGCTTGATCGCCGTGGCGAGCTGGCGCTGATGCCGCGCGCACATGCCGGACAACCGGCTCGGCAGGATCTTGCCGCGCTCGGTGAGGAAGCGGCCCAGCGTGCGATCGTCCTTGTAGTCCAGCACGCGCGCCCCGGACTCGCACACGGGGCAGGTCTTGGCGGGCCGTCTCATACCTCTTCCTCCTCCTCGATCTCCTCTGCGTCGGCGGCGATGGCGGGAGCCGGGACGGGCTTCACGGGCTCGCCCTCGTTCACTACCATGAGGAACCGCAGCACGCTCTCGTCGAGCTTCACCGCCCGCGCGTACTCGGGGAGCAGGTCCGCCGCGGCCTCGAACTGCGCGACCACGTAGTAACCGCTGTCGCGCTTCTTGACGGGGAAGGCCAGCGTCCGCTTGCCCCAGTGGGCCACGTTGGTGAGCGTGCCCGTGCCGCCCTTGGTGATCAGGGTATGGAACCGCTCCAGCTTCTCGTTGATCGCGGGTTCTTCCAGGGCGCTGTCAAAGATGTAGACCGTCTCGTAGCGACGGGTCATGCCACCTCCCTTTGGTCGTAGGCGACCCGGCGCCGGTGCGGCACCGGGTAGGGGAATTGTGGACCGAAAGATAGACCCGGTCCCCGGGAAGAGGGAAGGGTGGGCCGGCCGCTGGCGCGTCCGGGAGCGGCCTTCTACACTGAAACTCGACGTGGCTCTCCGCCTGTGGCTCGCCTTGGTCGTCGCGGCGCCGTGCTCGCTTCCCGCGCAGGGCGATTCCGCCCGCGTGGCCGGGACGGCGCGCTCCGCCTTGAACGGGCAGCCGCTCGCGCGCGTGATGGTCGCCGTGCGCGGGACGCGGCTGTTCAGCGTGACCGACTCGACCGGCGCGTTCGCGCTCGCCGGGCTGCCCTCGGGGCGCCAAACGCTGCGCATCCTGTACGGGGACAGTCTCTCCTACGATCACGCCGTGACGCTCGAGCGCGGGAAGACGCTGCGGCTCGCGGTGTTGCTCGACGTGGCCGCCGTCGAGCTCGCCCCGGTGGTGGTGGAGGCCTCGAGCGTCGCCGCGCTGCGCAGCTTGGTGGGGTTCTACGAGCGGAAGCGGTTCGGCTTCGGGCGATATTACACGCCGGAGCAGATCGAGCGACGCCGGGGCCTGGACCTGCGGACACTGCTCGTGGAGGCGGGCGTACAAGTCCAATGCCGCCTGGGGGCGTGTGTGCCCATCGTGCGTGACGGCGGCAGGGCGTGCGTACCCACGCTCTACCTCGACGGTTGGGCAGCGCTCACCGACGACGTGAACCTGTTCCGGGCCGAAGATCTGGCGGCGGTGGAGATCTATCGGCGCGCGGCCGAGGTGCCGCTCGAGTTCGGCGAAGCGTTCGCAAGCTCCTGCGGGGTCATCGTATTGTGGAGCCGGCGGTAACGAAACGTCAGACGTTGAATCTAAACAGCAGAATATCCCCGTCCTTCACGACGTACTCCCGCCCTTCGCTCCGGACGACCCCCTGCTCGCGGGCCGCCTTGTAGGACGTCGCTTTCACGAAGTCATCGAACGCCACCGTTTCGGCCCGGATGAAGCCGCGCTGGAAATCCGAGTGGATCTCTCCCGCGGCATCGAACGCCGTGCCGCCGCGGTGCATCGTCCAGGCGCGCACTTCATTCTCCCCCACCGTAAAGAACGTCTGCAGGCCGAGCAGGTGGTAGCTGGCGTGGATCAACCGGTCCAGGCCGGGCTCGGTGACCCCCGCGGCCGCGAGGTACTCCGCCCGCTCGTCGCCCGACAGGTCGGCGAGCTCGGCCTCGAACTTCGCCGAGAAGAGGACGATCTCGGCTTCCTCGTGATGTGACTGGACGGCGGCGCGGAGCGCGGCGATGCGGCTGCCGCCACCCGAGGCGAGGTCGTCCTCGTTCACATTCGCGGCGTACAGGATGGGCTTCGCCGTGAGCAGGCCCAGCCGGCGCAGCGCCCCGATCGCCTGCTCGCCCTCGCCCGCCTCGCGCGCGCCGCGGCCCCGGTCCAGCTCGGCGACGACGCGCTCGAGCAGCGCCAGCTCGGCCTGCGCGTCCTTGTCCCCGGCGCGGGCGGTCTTGCGCGTCTTCTCGAGCCGCCGCTCGACCACCGCCAAGTCGGCGAGGGCCAGCTCGCCCGTGATCACGTCGTGGTCGCGGACCGGGTCCACGGGGCCCATGACGTGCACGACGTCCGGATCGTCGAAGCAGCGGATCACATGCACCACCGCGTCCACCTCGCGGATGTGCCCCAGGAACTGGTTGCCGAGGCCCTCGCCCTGGGAGGCGCCCTTGACCAGGCCGGCGATGTCCACGAACTCGACCACCGCCGGCACCTTCCGCTTGGGCTTGACGATCGCGTTCAGGCGCTCGAGGCGGGCGTCGGGCACCTCGACCACGCCGACGTTGGGCTCGACGGTGCAGAAGGGATAGTTCTCCGCCGCCGCCGCCCGGGACGAGGTCAGGGCATTGAAGAGCGTGGATTTGCCGACGTTGGGGAGCCCGACGATCCCGAGGCGCAGCATGTCACCCGGCGCCCTCGCGTACCCACCGGTCTACGGCATCGACCATCTGCGGCAGCAGCGTTTCGATCTGCTCCACCTGCTCGGGGCTGAAGGGCGCGAGCACGTACTCCGACCAGTCCGACACGCCTTCGGGAAGGGGGCCGACGCCGATGCGCAGCCGCGCGTAGGCCTGCGCCTGGAGCGCTCCCTCGATGCTCTTGAGGCCGTTGTGACCTCCGGCCGACCCGTCGGCGCGCAGGCGGAACGTGCCGGTCGGGATCTGGAAGTCGTCCACGAGCACAAGCAGATCGGTGGCAGGATTGAATGCGGGATCGGCGCGGAGCGACGCGAGCGCCGCGCCGCTACGGTTCATGGAGGTCGTCGGCTTGAGCACGCGAACGGGCACGCCGTGCACTTCACCTGCCGTGGCGCGGGCGCGCTCGGCCCGTTGGAACGGAGGCAGGCCCCAGCGCGCGACCACCGCGTCCGCGAGCCAGAAGCCAGCGTTGTGCCGCGTCGCCGCGTACTCGGGACCCGGGTTCCCGAGGCCGACCACGGCACGCAAAGCTAGCTCTCTTTGCCGCCCTTGGGCTTCTCGGGCCTCTCGGCCTTCTCGGGCTTCGCCTTGGCTTCGCCCTTGGGTTCCGCGGCCTTCCCCCCCGCTCCTGCCTCGCCCTCGCCCTCGCCTTCCTCTTCTTCGCCTTCGCGCACCTTGCGGATCAGCTCGGGCTCGGCGACCTCGGTCGTGGTCTCGGGCGTCGGCGCCGTGACCTCTTCGGCCCGGGGCGGCACGACCGTCGCGATCGTCAGGTCCGCGATCGCGAGGATGGTCGCCTTCGGGATCACGAGGTCCCGCACGTGGAGCGAGTCTCCGATCTTGAGGGCGGTGACGTCCAGCTCGACGCGGTCGGGGATGTCCTCGGGGAGCACCTCGATCTCCACCTCGCGCGTCACCTGGTCGAGCACGCCGCCGGCGTTGCGCACGCCGTCCGGGGCCCCCACCAGGTGGACCGGCACCTTGAGCGTCACCCGCTGCTCCGCGCGGATCTCGTAGAAGTCCACGTGGATGATGTCGGGCCGGATGGGATGCCGCTGGATCTCGCGGATCAGGGTTCTCGTCTTCTTGCCGTCCACGGCGAGCTCGATGATGGTGCTCTCCGGCTCGATCCCGGTGAGCGCCTTCTCGAGCGCCTTCGAGTCCACGGCGAGCGCCTGAGTGGGCCGGCCCTGGCCGTAAATCACGGCGGGCACCTGGCCTCCGAAGCGGGCCTGGCGGGCCGCCCCCTTGCCGGTGGTGGTGCGCGGACTCGCAGAAAGCGAAACAACCTGTGCCATGTCTCAGTCCTCTAGTCGAAGAGCGCGCTGACGGACTGGTTCGAGTGCTCGTACCCGATCGCCTTGGCCACGAGGCCGGCGATGGACAGCACCTTGAGCCGTTCGTACCGCCGCTCCTCGGGGATGTGGATCGTGTTCGTCACCGCGACTTCCTCGATCGCGGAGGCGCGCAGCCGCTCCACGGCGGGGCCCGACAGCAACGCGTGCGACGCGAACGCGTAGATCTTCCGGGCGCCGAGCCGGGCCAGCGCCGCCGCCGCCTCGGTGATCGTCCCCGCCGTGTCGATCATGTCGTCGGGGATGAGGCAGTCCTTGTTCTCGACCTCGCCCACGACGTTGACGACTTCGGCCACGTTCGCCGACGGGCGCCGCTTGTCGATGATCGCGAGCGACGCGTTGAGCCGCTTGGCGAAGCCGCGCGCCATCTTCGCCGATCCCACGTCCGGCGCGACGACGACCGGATCGAACAGCTGCTTCTGGCGGAAGTGGCTCACGAACACCGGGGCGGCGTACAGATGGTCCACCGGGATGTCGAAGAACCCCTGCAGCTGATGGGAATGGAAGTCCAGTCCCAGCACGCGGTCCGCTCCCGCGTTCGTGATCAGATTCGCGATCAGCTTCGCGCTGATCGCGACGCGCGGCTGATCCTTGCGGTCCTGGCGCGCGTAGCCGAAGTACGGCAGCACGGCGGTGATGCGCGCGGCGCTCGCCCGGCGGGCCGCGTCGATCAGCAACAACAGCTCCATCAGGTTCTCAGCCGGCGGGTTGGTCGGCTGGATGATGAAGACGTCGCGCCCGCGGACGTTCTCGTCGATCTTCACGAACAGCTCGCCGTCGGCGAAACGGCGCAGCGTGACCGCGCACAGCGGCTGCCCCAAATGGCTCGCCATCTCCTCGGCGAGCGGCCGATTGGCCGTGCCGGCGAGCAGTAGCAGCTGACTGCGCGAGAGCGTCAGGTCGGCCATGCGAGCCTCCGAAAATAGCCGGCAAGCTGCGCGAAGCCAAGGGCTTACTTGTGCTTGAGTGCGTCCGCCGTCGGCGTGAGTTGATCCACCTGCCACAAGTCCAGGCGGTACACGGTGCCGCCGCTGGGGCGGCGGACCCAGAAGCCGCCCGCGGTCGAGTCGAACGCCAGCGCCAGCAGCTCACCCGTCGTCCCCCGCGCCGTGACCCGGCGCTGCGGCCGGTCGAAACGCAGTGAGTCGGCCTGGCGCGGGCTCGCGAATCCCGACGCGCTCACGCTGCGCAGTCGCGCCAGCAGCTGTGCCACGCCCGCCGAATCCGCCGGCGCGCCGCCCGCAAGCGTCCACTTGGCGCCGTTCCTGTGGATCGCGTAGCGCTGCTTGCCGCGCTGGACTTCCACGGCGACGACGCTCTCCGGAGGTACCGCGCCGATCACACGATCGCGCCAGTCGTCCACCCTTCGCGCAGCGAGCGTGGGAAGGCGGCCGTGCCACACGTACACGCGGGGGTCCCCGGGGAGTCGCACGTACGAGGCGTCGTAGTCCGGGCCGCGCCCGCCGACGATCAGCCGGGCGAGCGTCCTCCCCCCTCCGACCACCCGCAGCCATCGCCCGCCCGCGCTGTCTACTCCCATCCGGGCGAACGAGCCGGGGCTCTGGGCCGCGAGCTCCGGCTTCACGCTGTCGTGCAGCGCCTGGAACAGATCGCCCACCGCCGCCTGCGCAGCGGCGAAGCCGTTGACGGTCCAGGAGGTCGGGGAGTGGCGCACGAGGAGCACGGAGTCGGCTGCGTGGGTGATCGCGATGGTGTCCACGTCGTTCATCGCCGGCGCCGGCAGCCGCAGGTCGCCGGCCGTGGAGTCCGAGCGGCGCGACAACAGCTCGCTCGCGCCCCACAGGAGCAGCAGCACCACGACGCCGAGGGCGATTCCCACCAGCTGCTTCGCGCTCATGCGGCGCGCCGCCCCGGCGATTGGTACACCTGCCGCGTGATCAGCCGCCGGCGCCACACCCGCGTGCCCCCCAGCACGACCAGCAGCAGCGGGATGCCGATCACGTTGCCGTACTTCACGGCGTCGCGCAGCGCGCCGCTCGTGAACACGAGCGGCGGCGGGCTCCGGTCTTTCGAGCGGATCGCGATCAGCGCCTCGTCTTGGGCGAGCCAGTCGATCGCGTTCTGCACGAACACCATGGCGCCTTCGCCGTTGCGCGCGTAGCGGTCACTCGCGAAATCGGCGGTGCCGACCACGACGACGCGGCCCCGCTGCTTCGCGCCGGGATTGACCTGCACCGCCAGCAGCCGGCGCGCCAGCGAGTCACGCGGGAACGGCTGGCTCGGTTGCAGCAGCGCCTCCTGCTGCCGGACGCCGCCGGCGCGGCTCGTGGTGAACAGCGGCGTCACGGTGCCCGCCGGCGCGCCGGTCGTGTCGATCGTGCTCGCCCACGGCAGGAGGGCGGCGTCCACCTCGGCGTTGAGCGGCGAGGCCCGCGTGCTGAGGGCGCGTACCCACAGCGGGTAGGGGATCAGCACCTGGCCGAATTGCACGCGCATCGCGACCTGCTCGTTCGACGCGAGGTCATAGACCATGTCGGACCGCACCGCCACGCCGTACGGCTTGAGCAGGTCGTTCCACGGGACCGGCCGCGCCATGGCCAGCGGCACCTGGGGCTGGTCCGAGAGCGCCATCCCGCTGGCCATGAGCAGGAGACCGCCTCCCGAATCGAGGAACGCGCGCAGCCGCGCCAGCTGCGCCGCCGGGAGCGAGTCGGGGACGCCCGCGACCACGAGCACCAGGACGTCGCGCGGCGGCGCGGAATCGCCGGGAAGCGCGACCGAGCGGACCGTGTAGTTCTGTTGCAGCTGCTCCTGGATCGTGTTGAAGCTGCGCTCGCGCGCCGAGCCGGAACGATCGGACGTGACGGCGAGCCCGACCGTCGGCCGCTCTTTGCGCGTGAGCGCGCGAATGTCCGACGTGAGCCGGTACTCGAGGTCGCCCGCCTGCCGCACGAACGGAATCGTCTTCAGCCCCTCCGCGTACTGCACCGCTAGCCCTAGGTATCCGTCCTTCACCTGCAGCTCGCCGCGCCCCACGACGTTGAACTGGACGGGCGGGATGCCGAGGGTGCGCGCCTCGCGGGCCGCCGCCGTATCGGCGGAGGGATCGCGAACGACGAGCCGCAGCTTCCCGCCCCCCGCCGCGCGGTAGTCGTGCAGCAGGTCGTCCACGTCACGCCTCAGGAAGGCGACCTCCGGCGGCAGCGCCGCCGACGCGAACAGCTTGATCGTGACGAGGTCGTCGAGCCGCGCCAGGAGGCGCCGAGTCGCCGGCGACAGCGTGTAGGCCCTGCCGGGCGTCAGGTCGAGTCGCCCACCGATGTGGCGGCCGAACAGGTTGAGGACGACGAGCCCCACCACGAGGAGGACGGTCCCGAGGCGCAGCCGCCGGATCGCGTCCCCGTGTGCCGTGAGCCGCCGCCGCATCAGGGCGAAGTAGGCGAGGACGAGGAAGACGGCGGCGAGACTCAGGAAGTAGACGGCATCCCGCAGGTCGATCACCCCGCGTGCGATGCCGGTGAAGTGGTTGAGCACGCCCAGGGCCGCTGCGATCACGTCGAGGCGCGGGGGCAGTCCCACCAGCAACGGGTCGAGACCGACCAGGATCAGGACGAACATCACGGCCACGGCGGTGATGAACGCCGTGATCTGGTTGCGGGTGACGCTCGAGGCCCACACGCCCACCCCCGCGAGTCCCGCCGCGAGCAGCGCGGCGCCCACGTACTGCGCCACGACCACGCCCCACTGGGGGTGCGAGGCCGCAGCGAGGCTCAGGGGGATGACGGCCGTGAGGGCCAGCGCCAGCCAAAGAAACAGAATCTGTCCCAGGTATTTCCCGGCCAGCAGCTCGAGCTCGGTGATCGGCTGGGCGAGCACGACCTCGATGACGCCGCTGCGGGTGTCCTCGGCGAGGGCGCGCATCGTGACCGCGGGGACGAGGAAGAGGAGCAGCCACGGGAGCAGGTCGAGCATGGGGCGCAGGCTGGCGACGCCGTACATCATCGCCTGACGG
>WNGP01002250.1_pt1 | contig 16103 bp, 17 predicted proteins | sample 5407671 | NCBI WGS metagenome assembly WNGP01 (sample SAMN13153381, study PRJNA577476) | soil metagenome | isolation source: 40 cm soil or saprolite under Garry oak tree replicate 2 | place: USA:California | collected 2016-06-15 | reverse complement strand
GGCGGCGATCGACGGCATCACGGCGCTCGCTCCTCACGCGCGCTCGGGCCGGGTGCGCCTGCTCGCGATCACGAACAGGACGCGCGTGCCGCTGTGGCCCGGCATTCCCGCCGCGGCGGAGGACGTTCCCGGCTACGAATCCGGCGGCTGGTTCGGCTACGTCGCGCCGGTCGCGACGCCGCGCGAGATCGTGGTGAAGCTCAACGAGGAGATCAACCGCGCGATCAAGCTGCCGGAGGTGAGCGAAAAGCTGGTCGCAGGCGGCTTGATCGTCGTCGCCGAGTCGCCCGAATATTTCGGCGAGCTCATCCGCAGCGACCACGCCAAGTACGGCAAGCTCATGCGCGACATCGGCTTTCAGCCGCAGTGACGGGCGCCGCGATCTCTTGCTGAGCTCGCGGGTCCTTTGCGCTCTGCTCGCGCTTTCGCTGGCGCGAGGCGCTCTTGCCTGGGGGCCGGAGGCCCACCGCATGGTCGGCGAAATCGCAGAGCGGTATCTGAACCCCAAAGCGCAGTCGCGAGTTCTCGATCTTCTGCAGGCCGACCGCCTGGCCGACGGGCAGTCCTCGGGCCGACACACCCTGGGCGAGGTCGCGAACTGGGCCGATGAAATCAAGGATTTCGAGTGGGGAAAGCGGCGCGGCTCCTGGCACTACGACGATGTCCCGCTGTGCGGGGCCGCGGAGTACGCGAAGTACTGCCACGGCGGCCGCTGCGCCTCAGCGCAGCTCGCTCGCCAGATCGAATTGCTCGGCGACGAACGCGCGAGGACGCGGCAGCGCAACGAGGCGCTCAAGTGGGCCGTGCATCTGATCGGCGACCTCCATCAACCGCTGCACGCCGCCAGCCGGGGCGACCGCGGCGGGAACCGGGTGCAGGTGTCCTTCTTCGGAGAACGCGACAACCCGCCTTACGGCACCCTCAACCTGCACGCCGTGTGGGACGTCCACATGGTGCGCAAGCTGATCGCGGATCGCGGCGGTGAGCTCGCGATCGTCTCGGCGTCGGTCGCCGACAGCGACAGGAACGCCTGGGAAAAGGGCTCGATTTCCGATTGGATAGTCGAGAGCCACCGGATCGCGCGAGACAGCGTCTATCCGCTCCTTCCGGTGGCGGCTTCCTGCTCGAGCAAGATCGTGGACGTGGTCGCGATCGGGGAGGCGTACTACTCGAGAGCGGCGCCCGTGATCGAGATCCAGATCAGGAAGGCCGGCGTGCGGCTTGCAAGGGTGCTGAATGAAACGCTGGGCCGGTGATGCCCGCGGACCCCGGCGGATGAGAAGCCCCTGGCGGCGCCGCGGCAGGTGCGGGTTTCGCAACATAGTTAATACGCACGAGTTCCGATCGGTGTCAAACTACAGCCCTCGGCATCAGGGAGGCCCGAGGTTTCATGAAATCGGATAAGCATCCGCAGGGAGAGCCCGCCGTTCCAAACGGTGATGCCTTGCTCGGCTCGCTCTTCGCGCAGACCGCGGTCGGGATCGCCGTGATATCGCCGGAAGGCCCGTTTCTGCGTGTAAACGAAGCGCTGTGCCGCATGCTCGGCTACGCTGAGCAGGAGCTGCTGCAGAAAACCGTGCGGGACATCACCCACGCCGACGATCTGGAGTCCACTCAGGAGCTCCAACTGGAGCTCCTGGCCGGGCCCGGCGTGCGCGTCCAAGAAAGACGCTATTTGCGCAAAGACGGTTCGGCCCTGTGGGTCCAGATCGCGGGAACGTCGGTGCGCGACGGCTCGGGTTCGCCGCAATGCTTCGTCGCTCTGGTTCACGACATCACCGAACTCAAGTTGGCCCAGGATGCGCTCAAGGCGAGCGAATCCCGGTTCCGCCGCATGGTGGAGCTGAGCTCGGACTGGTATTGGGTGCAGGATGAAAATTTCCGGTTCGTCGAGCTGCCCGGAGTGGAAAAGCGGGGCATCGACCCGGAAGCTTTCATCGGCAAGGCGCGTTGGGAGCTTCAGGGTCCCGGGTCGCTTCCGGAAAAAGCCTGGCGGCAGCACCGCGAGAAACTCGAGCGTCACGAGCCGTTCAGCGATTTCGTATACATGACTCCGGACAATGCCGGCGAAATGCGCTATCTGAGCGTGACCGGCGAGCCGATTTTCGACGCGCAGGGCAAATTCACCGGGTACCACGGCATCGGCCGGGACATCACGGACAAGGCGCGCGCGCAGAAGGACCTGGAAGACAGCGAACAGCGCTACCGGATGCTGTTCGACATCCATCCCCGTCCGATGTGGGTCGTGGAAAACAAGACCTTGCGTTTCCTCGCGGTAAACCAGGCGGCCGTCGACCATTACGGCTATTCAAGGGCAGAGTTTCTGGCGATGACCGCGGAGCAGCTCCGCCCACCGGAGGACATCGCCCAGCTGCTCAAGGACTTTCAGGACCCGAGCCGTTCCTATATGCAACGGGTGGCGCGGCACCGCAAGAAGAACGGCGAGCAGATCGACGTCGAAATTGTCTCCTTCAACTTTGCATTCGACGGCCGGCCGGCCCGGCTGGCCGTGATCAGCGACGTCACCGAGCGCCTGAAAGCAGAGCAGCAGGCGCGCGAGCTCGAGGAGCGCTATCGGGCACTGGTCGAATCCCGAAAAGACCCCGGTTCGCGCCGGGGCTCCTAGTATCGCTGACATCGAGCCCCGAATGCGCGGTGAAACCCCGGTGAAGGAACGGCAATGAGCGTGAGAGCAACGCCGCCGTTCCGGGCGGACCAGGTCGGGAGCCTGCTGCGGCCGCCCGAGATCAAGGAGGCGCGCACCAGGCTCGAGCGCGGCGAGATCGGCGCCGAGGCCCTGCGCGCGGTCGAAGACCGCTGCATCCGCGACGCGGTTGCGCGCCAGGAGTCGCTGGGCTTGAGGGTCGTGACCGACGGCGAGTACCGCCGCGGGTGGTGGAACCATGATTTTCTCGGCAAGATCGACGGCGTCGAAATCGAGCTCGACCAGACATCGTACAGGTTCGCTGGATCCGACGATCCGCGCTACACGCCCAAGGTGAGGCGCCGGGTGCGCCGGTCGCGCCCGATGATGCTCGATCACTTCAAGTATCTGGGCTCGGTCGCGCGCATGACGCCCAAGTTCACCATGCCGTCGCCTTCCATTCTCTATCACCGCGGCGGACGGGCGGCGATCGACCGCGAAGCCTATCCGGATCTCGATCGGCTTTGGGGCGACATCGGCCGCGTCTATCAGGAGGAAATCCGCGACCTCGCCGCCGCGGGCTGCACCTATCTGCAGATCGACGACACGAGCTTTTCGTTCCTGTGCGACGAAAAGTTCCGGGCGAGCTGCCGCGCGCGCGGCGACAATCCGGAGGAGTTGCCGCACCTGTACGCCAAAGCGGTCAACGCGGCGGTCGCCGGACGGCCCGCAGGAATGACGATCGTCATGCACACCTGCCGCGGCAACTGGAAAAGTACCTGGCTCGCCGAGGGCGGGTACGATCCGGTCGCCCAGGCCGTGTTCAACGAGGTGAACGTGGACGGCTGGTTCCTCGAGTACGACAGCGAGCGCGCCGGCAGCTTCGAGCCCCTGCGCTTCGTGCCGAAGGGAAAGAAGGTGGTGCTCGGCCTCGTGTCCACAAAAACGCCCGTGCTCGAGAAAAAAGACGAGCTGAAGCGGCGGATCGATCAGGCGGCCAGGTACGTTCCGCTCGGGAACCTGTGCGTGAGCCCGCAGTGCGGCTTCGCCAGCAGCCATCACGGCAATCTGCTGACCGAAGACGAACAATGGAGAAAGCTCGCGCTCGTCGTAGAGGTGGCGCGCGAGGTGTGGGGCGGCCCCTAAAGCGGCTATTCGACCTTCACGCCCGAAAGCTTGATCAGCCGGTCCCAGCGCGCGTACTCGGATTTCAGGTATTCGGCGAACTCCTGGGGCGTGTTGCCGACGACCTCGAACCACTGCTTGGTCACATATTGCTCGCGGAAGGCCCGATCGAGGAGGATCTTCGCCGTGTCGTCGTAGATCCTGGCGACAGTCTCGCGCCGCATGCCCGCGGGTCCCACCAGCGCGAACCACGTTCCCGCCTCGTAGCCGGGGACGCCTGATTCGGCGACCGTGGGAAGATAAGGCAGCGCCGCAATCCGGCGCGCGGTCGCGGCGGCGAGGAGTTTCAGCCTGCCCGCACGTGCGTGCGATTCGACCAGGAGCGGGGTCACCATCATCATCTGTATCTGGCCGGAAAGAAGATCGGTGACCGCGGGTCCCGCGCCCTTGTAGGGCACGTGCACGATGTCGATGCCGAGCAGGTTCTTGAGGTAGTCCACGCTGATGTGCGCCGAGGAGCCCAGGCCGAAGGAACCATAGGAGAGCTTGCCGGGATTCGCTTTGGCGTACGCGACGAGCTCCTGAAAGGTATTCCCCGGCACCGAAGCGTGGACCGCGATGACCCAGGGAAAGCGCACCAGCACCGTGATCGGCGTGAAACTTCTCAGGCCGTTGTAGGGGAGTTTCTTGTAGAGGTGCGGGTTGATCACGAACGAGGAAGCGTCGGAGACGAGCAGCGTGGCGCCGTCGGGCGCCGACCTCGAAACATACTCGGCGCCGACGATCTGGTTCGCGCCCGGGCGGTTCTCGACCAGCACCGGCTGCCCCCAGATTTCGGAAAAGCGCGGCGCCAGGGCGCGCGAAAAGGCGTCGGTCGCGCCGCCGGGCGAAGTCGGCACCACGATCTTCACCGGGCGGGCCGGGAAGTTTTGCGCCGGCGCGAGAAAAGGCATTGCGGCAAGCGCGGCGGTGACGAACGCGAGCAAGCGCACTGAAATCCCGGACACCCTGAAATCCTCCGTCGTGGGCGCCTATTGTAGTTCGGGCCCGGGCCGAGCGGTCTCGGCTTCGCTCAGCCGAGACCGTGAATTTGTCACGCTCTTTGGCGGTCATCCCCGGCCCGGAATTTGCGTTAGAAGAAGGTAGGGGCTCGGGCTTTTGGAAGCCCTTACCGGGTTTTGCCCGATTGGCCCGGTGGCGAGGCGACGCTAGCCTAGCGATCGAACGGAACAGAAACAGTCAGGCGAGACCTACGAAAATGCCACAGATCGTGAATCTGAATCCGCAGCTCAGCCGCGTCGAAGCGGAACTCTCGGCCCGTATCTGGGCGGTGTTCGGTCGCTTCCCCGATCTCTGCGGTTTTTCGCTCCAGGACCGGACCGGCTTGCCCGACTACATCGATGCCTCCAGCCTGCGGGACGAGCTTTTCGTCACGGAACTCGGCTTCTCCATTCCGGTCAGCGAGATGGAGTATGACGAGGCCTACAGGCTGATCACCGACGCCGTCGCGGACATCGTGTCCGAACGGCCCGAGGCCTTGGAGCTGTTGCGCGGGCGTACCTTCGCGAGGACGCTCCACTAGCGACGTTCCAACCGTCTGTACGGCGTTGCCGAGCGCGCGGCGATATAGAATAAGCGCGGTTCGAAGAAGAAAGGTCGCCGTTCGCATCCCCGATCGAGGAGAAAAATTCCCATGAGCCGAAGTCCTGACCCATCCCGCCGCCGCGTGCTCGCCGCGCTTGCCGCGGCAGGGGCCGTTGCGCCGTTCGGCGCGCTCGCCCAGGGGCTCTCCAAGCGCCCGGTGCGGGTCGTCGTTCCGTTCACGCCCGCAGCCGGGCCGGACATCGTGGCGCGGCTGCTCGCGCCCAGGCTGCAAGCGCGCCGGGACCAGCCCTTCTTCGTCGAGAACAAGCCCGGTGCTTCGGGAACGATCGGCACCGAGATCGTGGTGAAGTCGCCGCCCGACGGCCATACGATCATGGTCGGCCCCGCGTCGATCGTCACCGCGCCGCATCTTTATCCGAAGATCTCCTACGACGTGGTGAAGGATCTCACCGCGATCACCAACGTCGGCTCGACCAGCCTCGCGCTCGTGGTGCACAGATCGGCGCCCGTCAGCACGGTGCCGGAGTTCATCGCATGGGTGAAGTCGCAACCCGGCAAGCTCAACTACGGTTCTCCGGGAAACGGCACGCACCACCACTTCTGCATGGAACTCCTGAAACTGCAGGCGGGACTGGACATCGTGCACGTGCCCTACAAGGGTTCGGCGCCAGCGGAGAACGACTTGATCGCGGGCGTCGTTCCCACCATGTTCCTGCCGGTCCACGTTGCGCTTCCGAAGATCAAGGCGGGCCAGATCAAGGTGCTCGGCGAGAGCCTGAAGGAGCGCCATCCCTTGTTTCCCGACATTCCCTCGCTGCACGAGCAGGGCGTGACCGGCTACGACGTGGACCTGTGGATCGGCGTGTGGGCGCCGCCGGGACTGCCGGCAGACATGCTCGCGAAGTACAACACGGATATCCGGGCCATCGTAGCCGAGTCCGAGATGCGGGAGCAGCTTGCGAGGCAGGGCCTGGTGCCGAACACCGGCACGCCCGAGCAGTTCGCCAAGCTGGTGAAGGAGGATTTCGAGAAATGGGGCAAGGTGATCCGCGACGCGAAAATCAAGGCGGACTAGATGAAGGCAATCGAAACGGTGGGAATCCTGGGCCTTGGCAAGATGGGAGGACCGATCGCAGGGCATCTCGTCGCCCGAGGCTTCAAGGTGATCGGCTACGACCCGGTCGCTAGCGCGCGTGAGCAGGCGGCGGCATGCCCGAGATTCCGGAGCACCTCTAGCGCTCGGCGCAACTCCGACGGCCGATCGGTGCCGGATCGCCGGTTCGCGCGGAGTTGACGCGGTCCGGCAAGCTCGGCTACTTTGGCGTAGTTTCCGGGGGACGGCTCGATCGGGGCGGCCAACCGGTTCAGAATCGGAGGACACATGGGTGCAACCAGCAATTTGATGTGGCAGCTGCTCGTCCAATTCTTGATCGTGTTGTTTCTCGTCGTGGCCGTCTCAGGCCTTGCCGTAGGGGTCGGGCTGATATCTTCGAGCCCGAAGATGGTGGGGTACTTCCACGTGCTGAACCGCTGGGTGTCCACCCGCCACGTCCTCAAACCGGTCGAGGTGCCCTTCGATACGGAACGGGCCACGCACCGGCATTATCGCTGGGTTGCCGGAGCCTTTTTCCTCGGAGGTCTCGTCTCGGTTTTCGGCCTGTTGGCAGGACTCGACGCGACTGCCGTCAGCGCGGCGTTTTCTGCAAAGCGTTTCGCGCCCGTCGTCGCCATCGCCGTGGAAAGCGCAAAGTGGGTTCTGATCGCGGGCAGCGCGTTCGGGGTCGTGGTCGGCGCGATGCTGCTGTTCTACCCGAACGCGGAGAGCATGCTCGAAAGGTTCGCAAACCGGTGGGTGTCGCCCCGCCGCGTGACCCGGAGCTGGGACGACATGCACATGAACCTGGACACACTGGTCGAAGCTCATCCCAAGCCCGCCGGCTGGATCATCGCCTGCACTTCGGCAGCGGCGGTGATCTGCGCAATCGTCATGCTGGTGCGCTACTACTGACGCGAGGAGTACTGATTTTTTGAGGGTTCCGCCGGGGCGTTCGCCCCGGTATCGGCGCATTCCGTGAAGTCCAAGACCGTCGCGATACTGGAGAGCCGGCTCGGCGCCGAGCTTGCGGACCTCGTCGGGAAACACGGGGGTCGACCAATGCTGGCGCCCGCGCTTGCGGAAGTGCCGGACGTCGACAACGCCACGGTGGGCCGCCTGGTCGAGGAATTCGGGGCGCATCCGCCCAAAGCGGCGATTTTTCAGACCGGAGTGGGCACGCGTGCGCTGTTCGCCGCGACGGATTCGCTCGGAATCACACCGAGACTTCTCGGTCTGCTCGCGAAATCCGTCGTGACTGCGCGCGGACCCAAGCCCACGGCGGTGCTTCGCTCTCGGCAGGTGCGTATCGATCGCAGCGCGAGCGAGCCCTATACCACCGTCGAGGTGCTGGAATCTCTGCACGATCTTTCGTTCCGGGGCGAGCGCGTTCTCGTGCAGCGCTACGGCGAGACCAACGTGGAGCTGGAAAAAGCCCTCCAGGGGAAGGGCGCGGAAGTTGTTGAAATACCCACCTACCGCTGGGCGCTCCCGGAAAACACCGGGCCGCTCGTGGGGCTGATCGCCGCGCTCGAGCGCGCCGAGGTCGATGCGACGGTGTTCACCAGCGCGTCGCAGGCGCACAACCTATTCGCGCTCGCCCAAAAACTCGGCAGAGAGGGCCCGCTCGCGGCCAACCTGAACCGGACGCTCGTCGCCTCCATCGGTCCGGTGTGCAGCGCCGCGCTGCGGGAGCACGGCGTGAAAATCGCCCTGGAGGCAAGCCCCCCGAAGCTCGGGCCGCTGGTGGCGGCGCTCGACCGGGCCCTATCGGCGTAACGCGTTTCCGCTGCTGCACCGCGCAAACTGATACAATGCGCGACTCTTTTTCGCATTGCGCCTGATGTCCCGTTCCATCCGCAACCTCGCGATCATCGCCCACGTCGATCACGGCAAAACGACGCTGGTCGACAAGCTGCTGCACCAGTCGGGCGCGTTCGCCGCGCACCAACACATCGCCGACCGGGTCATGGACTCCAACGTGCTCGAGCGCGAGCGCGGCATCACCATCCTCGCCAAGAACACTGCCGTCGACTACGAGGGCGTGCACATCAATATCGTCGACACGCCCGGCCACGCCGATTTCGGCGGCGAAGTCGAGCGCTCGCTCTCGATGGTGGACGGCGTGCTGCTCCTCGTGGACGCGGTCGAAGGTCCGATGCCGCAGACGCGCTTCGTCACGCGCAAGGCGCTCGCGCTCGGCCTGAAGCCGATCCTGGTGGTGAACAAGATCGACCGTCCCGGCGCGCGGCCCGACTGGGTGGTGAATGCTACCTTCGACATGATGGACAAACTGGGGGCTTCCGAAGACCAGCTCGATTTTCCGGTGGTGTATACCTCGGCGCTGCTGGGTACGGCAACGCTCGACCTGGCGCAGCCCGGCGCAAACATGCGCGCCCTGTTCCAGACCATCCTGACGCGCGTTCCCGCGCCCAAGGGCGACCCGGACGGAGCGCTGCAGCTGCAAATCAGCAATCTCGACCATTCGAGCTACGTGGGGCGCATCGGCATTGGCCGCATTGCGCGAGGTCGGCTCAAGTCCGCGCAGGAGGTGCTCGTTCTGAACGGCGACAAACCACCCGTGAAAGCGAAGGTCAATCAGGTCATGGGGTTTCAGGGCTTGGAGCGTACTCAGATGGAAGAAGCGGTCGCGGGGGACATTGTCCTCGTGACCGGCGTGGAGGAGGTCGGCATCGGCGTAACGCTCGCCGACCTCGAGCGGCCCGAGGCCCTGCCCTTGCTGAAAGTGGACGAACCCACGCTCACCGTGAACCTGCAAGTCAACACCTCGCCGCTCGCCGGGCGCGAAGGCAAGTTCGTCACCAGCCGCCAGCTGCGCGAGCGCCTGGATCGCGAACTGCAATCGAACGTCGCGCTGCGCGTCGAGGAAACGGCGGATGCCGACGTGTTTCTGGTCTCGGGACGCGGCGAGCTCCATCTCACCATTCTGCTCGAGAACATGCGCCGCGAAGGCTACGAGCTGGCCGTGTCGCGGCCGCGCGTGGTGATCAAGGAAATCGACGGGGTGAAGTGCGAGCCGTTTGAAATCCTGACCGTGGACGTCGAGGAGCCGCACCAGGGTGCGGTGATGGAGGCGCTGGGCGCGCGCCGCGGCGATCTTGTCGACATGATCCCTGACGGCCGCGGCCGGGTGCGGCTCGATTACCGCATCCCGGCTCGCGGGCTGATCGGCTTCCAGAATGAATTCCTCAATCTCACCCGCGGCAACGGCATCGGGAGCCACGTGTTCGACGAATATGCCCCGATGAAGCCGGAGATTCCCTCGCGACGCAACGGCGTGCTCATTTCGGGCGAGCAGGGCGAGGCGGTCGCCTACGCGCTGTGGAAACTGCAGGAGCGCGGACGCATGATGGTCAGCCCCGGCGACAAAGTGTATGAGGGCATGGTGATCGGCCTGCACAGCCGCGACAACGACCTCGTCGTCAATCCTATTCGCGAGAAGCATCTCACCAATATACGTGCGGCCGGCAAGGACGAAGCGATCCTGCTCACTCCGCCGATCAAGCTGACGCTCGAGCTCGCGGTGGAGTTCATCGACGACGACGAATTTATCGAGATCACGCCGCTGTCGATTCGCATCCGCAAGCGCTATCTCACCGACCACGGCCGCCGGCGCGCCGCGCGCGCCGAGCCGGGTGTGGCCTCGGAAACTCCCGCCGACGTCCCCGCGGGCTAGGGCTCACGCGGGCTTTCTGCCCTCGGCGTACAGCGCGAGGATGTCCCACACCGCGCGGTTGGCCGGAGTCGGAACGCCGGCCACGGCGCCGAGCTGCACCACGCCGCCGGAGAGCCACGCGACTTCCAGCCGATTGCCGCGCTGAAGGTCGTGCGCCATGGAAGCGGCCATGTCGTCGGGAAGCCCATCGGCGCGGGCGAGGCAGGCGTCGGAGTAGTCGACGGGAAGGGCGATGCCCTGCGCGCGCCCGACCGCGACCACTTCGCGCATGATCTCGAGCAGAAAGGCGCGGGTTCGCGGATTCTTCCGTATCGGCCCTATGGTCGCGCGCATCGCGGCGGTGGTCGCCGACAAGCCCACGAGGAACACGTACTTCTCCCAGATCGCGCGGCGCACGTCGCCGGAGAGCTCCGAGCTCACGCCCGACTTGAGCAGCGCTTCGTGCAGAAAGCGGGCGCGCTCGGAGGGCCTGCCGTCGTATTCGCCGAGCACCACGCGCTGCATCGCCCCCGTCTGTAGGATCACGCCTGGGCGCGCAATGGTCGTGCCGACGTAGCACACACCGCCCATCACGGGCGCATCGCCCAGCTCGCGGCGCAGCGTGTCGTCCTTGATCACGCCGTTCTGCAGCGAGAGCACCCCGGTGCCGGGCTTGAGGAGCGGCTTCATCTGTCGGATCGCAGCCTCCGTATCCCACAGCTTCACCGACAGGATGATTAGATCGACCGGTCCGAGCGACGCGGGATCGTCCGTGGCGCGGACCGTGGGGATACGGATGTCGCCGTGCACTTCGCTTTCGATGACGAGGCCGCGCTCGCGCATCGCGGCAAGGTGCGCGCCGCGCGCGATGAAGCTCACGTCGTAGCCGGCGTGCGCGAGCCGCCCGCCGAAGAGGCCCCCGACGCCGCCGGAGCCCATCATTGCGATTTTCATGGATGTTTTCGCGCGCGTCGGCGGATCTTGTCGCCCGTGGATTATACCGGCGAGCAATGGTAACCTGCCCCTGTCTCGACTCCGGGGGAGGAGAGCGCATGATCGACCTTCATCGCGCCGCGCTTGCGGGCGCAATGGCATTCGCAGCGATTGCATCGTGTCCGGTCGGCGCGCAAGTCGCGTGGCCGGCCAAGCCGGTGAAATTCATCGTGCCGTACCCGCCGGGCGGATCGACTGACCCGATGGCACGCCTGATCGCCGTGAAGCTTTCAGATTCCCTGGGCCAGCCGTTCGTCGTCGAGAACAGGTCCGGCGCGTCCGGAACGATCGGTACCGCCTTCGTCGCCAAGTCGCCGCCGGACGGCTACACGTTTGTTTTCGTTTTCGATTATCACGCGGTCAATCCTTTCCTGATCCCGAACCTGCCGTTCGATACGGTGAAAGATCTCGCGCCGGTGACGCTGATCGGCACCGCGCCGATGGCGATCGCGACTGCCGCCGCGAAGCCCTACAAGAGCTTCGTCGATGTGGTCGCCGCGGCCAAGGCGAAACCCGGCGCGGTGAGCATCGGCTCGGTGGGCAACGGAAGCCTCGGGCACTTGACCATGGTCCTAGTGCAGCAGGCCTCCGACATCAGGCTCATTCACATCCCCTATAAAGGCGGCGGGCCCATGACGGCCGACGCCGTGGGCGGCCAGATCGATCTCGCCATCGGCTCGGTGGCGGTGATCACCCCACACGTGAAGGGCGGCAAGCTGCGCGCGATCGCGGTCACCGGCGACACGCGATCGCGCGCCCTACCCGATGTGCCCACGCTCGCCGAGCAGGGCCTCCCGGGTTTTTCCGCGCTCGCGTGGTGGGCGGTCTTCGCTCCTGCCGGCGTGCCCAAGCCGATCATGGACAAGTTCCACGCCGAACTTGTCAAGGCGTTCAACCTGTCCGATGTGCGCAAGCTTCTCAAGGAAACACTCGGCATCGACCTCGTCGTCGGCCCGCCCGAAGGACTACAGAAGTGGCTCGCGGAGGAGATGCAGCGCTGGGGCAAGGTCGTGCGCGAGAACAACATTCGCGCCGACTGAGCGATGAAGCGGGTCTGCGCGGTCGCTCTTGCAGCGGTGCTTGCACCGTTATGTGCGGCCGCGCTCGCTCAGGATTACCCCGCGAAGCCGGTCAGGCTTCTCATCGGCTTTCCCCCCGGCGGCAACGTCGACGTCGTGGGCCGGATCGTGGCTCAGAAAATGAGCGAGGGGTTCGGCCAGCAGGTCCTTCCGGAGAACCGGACCGGCGCCGGCTCCATCATCGCCAACGAGCACGTCGCCAAATCCGCCGCGGACGGCTACACCTTGCTCGTCGTGAGCGGCGCCTTCGTCACGCAGGCGGCGACGATGAAGAAGCTTCCTTACGACCCGATCCGGGATTTCTCCTGGATCTCCACGGTGGTGACCTACCCGCTGGTGCTGTCGGTGCGCTCCGATTCGCGCTTCAAGACCCTGGACGAGTTTATCGACTACGTGCGGAGCAATCCCGGAAAGGTGAACTATCCCTCCCCGGGAATGGGGACGCTCTACCACCTCGCCGGAGAGATGTTCGTTTCCATGGCGGGAATCCACATGCAGCACGTGCCGTTCCGCGGCGGCTCCGAGCCCCTAACCGAAGTGCTCTCCGGGCGCATGGAGCTGCTGATCGACGCGCTCACCAATTCCTACCCCCATATCCAGGGCGGCAAGTTTCGGCCGCTCGCGGTCACGTCGCTTGCGCGCTCGGTTTCGCTTCCCAACGTGCCGACCGTCGCGCAGAGCGTCCCGGGCTACGAGGCGAGCTCCTTTCTCGGCATCGCCGGCCCGTCTGGAATGCGGGGCGCGATCGTCGAGCGGATCAACCGCGAGGTGAGGCGCGTCGTTGCGCTCCCCGAAATCGCGCAACGCTTCGCGGAGTGGGGCGGCACGCCGAGCGCGAGCAGCCCGGAAGAAATGAGCCGCCTCGTCCGAGCCGAGATCGAAAAATGGAAACGGGTCGTCGAAACGAGAAAGATCGAGCTGCCGTGAACAGAGCAAATCCGCTTCTGTTCGCGGCGTTTCTCCTGCTGACCCTGGTCTGCACGGGAGCGGCGGCGCAGGCGCAGGCGCCGTATCCGTTGAAGCCCGTGCGCTTCATCGTTCCTTCCGCGGCCGGCGGCGGCACCGACATCATCGCGCGCGCCCTCGCGCAGAAGCTCTCCGAGTCGCTCGGCCAGCAGTTCGTCGTGGACAATCGCCCGGGCGCCGGCCAGATGATCGGCATCGAGCTCGCCGCCCGGTCGGCCGCCGACGGGCACACGATCCTGATGGCCGCGAGCACCCTCGCGATCAATCCGGTCATGTACAAGAAGGTGCCTTACGATGCGCTGCGGGACTTCGCGACGATCACGCAGGCGGCGTCGCTGCCCAACGTGCTGGTGGTGCATCCTTCGCTGCCGGTCAAATCGCTCGCGGAATTGATTGCGTACGCCAAACAGCGTCCGGGCCAGGTCAATTTCGCATCGGCCGGCATCGGCACCTCGCCGCAGATGTCGGTCGAGCTCTTGAAGAGCATGGCGGGAATCGATATGGTTCATATCCCCTACAAGGGGACCAGTCCCGGCGTGGTGGATCTCCTCGCGGGACAGGTGTCCGTCATGGCGCCGAACCTGCTCACCGCGCTGCCGCACATCAAGGCCGGCAAGCTGCGCGCGCTCGCGGTGACGAGCGCGAAAAGAAGCGAAGGTTTGCCGGACGTTCCGACGATCGCCGAATCCGGGCTCCAGGGTTACGATTCGACCCAATGGTACGGCGTTCTAGCGCCGGCGGGGACCTCGCGCCAGATCGTCGCGCGCCTGCACGACGAGATCGTGCGCGCCCTGCGCACACCCGAGGTGATGCAACGACTGGCAGCGGATGGCGCGGAGCCCGTCGGCAGCAGTCCCGAGGAATTCGCCGCGTTCATCAAGTCGGAGATCGACAAGTGGGCGAGGGTCGCGAACGCCGCTGGGATTCGCGCCGAATGAAGACCCTGTAGTCCGTTCCACGCTTCGTGCGTTCATTTACGAATCGGCCCGTTGCGCATGTCACAATTTGTGACAATTGCTTACTCCGGCAACGAGGGGTCCTTGTTAGCATGCGCTTGTCGAACGAGACGGAAGAGGCGATCATGAACCGGATGAAAGCTGTCTTGACCCTGAGCGCAGTCCTGCTGGGCGCGACGGCGAGCGCTCCGGCGCTCGCCTGGCACCACGGGCGCGTGCATTTCGGCGTCGTCATTGGCGCTCCGTTCTATCCCTGGTATTACCCGCCTTACCCTCCCTACTACTACTATCCCCCGGTCGCGGCGCCGGCCGCGCCTCCGACTTACGTCGAGCAGGGCGGGGCGCAGGCCGTGCCGTCGCAGTCTTCCTCCTATTGGTACTACTGCGCCGAATCCAAGACCTATTATCCGTACGTCAAAGAATGCCCCGGAGGCTGGCAGCGGGTGACGCCGCAGCCGGCGCCCGGCGGTTGACACAGGTTGCCTCGATCATGAAACTCCTGCGATTTTCTCCGCTGCTCATAGTGCTCTTGCTGGGCGCGTGCGTGAGCATGCCCAAGGGCCCCAGCGTGATGGTGCTGCCGGGCTCCGGCAAGAGCTTCGACCAGTTCCGCTACGACGACGGCGATTGCCGCCAATTCGCCGACGTGCAGGTCGGGGGCGCATCGGCTTCGGACGCGGCCGCCGACAGCGCCGCGAAGAGCGCGGTGGTCGGCACCGCAATAGGAGCGGCTGCAGGCGCCGCGCTCGGGGGCCGAAGCGGCGCGGCGGCGGGGGCCGGCGGCGGGCTTCTCATGGGTTCGGCTGCCGGTGCAGGCGCCGCAGAAACTTCCGCGTACGGACTGCAGCGGCGCTACGACTACGCCTACATCCAGTGCATGTACGCAAAGGGCCACAAGGTTCCCGTGTCCGGCCGCCTGACCTCCTCTTCACCGGCCGCTCCCAGCTACGCTCCTCCTCCGCCTCCCCCTCCGCCCCCGCGTTGAGTGGGGGCATGAACGCAAGACATCTGACGGTCGTTCTCGTCGCCGCGACGACGTTCGCGGGGACGCTCGCGCAGGCGCAGACTGCGTGGCCGTCGAAGCCGATCCGCTGGATCGTGCCGTTCCCGCCCGGAGGACCCGCCGACGTGGTGACGCGCCTTGTGTCCGCGAAACTCGCCGAGCGGGTGGCTCAGCCCGCGATCGTCGAGAATCGCGGAGGGGCCGGAGGCAACGTCGGCCACGAAGCGGCGGCGCGGGCCGCGCCGGACGGCACCACCGTGGTGTTCGTGGTTCCCGCGATCATCACCAATCCGTTTTTTCTGAAAGCGAGCATCGACCCGTTCAAGGAGCTCGCCCCAGTCATCCATCTGGACAGCGCGTCGATGGTGCTGTTGACCCATCCGGCATTTCCCGCGAGCACGGTGGCGGAGGTCATCGCGCTGGCGCGCGCAAAGCCCGGCAGCGTGAGCTGCGCCTCCTCCGGCGCGCTTCCGCAAGTCGGCTGCGAGATGCTGCGGATCCACGCCGGCGCCGAGATGATCATGGTGCAGTACAAGGGCAATGCGCCGGCCTTGAACGCGCTGATGGGCGGGGAGGTCAACCTGCTTTTCGACGTCGTCAACGTCGCGCAGGGACAGGTGAAATCGGGCCGCGTGCGCGCGATCGCTTCGACGAATCCAAAGCGCGGCATCGGCCCCTTCGGCGGGCTTGCCGTGCTCGCCGAGACGGTGCCGGATTTCGATCTCGTCACCTGGCACGGCGTGATGGTGCCGGCGGCGACCCCGAGGGAGATCGTGCTGCGGCTGAACCGCGAAATCCAGACGGTGCTGGGAGAGTCCGACATCCGCCGGCGATTCGCCGACGGCGGCCTCGACATCACGGGCGGGACGCCGGAGGAATTCGGCGCGATCCTGAAGCGCGACTACGCCAAGTACGGGAAGATCCTGACGGGCGCGGGCATCAAGCCCGAGTAAGGCGCCCGGG
>WNGP01013951.1_pt1 | contig 16105 bp, 10 predicted proteins | sample 5407671 | NCBI WGS metagenome assembly WNGP01 (sample SAMN13153381, study PRJNA577476) | soil metagenome | isolation source: 40 cm soil or saprolite under Garry oak tree replicate 2 | place: USA:California | collected 2016-06-15 | reverse complement strand
GCCGTCCACAGCGGGTTGGCGTTGGTCACCCAATCGCCGCTTTCCCGGCTCACGGCGTCGGGGCTCGACCGCTCGAGGAACACCACGTGCAGGCGGGGGGGATGCTTCTTGTCGTAGGTGCGCGCGAACGGCACGCGCGAGCCGTCGGCGAGGATGGCTTCGTAACTCGCCTGGATCCACGCGCCGGGACAGGCCCGGTCCTGGGTGGTCACGATCCGGAGGTCGCGGATCTGCGAAATGAGGCCGGGATCCGGCGCGAAATCCGCCGGCGGTGCATGCGAACAAGCAACGAAGCTCGTAACGGATAGGGTCGTCGCGAAGAGACGTTGCAGAGAGGCGTCACGGAAGAACGTGATCATACGGTTCCTCGCGACGTGGTTTCGTGACGTATTCACGTGATACGTTTTTCCGTGACTGGTTCTTTCGTGACGGCTCACGGATTTTCCTCTCTAAGGAACCTGCCGCTCTCGACTTCGAAAACGCGGACGCGGACGACCACTCCGACGCGGGCCCGGTCCACTTCGCGGACGTGCACGAGTCTCCGATCGGCCGTCGGCCGGTAGAGGATCCAGCTGCCAGGCGGCGCCACGGATGCGATGCCGGCGCAGTCGCGCGATTTCGGTCGCGGCTGGCGGCCCGGCGGCACGCCCGGGATCCAGACCCGACACTCTCCGGGCTTGGGGAGGTGCCCGGGTGGGACGCCGAGCACGGCGGCGGTGCCAGGGGCCACGGTCTCCGCCTGCGGGGTCGGAGCAACGATGATGGTCCTGGTCCTCCTCGTGCAGGCGGAGAGGGCGATAAGCGTCGTCGCGAAGAGACGTAGCAGAGAGGCGTCGCGAAAAACCGTGGTCATGTTGGTCGGTTCCGTCAGGGGTTGCAGGCGGTAGCAAAATGTGAAATGGGCTGGCATTAGGCAACTTTTCCGACCGAGCGCGGGTGTCTGTATGTTTGCGGGGTGGAGACGGCGGGCTACGGCCTAATCGAGACGATGCGGGTGCGCGAGGGGCGCATCCCGTTCCTCGAGCGCCACCTCGCGCGGCTGGAGCGCTCGCTCCGCGCGCTCGGCCTGCCGCGGCCCGCGCGAGATGTGGCGGCGCTGGTGACACCGTTTTCCGGAACCGGCAACGCCGTGCTGCGGGTCGAGGTGTGCGACGGCCGCGCCACGGTGACCGTGCGCGAGCTGCCGGCGCTCAACGCGCCCGCCGTGATCACGGCGGCAGAGCCGCACCGGCCGTATCCGCACAAGACGACCGAGCGTGATTGCTTCGTGGATGCCGCGGAGGAGGCGGAGATCGCCGAGGCAGACGATGCGCTGCTGCTCACCCCGGAGGGGTGGGTGGCGGAGGGGACGGCGTGGAACGTGTTCTGGTGGGACGGCGATCGGCTGCACACGCCGGCGGAGGATGTCGGAATGCTGCCCGGGATCGGCCGGGCGCGGGTGCTGGAGCTCGGCGCGTCGACGGAGCAGGGACGCTACCCGCGGCAGGCGATCGAGGGGAAGCGCCTCTTTTTGACCAACGCGGTACGGGGGATCGTGCCGCTCGCGTCGCTCGATGGCGTTCGGGTCAAGGACGATCCGCGCACCGCCGAGCTGGCGCGTCGCTTCTGGCCCGAGGCTTGACCCGTTAGATTCTGCTCGGCGTGGTGGCTGTAGCTCAATCGGTTAGAGCGCTGGACTGTGGCTCCAGAGGTTGCGGGTTCGATTCCCGTCAGCCACCCTCGGCGATTGCGGATTGCGGGCGCGTCGTTCTTGTGCTCACCCAAGGCCGTCTAGATGGGACATTCCGTCGCTCGATCGCTTCGATCGCTTCTGGGGACGCTCGTCCTCGTAGTCGCGAGCCATCGCGACGGGGGTGCGCAAGACGTTTCGCGCATGGACCGGATCATTCAATCGCACGTCGACAGCAAACAATTCATGGGATCGGTCCTCGTCGCCCAAGATGGCAAGGTTCTATTGGACAAGGGATATGGATCAGCCAACCTTGAATGGGACATTCCTGATTCGCCTCACACCAAGTTCCGCTTGGGATCGCTGACGAAGCAATTCACGGCCACGGCGATCCTGCTGTTGGAAGAGCGAGGCAAACTGAGGACAGATGACTTGGTGACGAAGTACCTGCCTGACGCCCCCACGGGCTGGGCCAAGATCACCATTGCCAATCTCCTGACCCATACGTCGGGAATCCCCAACTTCACGTCTTTCCCCGACTATTCCACCAGCGAGGCAACGCCCACAACTCCCGAACAACTGGTCGCGCGGTTCCGCGACAAGCCGTTGAACTTCCAGCCCGGCGAGAAGTGGGAGTACAGCAACTCGGGGTATGTTCTCCTCGGCTACCTCCTGGAGAAGATCAGCGGGCAGCGCTACCAGGACTTCGTGCGAGACAACCTTTTCACGCCCCTCGGAATGACCGAATCAGGATATGACTCGCACGCGGCGATCATCCTCCACCGCGCTTCGGGCTACACGCCCGGCGCAAACGGGCCCGTGAATGCAGGCTACATCGACATGAGCATCCCCTTCTCGGCGGGTGCACTCTACTCCACCACCGAGGACCTGTTGCGGTGGGAGCAGGGGTTGTTTGGAGGCAAGGTGCTCAGTGCAGCCTCATTGAAGAAAATGACTACGCCGTTCAAGCACGATTATGGCTACGGCCTCGCTGTGCGGACGGCGCACGGGTACACGGTCATCGAGCACGGCGGTGGCATCGAAGGGTTCAACACCCAGTTGGCCTACGATCCCGATTGCAAGCTCGCCGTCATCGTGTTGGGCAATCTCAATGGAGGCGCACCAGATGAGATTGCCAGGCAACTCATGTCGCTCCTTCACGGAGAAAAAGTCGTCCTGCCGTCTGAACGGAAGGAGATTACGGTCTCGACGGACGTTCTGAAGCAGTATGTGGGCACCTACCAGCTGGCGCCCACGTTCAGCATCGTCATCACGCTGGAGGGCAACCGGCTGATGTCCCAAGCTACGAACCAACCCGCCCTGCCGCTGTTTCCAGAGTCGGAGACAAGCTTCTTCTTGAAAGCGGTGGACGCCCAAATCGAGTTTGCGAAGAACGATAAAGGAGAGGTGACTTCCCTCACACTCCGCCAAGGCGGCAACGAAATGAAGGCCTTGAGGCGGTAGCTGAGCAGACTTCCACGGCCGTCACGGATTCTGTAACTTCCAGCCCCAGCAATTCCTAGGTCCGTAGCTCAATTGGTAGAGCACCGGTCTCCAAAACCGGGGGTTGCAGGTTCGATTCCTGCCGGGCCTGCTTGGGCCGCGACGGAAGGCGTCGCGGCCCTTCGCACGCCCGGCCGGATCAATGCTCTGCCCTCGCTGCGCTCGGGCAATCGCGAGCGATTCCTGCCGGGCCTGTTGTCCAATCTGTTGTCTCACCGCGCGTTGGCGGGCGGCCTTTGCCGCCCAGGTCCCAGTGCCGACGTGGAGCTCGAGAGTGACCGAGCCCATACTTGGTGGTCCGTTTCATGAGAGCCGCTCCTTGCTGGAGACCACGGGTCTTGGTCGACTCCATGGTAGCAGCAAGGGGCGCGCTCTCAACATGCGTTAGGCGGCTTGACGACGCCGGCACGTTCCGCACCTTTGTCATGTGCGGTGGGTCCTTGTCGTGGTCGGGAATTCTCCCGGGGGCAAGTGGTCTGATCCGAGCAGGTGTCGGCGTGATCCGCTTGTTCCCACCCTTTTGGACAATGGTGCGCGCGCAGGGATTCCGTCAGGCGTCGAACACAGGAAGGGGCCGCAGAAACGGGCCATATGACATCCGGGCGATATGCGGTCGAGCGCGAGGTGGGTCGAGGTGGCATGGGTGTCGTGTATCGCGCCCGCGATCAGGAGTTAAGTCGCCCGGTTGCGCTCAAGTTCCTCAGCGACGATCTGGCCGAAGATCCCGCCGCATTGCTGCGACTTCGCCGAGAGGCGACACTCGCCTCCGCCCTCAATCATCCGTTGATCTGTACGATTTACGAGATTGCCGCAGACGAACATCCACCCTTCATCGCAATGGAGTACGTGGAGGGCGTCTCCCTCGCGTCGCGCATCGCGGCCGCTCTCCTTTCGGTGGAGACGGCCATCCAGCACGGCATCGATCTCGCTGACGCGCTGGAGCATGCCCACGGCCGGGGTGTCGTCCATCGGGACCTCAAACCGTCGAACGTCATGATTCGACCGGACGGACGGCTTAAGGTGCTGGATTTCGGAATCGCCCGCCGTGTCTTCTCCGGCGGACCTGCAGTGACACGAACGGCGGCACCACGCGCCAACTCGCACGGCATCACGGGGGCAGGAGAATCTGCCGCGGCCGGAACGGCATCGCCAACCATCGACTTGAGTGGTATCACAGGTACGCCCGTTTATATGGCTCCCGAGGTGCTGGAGGGAACAACGGTAGACGGTCGCGCCGACATCTGGTCGCTGGGCGTCCTCCTCTTCGAGATGTTGTCGGGTGAGCTGCCCTTCCAGGGGACGAATGCATACGCACTCGCCGCGGCCACACTTCGGAGTCCACCTCGCGCGCTGCCCCTTGCGGTTCCGCGGGCGCTCGCCGACGTCACGCTGCGGTGTCTCGAAAAGGACCCGGACGCCCGCTACCAACATGCCGGCGATGTCCGCGTCGCGTTGCAGGCGTGCTTATCTGGCCATGGCGCACGGCGGCGCGCGAAACGCTCCGTGCGACCCGGCCAGGTGCGGTCGCTGGCCGTGCTTCCCCTCGAGGATCTGTCACATCAGGCCGAGGACTTCTTCGCCGATGCGATGACCGACACTCTGGTGAGCGAGATGGCGCAGATCAGCGCGCTACGAGTGACTTCGCGCACCTCGGTGATGCACTATCGGCACGCACCACAACCGCTCCCGCAGATTGCGCGCGAGCTCGGGGTCGATGCCTTGGTCGTGGGTTCAGTCCAACGCGCAGGCGACCACGTGCGGATCAGCGTGCAGCTGATCCATGCGGCGACCGACACCCATCTGTGGGCCCGCAGCTACCAACGGACCCTGGGCGACGTGCTGATGCTCCAGCGCGAAGTCGCCGGCGCGATTGCCAGGGAGCTGAAAGTGCATCTTGGCGTGCGCGAGCATCGGCGTCTGGCAGGCGGACGTCCGGCAAGCACAGAGGCGCAGGAGGCGTACCTGCGCGGGATTTATCACTTCGATCGGCTCGAACTGGACCGCGGGATGCAACTCTTTCAGCAGGCCGTGACACTGGACCCGGCTCACTCCGCTGCCTATGGACGTCTCGCGCGAGGGTATTACTACTTCCTCTTCTTCAGCATTCTCCCCCCCAAACACGCGTATGACCTACTGAATGCGGCAGTAGATCGCACACTGGCGCTCGACCCGGAGTCCGCCGAAGCCTACGGATTCCGTGCCCTGGGGCGGCTGTACTACGACTGGGACTGGGCAGGAGCCGAGGCTGACTTCCGGCGCGCGCTGGATCTGAATCCCAACCACGCCGAGCTGCGGCATTTATTCGCGCACTACCTGATGGTGGTGAACCAAGGTAACGAGGGGCTGGTCGAATGCCGGGGCGCGGTCGAGCGCGACCCACTCGGTCTCATCCTGACGGCCTGCCTCGGGTGGCATTGTCTCTTCTCCCGCGAGTACGGCGCGGCCGTCGACCCAACCCTCCGCGCGCTGCGCATGGACCCGCAACTCTTCTTTGCACACCTGATTCTCGGGTGGGTGTACCAGCAGCAAGGGCGGCTGGATGAAGCCATCGCGTCGTACCGTACGGCGGTCACGAATTCTGCAGGCATGCCACTCGCGATCGCCGCCCTCGTTCATGCGCTTGGCATTTCTGGCCAAGTGACCGAGGCGCGACAGCTTCTGGAGGCGTTAGAGCGACGGGGGCGCACGGCCTACGTATCGGCGTATGACGTGGCTGCGATGAATGTCGGCCTTGGCGATCATGAAGGGGCGTTTGCCGCGCTCGACCGCGCGGTGAATGAGCACGCGAGCTTTCTCATTCACATCGAGTGGGATCCCCGTTTCGATGCCCTCCGGGTCGATCCGCGCTTCGACGATGTAATGCAGCGCATCGGGCTCCCACGCATCGTCAATCCACCGACGGCCGTAGTGTGAGGCACTCTACGGGCGGTGTTCGCCGTTGGGGGGTGGCTTGATCCCAGCGGTCGCCGCCTGCCCTTGTGTTGCTGCAGACGCCGCAGGGCCTCTGGTTGGCCTCCGTGGCTGCGCCACGCCGGCTTCCATTGGCTGCGCTCGATCCAGTACAGGCACCCCAATGCAGAGGTCCGTGCCCATCACCGCTTCGACACCAGATGCCCGCGGGCGGCGCCACCGAGATGGTCGACGATCCGGCACCGCCTCTCGTGCAAGCGGCGGTCGGTGTGTCAAGTCGTCGTTGGAGACGAAACTCGGAGACGGCGGCCGAGGAATGATTTGGAGGACGCCCGGCTTCTTGTCGCAGGAAAAGTTCGGGACCTCGCGCGGCCGGCAGCGCACCTGAATGGGGCTCAGGCGGTTCAAGCGGTTGCTGTTCATCCAGGCAGCGGTTTAGTGCCAGGAATAGTGCCAACGCCGGCGTCGTCCAGCGACGCCCGCGTCGCTGGCACAGAGCTAAGTTCTTGAAAATCAACAAACCCTTCGACGCCGGCGTTTCAGGAAGTGCGCTCCAAAACCGGGGGCTGTAGGTTCGAGTCCTACCGGGCCTGTTCATAGCGTGAAGCCTCGTCGCGAGAAAGTCAGTCAGTGTCGGGGCTAGTGTCAGACTGGTCTCAACTCTCGTTCTCCCGTTCAACTTCGTATGGAGGCGATGCCGGGAATAGTCGTCGGAGTTGTTCAGCGATGCGACTCTTGTCCAGGCGACCTTCTGCCACCGCGATCGTCAGGTCGTAGAGCGCGGGCTCATTGCGGTCGACCGCGACCGCTGCGAGGCTTCTCATGCTCCGCCGTCGATGGCTACTTGTTCGGGCCGATGACCGAGCAGCGGTAGACTTCGTCGGTTGGCGCGAGCGTGATCTCACCGGCCGCCGCTGCATCGGCGACTTCGTTGTCCGAGAACAGTTGCCGCGGTGCGTGGCCGGCGTTGAAGGTGATCTGCACCTCACGCCACAGCGGGTTGAAGCCGTCCCCCTGAATCGCGTCGAGCACGCTTGTGAACATGACGCGTGCGGCCTCGCAGGCGTCGCACATGAAGATGGTGTTGATCGAACCGTTGTGTGCGAGGAGCGCCTGCTCCGCGCCGCCGGGCTCCTGCTTCAAGTTGATGGTGAAGAGCTCGGCGTCATAGAAGGCCGGCATGACGCCGCCGCGGCCGTTGGCCGACGCGTCGGCGGAGAACAGGCTCCGACCAGCGTTTTGCCGAGCGACCACGCCGGTTGGCGGCGCGCTGCACGACGTGACGAGGATGGCGAGGCCGATGGGCAGGGCCAGGGAACACCGCATGACACACCTCCGCTGCTAGGGCGAGCGGGCAATCATCGAGCCACGTCTCGGTGGTTTCCAGATCGCTGCATGTCAGAAGGGTGTCAGGCCTCGTCGTTCCACGTCGCGGCGGAGCGCTTGGGAGCTCGACGTCTGCGCGGACGTACGCTGGTTTGCTCACGGCGCGATCCAGAGCTGCCTTCGGCGCTCCTGACCGATCGCTTCAGTGCCAGGAACAGTGCCAACGCCGGCGTTGTCCAGCAACGCCGGCGTTGTTCGCTCGGAGCTAAGTCATTGAAAATCAACAAGCGCTGCAACGCCGGCGTTGCTGCGGCCGCGCTCCAAAGACGGCGGGTCCAGGCGGGCCGTTTTTGTGCTCACACCGGGTCGTCTAGGACCACCAGATACTTCCAAGTCCGTCACGGACCGGCAAACACTACGGCAAACAGGTTCCTCTCGCTTGAGAGCGTGGACTTCTGGATGCAGTAAGAGACACGCGGGACGAGCTTAATCCGGGCGACCCGTGAGTTTACGAGTTTCCTCTTGTATCTTGGCTATTGCGTCAGTGATCCACGACGGCAAAGGTACCGCCGCGTGGGAATTGCAACGTGTACGGCGTGCTCAAGCTCACCCTCGGTGACGGCACGTACGCGTGGCAGTTCATGCCTGTGGCGGGCCAGACGGCGACGGATTCGGGCAGCGGCACCTGCCATTGACAGCCGCCCCTGGCGGGGCTGCGCTGAGACACGCCACGCTTTAGCGTTGTGCTGTGCCGCGCCCATCCTTCAGGATGGGGACTTCCTGACACGAACCCCTTTTTTCTCAGGTTCGGCGACCGACCCTTTTTCTCAGGCTGCGAGAGCCGCCCGTTGCGCGCCCGCCACAGCGACGTAGGAAGGGTGTGGCAACCGCGCACTCCCGGTCTGGGGTCATTGGCGTAATCGGCGGCTGCGCGGGGACTTAGCTTCTCGCCGCGCGCGCACGTCTCGTGCGGGGACACCGCGCCACAGATCTACGTCCCCCTAGACGCGCGAGGCCGCACTCGTGCCGACACTCAGCTCCCGATCCGCCGCTATCGTGGCGATTCTCGCAACGGGTGCCGTATTCACGACCTGCCGTGAGAGCGAAGCGCCGCCAGCTGTTCAACCGTCAGCTCCCGAGTTTTCCATCGGCTCGGCTCTCCTGTTTCAGGACAACTTCGAGACCGGGACAGCGGCTGGTTGGAACCCCACGGCTGGTACCTGGTCGGTCGTACTGGACGGCAGCAACCACGTATACCGGAACTCCAACACCTCCGGAGACAACTGGTCCTACAACGGCAGCGCGGCGTGGACTGACTATGCGCTGGAAGCGTTGATCAAGCCACTGACGTGGAATAGCGGTGGCATCGTCCGAATCCTTGGTCGCTGGCAGGACGCGAACCACTGGTACTATGTCAACCTCACCGCTGACAATCACATCCAGCTTCGCAAGAACGTCAACGGCACGTTCACGGACCTGGCACCGCAGAAGTCGTTCACGGTCAGCAAGGGAACATGGTACAAAGTTCGGCTGGAGATGGTTGGGACGACGCTGAAGGCGTACGTCAATGACGTGCTCCAGCTGACGGCGACCGATGCCACCTTCAGCTCCGGCCTCATCGCCGTTGGCGGCTTCAACAACACCGCCGAGTTCGACAACGTGGTCGTCTATGACCTGACGGGACCGGCTCCCACCACCCTCGTCGGCGCCGGGAACATCGCCCGCTGCGACCGCACGGGCGACGAGGCGACGGCCGCGCTGCTCGACAACATCGCGGGCACCGTGTTCACCGCCGGGGACAACGCCTTCGACAAGGGCACGCTCACCCAGTACCAGCAGTGCTACAACCCCAACTGGGGGGGACAGAAAGCGCGCACGCGCCCGGCGGCCGGCGACTGGGACTACAAGACGGCTAATGCGTCGGGCTACTTCGGCTACTTCGGCGCCGCGGCGGGCGATCCGGCGCAGGGTTACTACAGCTACGACCTCGGCAGTTGGCACGTCATCGTGCTCAACAGCGGCAGCACGACCATCTCCACGGCGGCGGGCTCGCCCCAGGAGCAATGGCTGCGCGCCGACCTCGCCGCCCATCCGGCGCGCTGTACCGTCGCCTACTGGCACCACCCACTGTTCGATTCCAAGGATCCGCCCAACGCCAACATCCGCCCGCTGTGGGACGCGCTGTACGCGGCGGGTGTCGAGGTCGTCGTCAACGCGCACTACGCGTTCTACGAGCGGTTCGCGCCCCAGACCCCCGCAGGTCCGCCCCAACAGCGAGGTGCGCAACAGCGGCACCGCGGGTGTCTTGAAGCTCACGCTCAACGACGCTGGCTACGCGTGGGAGTTCGTGCCGATCGCCGGTCAGACCTTCCGCGACTCGGGCACAGAGAGCTGCCACGGCACGCCGCCGCTGTCCGTGAACGCGGGCCCCGATCTCACCGCCAGCCCCGGTACGCCGGTGAGCCTTTCGGTCAGCTTCACCGATCCCGGGGGCAGCGGCACCGCGCCGTGGGCCTACGCCATCGCGTGGGGCGACGGCGCCACGAGCACGGGCACGACCCCCTCCTCGCCGATCGCGGCGTCGCACGTTTACTCGGCGGAAGGCCTGGACAGCGTGCGCGTCACCGTCACGAACAGCGCGGGAGGGACCGGTTCGGATTCGCTGGCTGTGCTGGTCTCCTCATCCGTGGTCATGGTCGGCGCCGGAGATATCGCGGACTGCACCAGGAGCGGGGATTCCCTCACGGCAAATCTGATGGACACCATCCCGGGCACCGTCTTCGTGCTGGGCGACAACGCCTACCCGAACGGGTCGAGTAGCGACTACGCGAACTGCTACGCGCCCACCTGGGGCCGCCACAAGGCGCGCACTCGGCCGATCCCCGGGAATCACGACTATGTGAGTCACGACTCTTCCGGCTACTTCGGCTACTTCGGTGCCGCGGCGGGTGATCCCGCCAAGGGCTACTACAGTTACGACCTCGGCGCCTGGCATATCATCGCGCTGAACAGCCAGATCGCCCATTGGACGGGCTCGCCCCAGGAGCAGTGGCTGCTCGCCGATCTCGCGGCGAGCACCAAGCGCTGCACGCTCGCCTACTGGCATTATCCCCTCTTCAGCTCCAGTACCGTAGAGGTCGACACGGCATCGCGAGCGCTGTGGCGGGCGCTGTACGACGCCGGAGTCGAGCTCGTGCTCAACGGCCATCATCACGACTATGAGCGGTTCGCGCCCCAGACTCCGACGGGTGCGCTGGATCCGACCTACGGCATCCGCGAAATCATCGTCGGGACCGGGGGCGGCGAGGGGTTGTTCCCCTTCGGCACGATCGCGGCGAACTCCGAGGTGCGCGACAACGTCACGTTCGGCGTCCTCAAACTGACGCTCCGCACCGGCGGCTTCGATTGGAAGTTTATCCCGATCCCCGGCAAGACGTTCACCGATGCGGGCAGCGGCCCCTGCCACGACTCTCCATCGGCCCCGCCGCCCGTAAATCACGCCCCCACGGCCGCTCCCGGCGGACCGTACACGGGGGCGGAGGCTGGGACGGTGAGCTTCAACGGCAGCGGGTCATCGGACCCAGACGGCGACGCGCTCACCTACGCCTGGAGCTTCGGCGACGGGACGAGTGGCACCGGCGTGAACCCGAGCCATGCTTACGCCGACAACGGCAGCTACACGGTGACGCTCACCGTCACCGATACGCACGGGGCAGCGAGCACACCGGCGACCACCACGGCCACGATCGCGAACGTCGCGCCAGTCGTGACGGCGGGCCCCAACCAGTCGGCGACGATCGGCAGCCCAGTCACCGTGAGCGCCACCTTCAGCGATCCGGGCGCGAACGACGCTCCCTGGGCGTACACGGTCGCCTGGGGTGACGGCTTGCCCGCGACCACCGGCAGCACGACGAGCCAGACGAACCCGATCACGGCTACGCACACATATGCCCTGCCCGGCACGTACACGGTGAGCATGACAGTCACCGACAAAGACGGTGGACCGGGCTCAGGACAGCTTACCGTGACGGTCGGCACTGCACCGAACCGCCCGCCCACCGCGGCGGTGGGCGGCCCCTACGCTGGGCCGGAGGGAGCGGCAGTCACCTTTGACGGCAGCGGCTCGTCCGATCCCGACGGCGACGCCCTGACCTATGCCTGGACCTTCGGCGACGGCAGCACCGGTACCGGCGTGAGACCGAGCCACGCATACGCCGATAACGGCAGCTACACCGTCACGCTCACCGTCACCGATACGCACGGAGCGGCGAGCGCACCGGCGACCACGACAGCGACGATCGCGAATGTCGCACCGGCCGTGACGGCCGGCCCCAACCAGTCGGCCACGATCGGCACCCCGGTCACCGTGAGCGCCACCTTCAGCGATCCCGGCGTGAGCGACGGCCCTTGGGCGTACGCGGTCGCCTGGGGTGACGGCTTGCCCGCGACTACCGGCAGCACGACGAGCCAGACGAACCCGATCACGGCCACGCACACATATGCCCTGCCCGGCACCTACACCGTGAGCGTGACGGTCACCGACAAAGACGGTGCAGCGGGCTCAGGACAGCTTACCGTGACGGTCGGCACTGCACCGAACCGCCCGCCCACCGCGGCGGTGGGCGGCCCCTACGCTGGGGCGGAGGGAGCGGCAGTCACCTTTGACGGCAGCGGCTCGTCCGATCCCGATGGCGACGCCCTGACCTATGCCTGGAACTTCGGCGACGGCAGCACCGGCACCGGTGTGAGACCGAGTCATGCGTACGCCGACAACCGTGGCTACACGGTCACGCTTACCGTCACCGACTCGCGCGGCGCGTCCAGCTCACCGTCCTCGACCACGGCGGCGATCGCGAATGTCGCACCGGCGGTGAACCCCGGACCAAACCAGACGGCCACCACGGGTAGCCCCGTCACGCTCAGCGCCGGCTTCAGCGATCCCGGCGCGAACGATGCCCCGTGGGCGTACTCGATCGACTGGGGCGACGGTACCCCGGCGACGACCGGGAGCGCGACGAGCCAGGCGAGCCCGATCACCGCAAGCCACACCTACACTGCGACGGGCACGAGCACGGTACGGGTCACCGTCACCGACAAGGACGGCGCCGCAGGGGTGGGCACCAAGTCGATCACGGTCTCCGCTGGGTCGGCAACCGTCACCCTGGTCGGCGCCGGCAACATCGCGCGCTGCGACCGCACCGGCGACGAAGCCACGGCGGCTATTCTCGACACCATCCCGGGCAGCGTGTTCGCGGACGGGGACGGCGCCTACCCAGGCGGGACGCCCACCGCCTATGGGAACTGCTACGATCCGTCTTGGGGCCGCCACAAGGCCCGCACCTTCCCCGTGCCCGGGCACCGCGACTACGACTCGAGCTCCACCGCCAGCGGATACTTTGGTTACTGGGGCGCCCGGGCCGGCGATCCGACCCAAGGCTACTACAGCTTCGATCTCGGTGCCTGGCACGTCGTCGTCTTGAACAGCAACAACACCTACGTCTCGGCGGCGGCCGGCTCGCCGCAGGAGACGTGGCTCCGGGCGGACCTCGCCGCGACCACGAAGGCGTGCGTGCTGGCGCTGTTCCACAACCCGCGCTTCTACTCCACTACCTCGAGTACCTTCTCGCCGACCAGCTCGGTGAAGCCGTTCTGGGACGACCTCTACGCCGCCCACGCCGAGCTGATCATCAATGGGCACATGCGCGACTACGAGCGGTTCGCGCCGCAGACGCCCACGGGGGCGGCGGACCCGGTGAACGGGATCCGCGAGATCATCGTGGGCACGGGCGGGGAGGGACAGGATCTGCCCAACACCCTCATCATCCCGAACAGCGAAGTGAATATCAGCGGCGTGTCCGGTGTGCTGAAGCTCACCCTGGGGGACGGCTCCTACGCCTGGCAGTTCATCCCCGTGGCGGGCCAGACGGGCACGGACTCAGGGAGCGGCTCTTGCCACTGACCCGTTGATCGCGAGCGTCGCGTCGCCGCAACACCGGCTTCTCTAGGACCACGTCCGCATCAGGCGGACTAGTTGTACGCACGCAGCAGTCTCGGGCGCGACCCCCTCACCCCCGCCTTGGTGCCAGGAACAGTGTCAACGCCGGCGTTGTCCAGCGACGCCGGCGTTGTTGGCCTGGACCTAAGTCGTTGAAAATCAACAAAGGCTTCAACGCCGGCGTTGCTGGGAGTGCGCTCCAAAACCGGGGGTTGCAGGTTCGATTCCTGCCGGGCCTGTTTGGGCCGCGACGGAAGGCGTCGCGGCCCTTCGCACGCCCGGCCGTATCAATGCTCTGCCCTCGCTGCGCTCGGGCAATCGCGAGCGATTCCTGCCGGGCCTGCTTCTGATTTTCGGGGACGTCGAGCCGCCCGATCTCGTGGGGAATCAATCATTGCGCTCATCGGAATCCGCGCGCAGCCTTGCAAAACACCCGAGTGAGCGGGGCGATCGCCATGCAGCCGGTTCCCGAGCCCGCGGCGTATGTCCATGGTGAGTAGCTAGTTGCCTGCGATCATGACCTCCCCGGCACGACCGTTGCGAAACGAGCATCACCACCCTCCGCTCCGTGGCGGCATTGTCGCGTCCACGTAGCTTTGGGCGCACGCGATTCAGCCGGAGGATCGCATGAATCGCACGGGGTTCACGCTGCTCGAGCTGTTGATCGTGGTCGTCATCATCGGGCTGCTCGCCGCGATCGCGATCCCGAAGTTCGCCAACACGAAAGAGAAGGCGTACATCGCGTCGATGAAGTCGGACCTCCGGAACCTGATGACGGCGGAGGAGGCCTACTTCGCCGATTCGATGGCGTACACGGACCAGGTGGACTGTAGCAACCCGCCGGCGGCCGGCAGCGTGCCGTGGTGCCCGTCGACCGGGAATACGTTGGACCAGCTGCGGCTCGCTAACGGCAACAAGAGCGGTTGGACGGCGCGCGAAACGAACGCCAACACCGCGATCAGTTGCGCGATCTACGTGGGCAACGCGAACCCCCTCCGCCCGGCGAAAAACTCTGATCCGGACGGCATGCCGGTGTGTCAATGAACGGTCGCGGCCGGTCCTCGACGTAGGGCGATCCCAGACTCACAACGCGATTGAGCACGAGGAGCTCTAGCTCTTCCTGCGCGCCGCCTTCCACTCGCCCGTCTGGCTGGCGACACCGCGGGCGGCCTGTACTCCTCGTGGGGGTGGACATACGTTGATATATATAACGTTATCCATTATAATACCGCTGGATACAGCAGCGGGCGCTCGGTGATTCGGTCGTTCTCCGATCACGGAACGGAGGATGTCTTCAACCAGCGCCGTACCAAGGCGGCCCGAGGCACGTGCCCCGAACAGCTGTGGCGAGTCGCACAACGCAAGCTCGACCAGCTGAACGCAGCGGTCTCGCTCGCGTCGCTGCGAATCCCGCCGGGGAACCACCTAGAAGCGTTGGGCAAAGACAGGCAGGGGCAGCACAGCATCCGGATCAACGACCAGTACCGGGTCTGTTTCGTTTGGACCGAGGAGGGACCGGAGTGGGTCGAGATCACGGATTATCACTGAGGGGAGCACAGATGGTGCGAATTCCGACGCATGGACCACCGACGCATCCTGGTGAGATGCTGCTCGAAGAGTTTCTCAAGCCGCTCGGCCTGAGCCAGACTGGTTTGGCCGAGCGACTAGGGGTCTCGTATCCGCGGGTCAACGAGCTGGTGCATGGGAAGCGCGGCGTGACACCGGACACGGCGCTCCGACTCGAGCGCCTCTTCGGCATGGAAGCGCAGTTCTGGCTCAACCTGCAGCTCGCGTGGGATCTCTATCACGCACAGCATTCGCGGGCCGCGAGACACATCCGCAAGATTCGGCGTATTACGCGCCGGGCGAGGGCGACACGCTCGCGAGCGTGAGCGCAGGCCCAAGGGGGCTATTCGGCAGTGCCAGGATTAGTGCCAACGCCGGCGTCGTCCAACGACGCCGGCGTTGATCGCTCAGAGCTAAGTCCTTGAAAGTCAACAAACGCTTCGACGCCGGCGTTGCTACGAGTGCGCTCCAAAACCGGGGGTTGCAGGTTCGATTCCTGCCGGGCCTGCTTGGGCCGCGACGGAAGGCGTCGCGGCCCTTCGCACGCCCGGCCGTCGACAGTTCCTTAGCGAATTGCACAAGGCCAGGCGTGGGTGTACGATAGCCTCTCAAAGAAAGATTCCCTTCAGTGGAGGGAGGCTGAGCCATGTGGATTCGTTGGACGATCCCCGCGGCCGTAGAACTGTTCCTGCTGCCTTTGGTGTTCGCAACCGCTGCGGCACAAGCAGACGAGAAGCCAATCATTCAAAACGCGGCACCTGGCAAGTTCCAGAAGATCCCGAATCTGCCCGGTTGCGTTACCGCCGCCGTGGACCAGGGCGACCCTACGAAGGGTGCATCGGTGCTGATAATCAAAGCCACTCGTGGATGTAGGGCGCCGTGGCACTTCCATACACCGAACGAGCAACTCATGATGATCAGTGGTGTCGGACGGGTGGAAATGAAAGGCGACCAAGCCGTGAATCTACGTGCCGGCGGGTTCGCCTATGCTCCTGTTAAACATGTGCACCAGTTCACGTGCGTAGGCGGACCGTGTTCGTTCTTTCTGCGCTCGGACGCGCCGTTCGATATTCATTACGTCGATCAAAGCGGTAATGAGATTTCGACCGAGCAGGCGCTGAGCAAGCGGCATAAGA
>WNGP01002249.1_pt1 | contig 16112 bp, 15 predicted proteins | sample 5407671 | NCBI WGS metagenome assembly WNGP01 (sample SAMN13153381, study PRJNA577476) | soil metagenome | isolation source: 40 cm soil or saprolite under Garry oak tree replicate 2 | place: USA:California | collected 2016-06-15 | reverse complement strand
AGCTGCGGGTTGAGTTCCATCCCCTCACTGCGGATCGTGCCCAGCAGCAGCACCCGGCTGCTATGCCCCTTCCAGTGCCGTCCCAGGTAGCGCAGCAGGTCGAGGGAGGCCCCATCGACCCACTGCAGGTCATCCAGCAGGAGCACCAGCGGCGCATGCTGGTCCAAGGCGTCCATCAAGCGCGCCACCGCTTCAAACAGCCGCAGCCTGGCGGTCAGCTCATCCTCGGTAGGAGCAGGCAGATCAGGGTAGCGCACCCGTAGCTCGGGCAGCAGGCGCGAGAGCTCGGCCAGCCACAGGTCGTCCAGCAGGTCCTCCGGAGCATTTTCTTCCTCCAGCCGCAGGCGCACAGCCTCGACCAGCGGCTGATAGGGCAGTCGTCCCCCCATCTCGAAGGCTTGCCCGCTGAGCACATCAGCACCCTGGGCTCGGGCCCAGACCCCAAAATCGTGAGCCAGCCGCGTTTTGCCGATGCCGGCCTCGCCCTCCACCAGCACGGCCTGCGGCCGCCCACCCCGCGCCTGCTGAAAGCTCCCGACCACCTGCGTGAAAGCCGCGGCCCGTCCGACCAGAGGGGCCACTAGCTCACTTGGCGGTCGGCTCTCCACCGTGCTGGGGGAGGAACGAGCCGGGCGACTCCCGCGGCTGTCCGCCAAGGTGGCGTGAACGTGCTCGGCCAGGGCCACGGTCTCCACCGATGGTTTGGCCTGCACCTCCTCGGCCAGGCCCGCCCGGAGGGTGGCATAGACTTGCAAGGCGGCGACCGCATCACTCCGCGCCAGGTGTACCCGCATCAAGCGGCGAGAGGCCTCCTCCGACAGCCTATCGAGCGCCAGCCAGCGGGTGAGGGTGGCTCGGGCCTGCTCCAGCTCGAAGGCTTCTTCCTGAAAGGCGGAGAGCCGCTCGAAGAGCTGAAGCAGGCGCACCTGCCACTGGTGCTGCTGTTGCTGGACCCATGCGTCAAAGCCAGTCTCCTCGCGCAGCCAGAAGCCGTCGAGGAAGGGACCGCGCACCAGAGCGAGGGCGTGCTGGACCAAGGCGACCAGGGCAGCACGCTGTTGCTCAGTATGGACTGCAGCTCTCAGCAAGGCCTGATAGGCTTGCTGCACCACGTCCAGGTCCAACTCTAATGGGGCATGCGGGTTCAGGCCGAGCAGCTCATGCCGACTCAGCAGGTGGCTGTGCGGGGAAGGCGAGGCGTCGGAGTCAGCGAACAGGCCACGTAGCAGCGTAAGGGTGGTACGTAAGCCCGTCCGAGCAGCGTGGGGCTCACTGTCGGGCCACAGGAAGGCAGCCAGCTTGCTGCGGGAATGCATGCCTCCTTCGACCGCCAGGTAGAGCAGCAAGGCCTGCGCCTTGCGCAAGGAAAAGGTGAGGCGCCGACCGTCATGAAAAACTTCGGGGGCGCCGAGCACGGCCAGACGTAATAGACCCATGGCATGTTCTCTTCATAATAGGATAACGGATGCGACGAACAGTTCCTCACAAGCTCAGCCTCGCTTCCTTACACGCGTTGCGGTCGTGCTGCCAGGTGATCGAGTGCTCTGATGAGCAAGAGGAACATCCGTTGTTCACTGTGTCCTGACCACTGTAGAGCTATCGTACCATGTGAGATTGGTCCAGGTCAAACACAACCATTGCTTCACGAAACCTCTTGCTATGGCAGCACCGTGACCTGCTGGGGAGGGACTTCCCGTTCTTGACGCTGCTCTTCACGTTTTTTTGACACTTCCTGGTCATACTAGCACCAGAGAGGACCAGGACAGCCGGTTGTGGAAGGAGTGATGAGGTTCCCTGTCCCCAGACAGGGTACTCAACATATGCAGAGGGTCTCGTGGAACGCGTCGAACCAGGTAGGATGGACAAAGACCAGCAAACAAAGGAGCGTCGCTTTATGGCACAGCTACAGATCGTCTACCTCCTGCGACCGGGAACCCAGGAGCAGTGGCGACGCCTGTATCAGGAGATAGTGGAATCACGCAGAGAGCAGTTCGAAGCGTCCTGTCGACACATGGGGATCACCCAGGTGCAGGTTAGGCTGGTGCCAATGCTCCACAGTGACCTGATGCTCATGACACTCCACACGCAGGAGCCGCAACAGACCCTAAAGGCGCTGGCTATCTCCGATCGTCCATTTGATCGCTGGCTGCGAACGCAGCTTCAGGGCTTGCTTGGATGGAATGTGCAGGATGTAGTGAGTGGGCTGCCTGACTCGCAAAGTGACCTCATCTTCACCTGGGGTCCATAGCCTTCGTTCATCCACTACCGACTGGCTACATACTTCCAGATTGAACTTGCGGAGCAACCATCAAAGGAACCTGAGTCAAACATCCTGGTTGGCATAAGAATGATATCGTCCGTTGCCGCTGTGAGGCTGAGCAGAGCGAAAAAGTAGGAGCAGATATGCGTTTAAGCAATGGTGAACATTTTCCAACGATCACCGCTTCCCGCGTGGGAGGTGGCGAAATGTCCGTTCCCCAGGATCTGGCAGGTCGGTGGGCCGTGCTGCTGTTTTATAGGGGCCACTGGTGCCCGTATTGCCGTCAGCAGTTACTGGACTTTCAACGAGAGAGAGCGCAATTGAACGAACTGGGAGTCGAGGTCGTCGGGCTCTCTGTCGATTCCCTTGAGCAGGCGCGGCAGACCGTCGAACGGCACAGGCTCACTTTCCCGGTACTGTACGGCCTTGACGCTCGTGAAGTGGCAAAGATGATTGGAGCCTCCATCAACGAGGAACCGCTCTACCTGCAAGCAACCGGGTTTGTGCTTGGGCCCGAGGGGACGGTTGCCGTAGCCGTCTACTCGAGCAGCGCGATTGGCCGCCTGGTTGCCGCCGATACCATCAATTTTCTCAAGTATCTGCAGAAAGCACAGTAACTAGTACACGTAGGCACAAATATATCCACGATCAGTCGAGACCGATGTAGGTCCATTTGATGGGTTTAGCCATCGTGCGATTGTAATACGTAATGAAAGCCAAGATCTGGTCGCGCAAGTCATCCAGTGAGAGAAAATGGCCGCGTTTGAGCAACTTGCGCACCAGAATACTCAGCCAGATTTCGACCTGGTTCATCCAAGAAGCATGCTTGGGAGTGTAGGTGAACACCACCTTGTGGGTCGGATCATGCAAAAACGCTGCGCGACTTTCCATCGAGTGCAGAATCCTGCTCTTGCCTTTGACTCCCGGCGTCTCCGGGGCGATGCCTTCCAGTTGGGCTACCCAGCGGACCAGCGCTTCTGATTGATGGATATTCAAGTTGTCCAGGATGATGCGCCATCGGGTGGCCTGATCATCACTGGCAATCAGCCGCTGGAGATGCGCCAGCGCATCCTCTTCGGTGCGTGTGGGTCCCCAGGAGGGAACAATGATCTGTCCGGTGATGACATCGAAATTGATGAACCAGGACAAGGTGCCATGCCGAATAGACTCAAACTCGCGCCGCAGCACATGGCTTGGCTGCATGGGCAAATCGGGATGCTTGCGCTGCAAAGCCTGCACCCCGGTTAACTCATCCATGCTGATCGTGTGTTCTCCTTGCTTGGCCCGTTCGACTGCGCTCGCATACAGCTGACACCCCTCGTTGATTTTCTCGTCGCGCTGCTCATCGGGAACCTCGGTCAGCCAGTAACGGAAGCGGTGCGGTTGGAGCCCCCATATTTCCGCAGTCGTGCCGCATGCCTGGGTGAGATCTGCTTGACGATGCCCCGCTTCATCACTTCGTCGGCGATTTCGCGACCCGTCCATTGGCTGATGGGGCGTCCTGCCTGAGTGGGGGCCTCACAGGATAAGGCCGCGATCTGACAGCGTTGCTCTGCTGTGATTTGGGGATGCACTCCTGGGCGCGGAGCGTCTTGCAAGCGCTCAATGATGCTCAAGGTTTCCAAGTCGATCCCTTTCAAGCCCACCCAGCGATCCCGCCACAGGCGGGCGGTGTCCACATTGACGTCCAACTCACGGCCGATCTGCGCATTGGAGTGCCCGTGCGCTGCCGCTAACACGATGCGGGCTCGCAACGCCAGTTGCTGTTCACTCCGATGACGCTTCGCCAGGCGCGTTAATCCTTCCACTTCCTTCTCACTCAGCACGACGGTTGTGGCTCGTTTCGGCATGGGCTGTTCTCCTTCGCTTTTTCCCTCCTCTCTTATCATGGATTTTCCTCAGCCTCCATGTACTAGTGAAAGATTGGGAAGGCCCCTCCCAGAACGCTTTAATGGCGGCTCTTCCTGATGGTTCAGCTTTTACTTAGCCCTAAATTATTGAAAGTATGCCTGAACTGGTTAAAGGGGTCCAGTATGCACCGCATGGGTATCCTCCAAAATCGCACGCAACTGTTTGGCATCGAGCGTCTCATGCAAGCGCAGAGAATGAGCGATGCTATCCAGTGTCTCACGATGCGACGTCAACAGGCTGACCGCTCGATCATAGGCCCACTTCACCAGGCGATTGACTTCCTCGTCGATGATGATGGCCGTCTGCTCGCTATACTCGCGCGAGCCAGTTGCCAGCACTGTGCCCGCGAAGGGATCTTCACGCTCACTATAGGAGATGGTGCCCAGCCGCTCGCTCATGCCCCAACGGGTGACCATCTGGCGCGCAATGGCGGTGACATGCTGCAGATCATTTTCTGCCCCTGTCGTGATGTGTCCAATCGCCACTTGCTCAGCGGCGCGCCCACCCAGGGCGGTCACCAACTGCGCTTCCAGGTACTCTTTGGAGTAGTTGTAGCGGTCATCCAATGGCGTATATTGCGTCACCCCAAGCGCTTGGCCACGCGGTACAATCGTGACTTTGGTCACCGGATCAACATCCTCTTGTAGCAGACCAGTCAATGCATGCCCGCCTTCGTGGAACGCAACGACATTCAAATCCGCTTCACTGAGTATCAGGGGACGCTCTGCACCGATGAGTATCTTGTCCAGAGCATCATCAAAGCAGTGTTGTGTCGCTGCAACCAGATTGCGGCGTGCTGCCAACAGCGCTGCTTCGTTGACGAGATTAGCGATGTCGGCACCCACCATACCTGGGGTAGCACGAGCAATCGTAATCAAGTCTACATCTTTTGCCAACGGTACACCGCGCGAGTGTATCTTGAGAATGGCCAGGCGCCCATTCCAGTCGGGGCGCTCGACCGTCACACGGCGGTCGAAGCGACCTGGGCGCAAGAGCGCTTTGTCCAGCCCATCGGGCCGGTTGGTCGCTGCGATGACCACGACTGCCTGGTGTGTATCAAAGCCATCCATCTCCACCAGTAACTGGTTCAAGGTCTGCTCACGCTCGTCATTGCTATTGATGCTGGTTCCACGCTGCCGACCGACGGCATCAATTTCGTCGATGAAGATGATACTGGGAGCCGCCTTCTTGGCCTGGTCGAAGAGATCACGCACGCGGCTTGCGCCGACGCCGACCAGCACCTCGACAAACTCAGAGCCGCTCATCGAGAAGAACGGCACTTCGGCCTCACCCGCCACGGCACGCGCCAGCAGTGTCTTACCGGTTCCCGGAGGGCCTACCAGCAGCACACCACGCGGGATTTTGCCGCCAAGCCGCTGGAATTTGCCCGGCGTCTTCAGAAATTCCACCACCTCCACCAGATCGTATTTCGCTTCATTCACGCCGGCCACATCCGCAAAGGTGGTGCTCGGTCTATCTCCTGGCACAACTTTGGCACGGGTTTTCCCAAAGCTGAAGATGTTCTGCTGGCTCTTGGTGGCCCGGCGACTGATGAAGAAGATCACGCCAAACACTACAATGAGGGGGAGGAAGTTGACGGCAATGGTCAGCAAGAGATTCGGATTAGCGACGGGCTTGGTCTGGAACTGCACGTGATACTGATTGAGTAAGGCGATGAGGTTCGGGTCGCCGTTGGGGAACTGCGTCAGGTGATACTGGGTCGCAAGCACCGGGTTCCCATTGGCATCGGTCAAGGAAACAGCGTGCTTGAAGTCGCCGGTAATATCCTGTCCCTGGAACGTGGCATCCTTGACATTACCCGCTTGGACTTGCTGATAGAACGCACTATAAGGGAGCTCTCCGACAGGTTGTCCAGGGACATGTGCGCCTTGAGCGAAGAGGAGAGGGAGGGCCCAGAAGACCAACACGCTGCCAGCAATGAGGAGGACAATCTTCCATCTTTGCCCGCTATTATTGCGTGGACTACCGCCATTGCTGCCGTTGTTGGAGCGCTGCCGTCCACTCGGACCCTGCTCCTGGGGTGCGCGTTGGTACAGATGTGTCACTTGAGTATCCATAATTTGATCCGCTTTCTGTGTGATCGTTGATCACCTGGATCTGTAGCTGTATACGATCACTGAAGCTCCTGGGATCAGAGACAGAATCACCCGCTCGACGCCATTGTCAAAGCAAGAACCAGTCGCAGAGGGGCTGGCTTGAGCGATTTTGCGGTCTGATACCAGGAGCTTCTCTTGAAGAACACCATAGCCTATTGTTCTTTCATCACTAGATTCGGTGGTGGTTACAGCGCGTTGCAATCCTCTGCTCAGTGTCTACTGCTTTGTACCTCACCCCTGATGACTGACCGCTTCCTCACGATTTCCACGAAAAGACACGCGATCGCAACAGCTACATGCTTCCAGTGAAGAGTTGGGGGTAGGTATGGCCTTCTGCATCTTGGTACGAGGTGAGGGGCATGGCCTTTGATGGTTCCGCACGTTCAATATGGAAGCATGTAAGTAATTCTGTCTAGAGCGTTCCCGGCGCAAAAAGTCATGGAATTACACGATTCTGTCGATGTGCCCCTCCTACCCGGCAAGGTATATTTTTGCTGAGGTGAGGAGCAAGAGGTTACCCTGGCTACCTCACCGACGACCCGAGTGAGAACAGCCACCGTGCTGGCATGGATTTCACTCGTGTAGATACAGAGGTAGAAGCACATGAAGTGGTGGAGAACTGGTCAGTCGATCTGCATATGGATGGCTTGTTTGCGATTAACCACCATGGAGTGTGGTTCTACCTCGCGCACTCCTTCAACGGAGAAGACGTGGTGATTGACACGGGAACACTCAACAGCTTGGTGCCACATCCTAACGACACGACGAGTCTGATCCCGGTACCAACCGTACAGTGTAGTGCCTGAAAAGGAGACTTCCTAATGAGCAAGCATGACGAGCAGGTACAACAAGCCAGTGGCAAAGTGCAGGTGGATGACTCAGCCCCGGGCTTTACGCTCCCATCCCAATCAGGCGCACTAGTCAGCCTTGGGGAGTTTCTCGGTAAGACGGCGATTGTGCTGTACTTCTACCCGAGAGATAACACGGCTGTCTGTACCGCCGAAGCGTGCGCCTTTCGGGATAGCTATGAACTCTTCAAGGGCGCTGGAGCGGAAGTGATCGGCATCAGCGCAGACTCGGTAGAGTCGCACCGGCAGTTCGCTGCAGCGCACCGGCTCCCCTTCATCTTGATGAGCGATGTGGACAGCATAGTCAGAAAGCTTTACGGCGTCCCTACCGCTTTCGGGCTGCCGGGACGCGTGACATACGTCATCGACCGGCATGGAATAGTTCGCCATATCTTTTTCTCGCAATTCACCTCCGAGAAACATGTCACCGAAGCGCTCTCGACGCTGCAATCGATACGCGAGGAACACATATAGCTGGCATTAGCTGGAAAGAATGGTAGAGCACCTATGAGCGAACAGAGCGGTTTCATCAAGCCCAACCTTCCACGTAGAGTGTTGCTCATCCTTCCTTTTGTGGTGTTCACACTCATCGCACTTTAGGGCTGTGGCTCACCGCTGCATTCTGGTTTTTCAGCAACTTTGGCATCGGCCTGTAGCCTACAACGGGCTCTTCCGCGGATTTAAGGCGTGGGTCCACTGGGGAGCAGAAAACGTCGAGGCGCATCTCGGGGCATTCAACGACCGTACCCTCGCACAGTGCGGCAAAGCGGTATGCCATCGAACACCAGTTGGCCTGAATTGCTGCTAGCAGTCCTCCATGTTCAGCTTCGATCTCATGCCTACAACTCGATGCTCCCTCACCGCTACCATCACTGGTATTCCACGCGCTCGCAACAGTTAGGCAATTCTAGCTAGCTTATTCCCAGAGCAACGACATGCAGGAATTACACCATTTTGTCGATGTACTCCTACTGCCAGTGAGATATATCTCTTGTAGGAGATCATAGCTAGCACAGGTTCAAGTAGTAACGGAACCTCCGAGAAATCTATGCTATGAACCATATCCGGCGATTCCGACGCCAATTGTAGAGACAAAAATACGTATGCATACATCTCTCGATGCGATGCGCTTAATCCATTGGGCCAGTGGCGCACCCATGTCTAGTGAATTACCTATCAGTGACCCGCATCCAGACCCGGGTTTACTTGGCCCGGACTCCTTAACCTGGCGCTTACATGAAGAACAATGGTTGATCACGGCAGGCGCACGCGCATTTTTAATGCAAGCCGCCCATCCCAAAGTCGCGCAGGGAGCCTTTGACCATAGTGGGTTCGCCGAGGACCCCTTTGGACGCGTGTCTCGTACCATTCAGGGCATGGCGGTCTTGATCTTTGGCACTACCTACGAGGCTAGCGCTATGGCTCATCATATCAATCGCCTGCACGATACCGTCCGGGGGACCCTTCCCGAGAGTATAGGACGCTACGCGGCAGGAGAGACCTATAGTGCCATGGAGCCTCTAGCACTCTTGTGGGTCCATATCGTGTTCGTCGATAGCCTACTCACCGCCTACAAGACGTTTGTCGGCCCGCTCTCAGAGGCAGCGTGCGAACAGTACTGGCAGGAATCCTGCCGCTATGCGCGACTCCTGGGATTAACCGATAAGACCCTCCCGGCCAGCTATGCCGCTGTGCAGCAATACATGCGCGATGCGCTTGCCTCAGGAGAGATTGCCATCGGACCCGCGGCTCAATTCATCGCCCAGAAGGTCCTCTATCCCCCGATGCCCTTGTTACGCAAACCACTATGGATGATGGTGCGCTTGATCACTGTAGGACAACTTCCATCAGACATACGACAGGCATACGGACTGCGCTGGACCACGAGACAGAGGGTAGGATTTCGTATGGCACGTGGTGTCGGTCATCTCTTACGCCATCTCTTTCCCAATGCACTCGGTAGATCACCTCTCGTGAACTTTGCCAGGTGCCGTGTCCAGGGAGAACTCTGTCGGTCCACGGAGCCTGTTCTGCCGTAACTCTGTTGCCGACAGGTGGAGTGGTTTCCTTCCTTTTTCAAGAAGGGATTTGCCAAGTAGCCAGCACAAGGGTACCTTTCGGGGTGTCCTCACCTCCCTTGCCCTGGTCAATCTGATCCGCATGTACCTCAGATGTCTGCTCTTCCCCTGTGTCACTCGAGAGCACAAGGAAACCGTTTTTGGCAAACACCTCCGCCGCCAGCACTTTGTTTCCCAGCACGAAGCCCCGGTCGCTGCTATCCGTATGCACGTTGGTCATATGTCTTCCTTCATGGGACTATTCCGATCTCAATCCTTTTTTGGCAAAAACGGACCAGGGTCAACGCATCGAAAGCTGAAAAGCGTATGCTAAGGGAAGGGCGAAACTTCCTACGGAACCCCAGAAGTGTTTTGACACTAATAGATTCGGCGGAGGTTACATCTATTTCCTCCCCGGTCGGCTGCTCAGATGCTGCGGAATGTCCGTGACGACGATGCCTGGCCTAGCAAGTAACGCCGCTTTCAAGCGAAACGCCGTCTGGTTATGCAAAGGATATTCCCACCAGTGGGCCACCACAAATTCAGGCAGAATCACTGTCAAGGTCTCATCAGGATGCAATTCATGCACTGTATCAATGTAGGCAAGCAGAGGACGAGTGAGGGACCGGTAAGGCGACTCAATCACGACCAGTTGCGTCTCCCCTTCTTGAGCGAGATGCTTTTGTATACGCTCCCATCTGGAACGCACCTCCTCAACCTCATACGGATCTAGAGCCACATGCGCAGCAGTAACATGTCGCGAGATCGAACGGGCGTATGCTAAACTCTCGACTGAAGCACGGTCCTCTTCTGCAAGAGGAACGATGAAGCGGTGGCGGACATCCTCTGGGCGTATGAGATCAGCACTGGTTTGCTGACCCAATGCAACGTTCGTCACCACAATTTCTGGCCGGAAGAAGAGCGCTATCTTCAATTGAAGCACTCTTGGGTTGTGGAGCAGGTGTCGTATCAGCGAGGGCTCAGCGGATTCGGGCAGGACGACCGTCAGCGTATCGCCAGGATGCTTCTGCTGTACGGTGTTAATATAGTCGAGCAGCGAACGGAGGAACGAACGAGGAGATGGCTTGATGACGTTCAGTTGAGGCCGCTCATTTTCAGAGAGCTGCTTTTGCCAATCCTCCCAGGCTGTACGCAGGGCATCGTCCTCATTCCTAACAGCGACATGGACAGCAACAACATGTGGTGAGATCGAACGGGCATAGGTCAGGCTGAATCTCGCTGCAGCATTCAGTGAAGCAATTGGCACAATGAGAAGGTGCCGGATGTCCTCCTGCTGGAGAGGAATAGAGGTGGTAAGCTCGCGCTCGACTCGTTGATAGTGATGACTGATCCCAAGAAACATCACGACGAGCAGAGGGATGAGCACCACAACGATCCAGGCACCCACAAGAAACTTTGTGGAGGCGATCACCACCGCCACGAGCAAGGTGGTCAGGGCACCTAACCCATTGATCGCAAGGCTGCGTTGCCATCTCGCGTGTTCCTTCCGAAGACGCCACCAGTGACGCACCATCCCGCCCTGTGAGAGAGTAAATGACATGAAGACGCCGACGGCATACAGGTTGATGAGTTGGGTGGGATCACCTCTGAAGACAACGAGCAAGAGGCTAGCGAGAACTGCCAGGAACATGATGCCAATAGAGAACGCCAGGCGGTCACCTCTGAACGCGAACTGATGTGGCAGAAAACCATCACGCGCCAGCAGGGAGGACAGGCGGGGAAAGTCGGCATAGCTGGTATTGGCTGCCAGCGTGAGGATCAACAGCGTTGCGAGCTGGAACACAGGATACAGAAAGAACAGCGGCCCTGTAAAGACCTGCTGCGCGATCTGGCCGATCACCGTTGGATTGCCTGCCGGATTCGCCTCGATATGATAGGAGGTCGCCAGCAGCGTGATGCCAAGGAAGAGCGTACCGAGTATTACAGCCATCCAGGTCAGGGTGGTGGCAGCATTGCGTGTCTCCGGTTTCTTAAAAGCGGGCACACCATTCGAGATGGCCTCAACGCCCGTCATCGCAGAACAGCCAGCGGCAAAGGCTCTGAGGATCAGAAAGAGTGAGAGCGGCTCAGTAGCAGCTACAAATTGGAAGTGGGCGGTAATTGGGTTGGATGCAAGGGAAAAGGATTTGATGCCACCGACGACAATAAGTAACAGGGCACTCGCAATGAAGATATAAGTAGGGATGGCAAAGATCGAGCCCGCTTCGCGCACACCACGCAAATTGGCAATACCGATCACCATCACTAATGCAACGTCAATAGTGACAACGTCTAGTGTTGGTGATAAGGCTGGGAAGAGTGTCGCAAGCGCCTGGACGCCAGCGGCAATGCTGACTGAGACGGTGAGCACGTAATCGATCATGAGCGATGCAGCAGCAACCAGGCCAGGCAGCGTCCCCAGGTTCTCTTTCGCCACAATATAGGAGCCCCCACCATTGGGATAGGCAGAAATCGTCTGGCGGTAGGAAAGACCGACAATGCCGAGCAGAGCGACAATGGCAAAGCTAATCGGCAGGGTGATCCCGAGATTCTCTGATCCGGCAGCAACCAGAGTGATAAGTATGGCCTCGGTCGCATAGGCAACCGACGAGATCGCATCGGATGAGAGAACTGCCAGTGCTTTGAATTTGGTCAGTCGTTCGTGTTCGGCCTGGACGGTGGAAATGGGTGCACCGATGAGCAATCGCTTGATGTGCCCCAAAACGCCGTGTGGAGCCTCCGTTACTTCCGTCGCTTCAAGCACTCCAGAGCCTAGACGCCGAAATGCAGGCTGACTTGGCCGCACAAAACGTATATATTCATTGCCTGGTAAACTTCCCTGGCGCACTTCAGAATGAACGAGCAGGGAAGGGTCCTCATCAGCGCTCACGTTGGATTTTTCTTCGCCGGTGCCTTGCTTATTATCACGCTCTAACAAGTGATTGTTTTTGTCAATCATAGCGTTTACTTTCTTTATCTCTCGTTCAAAGCCAAAAAGCTGGTCTCGGAAATCGCTCAATGCCTTGCTGTCGTCCCAAGCTCAGAAGTATCGGGGTGAGAAGACAAAGCATCTCCTCGCACTGCCTTCTCCTCGGGAACCTGCCTCATCTGTAACTGGTTGTTTATTCTCTTCCGACATCCGGGGATCCAGTTTGAGAGATGCTTCTCGAGCATCTCTGGCAACTTTTTGTTCTCCTTCGACGCGAGGTAGACGATAGAGAGCAGTACGGCATATTCGAGTGCGTCCATATCTATTCCATGGGTGAAAGGGAGAAGCAAGCGTGCGGTCTGCATCGGAACCTCTCTACCCGAAACAGTTTTGTCGAGGATGGAAAGCATCCAGGCCTCACAGGCTTTTTCATGAATATGCTGCCTTTCAGGAAATAGACATCAAAGGGGTGTGGGAATGCATCGACAGGAACGGGTCATTCTTTCTCCGCGTTGCTCTGGCAATCCTTTAGATAGAATTACCTCTAACTCATCAGCTCTTCACCAAGACCCCCAACGTGGTCAATCCTGCCAAACCGAAGCAGAACCAGGCAGCGATAACCTGGTGCGGACCGGTCAGAAGGAAGATACCCGCAACCAGCAATGCGACAAACATCAAGAGCCAGCTGAAGCTATGCACACCTGACGATAAGCCGTTGTCTCTCCCGCGTCCGCGCAAGCCTATCCATTTACTCTGCCCGTTGCTGGCAAGCTTGACCTCGATCTGCCCGGTTTCGAGCCTGGTTATGACCTGCTCGAAAGAACGTGGCGGCGAAAGCCACACTCTGCCGGTTTCGAGCAACTGCTTGAAGAGTTGCTGCAACGTTTGTCCCGCACCCTCGGCGTCAAGACCTAGGAATTTGCGTGCATAGGGGACAGCGACCTCGACAAAGTTGAACTCAGGGGCCAATCCAGTCGAGACTCCGACTAGAGTGCCAACGGCCCGTCCGGTAAAGGCAAACTGCGCTGGGATTTGAAATGATTGTCCATACAGCAGAGACGCGACATCTTGTATTATCTCGGACATTTCCAGTTCACTCACCTTGCCCAGCGTCATGCCGTGATATCGCTCGATCATCAGCGACATAGCCTGCTCAAGAGAGGCAAGGTTGGCACCTTCGTGAATGAAGCCAAGCTGAGAGAGGGCGTTCACGAGTGCTCGTGAGTCGCGTGTGATAAAAGCCAGAAAGACATCTTTCATGAACCTCTTCATCGTGTTCGTGAGGGATCCCACCATGCCGAAATCGACAAAAGTGACAATGGGTTCATCGCCTGTTGACCCCCTTTTGACAAAAATATTGCCTGGATGTGGGTCCGCGTGGAAGAAGCCCGCCTGAAAAAATTGGTAGAAGTAGGCGCACACAGTGCGTTTGGCTACCTCTAAGCGGTCGATGCCTGCTGCATCGAGAGTAGCATAATCATTGATCTTGATGCCATCGATCCACTCGAGAACCAGCACGCGTCGTGAAACGTATTGGTCATAAACACGCGGAATATAAATCATGGGGTCATCTTTGAACATCTCTTTGAAGCGGTTGGCATTAGTGGCCTCTCGAACGTAATCGATTTCTTCAGAGATCGTCCGTTCAAACTCGCGGTAGACCCCCATGAGATCTATAACATCGTTCATCTTGACGAATCGCGTGATGACCCAGATAACCAACTTGAGGGCTCTCAAGTCCAGACGAACCAGCTGGTCACTATGGGGGCGCTGAATTTTAACCGCAACGGTCTCACCGGTCGAGGCGAGAATCGCTTTATGAACCTGACCAAGCGAGGCGGCTGCAGTAGATTTGCGCTCCAGCAGACTGAACACATCCTCAACGGGCTTGCCCAACTCAGACTCGATGACATCCACGACATGGTCGAAGGGTGCAGGTGGTACCTCGTCCTGCAATGAAGCGAGCGAGGCAATAGCCTTCTCCGGCAGCAGATCAACGCGAGAACTGAGGAACTGTCCCAGCTTAATCATCAGGACGCCGAGTTCCACCGCCGTTTCGCGGAATGCGATAAGCACCTCGATCAACACGTCACTGTTGATTTGTACCGTAGAGTCGGCTCGCGCACCCGCACGTACCACCCGACGATGCTCGCGGTAAATAACCCACATCGTCCACAGGAGCAGGCGTGTGACCCGGAGAAAGCGTACAAGCTGAGCCAGCCGATTGATCCGAGGTGTTTTTGTTCGCATAGGAGGCCCTTTCTTGGTGAAACAGAAGCATCAAAGCTAGCCGCTGCTTTTTGTATGGATCTCCGATTCAGTCCGATTCCCTATCGGTATGTGGGTCTTCTCCGAGGATAGTCAATGGGTTGATATCTTTCGCCATCTCTTCTATGCCATCGGCGAGTCTGTGTACAAGTGTCGTCAATCCGTGGGTAAATTCACGACCAGCAGCACGGAAATGCTGCTGTGGTTTTTGTGGCAATCTGTTGACCGGTAAAAACGCTACACTTACTCCAGTTCGAAACACACTCCGGATGAAGCGCTTCGTGGCTTGCTGGAGTTCCTCGCGTTCAATATCCATACTTCGACTGTGCACTTCCTGCTTTTCCCTACCGTGTATCATGTGCTTCCTTCCCTGTTCGTTGATATAAAGGATATTTGTCATCATGCTTCGTGAATGGGTTTATGCCCTCAACCGCTAGATAGGGCGCACCCGTGGCGCCTGAGACTAGCCGCTCTGCTCCCAATAAGAGATATACATCGAAAGGGACCGGGGTGCATCGACAGAATCATGTAATTCCTCAATCCGCATCCCTTTGGCAACCGTCTAGATCGAATTACCTAGCTGCAGTGATCTGGTGGATCTGCGCTATGAGCAGTCGTGAAGAAGGAGAAAAATTCACAGACCGAGAGTCCAAAGCCCATCAACTCCACTGGTAGTGGCTATACAAGACTACGCCATGAGTGTAGGTTCTGTACGTGCTACAGAAGATACCATTCTGATTATCTTCTGCCAGCATATCTGAGCACTATGTGTAGATTTCTTATCAACGAAACAATATCCTGATACAACTCGTTTCCACTTGAACGTGAAGTATAGGCATGAAAGTCTTTTGCCAGCAATGTTGATAGCAAAGGTGGAAGTGCTCGGCATCCCCTACAAGGAGGTGATGCAAGCGGCGCTCATCCCTGTGGCTTCTACGCTGGGAACGGATTTCAAGCCAGCCGCGCAAGCCGTTGGAGTCGATGTTGCACTGGGACCGGTAGTGAGCGAGCGAGTTACACATGTTCCTCCTGTATCGTTCGCAGGGTCTCGAGCGCTTCTGTGACATGTTTCTCTGAAGTAAATTGTGAGAAGAAGATGTGACGGACAATTCCCTGTCTATCGATGATGTATGTCACGCGCCCCGGAAGACCAAAAGCAGTAGACACCCCGTAGCGCTTTCCGATGATGCCACCCTCATCGCTCAACAGAAGAAAGCGGAGCTGGTGTTCCTGGGCAAAATGCCGGTGGGACTCCACGGAGTCTGAACTAATGCCGATGACCTCCGCTCCGGCAGCCTGAAAGACCTCGTACCTGTCCCGAAAGGCGCATGCTTGGGCTGTACAGACGGAAGTGTTATCCTTTGGATAGAAGTACAGCACGATGGCCGTCTTCCCGAGAAAATCTCCAAGGCAGACCCATGCCCCTGATTGGTCAGGGAGGGTAAAGTCCTGTGCCCAGTCTCCAACCTGCACCTTCCCTTTTGCCGGTTGTGCCTGGTTTTCACGTTTGCTCATAGCGTCTCCTCCTCTTGAAAATGAATGGTTGTGAGAACAAAGAGAACCGTTCTTGCTTCTTGTCGAGCTTGCCTTACTTCTCTTTGGGATGATCACGTGTCTTTATGATGTTAGGCACTACATTGTACGGTTGGCACTGGAATCAATCGCGTCGTGGCATCGGGGTGCGGCACTTTATTGTTGAGTGTCCCCGTGTCAATCACCACA
>WNGP01002248.1_pt1 | contig 16117 bp, 18 predicted proteins | sample 5407671 | NCBI WGS metagenome assembly WNGP01 (sample SAMN13153381, study PRJNA577476) | soil metagenome | isolation source: 40 cm soil or saprolite under Garry oak tree replicate 2 | place: USA:California | collected 2016-06-15 | reverse complement strand
ATCGCCTGCTCCTGCAGCAGGGGTCTCGCTAAAGCGGTTCATCGAAAACGTCTAGCTGCCGGAGACGGCCTTCCTTGCCGCACCGGGCGGGCTCACGGTAGCCCCAGGAGCGCCACCTTCATCATCCATTCGCGACACGGCATCTTCGTCCAAATGCCGCTGGGTGGACGAAAAAAGATTTTGAGGCGTCACTCTTCTCTCTTCGCCAAGAGATGGTCAGCAATAAGGCACTCTCTTCCAGCGCTTCGACGTCGTGTAATACACCGCAGTCCAGCACCAACAAATGGCCGGTCGACAAGGTCATCTTTCGATCGGCCAAATGGATACGGACCTGTCCCTTCAATTGCTGAATGGAGATCCGTCCCTCCGCTCTGTGCTGTCGCATTCGTGTGCCGCTCTTCATCAGAATTAGAACAATTCGGAAATCTGGATACTTCGCGAGGGTTTTGGAACTCCGCCCAGTCTCCCGCTGCCAGGAGTCTTCTCGCCGCAGTTGCTGCAGCTCTCTTTCAAAGTCGATTTGTAGCAGAGGTTCCGCCAACCCGGGTAGTCGATTCAATGCTTCAATGCCATCGCCGGGATGGCAAGTGCTGAGATTCGTAGCCATGATGAAACTTCCTCCTGTGCATCTCCGACGCGACCACGGCAAGCCACTGAGCTCGAATTACGGGGCGCACCGCATGTCTGAAACCTCGGGAGACCCCAGAAGACGATGATCGACGATATGTTGCAGCAAAACTGGTCAACATTGCACAGCCACTCGATAGATCTCAAGTTCCGGCATTCCACCAAAGCGGCTCGGGACAAGCCAGTTAAAGGTCAAGGCGCCGAACACTTTGCATCGACCGGCGGAGTATTAGCCCCAATGTCACGGCATGCTCGCCGCAGAGTTCTCCAGTTTCGAGCCGCGCTTTTGAATTCTCAAACACATTCTTCACAACGCGATCACATCGAACGGCATGAAAAGTGAATGCTTCTTTCCTGTCCATTCCAGCACGCGCGTAAAGGCTTTGCGTAACAACGCCCGCGCTTCCACATTCGGATCGCGCTTTTGACGCATTCTCGGAAACAGAGACTCTTCCTCATCTGCAGTATGCTTGGGTGCAGCCTCCCGAAAGTAGCGCAACGCGGACTCGAGTGCAGCGCGAGTTTCTTCCGTCAACGGGCTGATCGATGACCGACGCAACTCCTTCAAGAGCTCCGAGGAACGTTTCAATGCGACGGTGACAGTCCGACAAAAGGCCGGTGGGGTCGGAAAAGGGATGGGCCTTAGCTCCAATCTGAACAGGCATCTTCAAAACACCTCTCAACCAGCATCATGAAACTCTTAAGCATCTTGTGGCTCCGGCTGTCCAACTAGCGAAGACTCGTTTGCGCTTGACTCGGCCGCTATATCCCGCAGGATGTACGCATTGACAATTACTCCACACTCTTCGTGGCACCGATGGCAATATTGAGCCTCACAGGGAAGCTTACCCTTTTGTCGATTTTCGCGGAGATCGTCGCTGCTCTGACTCTCTTTCGATTTCACCCCATGTTCGTTGTTTTGCACTTATTTTGTGTCGCGCGATCCGAGTTCGAGTCTCTCTCCGTCGCTTCGTCTCGGCGGTAGATTCCACGACTACAAGCCTGCCAGACCTGTCCCCGTCTGCATGTGACTAATGTCACGGGGAGAATTAGAGCGGAGGGAGATTCCAAGAAACACTAACAAATGGAGTTAACGCCCGTTGCCAGAACCGCGAACCTCCGAATCGACGCGATCGACAAAGGCGTAGAGGCCCAGGCAGATCAGAAACATGACTCCGGAGAATACAGCGGCTGGCAGTGCAGTATGAAGCTTTCCGCTGAGGAAGGACTCCAGAGCGGCGCTCAAGAGCCAGATTTGCACGATCAAAAGAATAACGATCAAAGACATCGCTCCCGCGATGGCCGTAAGGCCGCGAGTTTGAGGAGGCAGGTCGTTCGAAGTCGGCATTAACCTTTTACCTCGATAGCAACTAATTGTTCGCCGCGCGCTTCGAGAACAATACGCGGCAGAGGCCGCGATGGGGGCCCTTGTAGGACAGCGCCATCCTTGATCGAGAAGAAGCCCTTGTGACACGGACATTCAAGTCTGTTTTCCGCCTGAGAGTAATAGACCGCGCAGGAAAGATGAGTGCATTTCTGGCTGTAGCCTACGTATTCGTCTTCAGCGGTCCGAATCAAGATGCAGTGGTCATCTTTTGACGGATAGCTGAATAGTTTGACTCCACCGACAGGAATCTCGCCGAGTTGGGCTACAGGTTGATGCGGATAGATCGGGGCCTTGTAGAAGATCGACCGAATCAGGATCCAGATATTCCCGACGAACATGCCGAGACTGGTCAGGACAAGAAATTTGGTGAGTTGGCGGCGCGTGACGTAGCGTTCGTCCGCTGTGCGAACCGGGAACTCTTCCTTCCAAAGCGGTTCGCTACTCCCTCGTCGCAACCAAGTCATGGTTCTCCTCCCACATGTAGTCCACAACATCGAGGGCAATAGCCTCCCGTTCAGCTGGGGCCATCATGTAAACCTTGGTGGTGATCTTCTGGCTGCCGAAATAGAAAATATTTGTTGGCTTCTCGCGACGATAGGCAATTTCCTCGGGCCTCACATATGACAGCGCCTGACTCGGACAGACGGTTGCGCACATAGGACGCTTGCCGATGGAAGTGCGGTCATAGCACATATCGCACTTCATCATCTGCTGCTCGGGAATCATCATCTTCGGGATGCCGAAGGGGCAGGCCAACACACAGTTGTTGCAGGCGATGCAGCGTGGTTTGAGTGAGGAATGAACGATTCCATCCTCGCCCTTCTTGATAGCATCCGCGGGGCAGACCTGAGCACAAGTAGGCTCATCACAATGCCAGCAGACGTATGCGGCGGAACTGATGCTCTCTTTCCGCTCGATAAAGTCGAAGTTGATCATCGACTTTCCGCGGTGGGTATCGCATTCCTCGCAGGCCTGCAGGCAGGATCGACAGCCAATACAACGCGAGGGGTCGACATAGAATTCGTATCCGAACACTAGTATCCTCCCCTCGATGCGCCGTTTTTGTGTGCGCTCCGATCATCGGGGGACTCGTCAGGGCCCTTCGCTCCTGCAATCCGGCACGCCGAAACCTTGAACTCCGGGATCTTGCTGCGAGGATCAAGTATCCGATGAGTAAGCCGATTTGCACTACTAATGCCGGCCCAGTGATACGGGATGAAGACGGTGTCGGGGCGAATGGTCTTCACTACCATGACGCGAATCGTCAGATCGTCACGCCGTGTTGTCACCGTGATCCAGTCTCCGTCTTTGATCTGATATTGTTCGGCCAGTCGTGGATGAATCTCCGCCCGAGGTTCCGGGTTCTGGTCCACTAACGCACCGATACGCCGGGTTTGCGTTCCTGACAAGTACTGGCTGACCACGCGGCCTGTCGTTAGGAGCAAGGGATATTCTTCATTGATCGGATCGCCGCTGGGGCGCCATTCGGTCACGTTGAAATGCGCCCTGCCGTCATGCGTATAAAACTTGTTGTCGACGAATAAACGCGGGGTGCCGGGGTGGTCGAGCGAAGGACAGGGCCAGAAGATACCCATCTGCTTATCCACTCTCTCGTAGGTGATGCCGTAATAGTCCGCGACGCCGCCTCGTGAGGCGACTCGCAGCTCCTCGAAAATATCGGCAGGATTCTTGAATGGAAAGAACTGCCCGCGACCCAGTCGGTGTGCCAAATCGATGATGATGTCGGAGTCTCGCCTGGCATCGCCTGGCGGATCGATGCTCTTCTGCCAGTGAATGACGCGCCCTTCGGCACTGCAAGCGAGCCCATCTTCTTCCTCTTGCAAGCTGCCGGCGAGAACGACATCCGCATGATGCGCGGTCTCTGAGAGAAAGAAATCAATCACACCGAAGAATTCCAACTTCGACAACGCCTCGCGAGTGAAGTTCGCATCTGGAAGCGACACAAGCGGGTTGAAGCAAATCGAGAGCAATCCTTTGATTTCGCCGCTGTGGATAGCGTTCATGATTTCTTGCGCGCTATAGCCTGGCTGGGGAAGCTCTTCGGGCTTGATCCCCCAGACGCCGGCTACGTATTCGCGAGCGGCTGGGTCCGCGAGCGATCGTTGCCCTGGAAGTTGGTCGCACTTCTGCCCATGCTCACGTCCGCCCTGGCCGTTTCCCTGTCCGGTAATCATCGTGGGACCCGCACCCTCGCGCCCAACATTTCCCGTTGCAAGAGCAATGTTGAGCACTGCCAGGCAATTCTCCACACCTTTGGACTGATGCTCCAGCCCGCGAGCGTGCATCATGATGGCCCTCTTCGATCTACCAATCCAACGCGCGGCCTTCTCGATGGATTCGGGCGGTACACCTGTCATTTCAGCTACCTTGCGGAGATCCCACTCCTTGACGGACTCAGCCACGGCCTCAAAGCCGGTGGTGTATTGGCTGACGAATTCGCGATCCACCAACCCGTCCCGCAAGATGACGTGTAGCATTCCCATCAACAGTACGAGATCAGTTCCCGGACGCAACGGAAGATAGAGATCAGCGTTTCGCGTAATGGGGGTCATCCTGGGATCGGCGACGATCAACTTCCCGCCGTTGTCGCGACAGCGCCAGATGTAGTCGGTTGTGATGGGGGCGCAGTCGCCAATGTTCGCGCCGATCACAAACAGGACTTCCGCTTTGGGGATCTGGCTCCATGGAATTGGGCTTCGGTCGACGCCGAACGCCAGTTTGTAGGCCGTTCCGGCAGATACCATGCACAGGCGCCCGTTGTAGTCGATGTGACGAGTGCCCAGCGCGACGCGGGCGAACTTACCCAACAGATAGGATTTCTCGGTCGAGAGCGATGCTCCGCCGTAGACGGCAATGCCGTCTTTGCCATACTTGTCCTGGACCTCGCGCATCCGGCTAACCGCGAAACTCAAAGCCTCATCCCAGGACGCGGGACTGAATCCCTGGTCGCTGCGCATCAACGGGGCAAGCAGGCGGTCAGGATGATTGCCCTGCAGATAACGCTTCACCCCTTTTGGACAGAGCATTCCGCGGTTGAACGGAAACTCCTCCCATGGCTCAAACCCGATCACGCGGTTTTCGCGAACTTTTAATTGGATTCCACATTGCTGTCCGCAAAAGCAGCAGTGTGTCTTAACCAGCTTCTCAGCCGGATGGACCGACTCATCGTTCCAACCGCCGGGTGGCTTGTAATTGAGATGCGGCCCGAATTTCTCTTTGAGGATCTCTTCTGAGACAGGAGCTCTAGCCATTCGCTTCCTCTTTCAGTCTCAACTGCGCGAGGGAGAGTGACTTGCGCTTGCAGGCTGGACACAATTCCTGCCAATTGCCCACCGGCCCCGACATCGAGTAGTTGAATCCCACTTGCGGCAGCACACGTTTCAGATCTTCGACATGCATGAGAGATGCGTACCGCTCGCCGCAACGAGCGCAGATCGCACCGTCGCCTTCTTCGCCGGCGCGCTGATAAAGCTTCACGCCCAGCTGCGCGGGCCGCTGAAAAATGTGGAAGAACTTCCCGAATGGAAGGTAGAGCAATGCCGCAATCACGGTGATCGCGTGCAAAATGGCAATGAAATCATAGTAGCTCCCCCCGAGCCACTCTTGCGAAACCGTGAGGGCCAAGCCCGTAATCGATATGGCAAAGAGCAAAATCAGTGGCCAGAAATCCATGACCAGGGTCTGCACCGCGCGTGCGCCTTCGTCCCGCATACGGCGCCACAGCGAAAGCGTAATTCCCCCGAGAACCAAGAACGCTGAAATATCAAGGCCATGAAAGAGAAGTAGCGCCGTGAACGTATGCAGCTGGAACCTGCCAGCGGGAAACCCGAACAAGTGCGTGACATATGTCATCTGATCGTCCGGCGAGCTGGTGAAGTTAATCCATCCGAATACCAACGGGAACGTGATCATTACCGCCAGCACGCATCCCCAAAAGATCATCTGATGCATCGCCCAGCGGAGTCTGGAGCGTTTCGCGATAAATGTCTGGGCAACTAGATGAGTTCCTGCCAGTATTACGACCTGGCCGAAGGTTCGAACCACCCCTCTTTCCTTGAACAGTTGCCATCCGCGCTGCCAGTACACATAGGTTGGAGGTTTTCGTATCCAGACGGAGTAGTGGTAAACAACGCCCCAAGTCGCAAAAATGATCGCGAAGGTATAGATCACGAGTGCAGGGTCGAAGTTCTGGAGGTTGCGTGAGCCGAGCACGATGGCGGCGATGAGAATACCGGTCCACAACGTGGCCCAAGCTCCCGCGCGGACTTTGTCCGCGGTACGGGTCAGAGCCGGGGGAACCTTCGACGCAAGGGCTTCTTCCCGGGTCAAGAAGACGCGACCATTCATCCACCAAAGAACACAGGCCACCGCCGACAAAAAAAGAAAACCCGGCCAAACCACTCCCAGCCGGTCACGAAAAAACCCTAGGAGTAACGGCGGAAAAAATCCACCCATTCCACCCATTGCACCTACCAGGCCGGTCACAGTGGCTCTCTGGGTCGGAAAATATCGCGGTACAAGTTGAAACACTGCTCCGTTGCCGATGCCAAGCAAGGCAGCGCATCCCAGTGCTCCAACCGTGAAAGGCAGCATCGATTGCACGCCGAGCAACAGCCCGAAAGCGGAAATGGCCGGCAGAATCCAGGACAGAACTCGTGATCCTCCAATTCGGTCAGACAGCCATCCACCGAGCGGCCGACATAGTGTGGCGAGCACGACGAATCCTGCCGTTCGGAAACCGGCATCCGCTGGCTTCAGACCAAATTGATCGCGCAGCAGGGTTGGCAAATAAATTGAGAAGGCGACGAATCCACCAAAGGTCAGAAAATAGAGTGCGGCTAGTGCCCAGGCCAGAGGTTCGCTTGCGAGCACGCCAAGCATTTCCGAGAGGCCCTTGGGCCGAGCAGCGTGAGGAGCGTTACGAGCGAAGATAACGAACACCGCTGCCCAAACCAATAGAATGATCGACGTTCCCCAGTACACGGTACGAAATCCGTACGCCGCCGCCACTACCGGGCCCAGGAAGACCGCGGCGGACTGGCCAATATTCCCCAAGCCGTAGACTCCGAGCGCGCTGCCCTGGCTCTCCATCGAAAACCAGCGGGATACATAACCGACACCAACGGCAAATGAAGACCCCGCCATTCCCAGAAGGAATGCCACGACAAGCAAATTTTGGTAGCTGGTAGCGGCCGGTACTAAAGCTACCGGCACGGCGACAAAGAACATCAGGACGGTGAAAACAACACGGCCTCCAAAGCGGTCGGCCAGCATTCCTATTGGAATGCGAGCCAAAGCACCCAGCAGAACTGGCACTGCTACTAGAAAGGCCGTTTGTGTCGCTGAGAGATGAAACTGCTGGCGAAAATGCGGAGCGAAGGCACTGATGAGGCCCCACGCAGCGAAGCAAACCGTAAAGGATACGGTCCCCAGTAGTAAATGCTTACTCTGCGACGTCTCCCGTTCTTCCACCTCGATAGTCCTCACCCGGCCCTCTTGAAAAACTCTACACTCACCTCGGTGCCTAGTAGGATTGGGCCACTTGCTGGTCCTGCTCTGTGATCCTTCCTACTATATCGTCTCACGATATGCTACACATACCTACAGGTTGCGCTTCATGTTCTAAGCTAACGGAGGGGCGAAGCCATGCCGATGACTTTTGTCACGGAGGGCATCGATGGGCAAAACATTATCCAGATCAGGGGAAATGACGGGGGAGGCCGGGCTCCAGAGGTTGCGATTAGTCGGGGGAATCTGTTTCGGCTTCCAAGGCTTTCAAATTGAAGATCGTTACCGTACGGCCGTCGATCTTGAGCATCCCCTCTGCTTGTAGACGAGAGAGATTGCGGGAAACGAGCTCCCGGACAGTGCCAATATGCGACGCCAATTCCTGATTGCTCGTGGGCAATGTGATTTCCACGCCTGAGGCGGAGCGTTTTCCTTCCTTCTGGGCGAGACGCAACAGAAACGAAGCCAGCCGGTGACGCACAGTGGTGAACGAGAGTTCTTCGATTATTCCAACCAGTCGGCGCAGGCGCGCACCGACCACCCGCAAGACTTTCAGTGCCACCTGAGGATGTGCCAGGCACAATGCCTGAAAATCCTGCTTGCTCACAAAGAGCAGCGTGGCATCATCAATAGCCGTTACAGACGCGGGATAGCTCCCGCCATCGAAGACGGGAAGTTCGGCGATCGAACTGCCCGGACCATCAATACTGAGTACCTGTTCACGTCCATTGGCCGAACTCTTAAAAATGCGTACATGGCCGGACTCGACAACATAGAGTCCGGAGCAAGGCTCGCCTTCGCCGAACACGCTTTGCCCCGCTGAATAGTTGCGCGTCACGGCACGTTGCGCGAGAAAACTCAATTCGCTTTCCGTGAGCCCAGAAAAGATGGGGACTTTGGCGAGCGTTTGATCAAGTGTAAGCGTAGGTTCCGGCACGATGGCTATTGTATCGGAGCACGTCCTCCGTCTTTCTGAACGGTGATTGGAGAATTGTCATTCCATCCAGGGGAGGGGGCCGCGGACGTCTCAAACTGTTGTGCGCGCGCGCCGAAAGTCAAGGCCAATAAGACAAACAAGACAATCAAGGCGAACGTTTTGAGACGCATACCATCCTCTCGTGCTTCATGGATGACTCTACCACCAGCCTCGATGCGTCGCCCTCAACTACGATCGCGCCGGACATGCCGTCAAGGTCCTGGCGAGCACTCTCTCCGTGTGGGTGGGTGTGATACCAATACAGCCCGGGTGGCGAATATGACGGAACAACGACCTTATACTCCAAGATTTCTCCTGGCATTGACATCATCGTGAGCACGTCATCCTGAGGACGCTCGGGCGAAACGTGGAGACCGTGAAAATGCAAATTACTCACATTGCCGCAGCGGCCTGTGGCACACTCCTCATCAGACTTCCGAGGCAGATTGTTTGCATAGCGTAGCTTGATGACTCTGCCAGGCAACACACGAATGACGGGCGGAACAGTTTTGCCGGCATACGCAAATGCATTGTGTCCAGCAGCAGAGTCATACACGGCGGTGAGGGTGAACGGGCCTCTCACTTCCGGGAGATCCGTAATAACCTGCTGTTGCGCAGAGAGCGGACTCACCACCACAATTGCGCACAGGAAAAAAGCAATGGCTCTCATGCTGCAAACCTCAGTGACCTGGCAAACAAAGAGTCGTTCGTGCCGCTGGTGGCCTTGCTAACGTGATCCGATGAGCTCCGGAACACCAGCCAGCTTTACGTAGTCTTCTTCGCTTAAACGTAGTGCCGCCGCGGCGACGTTCTGCCCCAGGTGTTCGATCGAGGACGTTCCCGGTATTGGCAAAATCATCGGGGAACGCCGCAGCAACCAGGCAAGGGCAACTTGCGTCGGAGCAGCGTGATGCGCCTGGGCGATTTGGTGGAGAACTTCACCGGCAACCCTGCCCGCCCCAAGCGGGAACCAAGGGATGAACGCGATTCCGTTACGCTCACAATAGTCCACGACGTAGTCCCATTCGCGGTCGGCGAAACTGTAGCGGTTCTGGACAGAGACGATAGGAACGATCCGGCGAGCCCGCTCGATGTGTTCTTGTGTGACATTGGACAATGCGACCATGCGGATTTTGCCCTCACGCCTGAGTTCGGCCAAGGTTTCAACCGAAGAGTCAAAAGACACCACAGGATCTGGAATGTGCAATTGATAGACGTCAATGCGATCGAGGCGCAGCCTCTTCAGGCTACCCTCAACCGCCTCGCGAAGGTGAGAAGGAGTTGCGTCGTGTGTCCACTGATTGGGGCCGGGACGTTTCCATCCGCCCTTAGTGGCAATTACCAGACCGGCTGGATACGGGAACAGCGCTGCCGCGATCAACTCCTCATTTATATACGGCCCGTAGGAATCCGCGGTGTCGATGAAATTGACGCCTAACTCCACAGCACGGCGTAGAACTGCCGACGCGGTTTTGCGGTCTTTGGGTGGACCCCAAATGCCCTCGCCAGTAAGGCGCATGGCGCCATAGCCAAGACGATGCACGGAGATTTCATTTCCCAGGGAAATTTCCCCAGCTTGACTTGCAGAGAGTTCTTTCTTATTCATGATTCATCCTCCAAATCTTCTCTTTTCGTCCGCTCCAGATTGCTTGGCCTGATGAAGATCAATTGGCATTCATCGCCAGCTTTCCGCAGCACTCGGGCCGCTCTGGCAGACTGGTGCTGTCCCATCCTCCGCCTAATGCCTGGATCAACTGGACTGCAGCGACCATTCGCCGCCCGAGAATGTTCACGGCCAGCCTCGTCAGAGAGAGTCGCACTCTGCGCAACGGTCACTTCCAGGAAGCTGGTAACGCCACCTTTGTATCGCTGAATCGAGAGGTCCAATGATTTCTGGGCTGCAACGACTGCTTCATTCTGCGTTTTGGCTTCGTTCTCAAGGATGCGTAACGCCGCGAGATTGTCTTCCACCTGCTGGAAGCTGGTAAGCACAGTTTCACGATATGTTGCGACGGTTTGATCGTACGCCGCAACGGCTTGATCAGAGGCCGCTCTGCGCCTCCCGCCATCGAACAGTGTTTGTATCGCCTGGCCTCCTACCGACCACAATCCGGCTGGGCCTTGCAGTAATGTTGTGATGGCCCCGCTTTCAAAACCTCCCGCAGCCGTCAGGCTCAACAGTGGATAGTAGGCAGCTTTGGCCACTCCGATTCGGGCGTTCGCAGCCGCCATCGATCGCTCGGCAGATGCAATGTCAGGCCGCCGCTCAAGCAGCTCTGATGGCACACCTGTTGGAATCGGAGGCGGTGGTGTGCGAAGAGGAAGAGGAGCAAGACTGAAGGAGGTGGCAGGTTTGCCGATTAGAGTTGCGACGGCATGCTCACATTGAGCGCGAAGCACTCCGACGTCTGGCGCTTGAGCACGCGTCGTCTCCAGTTGGGTCCTGGCCTGCTCGACCTCAACCTCGGAGCCGACGCCTCCCTGAAAGCGGACCTGGTTCAACTGCAGGGCCTGCTCATACTGTGCGACGGTCGATTGCAGAAGCTGTTCCTGGGCATCGAGACTACGCGCCTGGAAATAGAACAAAGCCAATTGCGCATGCATAGGCAGGTTAACCGTCGCCAGGTCAGCAGCACTGGCTTGCGCCGCTTCACGGTGTGACTCCACATTTTTGCGTACTCGCCCCCACGCGTCGATCTCGTAAGACAATTCAATCGGCAGTTGGAAGTCGTTTTCCGTACGACCATTGGAAATCGCTCCTTGAGGGGGAGCATTCTTGGAGAATTCCTCAAACGCATTCTTCATCGCGGTGATGTCCATCACCAGGCCGTTAACAAGCCCGTGAAGGATGTACGTCAGGATCCTCGCTATTTTCCGTCGCACAAGAGGACACTCATTTCTCGGGTGTGGTATTTCACAACGAGAGTGGTGGTCACCAGAAATGATAGCGGCGATAGCACGTTCAATACATCCGAGTTTCTGGGCGCTCTGTTCGCTAGTTCACTACAAAACGCCTACTACCCAAGACCTGACCGAAATTTCGGGGACACCATGAATCCCTTCGGTGGTGCCCTCAGCTCGGATGCGATGGGCTATCTTCTGCTCGAATTTACGCCGGATGTGAAGCATTTCTTCCGGAAACATTCCCATGAAAAAAATCCTGAAGATGGAGGAGAAGCTTCCCATCCCTGCCGAGGATAAGCCTTAGCCGGGCCGGTTTCCATCTCGCAGTGTCTGACCGAACTAAATGCTGTGGAAAGCGGGAGATGATATGAAGATTCTTGCTGCACAACACGTAAAAACTCGGATTTATTGGTCTGGGCAACATGGGAAACCGGATCGTCCAACGTCTGCTTGCCCATGGATACAAACTCTTCGTATTCGACCGGAATCGTACTAAGGCAGAAGCTCTGGTACCAAACGGGGCTGTACCCGTGAACGATATCGTCGAACACGCAGCGCAGATGTGATTCTTTCCTGTGTTACCAACGAATCGGATGATGGCGTCCCACTAACCGGGCGCATCCACACGCAAAGCCGTAATCGGTCAAGCATTCTATTGGAGCAAGGCGAGTGTTCTACAGGTCTTGTCGATGACCTCGCGTTGGGCAGGATTCAGTTCCACAAATTCAAACCCATAGCGATAGTCGGAGCGACTGCGTACAACTGCATCAACACTAAGAGGACTGTTTACCAGCGGCACAAAGAATTTGAGATTTACCGCTGTACCCATGTCCCATCCGCCCACGAATAAACCGGCCACGCCGGTTTCGCTGATATTGAGAGCCCGACCGCGCATGACCTCCTGTTTTTTCCCTCCGAACGTGGCAACGTGGATCTCCGAGTCGAACTCATACCGTGGGAATCGGCGCGCTTCAATGGAGCCTTGGTGCCCCTCGGGGTGGTTCATCGGGAGCTATGATTCCTCACTCCCGTTGGCTTGCCCACCTTTCCCTGCACCGTTACAAAAAACGAACAACTGTCATCACAATCTGGAGTAGCGGCCCGTGCGGTGCTCCGTGAGGCGGGCGTGCCCGGCCCGTCTCGCACCCGTCCGTTAGGATGGTTCGGGCCGTCTGTCAAACGGTTGTTGCCTCTACAAATCTGGCGTGTTCGGATTCCGTAACAAATTTAGATTAGTCACTAGGAACTGCACAGATTTACGCGAGAGTGCCGAAAGGAGAGGCACTCGTGCGCCGATGACACAAACTGGATCAAGACCGCGTTTGCTTTCGGTCGGAAACGTTCTCCTTGTCTGCAAGGACGCAGAAGCAATCCGCTTGCTTACTGAGGCAGCACAGCAATTCGCACTGTCTTTGGACGTACACCACCAGGCGGAAACAGCAGCTAGTATTCTAGGACGCCAAAAATTCGAGGCAGTCGTGGTAGACCTGGAACTCGGGGATAGTGCTAAGACAGTTCTGAGAGAAGTTTGCCTATCTTCCTCAAATCAGACCGCAGTCACGTTCACGATCACGAGTAGAAACGCGGAGAAAGATTCGGGAATGAGCATTGGCTCGACCTTTACCTTCGTTAGACCGCTTTCGGTGGAATCTATAAGTCTTACCTTGAAGGCTGCTTACGGACTCATCGTGCGGGAGCGGCGGCGCTATTTCCGATTTCCACTGGCGGTTCCGGCGTTCCTCAGAACGGCGGAGGGTAAGGAAATTGAATCCCAGACCGTGAACATCGGCGAGGGTGGGATGGGGTTGCATACCTCTCATCCATTTAAGGCAAAAGAGCAAGCCCTGGTTCAGTTTACCTTGCCGGGTCAGGCAAGCCAGTTCTCGGCGAAGCTGGATGTTTGCTGGTGTGACCAGAGCGGCCGCCTCGGAGTGCGATTCCTGGCTCTTTCTGCTCAACAAAAATCTGGATTGCGGGAGTGGGTCTCCGCTAGGTTTGAAGAGAGCATTCCGGAACGCGTGGCAGTCCACTTTCGGAAAAGCGCTGCCAAGCGCTGAATGCTCTCCGCGCTGGTCTCGACTGGACAGAACACAGCACGCCAGCGCAATTCTGTCATTCAAGGCTGGTTACCAAGGCTGGTTACTTTTGTGCCTGATGCGTCGAAGCCATTCCCGAGGCATGAACATCCGTCGCACACTGTAGAAATAGTGGCCCGGCTCGGGGAGGACACCAAACTGAAGAAATTGCCGAAAATTCGAGGCAAACTCCGGCAAGCCTGAATTTTAATTTTGGAACGGAATGGAACAGACTTAAGGTTTGGGTCGGAGCTAACTGATTGAAAAGATGGTGGCCAGGTACGGAGTTGAACCGCCGACGCCAGCCTTTTCAGAACGCCCCTTTTGAGTATTTGCAACGCTTTACAAGCCGCCGAGGACTGCCTTAGTACCTCTAAATACGCGTAAAACGGAAATACCACAGGTGAGAAACACAGGTGATTTTTTTGGCGGCAATCCTGGTCGCGAAGTTCCCTCTCCGACCAGCGCCAGATTGCTTCCGTGTGGCCCGTGATACGCCAAGAGTGGGATAATTGAGGGCACTCTCGTAGACGATGCGGGGTCGAGCCGGCGGATACATCCGTCCGATTCGCAGCACCGTTTGGACGATGAGCGCCTCCCACCCATGAATCTTCCCACCCGTCAGAGCCGTCGCCAGTTCATCAAGGGGGCGCTCGCCACAACTGGAACGCTGGGGTTGACGACAGCCTTCGGTCAAGTCGAACCCGTGACATAAGCCAAATTGATTCGGACGCTCTCAAGAAACTCCGTGCACAACTGAAGGGTGGCCTCATTCTTCCAACGGACTCCGGTTATGAGGCAGCGCGACGAGGCTTCGGCCGGGACCCAGCTGCAGTTCCCAGCACTCCGGAATCGGACTCCTCTTTCAGTTCCTCCAGCGCGATCTTCACGTCGTCCATATGTTGGGAGCGCTGATTGACCTCCTTCCGCAGACAACGGGAGATCAGCCGCTCCACTTCTCTGGGAAGTCCATCCACGAGTTGACTCGCCGGCCGGGGATTGTCCTTCAGAATGGCCGCCAGCGTCGAGGCTTTGGTGTCGCCGTGGAACGCTTGTCCTCCCGTCACCATCTCGTACAATACCGAGCCGAAACTGAAGATGTCCGAACGGGCATCGACCTTCTTGCCCTCCGCTTGCTCGGGAGACATGTAGGCAACGGTGCCGACGATCTTGCCCTCTTCTGTTGCGGGCCGCATGGTGCGCGTGGAGTCGTCCCCGGCAGGGGGAGTGGCTTCGGTCAGCTTCGCTAGGCCGAAGTCGAGAACTTTCACCAAACCGTGCTCGTTCACCATGATGTTGCCGGGCTTGAGATCCCGATGGACGATGCCGGCCGAGTGCGCCCGCGCGAGCGCATCAGCAATCTGGACGGCGCACTTTAGAGCTTCATTCAGCCGCATTCCGCGCCGGGGAATCAGTTGGTCGAGCGTCTTGCCGGTGACACACTCCATCGAAATGAAGTCAACGCCCTCGGCTTGGCCGATGTCGTAGATGGTGATGATGTTGGGGTGGTTCAGCGAGGAAGCCGCCTTCGCTTCCTGGACGAAACGCTGCTTACGTTCGGGGTCGGCGACCTTTTCCGCAGGCAGGATTTTTATGGCGACATAGCGGTCGAGACGGGTGTCACGGCCCTTGTAGACCACGCCCATCCCACCTTCGCCAAGTTTCTCGAGGATGCTGTAGTGCGAGATGGTTTTACCGATCACAATGGCGCGGGAACTCAGCGTGGCCATGTTAGGAGGCCTGCGTCGGCAAGTCAACGAGACTGTGGTGATCGCCGGCAGAGGAAGTTGATCACGATACCGCGAGGCGGTTGGATGTGTTCCGGAAGGATGGTCGGCAAACCTTACCTTGCGATTATTTCTGGCTTACTCGTAATCTGGAAATTTACATTCCACAAGCCAACCTCCCATCACCAATCGCGCCAAGCCGCTTTCAGATCACTTCTGTGGCCGACGGTCCGCCAAATTGAATTAGAATTAGCTGACGCGGAACGGAACTGATCAAAGCGCGACGCTTGTTGTCGCATTGCTACCTGAGTGGAGGAGCCGGTGCAACGCTCGTCTAGGATGGTTGTGGTCCGCCGTTGGCTTGATCAGTCTGCGCAGCAGTTGCTTCTGATCTGCTTTGCACTCGCCACATTCGGCTTCTCAATCGACTCGTTGCCCCCAATCATAGCTAACCAGAACCACACCGCAGCAGGCGTACTTCGCGACGGCGTGTTAATGGTTCAGCTTGAGATCGCGAAAGGAGAGTGGCATCCAGAAGCTGACGACGGCATGGCGCTATCGGTGTACGCGTTCGGCGAGTCTGGACGCCCACTACAGAATCCCGGTCCACTGATCCGCGTGCAGCAGGGCACGGAGATTCGCGCCCGGTTGCACAATACGCTCGCCGTGCCGATAACTGTGCACGGCCTAGGGACGCCCGGCAGTGATGCTGTCGTGCGGATCGCGTCGGGAACGACGGAGCAGGTCACATTCAAAGCCACCTTACCTGGACTGTATTTTTACTGGGGTGCAGCTGAGGTCGAAGATCTGAAGCTACGCTACGGCATTGACTCCGAGTTGACGGGGGCATTTGTGGTCGATCCACTCGGCGCCAGCGCGAACGACGAAATCT
>WNGP01002246.1_pt1 | contig 16120 bp, 16 predicted proteins | sample 5407671 | NCBI WGS metagenome assembly WNGP01 (sample SAMN13153381, study PRJNA577476) | soil metagenome | isolation source: 40 cm soil or saprolite under Garry oak tree replicate 2 | place: USA:California | collected 2016-06-15 | reverse complement strand
CGTCGAGGAAGCCGCCGAACTGGCCCCACGCGATGAGGGCTCCCAGGCGCTGGAACGCCCGTTCCACGCCGGCACCCGTCTTCGCGGACGTCATGAGGAACTCCGCCCCGCAGCCCTCCGCGACCTTCTGGATGTCCTCCTGGCCGAACTCGCCGTTCGCCTCGAGGTCCGCCTTGTTCACCGCGATGAGGACGGGCACGCGCATGACGACCTTCCCGACCGCGTCGATCCAGCCCGGAACGCCGTCGAGCGTGCTCCGGCGCGTGAGGTCGGCGACGGCCAGGACGCCCCGCGATCCCGCGAAGTACGCTTTCCTCAGAAGCTCTCGGAAGGTCTCGTCGCCCATGACGTCCCAGATCGTCATGTCGAGCTGCACCTCGAGGTGCTTCTCCTTGATCGGGATGCGCAGCTCCTTCTTCGTGACCTTCGCCCCGAGGGTCGTCTCGTACCGGTCGTCGTACTGGTCGAGGACGTACCTCCGGATCAGGGACGTCTTCCCGACGGCCGCCTCGCCGACGAGGCACACTTTCGCCTTCATGACCACGGACCGCATGGATTCCGCTCCGAGACCTTGTCACGACAGTCGGTCCACGTCAAAATTCCCATCCGGTTATCGAATTGCGAAGGACGCCGAACTGGGCGTTGATAGGAGCAACGGCCAGGTCGTGCGATTGGCCCTGTCTGGACGTTAGGTTGGGAGACGTTTGGGGGGCCGTCGGCTAGCTGGAGGATTGTTGCGCAACCCGAGTACGCAGAAGGGGGCGTCAGAGCACGAGGCTGCTGTTCTCCCCGACGATGAGCTTCTGCCCTCGGGGAAGGTGATTGCTCGCGGAGCGGATCGTGACGTATCTCCCGATCAAACTGTTGATGATCCGGTTCGGGGTCTCGATCATGCAGTCCCCCATTAGGATCGAGTCCTCGACATCCGCTCCGACTAGGCGCGATCCGTCGCCCACGGATGTATATGGGCCGATATGGGTGTTCGGGCCGATGATGCAGTTGTTGCCGATGACGGTCGGCCCCCGGATCACGCTACCCGCCTTGATTACGGTGCCCGCCCCGACCTTCACACGGCCCTCAACTCGCGATCCCTCTTCAAGTGTCCCCTCGTTCCCGCCTTTGAGGTCGTCGAGGAGGAATCGGTTCGCTTCGAGGATGTCCTCGGGGCGGCCAGTGTCTTTCCACCAGCCGGTGACGACGTGGGCCTTCACCGTGCCGCCCCTCTTGCGAAGGTCGTCGAGGGCCTCCGTGATCTCGAACTCGTTCCGCCAAGACGGCCTGAGCGCACGGATTATCGGGAAGACGCTGTCCCGCATGAGGTAAATGCCCACCAGGGCAAGGTCCGATTTCGGTTGCTTCGGCTTCTCCTCGAGGCCGATGACGTTCCCTTTGGCATCGAGCTCCGCGATGCCGAACTTGTCGGGGTTTCTGACGCGGCAGAGAAGGATTCCCGCGTCGTAGCGTTGCGTGTTGAAGTCGTCGACCATTGACTTGATTCCGCCTCGCAAGACGTTGTCGCCGAGGTAGACGCAGAACGGCTCCTTTTCCATGAAAGCCTCCGCGCATCCGATTGCATGTGCAATCCCCTTCGGGGGGCCTTGGACAATGTAAGTGATGCGAACGCCGTAGCTGGCGCCGTTCCCGAGCAGCTCTTGGACCTTCTCCGGCATGATATCACCCAGAATGACGCCGACGTCTGTTATTCCTGCGTCCCGGAGGTCTTCGAGGCAGTACAGGATGTTCGGCTTGTTGGCCAAGGGGATGAGTTGCTTTGGACCTGTGTGGGTAAGCGGCCTCAGATGGGTTCCGTGGCCGCCCGCCAGGATGAGCCCTTTCATGAAGCTCCTTAGGACTTGAACCGCGCGGGGGGCACAAAGCTTTCGAGGGACCGCTGCGCTTTCATTGTCTTGATGCCGTCGCTCGCGGCGACGACCGTGATTCGGTGACGCTTTGCGCGGTTGTTCGTGAGGGACGAGTCCGGTGGCCGCCGCGCTTTCATTCCAAGGTCTGCTGAACGAACCGGTTTGATCAGTGTGTCATCAGGGCCGAAAGCCTTCGCGAGTCGTACGGCGAACTCGTAGCGGCTTATCGCATCCGCGCCGGCGAGGTGATAGATGCCGCCATCCGGAAGGGAGAGGAGCTGGAGGATGCAGGCCGCGAGCCCGTCCGCCAGGGTTGGGGACCCAATCCAATCCGTGACGACGTTGATCGATTGGCCTGCCCGCAACGATGTCAGGACCCACGTGGCGAAGTTGAGCCGCGTGTCGTCCCATCCATATATGACGCTCGGCCGGACGACAATGTGCCCCGCGGACGCCGCGAGGACCGCTTCCTCTCCCGCGAGCTTTGTCTTCCCATAGTGGTTCACGGGCCGCGGGACATCGTCCTCCGCGTAATGTCCTTTCGCCCCGTCGAAGACGAAGTCCGTAGACACGAACAAGTAGCGCGCGCCGAGGTCTGTAGCCGCGCGCGCGAGCGATCCGGTGGACCCGGCGTTCACCTGCCAGGCGAGCTCGCGACGTTCTTCGGCCATGTCGACGTTGTGGAAAGCGGCCGTGTCGATCACGACGGCGGGCTTTACTTTCCTGACGAGCGCGAGGCCTTCCTCGACCCGCTCCTTACACAGCTCGACGAACGCGACTCCGTCGATTTCGGGCGCGACACTTCGATATGTGCCAATGACCTTGTATCTGTCTCGGCCGGCTGCCGCGATTTTGCTCCCAAGCAGGCCGCTCCCGCCGATGATGAGCAGCACGTCCACGCCTACGCCTCCAAAGTTGCCCTCGGAACGCGGACAGGCCGGACGCCCTCAAATTTCTGGGCAAGTTCACGTATGCCCTCGACGATTCCGACCTTCGGCCGGAAGCCGAGCGCCCGGAAACGGCTGCCGTCGACCTCGTAGGACAACTGGTTCAGGCTCGGGGTCTTCGTCGTCGTGACGTCGACAAAGGAAAACACGGTCCGGATAGCGCCGATGATTGTCTCCATGTTTGAGTTCTCGTGCAAGACGTTGAAGACTTGGCCCTTCGCTTTGGCCTCCGTCGCGGCGATTCGATAGGCTTGGATTACGTCCTTCGCGGCCACATACGGCCGCTTCTCTTGCCAGGCTGTGTCATAGACCGTAAGTGGACGTCCCTGGGCTGCAAGGTATGTAAATCGGTTGACGATCGTGTCGAACCGCATGCCGATGGTCCAGCCGAATACGGTCCCGAGACGGAGTGCCGTCCAGTCGAAGCCTCCTGCGGCCGCCCGGGTGTGCATTTCCCGCTCCGCGGCAAGTTTCGATTCCGCGTACGGCGATGCTGGATTGCACTCCGCGTCCTCCGTTACGACGCTCGCGGTCGGGCCGTAGACACTGCAGGTAGATGTATACACGAACTTCCTGACGCCGGCGTTCAAGGCGCGAGTAAATAGATTCAGGACGCCTTTGTGGTTCGTGTCCCAAGTTAGCTCCTTTCGGTCGAAGGAGATGGCGGCGTTCGTAATGTCGGACAAGGAAAAGACGACGTCGACATCGGCGAGGGCACGCCTCACATCGTCCGAGTTTCGGACGTCTCCCTCAAGGAATTCATAACGGGCGCCCTTCGGTAGACTCCATAGAGAGACGTAACGCTCTCGGAGCATCGTGTCGAGAACGCGAATCGAATCCCCGGCAAAGGCCTTGCTCTTCGGCAGCTCGCGGATGAGCAGCGAGCCAAGGTAACCGGCGCCGCCGGTGACGAGGACGACCATCTTATGGAATTTCCTCCGTGCTCGGATTGAACGGGATCTGGAAGCGAGGCGAGGCGCCGATGGTCCCGGTGGATATAAAATATGCCTCCCCGCCTCGCACGGTCATTCCTGACACCACGATGAGCTACTTGTTTGGCGGATGGATTTGCCACGCGCATCGGAACTGTGACCGCGAGTTTCAGTGGCCTGTCCCGACCGCGCTACACTGTTCCCGGGAGTATACGGAGCGGCTCCTCCTTCTGGGGGACTGTCCGGAGGCGACGTCACGCATCGCGTGCAACAGTTTGGTGCAAGGCGCTGCCCGTCACACACCTGAATCTACTTCATGACAATGTCCCAGTTGTACGGGATCTTAGGATCGTTGAACGGCCGTCGAGCCTCGTCCGGGTTCCCATAGTCGTACATCTTGTCCGGGAAGTTGATCAGGAGGCACGGCTTCGTACCGATGCACTTGAACCCATGCCATTTCGAGCCGTCGAACGACAGGAGGACCGGGTTGTCCTCGCCGAGGATGTGCTCGTTCACCTCCCCCGTCGCCTCGTCGAAGACGACGGCCTTGATCACGCCGATGGGCACGACGAAGCTGTCCCGCTGCTTGGTCCGTGGGTGCGCGTGCCAAGCGCGAATGACGCCGGGGTATGAGAGCGACACGTACGACATGGGGACGTTCTTGAAGACATCGGGCCAGTCGAGCCGCATCGTTTCCATGAGGTACCCACGTTCGTCGACGAGGCGCTTCAGGGGCCGGATGATTGTGCCGGGAATCATGGACGGGATCCTCCTGAGCCGGGTTCGATAGGTCTCTCCCTCCGGGTTGCGAAACGGCAACGCATCGGCTTTCGATACTAAAGGGTAGTGTACAGACGGAAACGGGGGGCCGCGCCGAAACTCGCGATTCTAGGGTGGGAGGTCGATCTACCCAACTCAGCCTACCGACAGCCTCGTGGCAAACCACCCGCTGCGACCTCGCGCTGGCAACGAATTGCCTAACCGCAAAGGAGGTCTCGAACCCGCTTCCGATTCAATGTCCGCTCATCTGGCTCCGATGTTACGCTGTGGCGCGGTTGCTTCGTGGACCACAGAAAAACCGTAAGCGCTCGTGTTTGGCTCTCAGTTAAGTGTTTGCTCATTCGCGGAGAATCTGGTCCGATTTTGACAAGTCCTATTCGGAACTGATGACTACCCTCGCGGAACCCTAATGAGCAGATGCAACTCCTGGTACGGTGCCGCGAGTTCCTGATCTTTGAACAGGAGGAATTGGACTTTCCAAAGGCCCTGAGTCTCGATTTGGAAGGCATACGGCTGTGTCCACGTCTGGCTGTTCTCGAGGCTGATATTGAACCACGACCAATTCGTTCGGTTCAGATCGACTGTCTCGTTGAGCCCTGTAGTGATGTTTGAGACGATTCTCACGCCGACGAGGTCTATTCGAAGGGTGTAAGTCGTGGCGGCGAGCTCGTGATTCGCGAGGCCGAGTGTTATTGCCGCGCGCTCCGACACATTAAGCCGCGTGGGGTAGTCAGAAGCGTTTCCCGAAGATCCTAGAATGTAAAATTCCGAAAACCGATCCGCGGGTGCCGGCGTTGTGAGTATGTAGCCGAGGGTTCCAAATGCAACAATAATGCCAGCACCGAGCCCCACCACAAGAGCTTTGTCAAGAGTTTCGTATTCTCGCCACGCTGGCGCTCGAAGGTCAAACTTGGCCGAGAGCCTCAAGTTCGACGGTAATCGCATACGCCTCCGATAAGCCACCAGTGCGCTCACGAGGGTGACGGTGGTGAGCACGACGGTTAGAGGAACGAAGCGGATTCCCCACGGGGTGAAACTGAGCCCTAGACCCACCACCGCCGCGACGGCCAAGCTGAGACCGATGCTTAGGGCGACCCGTTCTGTCCAGTCGATTTGCTTGTCGGCGGGGAAGATGGCTGCGATGAGTAGGTATCCCGGAACAAACGCGATGAGAAACACTGTGAGGTAAAGACCGGCCTCAAGGGAGAGAAGCGCGATGGCCACGGCCGCCGAATACGCAGCGACGAGGTATAGGTCCCAGGGCGATTTCCCCAATTGCACTTGCACCGCATCAACTTCCCAAACGCAGCGACGTCATCCGGATGTGCTCGAACATTCCCGGGAAACTCAGAGACTGTCGTGCTGGTCTAGTGCTAGGTGAATGAGATCTCATGCTCACACCCTTTGAATTGTGTTTCGAGGTTCGCATATGCATCTTGGAGGCGCGGATCTCCGATCTCGACGCTTCGCGTCCGGGCATACTCAAGATACGCATCGACAGCTGAGCGGACGGTGTCTCCGTCCAACATCCGTCCGTCATAGGCACGCAGAACCTCGCGCGCGATAGCATAAAAGCCGCCGTCCGAAAGGAACATCTCGCTAATCAAATCCTTGTCTGACCCCAATGTCCAAGACGCCAAATCGATGAGGAACACCATGAGGTCAACGATTTGCGCGCGGGTGACCGAGAAGCTCCGCCAATCGATTACGCACAAACGGCCATTATCCGTTATGACAATGTTCCGACACAACGGATCGCCGTGCGTCGGTCCCGAGCCCCAGGGTCGAGAGGTGTCCACTTGCGGATTGCGTGCGCCTTCCGCGTAGATCATTCCACGAGTATGGAAGAACTTCAACCACGATGAAACCCGTGGCCCAAGCCGCAGCGCAGCCCTCCTGTTTGCAGATTGCGCGCGTCCAAAAAAGGATGAAAGAACTTTTCCCTGCACGAGCCCAATCACGAGGAAAGACTTGCCGGCTATCTCCACTGTCCCAAAGACTGGCGGGAGCGGCGATTCCTCCTCCCTCGGGAACATTCTGGAAACATGGATCATGTTAGCATGTTCCTCTCGAATGGCCTCATCATGCCTCGTGCGAGGCGCCCGTACCACAGCGATTGGGCTCTTGTTCCGGTAGACAACAACGGTAAGCGAACCATTCCTCCCACGACTGTCCCCCCGGGTGACCACGTCATAGTTGCCTCGTTCTCCACGGGTTGGAAGGATAGCCTGCGTAGCCTGCTCAATTTCGCCGTCAAGAATCAACGTCTCTCACCAACCACATAGTATGTCGGAACCAAGAATTCAGCAAGACGGAGCCTGATAGCACTCTTCAATGCGTGCATTTCGAGCTTTCGGGCGAGTCGATGGTACTGGCCGACGTATCGATTGGCTAGATAGTCCCCCATTGTCTCCGGCTGCAACGAAGTGGCCAAGAATACCGTTTCTTTGTACGTAGGGACTGGATAGATGAATCGAACTTCTTGGAAACCCGCGGTCCGCAACAGCTTGCGGTAGCCAGAGTGTGTGTACAAGTAGTGTGTGAACCTCTCGCGCTTGAAGACTCTCGTGAGCAGACCTGCGACCGCCCGAGGCAGAAGAGGGGTGAACGGGAGCTCGCCATGATCGGTATGGCCCACGAAGTAGAACGGGTTCAACCTGTTTTCAATGCCGAGGAGAAGCGAGCCGCCGGGTCTCAAACCCCCGTATATTCTTCTGAGGAACTCGAGCTGAACTGCTCGCGGGGACTCATCAAACCCACTAGGCAGCCACTCCAAGAGTCCTACCACAATCGCTATGTCGTAGGAGTTGTCTCTCCAACGCATTCTCGCAGCATCTCCGTGCACGATGGCCATGTTTGCTAGTTTCTCGTGGCGTGCGCGGAGGGCCAGCAGCCTTAGCCTTTCTTCCGTCAGGTCCACCGCGATTACGCCCCTTGCCTGCAGAGCCGCCGGAACGGAATAGGTGCCCCAGCCGCAACCGAAATCGATAACAATTTTGTCCCGAAGATCTAGATACTGAAGAATGTCGGCTCGTTTCCATCCGACCGCGTAGTCCCAACCAAATTCACCTTCCAACCTCTCCTTGCCAGAAAAGACTTCTCCGGGAGGCAAGCTTCCTTGTTCCATTCTCTCGAGCAACAGACGCGTCGTGGCTCTGTTAGATCCAAAATAGTATTGCTGGTTCCCCACGAAACTCCAGAGGTCGGCTTCCGAATTGCACCGCCAACCGCATGCGCAATCGATAGCTCTTCCCTCTCGCCGCCTGAGCTCGCGTTTGCATTTTGGACAGAGGAACACGGAAGTCAGCAATTCGGAGGGCTGAAGTTGTTCCATTGGTGCAGAGGTCCTTGATCCGGTCTCTTCTTCATAGGCCCGTACTCATGAACACAAGCGTCGAGCCTGAGCTGTAAATCACACTTGAAGGCGACGTGGCGGCGTCAGGCAGGTCAGTGATTCTTGAGTATGCACGAATCAACGGAGCGAAGCTGTTGGCGGATTCAGCTTGTAGCACCAGAATGCCGCCGTTTCCGTATGCCTCGATTCTCACGATTGAGTAGCCAGATGAATTCACGAGCGTGCCGTTTTCGTAGACGGAAAACGGTGTAGCCTTGATGTAGCCAAGACTTAGCAGGAACGCAGACGTGGGAACATCAGAATTGATCGTCGCCTTTGGACCGAGATGCATGGTGACGAACGTTACGGCACTGACCTCGTCAGCGTCGAAGAAAAGTCTAGGCTGCCGTATGCCAAGAAGGTCAGTGAGCGAATCAGAATTCGGCCGTAGGCCGTTCGATGCTGTGAAGCCGGCGACAAGAGACACGACAACGATTGCTGCCACCATTGCTACCTTCTCTTGGCTGTGCGCGTTGGATCGAGCGCCCTTCAATAATCTGAGCAGAGTCAACGATGCGCCAAGTACGATGATCGGCTCAAGAATCCTGCCGAGTCTGTCGAGCCCGAGGCCAGCAAAAGTCGGAGAGAGCCAGAGTGGATTGGGAAAATAGAAGACGGCCCCCGCGAGCGCCAGTGTACTCCAGGAGCGGATGTCACTGACTTGGACGTCGTGAGTTGCTAACCTTAGGAAGCATAGAACGAGAAGAGCGAGGAGGGGAGCAAAGCCGACGGTATTGATTAGGAACGACAAATCGGACAGTCCTCCCACATTATACAGTTGTGAATACTGATACTCGGTAAACCCTGTCAGACGCTGAGCCACGACAGGAACAAGCCAATTGCCAAACGAGCTGATGACCATCCAGTATCCCGCGAGGAGGACGCCCAGGTACAACAGCGAGTTCAGGCTGACTCGCAATGCGTTGGATGGTGCGAAGCCCAATTTGTCCAACACGAAGCTGAACGCGACAAAAGATATTGCGAACAGGACGGAGATCTGATGCGTCAGAATCCAAACGACCGAGATCAGCGCGAAAACGGAGGCCCTTGACAGCCCAAACCGACCTTGAACGGAGAGAATCGAGAGCACGAAAATGAAGAAGATCATGCTGAGCGACTGCGGTCGAGGGCTTATGGCGATGTACAGCCACTCAAATCCAGTGGCTAGCAGTAGCGAAGCGACTGCCGCGCCGAGGATCCCTCCTAGGACTCTTTTGGCGAGGACGTAGAACGCGATGAGCCCTCCGGCAGACGCCAAGAGGACACAGATGAACATCGACTCGAAGCTTCCCGTGCCGACTAGTTGTGAAATCTCGGACGAGAGCACATGGAAAACCGGGAAGCTCACATATATTCCCAGGGTGTCCGACGATATCGTTCCCGTCCGAGTCAGGTTATCAACGAAACTCGCGTGGACAATCGGATCCAAGTCTCCGTAATAGAACGGGTGCAAGGCGCGAAGCTCGAGGGTCCCAAGGAATGCAAAAATCGCGAACTCTACGACCAGGCCAAGCCGTCCCCATGTTGCACGATACATTCCGGCCCACAGCTGGATTACGATGATGATAGCCATTATGGCAGAGAAAATCGCCCTCAATGCGAGGTCCTGTCTGAAAACAAAGAACACGATCAATGACGCCGAAAGGACCATCGAGAAGCAGAGACTTGTTGCGAGACTTACCCTTCGCAGCATTCCCCTTGATGCCGTTCCCCACATCTCGTTCAATCCCGATCGGTGCGCTCTCGGGAGCCTCGGTTTCGTGTTCCTTTTCTGAAACTCGAATGCAAGGCCTCCGATGAGCACCGATGCGCAATAGATAATGCCACGCGTCGCTAGACTCGGGTAACCAGCGACGGCTACCAGCACGTCGAGTGAGATTATCAGCGCCGAAATGATGTAACCGAGCATTCTATCCTGTTTCCCTCACGTTCCATCATACGGGTTTCCAGAAACTGTCGCTGACTCTGGAAGGATTCACGTGCCAGAGTATCGCCAGCAAAGGGGCAAGCAGTACTTGGTGTTTCTCGCGTGCTGACTCTGCCCGGTCGAGGGACTGGAGCATCAATATCGGAGTCTGAATGCCCAGAATCGAAAGGAGCGCGGACAGAATTCGCACACCGGAGCAGTACCGATTCGCGAAAATGAGTGCATTCCGAATGAACAGAAACGTTTTCGTATGCGGTGGCGCACTCTGAGAGACCTTGTGCCACACCTTCGCCACTGGGCAATAAACGATTCTGAAGCGACCTCGGTGCAGGCGCATACTTAGATCTGCATCCTCCCAGTACGCAAAGAGGTTCTCATCGAACAGGCCCACCTGTCTCAGGGCCTCAACCCGGTAGACACAAACAGACGCTTCAGCGAATTCGACATCGCAGACTCGATCGTATTCTCCCGTGTCTGTCGAATTGATCCCATAGTGAATCGTCATCCCGAGAGCGAGGGATATTCTGCCGCCGGCGCATTGGATGACACTCGGTCTGTGCCAGTAGTAGACTTTTGGGACTACCGCCCCGATTGTTTCATCAACTTCCGCAGTCTTCACCAAAGCGTTGACTGCCCTCGGATCTAATCTTGCGTCGTTGTTCACGAGCATCACGTATCGATACTTCTCCTCCATGGCTCGCACAAAGGCCCGGTTGCACGCTGCGGGGAAACCCAGGTTCACGCTCAATCGGGCGATTTCAATCGCGTCTCGAAATTTGCCTTTCAGGGTCACTAGCTCCGCGTCAGAGGAGCCATTGTCGACGACTAGCAACTCGAACCCGATAGTGGTCTGCGACAGCAGGGATTCAATGCACTGTATTGTGTTCTCGCCACCTTTCCAGTTAACGACGACCACTAACAGGAAGCGCTCAGGTTTTTGGGTCGCGGGACCACCAGTTCGTTCCCCATCCTCATGATCCGTCATCTGGCCACCTTCTGGATGGCTTCGAGAAAGAGCGTGTTGACATGATTGAGCGCGAAATGAGAAATGACATGCTCTCTCCCTTGGCTGCCGATTCGCTTGCGAAGGTCATTGTCTCTTAGCAAAGCAACCACCGCGGACGAGAATGCGCCTTCGATATCGTCCGAAATGAACGCGTTGACAGAATCAGTCAGACCAAGGCCACGGTTGCCGAGGTTCGTGGTCACAACTGGGATGCCACAGGCGAGATACTCGAGGATTTTTACCTTCACCCCTCCGCCCTCAAGAACCGGGACGACGGCGACGTCACAGCCCTGCAGAATCTCCAGCACATCGGGAACGAATCCCAAGTATCGTAGACCTGCGTCCGTTTGCTTTGCCAAACCCCTTCCGAACGCCACAAGCTCGGTTCCAGGAACGAGCGCGCTTACCCGTGGGAGGACAGTGCTCACGATACGTTCCAGCGCGCGCCTATTCGGCACGTGATTGAAGTCTCCATGGAACACGAGTCGCGGCTTGGCCCATGGCAAGTTCGAATTGGTATCCCCGGCTGATGGCAGCCATTTTGGGGTGAATCGAGAGATTTCGATACCCACTGGGATAATGACGACATCCTGGCGTCTGAAATCATGGGCCAGTTCTCTTGCATCCTCGCGACTCAGTGCAATAACTGCGTCCGCCTTTCTCACCGCGTGTCGCTCTACAAGATACACCAGAGGCCACCACGACCTCGCAATCATTCTTTCGGCTCGATGTTCCACGTTGTGTTCGCTGAGAACCACCTTCATATCGAGAGACCTCGAAATGCGATCTACTATCCGGTACAGATAGGGATACTCTACGATTACGACGCGAGGGCGGTAGGTTTCCAGCAAGGATCGAAGCCGTCGGGACGTTCCCCAACCAGAGTGGTACAGCAACTGCCTAACCCAGTCTGCGCTGCCGTGATGCACCGGGGGTTTCCATGGCACCGAGATGTTCCGGGTGGAGAACCCAACCTTTGTGTCATGCGCGGCCATGTCCGGACGTGGCGAGAGGTAGAACACCTGCGTTTCATAATGTTCCGCCAGGGCGCTCGCCATTTGGTAGCACCTGACCTGTAGACCGTTGGACAAGACCGCTGGATCCGAATGGGTGATGATTGCGATACGGTCTCTCGTCATTGGTATGATTCTCTCGTTTACTTGACGATCTAGTCAGGTTCGATTTTGATGGCGTTCGCTATGTATCATCAATGAGGCGAGTGAGTTGCACTGCCCGTTGTCTGTAGGTGTGGTCGCTTAGCACTCTCTCGCGCGCCCGAGTTCCAAGAGCCGACGCCACTTCTGGATGGCTCAGTAGTTCCTCGTACAGCGCTGAGGCTTCATCCGCGCTGTGTACAATTGCTATTTCCTTTTCTGGTTTGAACCAAAGCTCTATCCCATCGTAGGGCTGGGAAACGATGCAACATCCGAAGGCCGCGAGTTCGAACGGCCTTGAAGTTGAGGTACCCCGAGCTGTCGCATGTGTCCAGGACGTGATATTCAGATTAATGGAGCTGGTGCAGCAGAATCGTCTGTACTCGCTGTACGTTAGATCTCCTCCATGCATTGCATTCCCAAGGTCCACGTCAAATCGGCCTCCGGCAACCCGGAACGTTCGATGCTCAAGCTTGAGACTCGGAATTGTAATCATATCCCTTATCCAGGCCTCCCTCGCTGTGCTGCTGAGCGCATAGTAAGCTACGTCTGTCTGCTTCCGAGGTACGATCAGCGGCGTGAAGAGGTCCGGGTCGATAGCGTAATGAAATGGAGAGACTCGCTTCGCCCCCATCTGTTTGATTCTCGGTATGACAGCCTCCGAATTCACCAAGAACAGGTCGAATTCGGACAAGTCGGCACCTTCGTAATAACTGAACCTCAGTCCGCGCTGGACTGCGTGGTCTGGCAAGGCTGACGGCATGTCTCCGTCATAGAATACGACCGGAATCCCATACTCCTCAGAAATCGATAGCGGGATTCCGGTAATGTGATTGATTGGTACATTCATGAAGAGAAGCACATCAATGTCTCGCTCCTCTGTGATGATGTGCTGGAGATGCTTCATCCACCGAGGGCGGATTCGGAGCTCGATGACCTTTCGGAAGAGTGGACTGAGTGCTGTTTTTCGGCTAGGCGACTTGCCTGACGCCTTTCTGGAGGCTAGATACTTGTTGAAGAGGGCGCTTTCGGTTCTGCAAGGGTTTGGGTAGGTCCGCCACCACAAGGCCTCAACGGGGTCTCCGAGATACGGAGTGACGATCACCTGGTGCCCGGTTTCGTGCAATGCCTTCCACAGCTGCCACCACGAAGGAGTGCATCCAAGTTTGAGGGCCAAGTCCATCGTTGATGCGACTGCGAGGACCTTCATTTGCCGCCATCCTCTGGCTCAAGCTCAAGAGCGCGGACGCGAAGCTTCGTCAAGCAGCCTTCACGGCCAAGGGCCCCGGTGGTCGGGCTCGGCCTTGCCGATCGAGTTCCTGCCATACCCACTCGTACGTCGCTTCCAACCCCGCGCGCAACGGGATTTTCGGTTCCCATCCAATGGTTCGGCGCAAAAGGGCGTTGTCGCTGTTGCGTCCCCGGACGCCTTGGGGCCGCCCGGGCTTGTACACCTTCCTGAGCCGTTTACCCCCAACATTGCACGTCAAGTCAACGAGGTCATTCACGCTCACAAGTTCCTCTGTGCCGAGATTGAGAGGTCTTCTATAATCCGAGTCCATGATTCGCAAAACGCCGTCCGTGCAGTCATCGATGTAGCAGAAACTTCGAGTCTGATTCCCGTCACCCCAAACCTCGATGGCAGCGCCATCATCTGCTTCGGCAACCTTGCGACAGATTGCCGCGGGAGCTTTCTCCCTGCCGCCCTCGTAAGTCGTCAAGGGACCGTAGACGTTGTGGAACCGCACGATTCGAACGTCCAATCCGTGGTCTTCAAAATAGTACGTCGCGAGCTGCTCCGAGAATAGCTTCTCCCATCCATATCCTTTCTCGGGATCCGCCGGTAAGGCATCTTCTTCTCTCAGTGCGACGTTCTCTTCTTGATTCTGACGGAAGCTGGGGTAAACGCATGCCGAGGAGGAGTAAAGATATCGGCTCACTCCCTCCTTGTGCGCCGCCTCTAGCATATTGGAGTTGATCAGCACGTTGTTTCTCGCGAGATTGGCATGAAAGGCCGTGATGTATCCGATTCCACCCATGTCCGCCGCAAGTCCATACGCGTCATCGATCTCCTTCACGGCGCGCTCGCAGTTTTGAAACACTCGCAAGTCGCCGAGAAGGAACTCATCGGCGGGAGTCGGTTCGAAATCAGGGCGCTTAATGTCAGCTCCGCGGACCCAGAATCCTTTCTTCTTGAGGACCTTTACCAGATGGTGGCCGATGAACCCGCCAGCGCCTGTGACAAGAACCTTTCTGTAACGTTCTTTGTTAGTCATCCCCGCCCTCTGATGAACTCACGGATTCCTCGCAACGAAACCACACTAGGCGCCCCTCTGATTCACGTTGATCAGCGCATGAAGGATTAGGCCTGTGAATGAAAGCAGCATCCCACCAACGACCATTAAGACCGTAACTAATGCGAGGCCGACGGCCAGTTGCGTCGTTCGGTAGTAGCCTTCTACCACAAACAGGCCCAAGACCACACCAACCGTGAAAAGGCAAAAACCGGGAAAAGCAAAGAAGAGCAGCGCATGTCTCATCTCGACGTATCGGATCATGGAGCCGATAACGCTCAAGCCATGGCGAACAGGGCCTCGTCCGGACGAAGGCCTGTCGTAGTCGACTTCGATTGGAACCTCGACGATGCGAAGCCCATTCCGGTCGGCTTCCCAAAGGATTTCAGTGCTTGCGCCCATCCTCGGTTCCCGGGGATTGATCAGCTCAATGGCCGCGAGTGAGTACCCACGGAAGCCGCTCTGCGCGTCCCTCAGCTTTCTGTTTCGATGGGTCCCCAAGTTCGTCAGCCTCGTAATAACTCCGATGCCGAATTTTCGGTATCGTGGGACGCTGCTCGACCTCCGACCTTCCAGAAACCTGGAGCCAATGCTTACGTCAGCCTCTCCCGCAGTGATAGGAGCAATGACGCGTGGAATCATTTCCGGCCGGTGCTGGCCATCCCCATCTAGAATCACAAGGGCCTCGCAGCCGTTAGTTCTCGCATATTCGAAGCAGGAACGCAACGCAGCGCCGTATCCACGATTCCTCTGATGTTGGATCACCGTCGCCCCCGCCTGCTCCGCAATCCAAGCCGTGCGATCCTCAGAGCCGTCGTCGACTACTAGCACCCGGTCCACGTAGGGACGGGTTGCTAGGATGACACTACCGATCGTCTTCTCTTCGTTGTACGCGGGGATTGCAGCGATGATTTTGGATTCCGAGAATTCCCTTCGCACGACCGCAGCGACAGGAACAGACTGGTTTTTGAGCATCTCGGACTCCTGACTCTCTCGGTGGGCAGGCCGGTGCTTACCGGGTCGGCCCTCAGCGCGCAGACTTCCCTATAAGTGTTTTGGCGGAATTTCCGGTTATTGAGACGGTGACTCTACCTCCGCTCGACCAGACGCCGGACCGCGGAACCATTAAGTCGCCGTACCGGCGTGTACCCTGGGGTCGACCGGAGGATGCCCGTGTCAGACCTGGGAGATTGATCTTCGTGCGCGCGGTTCGACCGAATTCCTTCCGTCCGGCTCCCTGGGGCCGCAAGCGCTACTTCGCGCCGCTGCCCGTCCTCTCCGTCCTCCTTCTCGCGACCGTCATCGCGAACCCCGACATCCTGAAGACGGACTTCCTCCTCTACCAGGACTCCGGCCTCTCGATCGTCGCCCGCGTCTCGCAGGTCGTCCACCTCTCCGGCCCGAGCGGCACGATCGTCGGGACCATGGAGGTCACGAACACCCACTCGTTCGGGATCAGCGTCCTGCTGCTCGGCGCGACCCTCATCTCGATCACCGGCTCCCCGATCCTCGTGACGATTGGCACGTCCCCCGGTCGTCCCCCGGTCTCCGTCGACGCCGGCTCGACCGTCTCCGTCCCGTTCAAGGGGTCGTTCTCGGGCGACCTCAGTTCCCTGAGCGTCGGCCAGCAGTTCTCCGTCACCCCGATCGTCTCCTGGATGGAGGTCTACTCGACCGGGAACGTCGGGCCGTTCTCCTATACGCAACCGAAGACCTGCACGATCCCGTCCGTCATCGTGCCCTCGCCCGTGGGCGGGCAATGGGTCGCGATCTGCGCTTGAGCGCCAGCTAGGCCTCATCATCCGAAGCCCGGGCACGGGCCGC
>WNGP01003000.1_pt1 | contig 16131 bp, 16 predicted proteins | sample 5407671 | NCBI WGS metagenome assembly WNGP01 (sample SAMN13153381, study PRJNA577476) | soil metagenome | isolation source: 40 cm soil or saprolite under Garry oak tree replicate 2 | place: USA:California | collected 2016-06-15 | reverse complement strand
CAAGGATGCGGCGCAGCGCCAGATACACAAACGACCAGACCACCAGCACCTCCAACGGGACGACAGCATGGGACGGCGCACCATAGCCCTGCTATCACACCTCCGCTGAACCCAAGGAACTGACTTCTGGCACCCCACGAGGTCAGCTGCCACCGGCTCAACCGCTCCAGGGACCGCCAGCTCAACCGTGCCCTGCACACCATCGTCGTTGCGCGGCTGCGCGAGGACCCCGACACCCGTGCGTACGCCGCCCGGCGCACCGCCCAGGGCAAGACTCCCCGTGAGATCCGGCGGTGCCTCAAGCGCTTCACCGCACGGTAGCTCTTCAAACTCCTCGAACGCTACGACCAGCCCGGCATCGAGGTCCTACGAGCTGCTTGACAAGACATAGCAGCTTCAGGCCCGCTCCGCAGCCCTGCCGGTCCGGCCCGATCGACCGTGGTCGGGCGGTCGACCCCTACGCTGGACAGTCTTCGGCGCTGTCCCATACCCGGATCAGCTTCGGCGGCGGGCGGCCACGCGGGTGCCGCCGAGCGCGCCGAGCAACGCCGCGAGGGCGACGACCACCAGCCAGGCCGGTGGGACCGAGGCCTCGATCGGCCCGCTCGCGGTAGGCGTAGCCGGCCTGCTCGCCGCGTCGGCAGTGGGCTCTGACTCCGTCGCGGCCACGTCCACGGTGGTGGCGCCACCCGAGCCGCGGCCGTCGCCAACCACCACCACGCCGACCATGCCCGGGTGCACGTAGCAGAAGAACGGGTAGACCCCTGAGACCTCCAGCCGGACCGCGGTACGGTCGCGTACGTTGCCGTCCCAGGACCACGCCCCGCCGGGCCGTCCCAGCGGATGGTCGAGCTGGTCGCGGTTGACGATGGTCACCCTCGTGCCAGGGGCGACCCGCAGCACGGTCGGACTGAAGCACAGCTCGGTCAAGGTAAGCGTGTCGCCGCGGCCCTCGCTCGGCGGCCGGTGACAGCCGCCGCCGGCGGCCGCCGGCGGTGCGGCCGCCAGCGCCACGACGGCCTGAACGACGAGGACGAGGGCGAGCAAGCGCAGCCGACGTCTGGGCATGGTGACCTCCTGGGGCGCTTCCTGGGGCGCTTCGGACCTGAACCCGGTACACCGGCGGGGCCGGGCTGGTTCCCACCCTTCAGACGATCGCCGGGCCGGGTCGGTTCGGCCCGCCGGCGACGTAGCTGCATGTGGCGCTGGTCGTACGGCCACCACGTGCCGCGCAGCTCCGTGGTCCAGGACGCCTGGGGCAGCTCCGCGCCGTGGCAGGATGGAACACCACCACCCTGACAGTCGCATACGGGAGATACGGCGGCGCTTTCGCGGGCTACCTCCTAGAGTTGAGGCATGCTCGACGAGCGCGACTATCCTGCACTGTTCGGCACGACGCAGGCCGATTGGGCGCCGATCGGCCCTACGTGCGCCATTCGCGTACCCCTCGCCGCTCGGACGGCGGGTTACCGCTGGTGGTGCCCCTCGGGGGAGTGGTGCGGCCGCGCCGAGCGGTGCGCTTCGCGCGATTGATTCATCGTCGCCGCGATCTTGTCGGACCTTCGGCCGCGCCGCCTTCCATGCTGGCCGCCTCGCCACCCAAGAGTGGTGGGGCACACTCAGGCGTGTGTCGGCTTCGGGCCCTCGTGCCAGCCCTTGGGTTCAGAAATCCCGACGTCATGCTGTGGCCTCGTAGTACTCGTGAATGAGACCGCCGAGACAGCCCCGGCGTCGGATCGCCGTTGCGGCGGCTGTGGCCACGCGCGCCGCGGATCCCTGGGTGATCGCGCGCGGCGGGAGAAGCGCAAGGCTTCGCTGCGGCCGCTCGTTGTTGTAGTGCCGCTCGTACTCGTTGAGGACCCGCGCAAGCTGGCGTCGACTCCAGATCAGCATCCAGTCCAGGCACTCCTGCCGGACCGTCCGCACCCACCGCTCAGCGAACGCGTTGGCGTTCGGCGCCTGGATCGGGGTCTGGATAACCTGGATGCCGTTGGATGCGGGTGAACTTGCTATCACGGTCACGAACGAGGAACCGAGGCGCGCTGGTTCCCGCTGTCCCTCTCTTCTTCCCGGCGCATCGAGAGCTCCCTTACTCGCTGGACCACCCACGGCCCATTCGGATGGTCGGTGACGCCCGCGAGTCGAACCCACCGGGTCTGGAGCTCGATCAAGAACAAGACGTACAGGGTCGTAAGGCGCACCGTCTCGACAGTGAAGAAGTCGACCGCCAGGATCGCCGAGGCCTGCGCCCGCAGGAACGCTCGCCACGTGACCGACCCCGCCGAGGCGCCGGCCCGAGCCCATTGCGCAGCAGCACCGTTGGGATGGTGGTGGCTGACACCGACACCCCGAGCTTCCTCAGCTCGCCCTGGATGCGCCGGTAGCCCAACGTGGATTCTCTCGGGCCAGCCGCAGGATCAGCGCAACCACATCGCTGGCGAGCGCCGGCGCCCCCCCGCGGTTGGGCCTGCGTCCATTTGCAGGCCACCAGCCGACGGTGCCACCGCAGGATCGTGTCCGGGTGACAAGGAAGCTCGACCAGCGCGTGCGAGGGAGCGTGCCGCTCAGCATCGGGAGGGGCGAACGGTCGGCGGGTTGGAACTCGGGCCGCTTCACCTGGCGGCACAGCACGGCGAGTTGGTGGCGGAGCACGACGATCTCGACATCCTTGGCGTGCTCGCTTCGCAAGCTTCCAAGCAGCACGCCGACGAGTCGGGGTGTCATAAGGCAGAGGAAGGACGGGGCCCGCCAGGGCTCCCCGGTGCTGCGCTGGGCGCTGCACGAGGCGGCCATGTGCGCCGCCCGCCCCGGCTCCCCAGACCACGCCTCCTACCTTGCGGTCAAGCAGCGGCTGGGCGGCAAGCGCGCCACGCTGTCGGTGGCGCGCAAGCTCGCCCGCGAGGCCTACCACACTCTCTATGACCTCGGCGACCAGGCGCTGGCCCCCGTCGCCGTCCAGCTCCCACCGGCCGCCTGACCGTAGCTGCGGATCGTGGGCTGCGGGCCCACAAATCAACTGATGTGGTGCGGTCGGCTCCCTGATGCTCCTGTCGCCACGCTCGTCGTGGACGGCCTCCATAGAACGAGCGGCCGCACCCGCCACGTGCGGGAACCCGATCACCCATCATGTCGCCGGACCTTGCTGTCCGAGCACCAAGATAAGGCTGGACACCCGCGCCGCGATGCTGCCGCTGCCACCGTCAACCGATCAAGTCCTCAAACGTGATGCCCATGGCGTGACGCACGCTGCTGCTTGGTTGCCCGATCCTGCGACGACCCTCGCCGGCGTCAAGATCGTTCGTCCTCGCTGCGCTGCGGGCGCCCCATCTTGACCCTCGGGTCAGTTCGCCGTGCCTAGCCAGCAACCAAACAGCAGCACACCCTCGGGATTACACGTTGACCGAGAGTCCCGCCACAGATAAGGAGCGTCGAACACCCCACCAGCAACACTCCTGGTCAGCGGCCCGGTCATCCGCCTGCCAGGCCACCACGGCAAGGTTCGCCGCGGGCGGCTACCGGTGTAGATCGGTCGTAACAGCCGTAGCCACGCAGCGACTCCAGGGACACCAGCGTCGAGGATGAACCAATTTCCCAGGCGGTGACTCATGTCCGGCCCGCTCATCCTCATCTCGGCACTCGCAGGTCAAGTCCAGCAAGCGCGAGGTATGTCAGGCGCACTGAAAGGCGAGGGTCAGCATCTTCGCGGCGGAGGGGCTGTCCGCTCATGCTTGATGAGCCGACGTTGTGCCCGGCAGGGCCTCCCGTGGCGGCGGCGCTCGTTGGAGATGGTCGCTTGCGCGGCGCAGATGCCTGGCATGGATCTGGTGTTGGCTGGGAGGCGAGAGCGCGGTGGGTGGAAGCGATGAGCTCGCGCGGGGCCGCGATGCTGGTCGGCGGCTCGCGTGGGCGGAGGCCCACGCCGCGCTCTCGGGGGCTGACCAGGCGAGCCTCTTGGTGGGGGAGGACCTTGAGCTGCTGGCGGCCGCGGCCTATCTCCTCGGCCACGTGGAGGAGTGTCGGCAGGCGTTGCAGCGTGCCCATCATGCCTATGTCGAAGCCGGTGATCCCCGGCGGGCCGCGCGGTGCGTGTTCTGGGTGGCCTTCACCCTGCTGCTCCAAGGGGATCTTGCGCAGGCCGGCGGTTGGCTCGCCCGCGCGAATCAACTGCTGGAGCTCGAGCAGCAGGATTGCGCCGAGCACGGTCTGCTGCCGCTTCCGGTCGCGGTCCAGGCGTCTGCGGTGGGTGATTACGCGACCGCGCAGGCTTCGGCTGCTCGGGCTGCCGGGATCGGCGCTCGGTTCGGCGACGCTGACCTGCTGGCTCTGGCGCTGCACTTCCAGGGACGGGCCCTGGTGCAACAGGGCCGGGTGCGCGAGGGTCTGGCCCTGCTTGACGAGGCGATGGTGGCGGTCGTGGCCGGCGAAGTCTGGGCGCCGGTCGCCGGCAATATCTATTGCTCCATGATCGACGCCTGCCAGGAGATAGCGGACCTGCGCCGCGCCCAGGAGTGGACCGTGGCGCTGGTGGGCTGGTGGGGAACCCAGCCCGACCTGGTCACCTTCACCCGCCAGTGCCTGGTGCACCGGGCCGAGATCATGCAGTTGCGCGGCGATGGCCTGCGGCCATCGCGGAGGCACGGCGCGCGTGTGAGCGGTTCGCCCACGCCGCCGACCAGTACGCCACTGGAGCAGCCTGGTACCGGCAGGCGGAGATCCACCGAGTCATGGGGGAGTTCGAGGCGGCGGAGGAGGCGTACCGCGAAGCCAGCCGGTGGGGTCACCAGCCACAGCCGGGTCTGGCCCTGCTCAGACTGGCTGAGGGCAACACCAAGGGGGCCGAGTCGGCGATCCGCCGCGTCGTCGCCGAGACCATCGAGCGGCTCAGGCGGGCCAAGCTGCTCCCCGCCTTCGTCGAGATCATGCTGACGGTCGGTGACATCCCGGCCGGCCGCGACGCCGCCAGCGAGCTCAGCGAGATCGCCGGGCTTATCGACACGCCAGCCTTGCGTGCCGTGGCTGGCCATGCCCTGGGTGCGGTCCGGCTCGCCGAAGGTGACGCCCGTGGCGGCTTGATCGCGTTGCTCGGCGCCTGGCAGGTGTGGCGTGAGCTTGACGTACCGTACGAGGCTGCGCGCGTTCGTGTCCTCATCGCGCTGGGCTGTCGGGCGCTCGGCGACGAGGAGGGCGCGGCGCTGGAGTTGGATGCGGCCCGCGGGGTCTTCGCGCAACTGGGTGCCGCACCGGAGCTCGCCCGGGTCGCGACGCTGACCCGGGAAAAGACCGAAGCGGCGGCCCACGGACTGACCGCGCGTGAGCTGCAGGTGCTCCGGCTGGTCGCGACCGGCAAGACCAATCGTGCCATCGCCGCCGATCTGCTGCTGGCCGAGAAGACGGTCGACCGGCACGTGACCAACATCTTCAGCAAGCCGGGTGTGTCCTCGCGGACGGCGGCCACGGCATACGCCTACCAGCACCGGCTCCTCTGACCCGCACCTGCGGGGAACTCCCCATGCCCTCCGCGCGCCGGGTTGGGGTGTTTCCCCGAAGCGCAATGCGCCGGCCGGTCTCTAGCGTCAAGGCCACGACATTCCCACATAGGGGCCGATGGCAGTCCTGCAGAGGAGGGGGAAAGCGATGACACACCCAACCGGAGCACCGCCGCGGACAGCGGACGAGCCGAACCAGGCGCAACGCGACGAATGGAACGAGGGACAACCCCGGTACCACGCCTATGCCGACCGGTGGGAGCAGGTGTGGGCCCCGTTCGGCCAGGCGATGTTCGACGCGGCCCGGTTGCAGCCTGGAGAGCGGGTGCTCGATGTGGGTTGCGGCTACGGCACCACGACGATCGAGGCGGCCGAGCGGGTGGCCCCGTCGGGCGGCGTGGTCGGCGTCGACATCTCCGCGGCCATGCTCGAGCCGGCCCGCCGGCGGGTCGGCGCTGCGGGCTGACCATCGACAACTTGCTGGCGGCCGAGGTCGTCACCGCCGACGGCAAGGTCATCACCGCCAGCGCCGACCAGTATCCCGAGCTGTTTTGGGGGCTGCGGGGCAGCGGTGGCAACTTCGGCATCGTGACCGCCTTCAGCTACCGCCTGCACCCGATCGGCCCCCAGGTCCTGGCCGGCCCGGTGCTGTGGCCGCTGGAGGACGGCCCCGAGGTTTTGGGCTTCTACCAGGACTTCGTCGCCCAGGCGCCCAACGAGGTCGCCACCATCGTCACCCTGCGCAGAGCGCCACCGCTGCCCGTCCTGCCGGTCGAGCTGCACCGGCGGCCGGTGTGCATGATCACCATGTGCTACCTGGGCGACCCCGCCGTGGGGCAGCGTGCGCTGGCCCCGCTGCGGGACTTCGGCCGCCCGCTGCTGGACCTGGTGGACCTGCGCCCCTACACGGGCCTGCAAGCCCTGGCCGATGCCACCGTCCCCCACGGCTGGCACTACTACTGGAAGTCGGCCGACCTCCCCGCGCTCGACGACGACGTCATCGACGCGCTAACCGAGCACGCCTCGCGGATCCGATCCTCCAGGAGCTACGCGGTGCTGTTCCACCTGGGTGGCGCGGTCGCCGACGTCGATCAGGACACCACGGCCTACTCCCACCGCCACGCCGCCCACACCCTCAACATCAACGCGGTGTGGCTCCCCAACCAGTCCGGCCAGGATGAGATCGCCTGGTCACGGGAGTTCTTCTCCGCGGTCCAGCCCCACCAGGTCGGCACCTACGTCAACTTCCTCGACCACGACGACGCAGCCCGCGTGCCAGCCGCCTACGGCGAGGCCACCTACCGCCGCCTGGTGGCGCTCAAGGACCGCCACGATCCCGACAACGTGCTCCGCCTCAACCACAATATCCCGCCATCGACCATCGGCAAGGCGGCTGGAGTTCCCAAGCCTGCCAGCACGCGCGGCTGACAGCCACAAGTGATGTGGCCACCGTCCTATCCCCCACATGGTGGCGTGCGTCAAGCGGCTCCAGATCGGATGAGCCCCGGCGCGCGTGAGTGACACAAAGCCGGTGACCGGCCGACGGGCTGTACCTGGTCATCGGCGTGGCAGACAGAACCGGAGTCGTCACCACGATCGCGTGCCCGTTCATCACCATCCAGCGTGGCGCGTAACAACCCGGTGCAGCCACCGACCCAGGCAGATGAGCGCCCCGGCGGCCCGGTAGACATCCCGGACGCGGTACAGCAGCCCCGCCAGCGGCGCAACGCCCAGGCGTTGGCCAGATGCCCGATCGACTGCTCCACCAGCGCGCGTAGCCCCGCCTGACAGCGGTTGAACGCCCGCTGCGCGTCGCTGAGCCGGTCCTTGGTCCTGCGGTCCCCGACCGGGGCATGCTAGTGCCCCCGGGGCTTGGCCAGCCCTCGAAACCCTCGGTCCAGGAGGGTGGCCACGCCGGTGGCGTCCAGCACCTCCCCCAGCCCTGTCAGCGCGATGAGCCTGGGCCGTTGCACCCGCGTGGCCAGCTGTCCTGTCTCAGCGAAGTTGCTCTGATCTCAGTGAAGCTGCTCCGATTCGCCCTGGCGTCCCGCTGAACCTGCTCCGCTGCTGAGCGGAAACGCCGCGATCGTCCAGCGGCGGCTGCAGGCGCTCTGGCTCGGCTGAGCCGCTACGCCGCGCCGCGATCGAACGCTCCTCGCCGGCCGCGACCGCGACGACGTGCTCCGCCGCGGGCATGGTCGACAATGTATGAAACGGATATCCTGCGGCCATGGCACCCCACTCGTTCCGGGCCGCCGTGGAGGCCCGCGACCTCGACGCCCTGACCGCGTGCCTCGCCGAGGACGTGGTCTTCAACAGCCCGGTGGCCTTCAAGCCGTTCCAGGGCCGCGACAGCGTCGGCCAGGTGCTCCACTTCGCCGCGACCACCTTCGAGGATTTCCGCTACGTCGACGAGGTGGCCGACGGCGGCCGGGTGGCGCTGATCTTCCGCGCGCGCGTCGGCGACAAGGAACTACAGGGGCTCGACCTGCTGCACACCGACGACGACGGCCTGATCGACGAGCTCACCGTGATGGTGCGCCCGCTCAGCGGCGTGATCGCGCTGGCCGAGGCGATGGGCCCGAAGGTCCTCGGCGCAGGCCTGCAGGCGTGAGCGCCGCGACGGACGCTCGGCTGCCGTTCGTCGACGAGCACCTGCGCCCGGTTGCGGCGTCGGTCGAGGCCACCTGGCAGGCGGCCGACGACATCATGAAACGCCCCGCCGGCCGGTCCCGCCGAGCGCTACGCCCGGCTGGTCGGCGCGCGCGACGGCCGCCCGTTCGAGGTCGCCGAGTCGGTGCCGCCGCACCCGCTCGTCCTGGTCGGCGAGCACCGCTTCGCCCGCTACTCGCTGGTGCTCACCGTGGACGAGCTCGGCCCCGGCCTCACCGCGCTGCGCGCCCAGACGTGGTGTGTGGGCACACGAGGCACGAGCGCACAATCATCGTCTGACCTGGTCAAGTAGTGGTTTCGGCCGGCTGCATGCCTACGAGCTGCGGAACCCGAGAAGCGCCGGCCGGCCTCCTGCTGGACGGTCCTCTCGTCTCGCGCCACCATGCCCGGTTCGAGCCACGTGGCGGGACGTGGTGGATTGTGGACCTCGGCTCGCACAACGGGACGTTCGGGGACGGACGGAGGGTGACCAACTCACCACTCGTCGCCGGGAGCCGGATCCGCATCGGGGTGGAACTCGTGATCGATCTCCGCGACGCGCCCACCACCGGGTTGGCTGCCGAGTGGGGACGGACGCCTCGACCGACAGACGTGGGCGGTTTCAAGGAGCGCACCGAGCAGACCCTCACCCGCCAGCCGCGCATCATCTGGACGCTCCGGGTGGAGCGCTACGATACGGAGGGCAACAGGCTGCGGTCCGTGCCGGTCACGATGCAGGGCCGGTCGTTTCTCGGTTACCTGGCCGACGGGAACCGCGGGCCCCGCGCTCGCTGGATGGTGTGATGCCCGCTGACGACGCAGACTCCAGGCTCCGGCTGGGGGATCTGCTGGCCGCATTCTCGTTGGCCGCCGACCTGGGTCTCGGCCAGCCGATGGAGCATGTGCTGCGGTCGTGGTTGATCGCCAGCCGGATGGCCGATCACCTCGACCTTGGCGAGGACGCGCCGGCGTCCCTCTTCTACGTCATGATGCTCGCCTGGGTGGGTTGCGTGGCCGATACCCCTGAGGTGGCGAGCTGGTTCGGTGACGACATCGCGTTTCGACGTGACAGCTACGCCGTCGACCTGGCCGGGCTCCCCTTGCTCGGATTCTCCCTCCGCCGCGTCGGCACAGGCAGTCCGCCGCTGTCTCGGCTTCGCCTTGCCACCAACCTCATCGTCACCGGCGGCAAGGCCGTCGAGCGCGGTCTCATGTCACACTGCCTCACCACAGGACGGATGGCTGACCGACTCGGCCTCGGCGGGACCGTGTGCGACGCGCTCCAACAGGTGTTCACCCGTTGGGATGCCAAGGGTGTTCCAGGCGGGATCGGCGGTGAGGAGATCTCACCACTCATCCGGCTGTTCCACTTGGCAGACGTCGTCGAGGTGCACCACCGGGCCGACGGCCTCGCCGCCGCCGTCGACGTCGCGCGGACCAGGCGGGGGCGGCAGTTCGACCCGACCTTGGTCGACACCTTCTGTGCGGTCGCCGACGACGTTCTCGAGGGCGTGGACTCGCTGCCCGAATGGGACGCACTGATCGAGGGCGAGCCACGCCTGCAGCAGCACCTGACCCAGTCCGAGCTCGATGCCGCGTTGGAGGCGGTGGCCGACTTCACCGACTTGCGCTCGCCGTCAAGGGCCGGCCACTCCCGCGGCGTCGCCGCGCTGGCCGCCAAGGCCGGCGACCTGCTCGGCCTGCCAGGCGACGAGGTGCGCAACGTGCGCCGGGCGGGGCTGGTCCATGACATCGGCTTGCACGGGGTACCGGCCACCATCCTGGACAAGCCCGGTCCGCTCACCGGCACCGAGCGCGAGCGGATGCGCGTGTCCGCCTACTACACCGAGCGGACCCTTGCCCGACCTCCCGCGCTGGCCCGGATCGGCGTCCTCGCCGCGCTCGCTTCCGAGCGCCTGGACGGGTCCGGTTACCATCGCGGCCTGTCAGGAACCGCCATCCCAGCCTCAGGGCGGATCCTTGCCGCGGCTGACGCCTACCACGCGATGATCGAGCCGCGCCCGTACCGGCCGGCGCTGACAGCGAAGCAGGCGTCCCACGAGCTGCGAACCGCGGTTCGAGCCGGCAGGTTGGACCCGGATGGCGTCGACGCCGTATTGAGCGCGGCCGGGCAACGCCCCGGCAAGCGTCGTCGCGGTCCCGCAGGCCTCACGCCACGGGAGCTCGAGGTGCTCACCCAGCTCGCCCGGGGGGCCTCGACTCGGCAGGTCGCCCACGCGCTGGGCATCACTCCAAAGACAGCCGGAACGCACATCGAGCGCATCTACGCCAAGATCGGCGCGTCCACGCGCTCGACCGCCACGCTGTTCGCGCTGCAGCACGGCCTACTGGACACCCTCGAGCCTGTCGATTTGTAGGGCGAACTCCGGACGACACTGCCGTCCCCCGCTCGTATCGTGCTGTGTTGACGCGCCGCCAGGGCCGACCTGGGCTACGGCGTCACACAAGAGGGGCGCTGCCATGACAGGAAAGGCGGTCATCAGTCTGACCACCGGGCTCGAGGACGCCGAAAAGGTGACGGTCGCGTTTCTGGTCGCCGTGGGCGCGGCCGAATCGGGCCGCACGACGCTCATGTTCCTCACCAAGGAGGCCGTCCGGCTCGCCCTCGACGGCACCGCGGTCGGCGTCGCCTGCGACGGCTGCCCCCCGCTTGCCGATCTACTCAAGCGCTACGAAACTGCGGGCGGCCGCTACTACGTGTGCCCGATCTGCTTCGACGCCAGGCGCCTCGACAAGGCGTCACTGATCGCCGGCGCAGAGCTGCAAGGCACCGTTCCGATGTGGGGGTGGATCGGTGACGAAGGCGCCACCACCTTCAGCTACTGAACCGCGGTCCGTGCACGGGACCCGGAGACTGGACCTGGCCACCGAGCTGAGCGACCTGCCGGAGCGACGGGCCCGCTTCGCCTGGCCCGACCACGAGTATGTGCGGGGCTGGGGGATCTTCGGCCTGCCGTTCGACAGCGGGCATGTCCTGGCGTTGCGAGTGTTCCCGCAGAACGACTTCGCGCCGTACCGCACCGTGTGGCACCGCACTCCGAACGCCTCCTGGTCGATCTTCGTAGACGGGCCACGGCTGGACACCGCCTGCCCGCGCTACTACGGGCCGGCCTGCACCGTCATTGCTCACACCGGGATCGGCCTGCAGTGGACAGGGCCGGTGTCGCTGCGCGTCACGGTGGAGCAACCCGCGCTCGACTGGACGGTGGACGTGAGCACGACGCGGCTGCTGCGCGCGCTCAACCTCCTCAGTCCGCGCATGCCGTTGTGGACATGGAAGAGGCCTGCCCTGGTGCGGGCCCGCGAACTCATCGCGGAACGGCTGCTCGGCATGGGAGCGATCCGCCTGCACGGGGTGATGCCCAGCGGCCACGTCGGCACGCTGATGCCAGAGCGCATGTACTTCATCGACCGCGCGGCAGCGACGCTCGACGGCGAGGACCTCGGCCGCCCCGAGCGCGCCACCCAGCCACCCGACATCGGGGGGGTCAGCCTCCCAGCCCGAGGAATCCTCGCCGTGGGGCAGGCGGCATGGCAGATCCTCGACCCAGACGAGTATCAGCGCACCCGCGCCGAGACCGCGCCGAGTTTGGCTCGTACGTGATCACTGCTGCTGTACCAACGGGACAGAAGCAACGAGAAAGGGATGAGGTGGCGTCCCAGGTCGGGTGGAAAAGCAGGACGGGCGTAGGCTCCCGGCAGAGCTACCAACTCAAGCTGAGGAGGTCCACGCCCGTGCCCTCAAGACTATCTGCTACCGAGCGCATCCGCGCCCAGATCGACGAGCTGTTCGCCTCCGAACAGGGCCTCGGCGAGGTCCTGGAGCAGGTCGCCCGGCTGAGCGTGCGGCTGGTCGTGCAGGCGGCCGTGGAGGCCGAGGTCAGCGAGTTCCTGGGCCGCGACCGCTACGCCCGCGGTGACCGTGAGCGCGCCGGCTACCGCAACGGCCACCCCGAGCTCACGGTCAAGACCACCGCTGGGCCGGTGGTGCTGGAACGGCCCAAGCTGCGCGGCACCACCCAGCCGTTCACCTCGCGGCTGCTTGGCAAGGGCGTGTCGCGCACCAACGCGCTGGAGGCGCTGGTGCTGTCGGGGTTTGTCCGCGGCCTTTCCGTTCGAGACGTGGAGGCCGCGCTGGCCGAGGCGCTGGGGCCGGAGGCGGCGCTGTCGAAGTCGACCGTCAGCCGCGTCTGCGAGGCGATCAAGACCGAGTTGGACGCCTGGAAGCTGCGTGACCTGGGCGGGACCTAGCTGGAGTACCTGTTCCTAGACGGGTCCCACTTCCGGATGCACCCCGGCGCCCGGGCCGAACCGGTGCTTGCCGCCTGGGGCATCACCAGCCAGGGCAGCCCGGTGCTGGTCGGCCTGGCACCCGGCGCACACGAGGCTACGACCCTGGGCCAGCTTCGTCGGCGAGCTGGTGGAGCGCGGCCTGCGGGCGCCGCTGCTGGTGTGCACCGACGGCGCGCCCGGACTGATCGGCGCGGTCGAGCTGGTCTTGGCCAACAGCCTGCGCCAGCGCTGTCTGGTCCACCGCGCCAGGAACCTGCTCGCCAAGGTCCCCGCCCACGCCCAGGCCGAGGTCAAGGCCGCGTTCTGGCAGATCTTCGACGACATCACCGCCGAACCCGGCCAGGCAGCGGTCGCCCAGGCCCGCAGCCGGGCGCACGCCTTCGCCGACCGCTACCAGGGGCGCTACCCCGCAGCGGTGGCCTGCCTGACCGATACCCTGCCCGAGCTGACCACGTTCCTGCGGTTCCCGCGTGAGCACTGGTCAAGGATCCGCCACACCAACCTGATCGAGCGGACCTTCGGGGAGACCCGCCGAAGGGTGAAGGTGATCGGCCGCCTGCCTGGGGAGCGCTCCTGCCTGAGCCTGGTGTGGGCGGTGCTGGACCGGGCCTCGCGTGGCTGGCGTGGGGTGGTCATGACCCCGGCCGGCGTGCGGCTGCTGCAGGAGCTGCGCCGCCAGCTCCACCATCCATCACGACTCGAGGAGGAGGTGGTCGACCAGACCGTCACGCCAGCCGCGTAGTATCCGTCATCGGGAGCCCGCGTCTGCCTGCTTTTCCACCATCAGCGGGACGCCACCATCAGGATGGCCTGAAGGGTCTTCCTGATGAGTTCCTGATGAGTTCCTGATGAGTGAGGTGAGAGCACATCCGACTGATCAGTAGGACTTGCGGCTTGCACGGCCCTAGCAGGTAACATCGGGCCGTACGCCCCATGAGGGCCTGTAGCTCAGGCGGTTAGAGCGCTTCCCTGATAAGGAAGAGGTCCGAGGTTCAAGTCCTCGCAGGCCCACCGCATAGCTTCTGACCAGCGGAAACGCTGGTCATCTTCCACATTCGGGGCCGCTCTGGCAGGCGTGTGCCGGATGGACGAGATCCAGGTCCTGGCAGGCCCAGACAGCGCCTCTGATCAGCGGAAACGCTAGTCATCTTCACGTATGGGCCGCGCAGGCCGGCCGTGTGTCGGGCCAAGACCTCTTTACTTGTTAACCGTTTGTGGTCATGCGCCACGCCGCCCAGGTCCCTTCGGGCTCGTTCCAGGGGCGCCTGCGTCTGCAGAACGGCTCTGAGCGCACCATCGCCACTACGTTGTCGGCCCCCGCAGGGGGCCTGACGCCTTCCCAAGGGTTCACGGCACCGACCGGGCCGCCACGCTCACCAACCTGGAGGTGTCAGCCAAGCTCTTCTTCTCACACGGTCGTGGCTGCCTGGCGACGGCGCGCTGCATGACCCACCCGGGATGTGGCGGTACTCGTGACCTTGGAGGTCGGGACGACCACCTGGGTGGAACCGGTAAACGTCCCGCCCTGGCTATTCGTGTGTCGAGGGGACGTCACACGATGAGGGGGAAGGGATCGATGATGAGGCGCGCCTTGAGGCTGTTGGTTGCGTTCGCGCTGGCGGCGCTGGCAACGGCCACGGCATTACCTGCGGGGGCGAAGACTCCCGGTCCCAACGGCAAGATCGCGTTCACCCGATACGACCCGGCAAGCGGCGAGTCCCGCATCTTCATCGCCAACCCCGACGGGACGCAGGAGCGCCAGCTTTCCCTGCCCGTACCTGTGGACAATGCCATCTGGTCACCCAACGGGGGCAAGCTCCTGGTCACGGTCTTCCGACCGGACGCGTCAGTCCGGCCGGCCACGGTCAATCCGGATGGATCCGGCTTCACGGTCCTCGACGTCCCGGAGCTCCCGCCGGACATGGATATGGGATGCAACGCCTGGTCGCCGAACGCCAAGCTGCTGCTTTGCCAGGCCATCCGCTTCGAGGGCGACCCTTCGCTGAACGGCATCTACACTATCCGCACCGCCGACGGAGGCGGCCTCACGCGGCTGACCGTCAACCCGTACCCGCCAGCCGGCAACTTCGGCGGAGGCGACCTCCCCGGCGACTTCTCGCCCGACGGCACTCAGTTTGTCTTCATGCGGGCCAAGCCCGGAGCCGGGCCAGTGCCCGACCGCAACCAGCGCGGTGCCCTGTTCGTGGAAAACGCCGACGGCACGGGCCTGCGGCAGATCACGCCCTATGGCCTGGCGAACTCGCACGGCAACGGGCTGGCGCACTGGTCGCCGGACGGCCGCGACATCCTGTTCGCGAGCGTCAACGGGCCGTTCGGGAACGCGTCGCTGTTCGTCATCCATCCCGATGGCACCGGGTTGCAGCCGATCCCCCTCGACACCGGCGGCAGCTTCTCCTTGCCGTTCACCCCGGGTTGGTCGCCTGACGGGACCAGGATTGTGTTCTCCCTCTTCCTTCGGAGCACGGGGCAGGTTGACATCTACACGGCGAGGTCTGACGGCACGCACTTGGCCCGGATCACTGACACCCGAGAGTTTGAGGACTTCGCCGACTGGGGGTCCGCGCCCTTGGCTGCCTAGGTGCGTCTTGCGTAGGCACCGGTATAGCGATGGGCGGCAATGAACAGCCCGCGCCGTCCATCGCTGCGCCCTCCGACGGGTATTGCCGCACCGGAGGCAAGCGGCGAGAATCGGCCTCGCTTAGGGGAACCCGCGGTTCGGGGAGCTGTGCTGGTGGACGATGCCGGCCTGGAGTTCGACTGGCTGTTCGCCGACGAGTTCCCGGCCGTGATGCGCGCTGTCTACCTGATCGTGCACGACCTGGACCGGGCCGAGGACATCACCCAGGACGCTTTTGTCCAGCTGCTGCGGCATTGGAAAAAGGTCTCGCGGTACGACCGTCCGGGGGCATGGGTCCGGCGGGTCGCCATCCGGCTGGCCGTGGACGCGGTCCGCAGGGAGCGGGTCCGAGCCCTGCTGGAGCGCAAGGTTGAGCCACCGCACATGCGGGGACCGGTCGACGTGGACGTGATGCGGGCCGTCCGCCAGCTTACGGGCATGCAGCGCGCCGCGGTGGTGCTGTTCTACTTTGAGGACCTTCCGCTGTCCGAGATCGCCAACATCCTGCGCTGCTCGGGCGCGACCGTCCGGGTCCATCTGCACCGGGCCCGCAAGCGGCTGGCCGGGATCCTGGGTGAGGAGGTGATCGAGGATGTCCCTTGATCGGCGCCTCCGCGACGCCCTGCAGCGGTCCTCGTCGGTGGTCGACCCCGACGTGGGACGCAACCTTGCCATCGTCCGGCGCAGGACCCGCCGGGCCGTGATCCGTCAGCGCGTCACCACTACGCTGTTGGCGGCCGCCATGGTGGCCGCCGCGGTGGTCCTCGGTCCCCGCCTGCTCGACATCATCCGCAGCCAGCACGAGACCCCGCCGGCCAGGCCGTCGCCGTCGGCGCTGGTCGGCTCCTACAACGCCGACCTGACCGGCGCCGGTGGCCCACTGGCCACCGCCAGGCTGGCCGGACCGTGGACCCTGACGCTCAACGGCGACGGCTCGATCCTGTGGAACGCGCCCCCAGGCTCCGGTGTGACAGAGGGCCTGCCGCGCGACACCTACCAGGTGACCGGAACCCAGCTCGTCACCAACCTCTTCCGATCCCT
>WNGP01002244.1_pt1 | contig 16132 bp, 11 predicted proteins | sample 5407671 | NCBI WGS metagenome assembly WNGP01 (sample SAMN13153381, study PRJNA577476) | soil metagenome | isolation source: 40 cm soil or saprolite under Garry oak tree replicate 2 | place: USA:California | collected 2016-06-15 | reverse complement strand
AAAGAATGAATTTCCTTGTCATGGTCGCACCCCTTCTCATCCGCAATAGATTTTGAAAGTATTAAGCTCAGCTTCGATTCACATCTTCGCGGTACGGAAGGCTGACGTCCATAGAGCCTCCGTCCCAGAGTACAGGTAATGATTAAGGCACCGGCCGGAAGGGGGCAGTTTTCAGTTGCCAGTTTTCAATTCTTGGTTTTTAGTTGTTAGTTTTCAGATGGAAGAGGAAGGGGAGATCGATGGAGACTATTCTTAAGTTGGCTGCTCGTCTTGTCGTGACGCTGGCCGTGTGTGCCAACGGAGTATTTGCGCAGGCGCAGACACAAGCGCCGTCGAAGCTGCCGGGAGATTGCCCGGAGATGGCGGAAGCGACGGCGAGGCTGGAGGTTCAGGAGAAACGGCTGAAGGATTGGCCGGATCTCGCGCGCTATCGGGATGCCAATGCAAGGGTGGCGGCTCCGGCGAAGAACGAACAGCGCGTGGTGTTCATGGGCGACTCTATTACGGACGCGTGGGTCCAGCCCCGTTTCGGCGCATTTTTTCCGGGGAAGCCCTATATCGGCAGGGGAATTAGCGGGCAGACGACACCGCAGATGCTGCTGCGATTTCGCGCCGACGTGATCGCGCTGCAGCCTAAAGTGGTTGTGATTCTGGCGGGAACCAACGACATCGCTGGAAACACGGGGCCAATTACGCTGGAGGAAACGGAAGGAAACCTCGCATCGATGGCGGAGCTGGCCCGCGCCAATGGCATTCGCGTAGTGCTGTCCTCGGTGTTGCCAGTGAGCAACTATGGGCGCGACCGCGATGGTAATCCACTCGATATGCGCATCAAGCGTCCGCCGGAAAAGATTCTGGAATTGAACGCCTGGATTAAAAAGTACGCGGCGGAGAAAGGCCACGTGTACCTCGATTATTTCCCCGCGACTGCGGATGACCAGGGCTTGCTCAAAAAAGAGCTCAGCGAAGATGGGTTGCATCCGAACGCCGCAGGATACGCGGTGATGGCACCGGTGGCCGAAAAAATGATCCAAGCCGCGCTGGCCGGAAAGGAATCAAAGTAGTGAGCGCTCACGTCCTCTGAAACGACGTGATTTCGTGTCATGCACCCTTAACTTGACCGCGACGGAGTGCTGCGTTAGGGTGTAAAGAGTTTCTCCCTGAGTGAATCGCAAAGCGGCCACGCACAAACAGGAGGTATCCATCGGCCACCCGGTTCCGGTAACAGGAAAACCTTCCAATTGGATGCGACGTACCGTACACATTTCTGGGCAAATCGAACCCTTCTTTGGCACGCTGGATGAGAATGTGCGCGTGCTCGAAGATGCGTTGCGCGTGCGCACGCATCTGCACGACACGAGGCTGACCATCGAAGGCGAGCAGGACTGCGTCGACCAGGCTGTGAAGATCGTGGAGGAGTACAACCACCTCACCCGGCATGGACGCACGCTTTCCGCGGCGGAAGTGAAATCGCTGATGCGCGTAGCGACGGAGGAACCGCACGAATCGCCGCGCGGAATGTTTGAGCACGGCCGGGTGCGCTCGTTCGGCAAGAAACAAGTGACGCCGAAGAACGCCAGCCAGAAGCGGTACATGGAAGAGATCGAGAAGCACGACATGATGTTCGGCATCGGACCAGGCGGCACTGGGAAGACCTACATCGCCGTGGCGATGGCGGTGAGCGCACTTCTGACGAAGCAAGTGAACCGCATCATCCTGGCGCGGCCCGCGGTGGAAGCAGGGGAGCGGCTGGGATTTTTGCCGGGCACGCTGCAACAGAAGATCGATCCGTACATGCGACCGCTTTACGACGCGCTCTACGATATGCTGGATGCGGACAAGCTGGAGCGCTTTTTGGAAAAGGGAATCATCGAAGTTGCGCCGCTGGCGTTCATGCGGGGCCGCACGCTGAATGACTCTTTTGTGATTCTGGACGAAGCTCAGAACACCACCAGTGAGCAAATGAAGATGTTCCTCACCCGGCTGGGTTTCAACTCCAAGGCGGTGATCACCGGCGACGTGACTCAGATCGACCTGCCGCAAGGAAAAAAATCCGGCTTGGTCGAAGCGCTGGAAGTTTGCGGCAAGATCGAGGGGATCGGCGTGGTGCAGTTCGGAGAGAAGGACGTGGTGCGGCACAACTTGGTGCAGCAGATCATCCGCGCCTATGAAGAGTATGATGTAGTTCACCCGCAGCGCGGCGGAAACACCGCGACCGGCAAAGCGGGAAGGCCAACGAGAGAATCCGTCAAAGAACGAGAAAAAGAAATACAGCAAGGATGATTGTGAACCGCCAGCGGGCGGTACGCCTGGCGCGGCGTCCACTCGAATCTTTTCTGCGCCGCGTAAAAAGCGAACTGGGGTTGCAGGGAGCTGGCCTGACGGTTCGCCTGGTGAGCGACGCCGAGATCGCGCGAATGAATGAGACGTTTCGCAAGAAGAATGGTCCTACCGACGTGCTTTCTTTCCCCACGTTGGCGCGGCGATGGCCGGTGCGGCTGCGGCGCGGATCAAAGTCGGTGAAGCCCGGCAAATACCTCGGCGACATTGCTATCTCTCCGGCGACGGCGCAGCGCTACGCAAAAGAATACGGGCGGAAACTTTCGAGTGAACTTCAAGTGCTGATTCTTCACGGCGTCTTGCACCTGCTGGGCTACGACCACGAAAGCGATCGCGGCAAAATGGACCGGATTGAGCGGAAGCTGCGAAAACGGCTCGGACTGGCGTGATGAATTTAAGCTGGCTCTACGCGCTGAGCGTCGTGCTGGTAGCTTTTACCCTGCCCATTTTCTCCTACCTGACGTTGATTTACCGCGAACTGGGCCGCATGACTACGGGCCGCATCCACCAACATCTGGAAATCTTTGAAGCGGAGATCGAGCCAAAGCTGAAGATCAATCGCCGCAGCGGCGGGCGAACATTCCGAATCCTCGGGCACTTCTGGCTGGCGTTCCTGGTGCTGGAGACGACGCGAGGGGTGGTGTACTTCGTTCCCGGCACCTGGGAATCTTTCGTCGAGTTCTTCGTGTTTCTTGTGCTGGAAGTCGTCATTGCGATGCACTTTATCCCGGACATGTTGTTGTACCGTACCACCGGGCGCTGGCTGCTGCCTCTTTTGCCGCTGGTTCGTGGGGCCATGTGGTTCGTCTGGCCGGTGCGCGTATTCCTGGAAGGCGCGGAATCGCTCGCCCGAATCTCGGAGCACGAGGCCGAAAAGACCGAAGAGCAGCGCACGGAAGAGGGCATCGAAGCCCTGGTGGAAGCCGCGGAAGAAGAAGGCATCATCGAGCCGGAACAGGCGGATTTGATCGAGCAAGTCGTGGAATTTAGCGACAAACGGGTGCGCGAAGTCATGACTCCACGGCCCAGCATTGTGGCCATGCCGGCGGACGCGACGCTCGAAGACCTGCACGCGAAAGTTGTCGAGACGAAATTGAATAAGATTCCCGTGTATGAGAAAACGCTCGACGATATTTTCGGCGTCGTATACTCGCAGGACCTTTTGCAAATCGCGGACCAGGATTTGCTGAAGCGCAAGGTGCGTGAACTGGTCAAACCCGTCCTCTTCATCCCGGAGACGAAGATTGGCTCGGAGTTGCTGCGCGAAATGCGGCAGAAGGGCCAGCCGCTGGCGGTGGTCATCGACGAGCATGGAACGGTGGCCGGAATCGCGACCGTGGAAGATCTGGTGGAAGAGATCGTCGGCGAAAGCGGGAACGCAGGAAAGCCGCCCGCGCCTGATGTGGTGCGCGAACCGGACGGCGGCCTGGTGATGCGCGGCAGCATGCCGATCGGCGACGTCGAGGAATTACTTGGCGTGAAGTTCGGCGACAAGACGGATGAGGCGGTAACCACACTGGCAGGTTTGCTGAGCCATGTTTCCGGCAAAGTGCCCGCGCCAGGTGACAAGATCGACCTGGCGGATCATCGCTTCGAAGTCCTGGAAGCAAACCAGAGAAAAGTGCTGCGCGTGCGAATTCGCAAGCAGATGAAGGCTGTTCCCACGAAGCGCTAGACCCTCTGGGCTGCGAGTCAAGAACAACAGAGCTAAAGCAATTCATCGAAGTGCAGGGGGAATAGATGCTCGGTGTGACGTTGAAGAGAGTCTGTAAGACTGCAGCCGCATGGGCGCTGCCCTTCCTGCTGGGCACGGTCATGGCGAGTGCACAGCAAAAGCCTGCCGCCGAGGAGCCCAGCATTGACATGCAATGGGCCGTGAAGATTCCGGCGCGGGACGGAGTGAAGCTGAATGCGACGGTGTTCACGCCACACGATCAGAAAGGGCCGCTACCGGTCATATTTACATTTACGCCGTACATCGGAGATTCGTACACGGATCGTGCGGTGTATTTCGCGAAGCATGGCTACGTATTCGCGCTAGTGGATGTGCGGGGCCGGGGGAATTCCGGCGGAGAGTTCGAGCCATTTGTGAATGAGGGCAAGGACGGCTACGACGTGGTGGAATGGCTGGCGAAGCAGCCGTATTGCAATGGCAAAGTGACGATGTGGGGCGGCTCGTACGCGGGATTCGACCAGTGGACAGTGCTGAAGGAATTTCCCCCGCATCTGGCGACGATCGTCCCGGCGGCAGCGGCGCATCCGGGAGTGGATTTTCCGTTCCAGTACAACATTTTTGGACCATACGACATGCAATGGCTCACTTTTACCAGCGGCGCAACGGGCAACAGCAGCCTTTTTGGGAACAGCGGCTTCTGGGCGGCGAAATCGCGCGAGATGTACATGGCGCACTCGGCGTTTCAGGACTACGACAAACTAGTTGGGAATCCCTCGGCGGTCTTTCAGAAGTGGGTGAAGCACCCAACGGCTGACACCTATTACGATGCGATGGCGCCGTCACCGGAACAGTACAAACGGATGAATGTGCCTATTCTGACGATCACCGGAGATTACGACGGAGATCAGCCGGGCGCATTCACGTTCTACACGCGTCATATGAAATACGGCACGCCAGAAGCCAAGGCAAACCACTACTTGATTATCGGGCCGTGGGATCACCCGGGAACGCGCACCCCGAAAGCGGAAGTGGGGGGATTGAAATTCGGGCAAGCGAGCGTCCTGGATCTGAACAGGTTGCACACAGAATGGTACGACTGGGCGATGAAGGGCGGACCGAAGCCGGAATTTCTGAAGAAACGTGTGGCCTATTATGTGGTTGGAGCCGAGGAATGGAAGTACGCGGATAGTCTCGAAAGCATCTCGAATGCGGCGAAGACGCTCTATCTCGGCTCGAATGGCAATGCCGGTGACGTGTTTCGATCAGGGGCCTTGACGGAGGCGAAGCCTGGCGCATCAGCGGTGATGGATTTGTGGACTTATGACCCGCTTGATACCAGACCGGGTAGTGCGGAGTCCGAAGACGATGGCAATTCGCTGACTTCGCAGCGGGCGGTTTTGAATCTGTTTGGCGAGGGAGTTGTATACCACACCGAGCCCTTCGCAGAAGCCATCGAGATCGCTGGATTCCCGAAGCTGTCGGTGTGGCTCAAGATGGATGTGCCGGACACCGATCTGGAAGCCGATCTCTACGAGATTTTGCCGGACGGCGGATCGGTGGCGCTCACGAGCGCATCAATGCGAGCGAGATACCGCGAGTCGCTGCGCGAAGCGAAGCCGGTGGTGGCCGGAAAGATTGAAAAATATGTGTTCGACAATTTCACGTTTTTCGCGCGGCGAGTGGGAAAAAGCAGCCGGCTGCGACTGGTGGTGCGCAGTATCAATACGACGGGCACTGAAAAGAACTACAACAGTGGCGGGGTGGTTGCGGCAGAGACAGGGAAGGATGCCAAGACGGCGCATATTACCTTGGTGCACGATGCGGAGCATCCCAGCGCACTAGATCTGCCGATCGTGAAACATTGATGGCTGAAAAGAAAAACAGCAGGGAAAAACAGGATTTTCGATCCGGGTTTGTGGCCGTTGTGGGTCGGCCCAACGCGGGGAAGTCCACTCTTGTGAATCGGTTGGTCGGGCAGAAGATCGCGATCGTTACTTCGAAACCGCAGACCACTCGCAATCGCATTCAGGGAATTGTGACCAAGTCCGAAGGGCAGATCGTCTTTATCGACACCCCGGGTCTGCATGAAGCCGACTCGGCGCTGGGACGGCAGATGATGCAGGAAGTGGCCGCAGCGCTGGAGGGGATCGACGTGCTGTTGCTGATGGTCGATGCCAGCCGGATGCATCCGCATGCGGACGATTTGCTGCTGGAAAAGGCAAAGAGGTTTCGCGGAAAAACGATTCTGGCGCTGAACAAAGTCGACCGTTTGCCGAAGCCCAAACTTCTGCCGCTGATCGATGCTTTTGCGAAGGCCTTCGATTTTGCCGCGATCCTGCCCATCTCCGCGCTGAAGGGCGCAGGGTGTGAAGAACTTCTTGACGAGATTCTGAAGCAGTTGCCGGAGGGAGAGCCGTACTTCCCGGAAGATCAGGTGACCGACCAGCCGGAACGATTTTTGGCCGCGGAGATCATTCGCGAAAAGGCCATTCAGGTGATGTATCACGAAGTGCCATATGCGCTGGCGGTGGTCGTTGAAAAGTACGAAGAGACGCCCAAGTTGTTGCGCATCGAAGCAGTGATGAATGTCGAGCGCGATTCGCAGAAAAAAATACTGATCGGCCACAAAGGGGAGATGCTAAAGAAGATCGGAACGGAAGCCCGCAAAGAGCTAGAGGCGATCCTCAGCAGCAAGATTTACCTCGGATTGTTCGTGAAAGTAACACCGGATTGGCGGGAAAATCCCCAAAAGGTGCGTGAACTCGACTGGCGGTACCAATTGCAAGGGCTTGCCAGCGAGTTGGAAGAAAAAGAATAAGAAACACTCCTCTAGGAAGGATCGCGAATTCAGGCCTCGCCACTTTCAGGAAGCCCAGGGCTGTTAGATTGCGGCATCAATAGTCCGACGGGGCTCCCTGGTGCCCATATCCGCCGAAAGACCAGCGCACGCCAAAGGTGGCATAGAGACCATTAGGGCCATTGGTGTGGAGGTCCGCCGTGCCCAGCGGCTGGTTATAACGTCCGAGCCAATCCACCTGATGCTGCGTCGCGCGCAGTTCGAAGTTTTTCGGCAATTGGAAACCGATTCCAATGGAACGATCGTAAGCAATCGGCAGCATGGATGCAGTGTAGGTGAGCTGCGGGATATTTCTTCCAAAGCTGAAGTTGGGTTCGAAGAAAAGAAAGAAATGCCGCGCTGGTGTGCGGCCCAGCGGTTGAAACTCAACGTACCCGCTCAAGAGATAGCGTGCGTAGGCCGTGCACGTCGAAGCCGCCCCGCCCGCACTGGCGGGCTGAGGAAACATGCAACGTCCAAGATCCGGTTCGTTGTGCGACGGCGCCACGGAGAAATCCGTATACCCGCGGACCCAGTTATGCGGAAAGAATGTCCGTGATTGTGAGGCGAGGTGTGAAGCGTGGCCCGATCCGGCAGTGGTGGTCTGCGCATGGGTGGCAAAAATAGATACAGTCAAGAATACAGTTAAAAGAATAAGAATTCTCTTCATCGGGATTCTCCCAGTTTTCGACTCGCGTCATAAAACAATTGGCCGGGCGGTGAAGATTAGTGCGGAATTTATTGAATGAAGCGGCGTGGACCAAGAGCGTCCGGGTGAAAACCGCTGATCCAGTCCGTGTTGCGAAATGTGAGGCACCGGTTGGGCGGATTTTACACGAATTGGGGGGCGCGGGAAAAAGAGAAATCTACTGAGGTGTGGCGGTTAGCCTAGCGATTCTGCAAGTCTTAGTCAGGGGCAGCGATCCCCAGGGACTTCATTTTGCGGTAGAGGTGGCTGCGCTCCAGGCCAAGAGCCGTTGCCGTTTGCGTCATGTTCCAGCGGTGCTCCTGCAATTTCCGCAGTATGAATTCCCGCTCGTAGGCGCTGCGTGCTTCGTGCAGCGTCGAGTAAGGATGGTGAGGGCTTTCCGCGGCGCCGCGGAAGAGCTCGGGCGGGAGGTGATGCGGCTCGATGCGCGCCTGGGGGCAGACGATGACGAGCCGCTCGACGAGGTTTCGCAATTCGCGAACATTTCCCGGCCAGGGGTAGCGGATGAGGATTTCCATGGCGGAGTCGCTGAGCTCGCGCGTTTTCTTTCCGTAGGCCGAGCTGAATTCGCTCAAGAAATGTCTTGCCAGCGTGGGGATGTCCTCCCTGCGGTCGCGCAAGGCCGGCACGCAAAAGGGAATCACGTTCAGGCGATAGAAAAGATCCTGGCGAAAGGCGCCGCGCGCGATTTCCTGTTCGAGATGCTTGTTCGTTGCGGCGATGACGCGCACGTCGACGCTCAAGGTAGCGTTGGAGCCCACGCGCTCGAAGCGCTGTTCCTCGAGTACCCGCAGAACTTTCGATTGCGTGCGCAGGCTCATGTCGCCGATTTCATCGAGGAAGAGCGTCCCGCCGTCGGCCTTTTGAAATTTACCGATCTTGTCTTCCGTCGCGCCGGTAAAGCTGCCCTTGACGTGCCCGAAGAGCTCGGACTCGATCAGTTCCTCAGGAATCGCCGCGCAATTGACTTCCACGAAAGGGCCTTTGCTGCGAAGGCTCGCAGCGTGCAACGCGCGCGCAACGAGCTCTTTGCCGGTACCGCTCTCACCGTAGATCAGCACGCGGCCGTTGGTCGGCGCGGTGACGGCAATCTGCTGGCGCAGCGCTTTCATGGGAACGCTGTCGCCGATGACCTGGTGGCGGTAACCCAGTTCGCTTCGCAGCAATTGGTTTTCATCTTCGAGGCGGCGCTGTTGAATGGCGTTGCGAACCAGAACGATGATCTTCTCAAGCGAAAGGGGTTTCTCGATGAAATCGAAGGCGCCGAGCTTTGTGGCCCGCACGGCTGTTTCGATTGTGCCGTGACCGGAAATCATGATGACCGCGGGCGGGCGCGGCGACGCTTGCAGGCGGCTCAGCGCTTCGAGGCCGTCGATACCCGGAAGCCAGACGTCCAGGAGAACCACCTCGAAATCGCCGGCGGCGGCGCGCTCCAGGGCTTCCTCGGCGGAACCCACGGCTTCCACATGGTAGCCCTCGTCTTCGAGAATCGAAGAGAGAGATTCACGAATGCCAGCCTCGTCGTCCACGACGAGGAGATGCGGTCCAGGGCTCATCGAGTCGCGTCCGATCCATTGTGGTCGGCAAGGGAGGCGGGCGTCAATTCCGCGACCGGGAGTTCAACGAGGAAGCGCGATCCCACCGGAAGATTGTCCTCGACGTGGATGCTGCCGCCGTGTTCGGCCACGATGCGAGCGGCGATGGCGAGGCCGAGTCCGGTGCCACGGTCCTTGGTCGAGAAATGCGGCAGGAAGAGTCTGTCCTTGTCTTCCGGCGAAATGCCGGTGCCGCTGTCCGAGACGCAGATCACCACGGTTTCCGCATCGGAATGGGCCAGCGTCGAAACCACGATTTCCCGGAACGCCGAGTTCTCCAGCGCTTCCGCGGCATTGTCGATAAGATTCACGACCACGCTGCGAAGCAGGCCGCCGTCGGCGCGCACCGCCGGCAGATTCTCGGCAAGAGCCGTCTTGAGCGTGATGCCATCGAGCCGTCCGGAGAATACTTCCACGGCCTGATGGACGATGGTGTTGGCATTGGTGGGCACAAGCTTGGCTGTAGGGAAGCGCACGAATTGCGAAAACTCGTTGACCAGTGCGGCGAGCGTGGAGACCTCCCGCTCGATCAAGCGCGAACATTCCTGGACCAACTTGGCCAATTCCGAATAGCGCGTCGACGCCGATTGAGAGATGTCGCGGCGCTCGAGGAATCGCAGCAGCCGCTGGGCGGAAAGCTGAATCGGCGTCAGGGGATTTTTGATTTCATGAGCGATGCGCCGCGCGACCTCCTGCCAGGCCGCCGATTTCTGTGCGCGGAGCACTTCCGTGAGATCGTCGAGGACGAGGACGTAGCCAGCGTTCGCCCGGCGCGGTCCCAGGGAACTCACCGTGACAGCAAGGTGCAGCACGCGTCCGGAGGCGACCGTCTCGATCTCCCGGGAGACCACACCCATGCGCAGGGATCTGCGCATCAGGTAGTGCACGATGCGGGCTGCATCCGCGCCGAGAAGCCCTTCGAGAGAGTGATAGTCAGAGCTGCCAACTCCGAACATCCTGGAAACGGAAGTATTCAGGCGAAGAATGGCGCCCGCGGCGTCGAGCGAAATCACCCCCGTGGGAATGTTCTCCAGAACGGTCTCCATGAGCTGGCGCCGCCGCTCGAGTTCCTGCACCGCTTGCTGGAGATTCCGGGTGAATTGATCGATTTGAGAGCGGCTGTCGCGCAACTGCGTGGTCATGGTGTTGAAGGAGCGCACCAGGATTCCCAACTCATCCTGAGCTTGCTCCGGGACCTGGTACTCAAAGTTGCCGGAGGAAACCTCCCGCGTCCCTTCTGCAAGGGCCTGAATGGGAATGGTGACTTGCTTTGCTAGAAACAACGCCACCCACATGACCGCGGAGAGCAGCAGCACCGTGAAAAGAAGGAGAATCTCAAGCATCTGCCGCTTCAGTGCGCGCAGGTCCTGCTTTTCCTGGTAGTACTCGCGCGTCTGGGATTGAATGGCCGTCAGCCGCTCGAGAACGTCCGGGCTCGAACGAAATCCGGCAACGGCAAACCCTCCTGCCTGGCCTTCCTGCAATGCCGGGACGCGAGCGGCAAAGTATCTCCTTCCGCCGGCGGCCCAAACTTCCACTCCACTCTGCAACGAGCGCAAGTACTGGCCTGGAACATCAGGCTGCACACAAATCGCGCCGGTGCGATCCTCCGGCCGCTCGTCACAAACGATGCCGCCTCGTATCACTTTGCCGTGGCCATCCAGAATCCAGACCGCATCCGCGCCCTTCGCGAAGACATGTTGCAGGAATTCTGCGCTGGGACTGCTTGACTCTGCTTGCGCCGCCAAAGCCAGCCCGCGAAGCCTGGGCAACTGCGTCCGCCCCAGATCGCTCAGGAGTTTCTGCGTCTCGTCGGAGGCGATCTCGAGTGGTCGGGGGAACCACAGCAACAGGCTGCGATTGATTAACGAGTAGCTGACAATGAACATGAAGATGATCGGCAGAAGGGAAATGGCCATCGCGCCGACGACCATCTTCGTCTTAAAGCGAGCGCCGAGTTGTTCTCTGCGGCGTTCCACCCAGAGGCGCAGGATAGTGCGCGCTAGGATGAGGCCAAAGACGAGAAAAGCGGCGGTGATAAAACTGGAGACAGCGTAGAGCACCATCACGGCGCGCCAGCTCTTGGGCTCAAATGGTACGTTGAGCGATCCGAAGGTGAAGACGGCGGCCAGGAGTAAGGTCAGAAGTATTCCGCCGATGGCGAGACCCCAGCGCTGTTTGCTGTCCAATCGGCTCATGAATTGGCCATCATCCAATTACGTGGTAAACTGTGTACCGGGCATGGAAAGCCGCAAATGCCACTCACACCATGGACATTTTTCGTCAGCGGCGTCAGCTCATCAGCAGAATGCGTCCCTGTTGCTCGTGCGGACATCTCTTTGGCACGATAGCCAGCGTACGGAGGCAAGTCAAGATTTCTACCTGTCTTCTCCTCGCAGGGCCTGCCCTTTCGGGCAGGTATTAGCCATTTCAGAACGGCGGGCGAAATTCTGGCTACCTTCGACTGCTCGATTTGCTAAGGTGAGCGCTGGGTGCAAACCCGTCGGGAGTGCTGCGGATGTCCGTCCGTTTGGGCGAAATATTGGTTAAGGAAAGCCTGATCACGCAGGACCAGCTCCAAAAAGCGCTCGAGTTTCAGCGCGCCAATGGAGGCAAGCTGGGAAGCTGCCTGACCAAGATGGGCTTCATCACCGATGATGACATCACCGGCGTTCTCTCACGTCAATATGGCGTTCCTTCCATCAACCTGAAGTATTACGAAATCGATCCCAACGTCATCAAGCTTATTCCGCAAGACACGGCATCGCGCTACCAGGTCATCCCGCTGTCGCGCGTCGGCTCCGTTCTCACCATCGCCATGACGGATCCCACCAACGTCTTCGCGATGGACGATATCAAGTTCATGACGGGGTTCAACGTTGAGCCGGTAGTGGCCTCTGAATCGGCCATCGGTGACGCCATCACGCGGTTTTACGGCGGGTCCTCAACGAATCAGGAAGAGATCAGTAATTTGATGAAGGACCTCGTTGATGAAGACAACGAGCTAGAGTTGGCCGCCGAAGAGTCGGAGCTGGACACCGCCACGCTGGAGAAGGCCGCGGAAGAAGCTCCCATCATCAAACTCGTCAACCTGATCTTGACGGACTCCGTCAAGCGAGGCGCCAGCGATATCCACATCGAGCCTTACGAGCTCGAAATGCGCGTGAGGTTTCGCATTGACGGACAGCTTGCCACGGTGATGACCCCGCCCTTGCGCCTGAAGGACGCTATTACCAGCCGCTTGAAGATCATGGCCAAACTGGACATTGCCGAAAAGCGTTTGCCGCAAGACGGCCGCATCATGATCAAGTACAAGGCCGATGGTAAGAAAAAGGAACTGGACTTCCGCGTTTCGACCGTGCCCACCCTCTACGGCGAAAAGGTCGTCATGCGGTTGCTGGACAAGGAAAATCTCCGGCTGGACATGACCAAGCTCGGCTTTGAACCTGAGTCGCTCAAGAAATTCGAACGCAACATCTTGAAGCCCTACGGGATGGTGCTGGTGACCGGTCCGACGGGTTCGGGTAAAACCAACACCCTGTATTCCTCGGTTGCAACGCTAAATACGGTTGACACCAACATCATGACCGCGGAAGACCCGGTCGAGTTCCAATTGGCGGGCATCAACCAAGTGCAGATGAAAGAACAGATCGGCCTGAACTTTGCCGCCGCCCTCCGGGCTTTCCTGCGCCAGGACCCCAACATTATTCTGGTCGGCGAGATTCGCGACTTTGAAACGGCGGAAATCGGGGTCAAGGCCGCGCTCACTGGCCACTTGGTGTTATCCACGCTGCACACCAACGATGCGCCTTCGACCATCAGCCGCTTGATGAACATGGGTATCGAGCCTTTTCTCGTGGCCACCTCGGTGAACCTGATATGCGCCCAGCGTCTTGTGCGCCGCATCTGCGGGAGCTGCAAGGAAGAGCTGGAAGTTCCGCACCAGGCGCTCATCGATGCTGGCTACACCACGGAAGAGGCCAAGACCACCAAGATCTACCACGGCAAGGGGTGCACTACCTGCAACAAGCGCGGCTATAAGGGACGCACCGGTCTCTACGAAGTTATGGAAATTAACGATGAGCTCCGCGAATTGATTCTTGTTGGCGCCTCGGCTTTGGAATTAAAGAAGAAGGCCATCGAGCAAGGCATGATCACGCTGCGGCGCAGCGGTTTGATAAAGGTTGCGCTTGGACAAACCACCATGGAGGAAGTCTTGCGCGAAACGGTTTTATAAAATTGAAGGTGACCGATGCCTGGAATTACGCTAAGTGAATTGCTGAAGAAGATGATCGAGATGGGTGGCAGCGACCTCCACATCACCACGAATAGCGCGCCGCGCGTGCGCGTGCACGGGCGGCTCCGCCCTCTTGACATGCCGCCTCTCACTGCGGCGGATACCAAGTCTCTTGCTTATAGCGTTTTGACGGATGCGCAGAAACACCGCTTCGAAGAGAACCTGGAGCTGGACTTCTCCTTCGGTTTGAAAAACTTGGCCCGCTTCCGCGGCAACGTTTTCAATCAGCGGGGCGCGGTCGGCGCGGTCTTCCGTACCATTCCGTGGGAAATCAAAGGCTTCGACGCTCTTGGATTGCCGCTGGTCGTGAAGGGATTGTGCGACAAGCCCCGCGGACTCGTCCTCGTGACCGGACCTACGGGCTCCGGGAAGTCCACCACGCTCGCGGCCATGCTCGACAAGATCAACAGCGAACGTGAAGAGCACATGATCACCATCGAGGACCCCATCGAATTTCTTCACAATCACAAGAAGTGCCTGGTGAACCAGCGCGAAGTTCACGCGGACACGCATTCCTTCGCGAATTCACTTCGGGCGGCACTCCGCGAAGACCCCGACGTCGTTCTCATCGGCGAAATGCGCGACCTCGAAACGATTGAGTCCGCCCTGCGCATTGCGGAAACCGGCCACCTGACCTTTGCCACCCTGCACACCAATTCGGCCGCATCCACCATCAATCGTATCATTGACGTTTTCCCTTCGCACCAGCAGCCCCAGATTCGTGCGCAGCTTTCCATGGTGCTCGAGGGCATTCTTTGTCAGGCGCTTCTCCCGCGCGCCGATGGTCGCGGCCGGGCCATGATCATGGAAGTGCTCATGCCCACGCCCGCCATCCGCAACCTGGTCCGCGAAGACAAGATTCACCAGATCTATTCCGCAATGCAGACCGGCACAAGTCAAACGGGCATGCAAACTTTCAACCAGGGATTGGCGAACGCTTATTTTCAAAAGCTGATAACGCTGGATATGGCCCTCTCGCGTTCATCGAATGCCGATGAATTGCAGGACATGATCAATCGCGGAGTATCAACACCGGGAAGCGGCAATAAAGCTCCGGTGGCTAGCAAACGCTAGGAGAAACGACATTGGCTGAACGGCCATATGCCCAAGAAGTTCAAGGACTAAGGAGGCAATCACATGCCGGATTATAAATATCAGGGAACCAGCCGCTCCGGCGGCAGCGTCAGCGGGGTGATGACCGCTTCGAACAAGACCGAACTGGCGAGCCTGCTGAAGCGACAGCAGATTACTGCGACGAAAATGACCGAGAAGGGCAAGGAATTCAATATGCCCCAATTCGGCGGCGGGGTGAACGCCAAGGAGCTGGCGATCTTCACGCGGCAGTTCTCGGTCATGATCGACGCCGGTCTGCCACTTGTCCAGTGTCTTGAGATTCTGGCGACCCAGCAGGAGAACAAGTTCTTTCAAAAGGTGCTGATAAACACGCGTGGCCAGGTGGAAGGCGGCGCGACGCTCTCGGCGGCGATGCGCGGCTCGCCGAAAGTATTCGACGCATTGTACGTGAACATGGTCGAGGCGGGGGAGACCGGCGGTATTCTCGACACCATTCTGCAGCGCCTCTCGACTTACATCGAAAAGAACGTCAAGCTGCAGCGCGCCGTCAAGTCCGCCCTCGTCTATCCGGTGGGCGTCTTGACCGTCGCCGGGGGCGTCATCACCCTGCTGCTCTGGAAAGTCGTGCCGATTTTCTCCACCTTGTTTGCGGGCCTGGGCGTGGATCTCCCGCTGCCCACGAAAATCACCATTGCCCTGAGTAATTTCGTCGGCAGCATTTTTGGTTTGCTCATCCTCGTGGCCCTCGGGGGCGCTATCTTCGGTCTGAAAGTCTGGTATGGCACTCCGCAGGGACGCTTTGTGCTCGATTCCATTATCCTGAAGCTTCCCGTCCTTGGCATCTTGATGAGAAAGATTGCCGTGGCCCGCTTTACGCGAACGCTTGGCACGTTGATCTCCAGCGGCGTGCCTATCCTTGAGGGCCTGGACATCACGGCCAGGACCGCCGGCAATGCGGTCGTCGAGCGGGCTCTGCAAAAGGTGAGAAAATCACTTGAAGAAGGCAAGTCGCTCACCGAGCCTTTGAAAGAATCCGAAGTGTTTCCAGGCATGGTCACACAGATGATTGCCGTCGGCGAGCAGACGGGCGCGATGGACGCCATGCTTCAGAAGATCGCTGATTTCTATGAAGAAGAAGTTGACGCGGCGGTCAAAGACTTGCTGACCGCTCTCGAGCCCATCATGATCGTATTTCTCGGCGTGGTGGTCGGCGGCGTGGTCATATCCATGTACTTGCCGCTGTTCTCGCTCATCGGCAAGCTGAGCTCGATGCACTAATCGGGCTTTCGTCCGCTCGGCACTGTCCTCTTTGCGGAGGACGGAGAAGTTTATCTCCGTCTCCCGCTTTTCCTGACGGGACGTGGGGCTCCCCAGATGCCGGGAAAAAGGCGCGGGCGAGTAATGGATAAGAGCTTCGCAACAAGGGAATGGCTGGACTGGTTGACGCGTGTTCGTCTGCTGACGATCACGCTTATCCTGACCATTGGAGTGGTCTGGCCACAGTATATTCCGGGCTTCAGCACCAATCGTTTTTTCCTGCCGCTTATCATCTTCTGGATCACGCTGGGGATCCTCCACCTCATCCTTTTGCGCTGGCTCCCGCAAG